>Ga0134126_10000858_pt1 | contig 38487 bp, 50 predicted proteins | sample KB31752_FD_96881 | JGI IMG/M metagenome (GOLD analysis project Ga0134126, IMG submission 96881) | Terrestrial soil microbial communities with excess Nitrogen fertilizer from Kellogg Biological Station, Michigan, USA - KB3-175-2 | ecosystem: Environmental > Terrestrial > Soil > Unclassified ...
AGTGCATCAGCCAACTGAACTCCCAAATCCACGATTTGTTCGATGTCGAGGGGCCTGCCTTGGATCATGTGCTTGAGCGTTTTGCCTTCGAGCAACTCCATGGCAATGAAATGGCGGCCGTTTTGTTCGTCGATTTCATGGATCGTGCAGATATTGGGGTGGTTGAGCGAGGACGCTGCAAATGCTTCCCGCTGAAATCGTTCGCGAGCGGCAGGATCTTTTTCCAATTCTTCCGGAAGGAACTTCAGCGCGACGTGGCGGCGAAGTTTCAGATCCTCGGCTTCGTACACAACGCCCATGCCGCCGCCACCGAGCGCGCTGAGTATGCGGTAGTGCGAGACCGTCGTTCCGATCATGGCGTCCTTAGCGAGGAATGCCAGGCTGAACTAAGGCCGTAGGCGATAGGAGTCTATGACAGAGGCTGCCAATTTCCAAGATTCGGAATGCGACAGTGTAGGCCGCGCATGCCTGCAGAATCGGGAGAGATTTGAACCGGCCCGAAGCCGGCGGGTTATTCCAGAATAGGATCCGCACGGCTCTGCTGGGCTAGCACAGGTTCTGATGAAGCTGGACACTGCCGCGAGGTAGGCGCCGGACCAAGCCACCAGCTCGCTAACGCTAACCTACAGCGAATCTACTACAGCTGCCCTGTGGCAGGGTAGGAAGCGAGTGCTCGGAAACCCTTGAAAACCAAGAAGGTAAAGGTGGTGCCGGCGGCGGGAATCGAACCCACGACCTAGGGATTATGAGGACAGGCGGCTATTTTGACGCGTTCTGAAAGTTTTGGATTTTGCTATATTCCTCAATCAGTTGCAATCTGCCTGGCTTGAACCGTTTGTCCTCGATCTGCACCGTTCTGAACCGATAACTACTACGAATTTACTACAGTGCTTGATCGGTTGCATCTTCGATGCCTCGGCTGGCAAGCAAAGGCGTCAGCGAAGCCTTCAGCGTGGGCCGAGTCGGGAGAGTTAGGCGAATGCCGTTTCGCAGCCGCGCGGAGTCTAAAGGCTGGCCGCGACGGGAGTCAGAGGCGTAGTGGGATAGGAGATAGGCTAGAGCGAAACAATTGTGCCGCAATCGTAAACCGTAACATTTGCAGGCGAGCGTGCAATGTTACGCTGGTGCCCGAGGAGGGTTAAAAGAACATGGCCAATTGGATCGGTGTAGTGATCGGGGTGGTAAGCATTCTCTTCGCCCTGAACGAGCGGCGCGAACGAACGAAGGCCGAACATGTTGTTAGGGACACTCTGCGTCGTTTGGCTGGCGAAGTAAAAGTGGTCTTTTCAAACGCAAACTGGGCTGACATACATTTTCGAAAAATCGGGTATTTACTCGCTGAACCGACCCTGGACTTGAATGGTATTCGAAGACAGGTGCTTGATGGAGCACGCGATGCCGCTGCATGCGCGAGGCAGCTCGGACTTGCTCACTCAGAGATTAGAGGAATCCAGCGAACGTTATTTAACGACTCCGAAGAAACCTTGCCAGAGATACAGTCAGATGATGTCACGGAAGCCGAGCGCCAGGGTATGACCGGCAAAGCGGTACCTGAGGAGAAGGCAACCACGTCGTAGGTGATTTTGGAGAATGCGTGGAATTGGGGCGGAGGGTTTCGGTAAGTTTGAAATGGAGTGTAACCTGATTATAACCTACCGCCCGGGCAACCTACGTCTCCACCGGAGAACGCCGATGACGGTAATGTACTTCCGATCCCGATTGAATCGTGATCTCTCGTGAGGATTCACGCACTTTTCGCTTCAGTGTATGCCTTATCCCCGGCCTCAATCGCATCCTGTACATGGCCTTTTGCCAATCCCACAACTTTTTGCGCTCGTTGCCTCAAATCTTTGCCTGTGCTGCGGACCTGTTTGACCCCATTGCTCACACGCTCAGCGATGTCGCCTCGCAGTTCCTGTCCAGCTTTAGGAGCAAATAGCAACGCCGTCACGGACCCAACCCCTACGCCCAACATAAACGTTAAGATCGTTCTTGCCCAATTATCTCTGGTCATTGGAAGTCTCCGATCTCCTGGCCGCTACACCCTTTACTGGCCTGACAGCTCCTCGTTCTGAAAACTGCACAAATCAGATTAGCCAAAGAAAAGACGGCAGTTTGTCTCGTTGTGGACATTTTCGCGTTGTGGTTTATCGTTCAAGGTGATGCCGCTGAAAGCGTCTATGTACCTGCAAGAAGGCGGTGTGAAGCTCACCGTAGTCGATGAAGTCGCGAAAGAGCCGGTCGTCGCCATTCTCGGATCGGGCGACTTTTTTGGTGAGGGCTGTCGGGTAGGTCACTCTGTTCGCCTCGGGACGGCTACCGAGATCACGCCTAGTACTGTACAAGGGTCGAGTCTTAGTCCATTGGCTCTTTATCAAAATTCCAAGGCCGTGCACGGACCTGACAAGCTCACTCATCGCAATCCCATTCAGCCTGCCGACCCTTGCAGCAAAACCTCGAATAGGCGAAAAGAATCCATCAACTCTCCGACGAAGTCTTGCCACTGCTTCTGCGTTATGGACGCCCCAGAAATCCACCAGTCGCCCGGTTTTGTAGTTGTAGGCGAGTTTTTGACCACAATCCAAGCAAGTGATGTAGGTTACTCGACCATGGATAGTTCGGTATCCGGATAGGCTGGATGGGATCGACTCGCGCAGTCTTATCGGAGGACCCTTATGCCGATGGGGACAGAGAAAAACAAGACGAAGCAGTGTCCGTAGAAAAAGCGGGACCCCGAGGACGATACTCCACCAGAGATCCGCACGGAGGAGCGATCTCTTCGCGTTGAATAGACTTCTTGCTGCCGAGCGATACAGAACTACAGGGCCCTTGATTCCATATGCTCGAGCCAATTTCTTCTGCAATTGAGGTTGCATGTGAGCACCTCAGCAGGAGGTTAGACGCGGCGAAGATTCGTGTCTGTACCGTTGTGAACACTTCGTAACAGATTTGTCTGCTTGTCTCGATAGGAATCGCTCGCTCGTGATCGCCTCTTGACGCGCGGAGACGCTAGTTCCTACGATAACGCGAATATCCCCAGCCCCCGCCGCCGAGTACAAACACAACCAGAAGAACGACCAAGATGATTTCCATGTCTCTACCTCACTTCTCAGAGGAATCCGGTTCGTCCTACATCCTCCGTAAACACCATCATAAAAGAGACGAAGATGGATATCTGTTCACATCGGCACACACTCGAATTGTGTTTGCTTTTGCCATGACACGAAAAGTAGTTTCGGCCGGCGGGGAGCGAGGATCTCGCAACTGTGCGAAATGGGGCTGCATGGTTTCCGTCTCGATGTCAGGATGGGTGCATGCTGCGGAAGACACGTAAGAGAGAATCCGACGACGCAATCCGTGCCAGTGTCATGAAGGAGATCGCGAAGCCACGCATGGCTAGATCCGTAAAAATAGCGGAACTCACTCTAGACACGACGCGAATTCCGGAAGACCCAAGCGTCACCATGCCCGGAACGGTCGACAAAATAATCTCCGCTTCCCGTCCGAGCCAGCCGGAGAAAGCACAAATTTCTGTTGGTGGGGCCGACCGAGGGTATCAAAATCTGCGAATTGAAAATCTGTTGACCGACGAACACGGCGATGACGTAAGGCTCACAAAGGGCGCTCATGTGGAAGTTACCGTGACAGCCGGACCAAAGACGTAAACCCCGCAACTACCGATGACGCACCTGGCTGGTCTTCTTCGGGTGCCATCAGACATTGCAGCCTCCATCCGAACCCAAGGTCGGATTCAGAATCCCGATGCAACCACTTTGCACTGCAAGCCTCGGGACGCATGTTCCATTCGGCACATAAGCCCAATGATTCGTGGAGCGAATTTGGCCGCGAGAAAACGCGATTACCTGGCACTAGCCGAAGAGCGGCGGGGTTCGGAACCGGACGCATCCTTCGCTGTTTCCGTGCTTTATGGCGCCATTACGACTCGGCTAGTTCTTATCCCCATTCGCGCAGCGGGCCGAGTTGTGTATCAAACGGGACTGTCTTAGCTGGCGGCGGAAGCAGCGGCGAAAAATAGACGCAGGCAAGGGCCGATAGGTTTTGCGGCACACCGTGAGAATCGACGCATGAACCAAGTCCACGGGGCCAGGGAGGGCGCAGGTTCATGACCGAAGGTCCAAGTTTATAGGTCTCAGAATCGTCATGGCGGCCGCGGAGTCAAAGTTATCAGGTCGTCCGTCGAATCCGGTTCAAACCCAGGTGCCCTTGCGGTGCGAAAAAGTCGTGGCGTCGGCTCCAGCCTACAACTACGCCCCGCCTCCAACATTAGGAAGAATTAATAAAGAATTCAGCCTCGCGATAGTGCATGCGGAGTATGCTCGCGCCGGAGTTTTGGAAAAGGGAGGCGTGAGCACTTCTTAACTGTTAAGCAGTCAACGTTGAATCCATTTCGCGTTGAATCGCCCTGTGGAAACGAAACCCGGGATGCGTTTTCGGTGCGCACAAAGCCCGTCCCCGCATGCTGGCCTTCCCGACTTCGACTCGCTGCGGAAAGCCCTCGCGGGGTGCTCGCAACGAACGCAGGAGATTGATACACGATGGCTTGTTCCCAAGATTCAATCGACTCTGCCTTGCACAGACTAGGGGGTTAGATTCGAATTGAGCGAGTGTCTCGTTGTGCTCCGCAAGGAGGATGTCGGGTGAGCCAAGATGGCGATGGCTCTGTCCTTCACTCAATTGGCCCTTGAGGCTTTGCTTAGCCTTCACTCTGAGTGGGGTGGGCGAAGTGGCACACCTACGCGAACTTGATTTCTATGATTAGTTCCTTGCGCCTGCGAAGGAACCAATGAAAATCCTACTGTACAATCCAGACAACGGCGTGACCCGCAACTTCATGCCGCATCTTTGGATGTTTCTGCTGCAAGCGCTGACTCCGCCTGGCCACGAAGTGGCTCTGATTGATGGCAACGCGCAGCCCATGGATGAAGCAACTATAGCGCGCTATGTGCGTGAACAAAATATCGGGCTTGTCGGCATCGGTGCGATGACTAGGATGATCGCCAAGGCTTACCGCATGGCGGACGCAGTGCGCGCCGAGGGAGTAAAGGTCGTAATGGGCGGTCCTCACGTCACAGAAATGGCCGATGAGGCTCTCGGACGTGACGGCGGCCCGCGCCATGCCGACGCGGTTGCTCTTGGCGAAGCCGATGAGACATGGCCCAAAATCGTTGAAGACGCCGCGCGCGGCAGGCTCAAGGATGTCTATGCACCAGTGGACGATTTCGGTCAAGAGCGCAAACCCACGCTGCGCCCGTATCCGTTGATTCCCTGGGGCAAAATTAAGCTGGAACAATTCAATTTGCTCCCAGGCATGCTGCATCCACTGCTGAAGCGTGTGGGTGCTGGTTGGGGTACCTTCCGAATTATCCCGGTGGAGTCCGGGCGCGGTTGTCCTTACGGATGCGAGTTTTGCACCGTGACGGGATTTTTTGGCGACTCCATCCGCTTTCGCACGAATGAAAGCGTGGTCAACGAACTATTGCTGCTGAAAGCTCGCGCGCGGGCAGAGGGCGGCCAGATTGCTGTATTTTTCATCGACGACAACTTCGCCATCAACATAAAGCGCACAAAGTCACTGTTGCGAGACATCATTGCCGCCAACGCGCAAGTGCATTGGGTCGCGCAGATCAGCGCCAATCTTCTGCGCGACGAAGAACTGGTCGATTTGATCGCGGCTGCGGGAGGCAAGTGGATCTTCATCGGAATGGAATCCATTGATCCGGCCAACCTTGCTGACGTCAAAAAGGGATTCAACAAGCCAAGTGAATATGCCGTGGTGCTTGATCGCCTCGCCCGACGCAACGTTTTTGCCATTACTTCTTTTATCTTTGGCATGGACAACGACACGCCTGGCGTGGCGGAGCGAACTCTGAAGGAAATTCGTACTTGGCCTCCGGGGCTGCCGATATTTGGTTTGATGACCCCACTTCCTGCGACGCCCCTGTACAAAAGGCTAGAAGCGGCGGGGCGGCTCACCCGCCCAAAGCACTGGCAGGAGTTCAAACCGTTTGCGATGGCGCACACGCCGCTGAAAATGACGATTCCGGAGGCTCACGCGGAGGTGAGATACGGCTGGGCTCAGTCCTACAGCCCGGCGGCAATCGCTGAGGCGGTGGATGCGCTTAGCCACGAGCCGCTCGGTTATCGCATCAACATACTTATTGCTCGCCTCTGTTTCCGAGGAATTTATTTCCCTCAAATGGGACGCTTCGCATGGTTGAAAACGATTCTCGAAAGTCGGCACACAATTCTCAAACTGATTAAGCAGATGTTGTTCGGAGGGGGTTTGGACGTTCCGGTGCCGCCTGTCGCAAGCCGCTCACGCGGAGGCTGAGTCGCCTTACATCCCCGAATAGTATTAGGCTGGATGACGTTCAGATGGAGACTTGCTGCGCACGCTGCGGAAGGGCGATGACCTGTACATTAGCAAACGACTGCTGGTGTGCCCAACTTCCCCATATTCCAGTTCCGACCCAGCCTGCCCACTGCTTATGCCCAAATTGCCTTAGGACAGAAACGGACATTCGAGCTGAAACGTGCGGTGGAAGGGTCGGTCCTCAGAACTAGGGGACGGACGCGACTCTGAGACCTTCTGTCAAGCGTTCAGTCACGATGCTTAAGGGACGGTTCGAATCGTTGCTTCCATTCAGCCTGTGCCTCTTCAAGTTGAATGACGAATTCCTCTCGCGGCTGCTTGCCCCGGTTCGCTTCAGGTAAACAGCTATTCCGGGCAGCGCGACCAAACCTCCGCAACTCTTCGCGGTTGACTGTTGTGCCTCCAGATAAGGGCGAGAGATCGTCGAGGGGCTGATTAGGCATTTGCGTAAGAACCATCATAGCGAGAACCGAAAGATCGCGGGCCATGGTTCGGCCAACCAGAATCCAAAGGGTTACGACGGCGTATTTGGCGCGATCTTTTCGTGGTAATGCAAGTGAAAGCACTGCCTGAAATGGACGGTTATTCGACTTACCAGGAGTTACTATTCCCAAGGGTCTTTTTGTGTGCCCGGGCATCCCCATCGGAGGTGTCTGCTTTCGATCTATAAGCGGCGTATAATACAAGTGCTCAAACTCTGCCGAACAAATAGTGGTGTGACCTATGAAACCGGCCAAAGAAATCATTTTTGACGCCCAAGCCTTTCTGGATTCAACCGGTGCGGCCCGAAAGATTGTGGAATATCAGAAAAACGCGACTATCTTCAGTCAGGGGGATACTTCGAAATATGTGATGTACATCCAAAAGGGCGGTGTGAAGCTCTCCGTGGTCAACGAGGTGGGTAAAGAAGCCATTGTTGCCATGTTGGGGCCAGGAGACTTTTTCGGCGAAGGCTGTCTGGCAGGTCAAAAAGTCTGCATGGGGACGGCCACGGCAACTACACCTACGACCGTGCTGGCCATCGAACGAGACGAGATGGCTCGCGTCCTTCACGGAGAACACGCATTCTCTGATCGTTTCATCAAGCATATGCTGTCGAGGAACATTCGAGTCGAGGCGGACCTAGTCGATCAGCTCTTCAACTCGACCGAGAAGAGACTTGCCCGCACTCTCTTACTGCTTGCTCGTTACGGGAAGGAAGGGCAACCTCAAACATTTGTTTCCAAGATCTCGCAAGAAACGCTGGCGGAAATGATCGGCACAACTCGTTCCAGGGTCAATCTTTTCATGAACAAATTCAAGAAATTGGGTTTCGTTCACAACGAGGGCGAGCAGCTCCGCATCAACAGCTGTCTACTAAGCGTTGTTCTCCGCGAATAATAAACAAGCACCTCAATGTGCTGCCGAGCGCAAATCGAATCACCTCCTCGGTAGCTCCTTCCTCCCGGGCGGTTTGGCTAAAGCGGGCGTGCGCCATTTCTCTCTTCAGATCTGCTAGCGTTGCTTGTGCGACTTGATGGAGTGTTTTTCTCTTCGTTTTATTTTTCGCCATATACCCACGATGTCATCAGAGTCGAAACAGAACCGTCTCGTTCAGCACAGACTGTCGCTTGGCAGAGGCGCATGCTTTGGTATGAAGTACGGTGCCCATGAAGTGACCTACGATGAATTTCTTGAGTTGCACGCAAACTGCGTCGCTGCGATGCGCGCTTACTTTGTCGAAGCGGAGAAATCGTCCGTGATGTTGAGCCAATGCACTCCAGAGCCCCTATCGTTCACGGCGCGATTGGGTCTGCTTTCGCAGGAAATAGTTGAGAACGACGCCCACGCGAACTACTTGGGCACCAAACGTCTTCTTCACAGCGCGGCGCTACTCGGTTACGGCTCGTCAAACTAAACGTAGAATTCTGCCGGAAGGGTCGCGCTTGGCGACGGCTTACTTGAAGGTGTGTTTGCGCCGAATGTTGCCTTGTACCAGGTGTTTTGACAGTCAGGCGAACACAATCCTACGGTATTCGTGGCCAAGTCTTGGGTGAAGAGTCCCGACCCGAAAGGGGTTTCTTTGCCGCAACTGCTACAGCGAAACATGTGAGTTGAACCATATCAACCTGCAGGGTCGAATACTGTCTCGAAACGAACACCTGTGGAAAACCGCATTTACGCTGTGCGTTCAACCCACAACTGGAAACACTTCGGGCCATCGCGAGGGTGCTGCGTCGATGCGGACTATCTCATAAGCTAGAACTGGAACGGTTCGAAGAATCTGTCGACTGCGCGTTCACGTGCCATCCCTTGGATGTTCCACCGCGATAATCGAACTCCGCCTAGGCCTTGCGTCGATTATATCTCGCACTCATCGTAGCGCGTACCCACCTTGGCGAACTCGTCGCGGAGTTTCCGGAGAACCCGCTGTTTGCGAATGAGTTGGCGGAGCTCAAGGCTTCTCCTGCCAATTCCATTCCCCCTCAAAAAAGTGAAGGGCGGCCTGGACCGCCCTTGCATTACCTTCACGTCTTTAGTTTTGGCCTGCTTGAGCGGCCCTCGTTTTTGTTGGTATTAAGATAGATTCGGCATCTAACTCTTTTTCTGCTCTGACCCAATCCTCGAGGTCCTTCCCAGGTTCGGCGCCGCGTTGAACATATAGCTCGTAAGCTCGGTGAGCTATATCTTCTCGGGATAATTCTTTGCGTTCGGTCATGGCAACCTCCTTGGTTGTCGGCACGAGAGGCAGCCACTCGCCCCCGTACGAGTAACATGCGTGGACTACTTGCCGTTTGCTGAGATGCTGATCTTAATCTGCTTCGGCTTAGACTCTTCACGCTTGGCCATATGCAGGGTCAAGACCCCATTGCGATAGTCGGCCCGAATGTTCTCAGAGCTAACCGTATTGGGTAGCGAGAAGCTCCGCATGAACGAACCGTATGCGCGTTCAATCCGGAGGTAACTGTCTTCGCTGACGTCTTTCTCGAACCTCCGCTCTCCACGGATGGTCAATGTATTGCCTTCAACGCGGACGTCAATGTCCTTATCTTGGAGATCCGGCAGGTCGGCCTTTACGACCAATTCATTCTCCGTTTCGTAGATATCTACCGCAGGTGCCCAGGTTGCGAGATCGGCATGGCCGGGACGGTCGCGAGTAAAGCTGTCCTCGAAGAGACGATTGACCTGGTCCTGTAGCGTGAAACCACGGGACTGGTCCCGTCGGGTGATAGTGTTCATGGTAATCTCCTGTCGAACTGGTTCTCTTAAGGCGAGGGGTGATCCAGATAGCTTCCGCTGTGGGTGAACTGAAGGATCCCTGGTCCATAACGACTCTGGGCTCATGGGGACTCATTGTCAATGGAATAAGTGGCCTCTACTGCAACTACTCGCGGCACGATCTGCTGTGCCTTTCGGCACAGCGTCCCGGCTGGGAATGTCGTATGATTCAGCCGAGAGCGAGTAACCGAGAGCGTTTTGTCCATCGGTTAAGTTCGCCATCCGCAACCAACTTGTGCGGTTTGGATGGTCCCGCACTAAGCGACGCCGGAGGGAGGTTAGCGATGTTTCAAGGAACTCATCTTTTGTGGGCCCTCCCCACTTCGCCGGACCTATCCGTTGCCGAAGATGTAGCCGCTGGCGAAGGCATGGTCGCTTCCGAAGTTTCCCAGGCCGCCACAGCTAGCGCTGCCAAACTAAGGTCAGACGACGCGCCGTTTCACTGTCCAATGTGCAAGGGACAACTTCTCTCTAGAGATTCTACCAACGTAATTCCAACGGTGCGACGCTTGGCGGGTAAGACATTTTACTGCCCCTCGTGCGAAATGTTTGTCGAGCCTGTTGAAGAATCGGCGGCCAGTCACATGAGGATAAACTCGGTAACGGGACAGGTAAGGTCCCGATACGGCAGGGGTTAGACACAAGCCGGTGAGTTTGGGCCGTTACAGCTCCGCGAAGCTCGGGCAGGGTGGCAACGGCGACAACTGCCTCTGGACAATCTTTGAGGTCAGGAAGTTCCCACACGGCTGGCGAACAGTAGCAAGAGGGCAATAGATTCGGCCAGCCTGTAGTGAACGGCGTGATTCTGTACTTGATGTCTTCCACATTTGCGCCGCGGCTGAATATCAGATCGTTGTTGACGCGGCTAAAAAGCCCGAATCCTCAAATGAGTCAGTACCTCATTTTCACGCTCGGACAAAACTATAGTGGCAGCCTCCAAAGCATTTGACTGCCCGCTTGTATCCACGCCGCACCTTAAGGCGGTGAAATTTGTCCCTCAAATAGGTGCTCTTGGTTTTGGCTGAGCGCATTGCTGGCCACTACCAGAGCCGTTTTCAAGTACACGTTGCCTTTGGAGAATGCGCCTAAGCGGATAGGTGGAAGAAGGCAGAGTATAAAATGAATGACTGGATCGACGAGAAAGCCGCTCGAATCAAGAAGCGACAAGAACAGGCGGAAGAGGCCCGCCAATCAAGCGTACATGAAGCGGCTGTTATTTCTGAGCACGGTCGCGATGTATTGGACCAGCTTGAGGCTGTCGTGCGAAGCGATGTTGAAAAGTGGAACGCACATTTTCCGAATGACGTACGACGAAAGATTGACAGCGTACGCAAGTTGATTCCGGGCGGATTTGTTGTCCACAAAACTGGTTATCCTACCGCCACACTCCAAGCAGTCTTTGACCCCGCCTCGCTGTCAATACAGTTCACAGTCACTAAGGTCCGAGCGATCGGCGAGGGAGAATACAATATCAAAGGCCTCTTTCACCTAAACGTCTCAGAGTATGGAGATATCTATCTAACGAACCGCTCAGGAGTGCACTTTCCGTTTGAGGATGCATCTCGTCACCTACTCGAAAGTGTCCTCGAGATATAGCGACTTCTGTTCGTAGGGTGCCGCGCGGCTCCTTTGGATCAACTGCCGTCTCGGAAACCGCCGGCGGTGCAAGACCATCGTTTGGTGCACAAGCGTCTCAGGCTCGGGGACCGCTGCCCGCCAACGGTTGGGATAGCGCTCCAACCCCAACGCCGCTCCTGGAATAGCCGCAGCGGCGGGAGCCGCTTCCTTTCCGCGAGACTTCGCGGGCAGAGCGATCGTGTAGACATTCTTCGCCAGCCCAAGTTTTTGCAGCACCCAAATGCCGTACCAGTTGAGGTCTACCTCATACCAGGTAAGACCGTGCCGCGCCGAAACCGGATGCGCGTGATGGTTGTTGTGCCAGCCTTCGCCGAAGGAGAACAGCGCCACCCACCAGCTGTTTGTTGAGTCGTCGCGGGTCTCAAAGCGACGCGAGCCCCACACGTGGGTGGCCGAATTGACGATCCAGGTCGAGTGCAATCCAAAGACTGTGCGGAAGAAGACGCCCCACACCAAGAACGGGAGTCCGCCAAGTGCCAGTAGGACCACTGCGAGCACGATCATCGGCACGTAATGATACTTCGTGATCCACACGTGAAATTTGTCTTTGGCGAGATCAGGAACGTATCGCGACAAGATCGTCGTGTCATGGTGCATCGACTTTCCTACGAGGATCCAACCAACGTGCGCCCACCACTTGCCATCGCGCGGGGGGTGCGGGTCGCCTTCTTTGTCTGAATACTGGTGATGAATGCGGTGCGTTGCCACCCAGAAAATCGGGCCCCCTTCGAGAGTGAGGGTGGCGCAAACGGTCAGGAAATATTCAAGCCACTTCGGAGTCTTGTAGGCACGGTGAGTGAGCAACTGGTGGTAGCCCATGCCGATCCCGAGACTGCCCGCAACCCAGTAAAGAAAAAGCGCGACAAATAGTGCCTTCCAGGTAAAGAAAAAAAGTGTCGCCACCGCGCCCACGTGAAACAAGGCTATAAACGTAGCGGTAACCCAATTTATCCCGTTATCGCCGGCAGACTCTTTCCCTAGGTCGTCGAGTCTCATGAGACCTTGCGTTCTCTGGGCGGGAAAATGCCCCAACTGCCACGCTAGCAGCCACGCGAAGTTACATCTGTCCAAAAACGAACAGTTCGAAAGGCAACAGGGCTGATGGACATCATGCTGCTTGGCAGTACGACTACGCATGTTTGCTGGCTTACGACTCGTCGAAGGAAGGCAATTTGAAAGCAGCTTCGCAAGAGATCAAGAAAGAAGTGAAATCGGGTATCTGGAAAGGTACGAATATATCTATGTGATGGTGTTGTGAAAGACAGTACGAAACCGTCTTGTCCTTGGCCTCCAGCAAGTTATCTGCGTGACTAAATTTCGAAAGCACTTTTTCGGTCGGATGCCACTTCCTACGTGCTTTTCAACATGGACAGGGCCGCCCTGCGTCAGAACTGTGAAAAACTCGGGTCTAGATAGCATCGCTCTTCCGTCCCGGCAGATTCTTGGTGTGCCTTGCGTTGACCAGATAAGACCTCGAAGCCGCGTTCTTCCAAAATGTCATGCAGGGGAATCATACACACCAGTCGACTGCAACGCCACGGTCTGCACGCCACAGCCCTGCAACCAGTCGGCTAAGCGATACAGATCCGCGGTGAAGCACTCGAATCGACGCACTGGTTGGGAATCACGGTCTGGCCGCACCGGTGCGCGCCATTGCCCACATCGATCCCTGCGGCGTGTGGATGGACCACTTCCAAACCCGGATTCTCCGATTGCAACCGCCGCGCTAGTTCCTTCTTCCCCTTACGGTTTCGCCACAGCTTCTCGTCCGTTCTCATCTCGGTCCTCCTCGGTGGAAATGAGGATTCGGTTCGGCCCTGCAGCGAACGGTTTAAGAAACTCTCCAACGGGGTCAAAGGGCCATTACAACGAGGTCCTTCCACCAGACTAGTGATCGCGAGTACCGGAGCCATGCTTATCGTCGGGCACGAAGCGCCATGTCGCATATCGGCCCTAGCTTGCCGAATCGAATCCGGGGATCACACTGGCAAAAGACGAGAACTCTAGACAAGTTTCTGGCACTAGCGACGCGTCGAAGACGCAGTTAAGGCTTATCGGGACTTACGAGCGCCCAGTCCGGTTGTGGAAAGTCCGACGCTCGATTACGAGCTTGCCGCCTCCCGCAAATCACTTTCCGCGCATGATGTCTTCCGCCCAGCTAAGGGCCGCTTGACTATTCGGAAACCCGATTGTGGTGATGGACAGCAATATGGCGTGGCGAATCTCGTCCCTCGAGACGCCTTCGGCCAAGGCGTTTCTCACAGCGGAATGCATGCCGCCTTCGGAGCCGGAACCTGCGGCTATCCCGATCTTGACCAGCCGCCGAGAGCGAGCGTCCAGCGGACCGGCACGGTGACATTCCTCTCCGAGTTGTTGAAACGCGCGCCAGATCTTTCCTTGAGTTTTTTGAAATCGTCTCGTCCACTGAGGGAATTTTGTTTGCATCTGAAATCTCCTCTGTAGGTCTCAATAAGGCTCGCGAGCAAACTACATCATTTGCGCGCCTATACGAAATGCTGATTTCATTGGAGGGAACTGTCCAACAAGCCATGCCAACTAAAAGCGTATACAATTTCCGAGATCAAAGGCGCTCTCCCATCCGAGTGACCCGAAAAACTGCAGGGCGTTGGTACGGAACGAAAAGGGGGATTGCTTCGAAGATGATCGCTGAAAAGACGAAGAAAGTGAGAAAAGCAGTCCTACCGGTTGCAGGACTTGGGACACGTTTCCTGCCCGCGACGAAGGCGATTCCCAAGGAAATGCTGACGGTGGTGGATAAGCCTCTCATCCAGTACGCGGTGGAGGAGTGCATCGGGTCGGGAATCGAGCACGTAATCTTCGTGACCGGGCGGCACAAAAGCGCGATCGAGGATCATTTCGATCTCGCGCCCGAGCTGGAACAGTTTCTGAAAGAGCGCGGGAAACTGGAACACGCAAAGATGGTACGGGAAATCAGCGGGGGCTTGCACTTCAGTTATACGCGGCAGAGCGAGGCCCTGGGATTGGGCCATGCCGTTCTTTGCGCGGCGGAGCTGGTGGGCGACGAGCCTTTCGCAGTGTTGCTTGGAGACGTCATCATGGAAGGTGCGGTGCCCGCCACGCTCGAACTCAAGGAAATTTACGAAGCTACCGGCGCTGGGGCGATCCACGTGGAACGCGTGCCGCGCGAGCGTGTGCATCTTTATGGCATCGTGGACGCCGTTCCCGAGAAGGATTCGCAATGGGGCGATAAAGTTCAGCGCGTTAGGGACCTTGTGGAGAAGCCGACTGCGGAGAAGGCTCCCTCAAATCTTGGCATTACCGGACGTTACGTTCTGCCGCCGGAAATTTTTGAGTATCTGGAACAGACGAAGCCCGGGGCGGGAGGCGAGATTCAGCTGACTGATGGGCTCCGGCGCCTGGCTGCGGACAATAAGCTTTTGGCGTGCGTTTATGACGGACGGACCCATGATGCGGGCGACAAACTCGGATTCTTGCAGGCGATCGTCGAGCTGGGACTGAAGAATCCAAAGCTGGGTGCTGATTTCCGCGAGTATCTGAAGAGACTGAAACTATAGCCGGCGGGAATCGCTGTCAATGGAACAAGTAGCCTCTGCTGCGACTACTCGCGGCACAATTTACTGTGCCTTTCGGGACAGCGTCCCGGCTGGGAATGTCGTACGACTCAGCCGAGAACGGGTAACCGAGAGCGTTTTGTCCATCGGTTAAGTTCGCCATTCGCTACCTTCACATCTCTTGGTTACTCGACTGGTAAGAAGCTGTTGCCCAACCTGCAAATCCTCCGAAAGGCACAAGTCCTAGCAAGAACATACACCGTGGGAACGATATCGCTTGGGCCTCATGGCCCTAGCACGGCGTTGAGCATTATCGGGATTTCCTGCGAATATCTACGTGGTTTTGTGAAAGACAGTACGAAGCCGTCTTATCCTCGGCCTTCAGCAAGCCATTCTGCGTGACCAAATTTCCGAAAGCACTTTTTCGGTCGGGTACCACTTTTTCCGTGCTTTTCAGTACGGATCGGACCGCCCTGCGTCAGAAATGCCAAAACTCGGGTCTAGGTATAGCAGTACGACTTGCGTCCTTGGGTGAAAAGGACGCAGTACGGGTGTCTGACGAGCCGAGCTATAGAAGGATGCTTGGTCCGTACCAAAACACCGTAGGATGCGCCTAATGCGCAAGGACGGTGATGTGGGACAGGGTAATGCTTCGATAGCTTCCTTATTCGATTGAGGCCATTGTAGTTAGATGGATCGAGTCGAGTTGTTAGTCCTTCGAATACCAAAGCTCCAAGAACTGCGCAACAGTTGCCGGAGCATGACCGGAATAGTGATTGTTGAGGTAACGTACGTCGGAATGCCACGCCGGACAGTCTGCTGACAAAAACTCACCCAACTTTGAAGTTCAGCCGAACGGTCCACGATCACTTTGTCCCAAACCTTGGTCTGTCGCTCGATCCCTTTTCGGTTGCCGAGCAACCTGATGTAAGCAAAATCCGTGGTTACACAGTCGAACTTCAATTGATCGGGTCGAGGCATCCATACCGGGGATAGGAGATAGGCTAGAGTGAACCTGCCCTATTCTCGCTGACGCGGCGCAGCCTACATGCGTGCGCAGCTCGGCGAGCAATTCACCGAATCTTTCCAGAACTTCCTTGACTCCGGAGGGCCATAGGTATTCACTCACAATCCCATGCGATCCAACGCGGCGATGAATCAGCGGCTCGCACACAGCTACGATCAGTGGATGGTGATTCAACAATACTCACCGAGCACAATGAGGAGACGCTATCTGACGATTCGACAGTTCATCGAATCGCTTCGCGGAAAGTTACTCACGGACGCCAGTCATGTCGACGTCCGCTCTTTTGTCGCTAGTCTTGCGGACCATGGTGTTACTTTGCACACGGCAAACGACCACCTTACAACTCTCAGGATGTTTTACGATTTCTTGAACCTCGGTGGGTTGGTTGGGTACTCTCCGCCGCGGCTCGTCAGGATTCGCAACAGGCCTAGAAAACCACCTCCTGTATTGAGTGAGCCGGATATTGTTCGCCTAATCCAGGCATGCAAATCGAAGCGAGATAGGGCCTTCGTTGAATTCTGTTACGGAACTGGTTGCCGACCCGGCGAAATGCGAAACTTACGAATTGAGGACATAGATTTTGAGGCTCAGATAGTGCGGGTCAGAGGAAAGGGAGGCAATCGGGTCGTGCCGCTCGGACACCGGGCGGGCTGCGCCATTCGACAATACATCAAGGACCGTCAGACAGGGTTTGTATTTCAGAAAGACTATCCCATTCAAAAGGGTGCGCTATTCGTAAAGGGCGGTTCATGGATCGGTGTTTGGAGAGACTACCGTGAGCAAGAGGGTCGGCAAAAGGAGGTGTATTTAGGTAGGCTACGAAACGTACCGCAGGCCGAGGCCAAAGCCAAGTTCCGGAAGTTGCTGTCGGGCGTACAACTTCGTCGGCCGACGAGAAATACATCGTTCTCACAAGGCGGCATCTCTCGATTCATGGGCATCCTCGGGCGACGGGCCGGATTAAAGCGACACATACACGCCCAGATGCTGCGCCACAGCTTTGCGACGCATCTGTTAGATCGTGGGGCAGATATCCGAGTCATTCAAGAGCTACTCGGACATAGAAATTTGGAGTCTACTGCGGCGTATACCCACGTCACCACCGCGAAGATGGCGAAGGCCATTCAACAATTTCACCCGAGAGAGACCTAAGCATGAAAACAAGATCCGACCGATGTCCGACCCGAAACTTGTCGAAGCCGCGCGAGTATACCCGTAGTAAACGGTCGTCGCCGGTAGACGTTATTTTTCAACCGTGGTTCTTGCCTGGAAACGTTGCACATGCAATCCGACGCCTTGCACCTCCGGGGTACAGCCTGAAAATGAGGGATTACTTTGCTGAGTGGGGCTGCATGAGGTGCAGTAGTAAGCATGCTCGCTATGGTGCGATTGGGTTCTGCGACTCATGTCACACAAAGCTTCGCCGCCGGTTGCGGACTTGCATCAAGAGGCGAGCGAGCGCCACAGCGCCGAACCAATATGGGTTGAAGTATCTCTCGGACGGCCGAATCGCTCAAAAGCTATTGCGAAGCCTCCTTCTAAGCTTCTACATCGAACAGGAATCGCACGCCAAGCATAGACGCAAATATAGGCTGAACAATCCCGCACGTGCAGCATCCATTGTGCTGAATAACTATGTGCCTGGACGCGAAGTGTCCGGTGACTGAGAATGCGCCGCTCGGCGAGGCTATGAATACATCTAGCTAACTTGCGGACGACCGCTATCCGCCGCCGGGACGAAGCGCACATGAGATGTTGCGAGCGCTATATCTGTGTGCCAGCCGTCCAGTTGATCCAGTAGATGAGCCATTGCAGCATTGTTAGGAGCGCGGCAAAGGAGGACGGCGTCGAAAGCAGACGGGAAACCGAAAGTGAGAATGTCGAGAATGTCGACATCCGGCGCGACGCTGTGTAGCGCCTGCGGCTGCACGGGGATAGTGTCTTTGGCGTTCGTTCGACGCAGCAATACAAAGTAAATATTAGTTTTGTCCATCCAGACCCTCGTCGAGATAGAACTTCACCCAATCCTTGGTTATCCGGTCATAAGCTTCTTGAGGATCGAGTGTTCCATCTTTAATTTGTGCACAGATATACGCCTCCAGCTTGTCCTTTTCGTGATACCCGAAATGTTTCCCGTTCCAGTCATTCGAGGCCGGCTGATACCAGAGGTTCTTGATGTCATTCGAACCTCCGGCACAAAGGGGATAGAAATGGTCCACTTCGCCGCTTGTGCCGTTCCTCCTGGACTGGGCAACGTTGTACTCGTCATAGACTTTTGTGTGCACTGCTGCCGACACGTTTCGGTGGTCCTGGGAATAGGTGCAGGTTGCCTTGTGAGCCGGACACTTGTCCGTATAGGTTCTCGTGAGGTCATCACGGCTTAACGTGTCCGCCAGCCCAGGTGTCATGCTCGCGTTCGGATAGAGGTTAGCTGGACCGACATGCTCCTCAGTTACCACAGGACCATTCGCCTGAACGTGGACGTTCTTACCCCAGGCCCAACCCATAGTTCCGTCTGCCGTGTTTACGTGAAAAAATCCATTGGTCTCTGTCGGTTCTAGAAGGTCAAGCTGAGTTCCAGGGTTCAGCTTCGCGAGGGGAGCGCCATTGGTTGAAGCGTCCGGTCGAAGATTGACGTTTCGAGTGACGACTGCTGTCTGTGCAGCCGCGAGACTGTCCAGCAACAAGAAAACGAGAAGAACAATCAATCTTTTCACTTCGATCTCCTTGCAAGGATGACCGGAGTCACGCGGTTTTACAGTACCTGATAAGCTGCAATAGTTCCTGTTCGCACAGGTGGGTGACTCATGGCGGGCGATGCTTTCCGATGCTCACCTCGTTCTTTACCTTTTCGATTCGTTCCAATACTTCACCTTTGTCCAAAACACCCTTCTCAATCAGCAGTTCGGACAGAGCCTCTACTAGCACCATGTTGTACAGCGCCATTTCCTCAAATGAAGCCACTACCCTGCCAGTTTTTCCATCAGTGAACATGGTGCCTCCTAGAGCAAGTTAGCAGTTCTTACAGGGTCGCTGGCTTGAAGTCAATCTCCGAGCGGGAGTTTGTCGTTCGGCACTCTAAGGACATTTGTACCAGAGCATTAGGGACAACTGTCTACCTTACTAGAAGGAGGCTCAGGCCGCTCATACTCGGTCGGATGACCGGAGCGCCCCGCGCTGGCCTGAACACGGTGCTCAGAGACAGTTCTTTTTGAGGTTGGCGTCTGCGCACTTTTGGGCAAGCGAGTCTTCGATGACTCCGATAGATCGAGGAGCGGGCAGTAGCGGCCGCAGCCAGCTCTGCTGCCCGCCGGTCGATACCAGAGATTTGAGATATCGTTCGAGCCACCAGCGTGGACCGCTAGTATTTCGCAACATTACGGGCTTGGACTGCATCATTGAGCGCGTAGGAAACTAGCGGCAGGTAGGTGGAAAACTTCCACCAGAACCCTGACACTCCTGGCCGTAGTTTCTCGCGCCTTGCGAGGTAAAAATCCAGGGCCAGCAGGGGTCCGCGAACGCCGTACATTTCGGCGCGGGTGGGCCGCTTGCCGAGCAGGGGATCTCCGACCTGGCACTGGCTGGTCTGCTGGATGCAGCGCGTCGTCAGTTCATTCCACGCTACAAACAGGACGGCATTTGCGGCCCAGGGAATCCAGAAGCTCTTCCCAAGGTGCGGCCGGATCGGGACGTAGTCCGGGTCTATCGGCGAAGGCAGATGTGCGTTGGAAGATAGGAACGTCTGGCCTTTGTAGCCATAAAACTGGGTCACTGCTTTAATGGCGCGTTCCCCATGGAGCGCCGTCCCCTCGTCCGCGCTGTGGGTGGATATGTAAGCGGGCAACCAGCTACCTGACTCTGATTTCGCTCGCCAACTGTCAAAATCAAGGTAGGTTGGGTTCGTATGGTGAGGTACCGGCAGGAACTCCCACCGCGGATGGGGCGAGTATTTCCCACTGAAACGAATGATCGCAAAGTCTTGGTCTTCAGCCCAGATACGCCCACGAAATAGGCCCCCTGTTGAGTCGCCTCGCGGCTCGACGTCGAACACAAGACAGTTCTGCCCCGACACTGTGTCTTGTCCCACATAGTGAAGGCTGAAGTGTTCCCGATCAAACACGTTGCGGTCGATGAAGGCTTCCTCAAGGAAGCCAGCGGCGTTGTAATGGGTCTCAGGGTTTTCCCACACGGCGGATCGTACAGAAACCTGTTTTGAAACCTCGGCCTCGCCCCTCAACGTCCAGTTATCCCAGGGGAGCGCTTCTCCTCTTTCCACCTTGTAGTCTCGAATGCGCGTTTCAATTCTCGGATGAAAACGGGCGATCAGGACATCCTCATTGTGTTCCTGGACGAAGATGTGGTCGATGGCTTTATCCAGCGTGGCCCGGTCCGGCTGGGCCGCGCTCCCACTTTCCAGTGAAGCATTGAGAGGCATTGCGTCTTGGGCGTCGAGATTGCGAAACGCACAGGCCAGCATAATTACCAGGATCATAAAGCTAAACGTCCATCGCATATGTACGCCTCCTCGCGAATTCGATGAGCAGTGACCGGCCTCGTCGTAACTGTTGTTCTAGGGTCGAATCTGTTTCCGTGTCCTAGCTAGGAGAGCACGTGATGTTCCGCGGGAACGCATTAGAAAAGTCCCGTCGATTGTGTGCATCGGCTTTGCACCGAAGGGCGGCGAGGCAGTATGAGGTTCAACGTGGCACAACGAGCCGCGATATTTCCCGAAAAGGAAACTCAGACTACGTTCGGCCCGGTCAATTAATCCTGTAATCGATGAGAATATACTTTGCGCTGCCGGCGCTCAGGGCAACGCCGTGCCCGGCAAAGTACTGCCCGCCGAACGTCATGCCCACCCATCCGATGTTTTGAAGCGCTGCGGAGAATGCTTGGGCGTCGAATTGTCCGTTGACGTTGCTCCATTGGTCGGACGTAAACGGCACGGTCACGGTGAGGGTCTGCCCGTCCTGAGAGCCGAGGTTATAAAGACTCGCATGCGCCCACCAGCGTCCGTTCGGATTCGTAAGATCGTCGCCCTGCTGCTCCCAGAACAGTCGGACAGTCGCCGGGACCTTGTCGTCAGGGTCGATCACGACGTATTGGGCTGCGGTGGCCTCAACCTTAAAAGTGACTGCCATTTCGGTAGGAGTGGAAGTGGTGCTAAAGGGAGTTTGTACGTAGTTCACGTGGCCGCCATCACTTGTGTTCGGAAACTCAAAGGACCAAGTCCCCTCGGCATCGAGAGACGGATGTGGTGGCATCCCCGAGCTGTAATAGATGTACCAGTTCTGCGGATCGAGCGAGACGACGTTTGGTTCTTGGGCCCTAATGTTCGAGGGCGGTCCTGTCGGTCCCCCGAAGTAGCCGCAGCCAACGAGGCAGCCCAGCGCCCACAGAATCAGCCACCGAACCACGAGTGAGTTGCTTGGCAAATTGAGTTACCGTGCCGCACCGACGGGGGCGCTCGTCGCTTCGCTGAGTCCTGCCGTCTCACCGTACCTGGTTAGGAAAGGCATGATCGGCGCGATTTTGAATGGAGGACTCCCGTCGGGAGTCTCTTCAAGCCGCGCGTGGCGCGTTTTGAGTAATTCGGCCTTGTCGCTCCAAGGGTCTAACTCGACGCGATCACGCATCGGAAAGGCGGCGGTTTTGTCGGGCTGATCGGACTGCGGCACGGTTGCGGATTCAAGGAGTTGGCTTATGCGGTAGACCTCGTTTGCCAACCTAGGTCGTATCAGTTGGGGCAGTTGTTGTGACTGCTTGTGGAGCTGCTCGAAAAAGGTTCGTGCACTTCCAAGGTTCGTGGCGTAGGGCGAGTTTCTCACGATCCCCAACGCACGTTCGCCATAGACCGATTGGTCGGGGACGTGGAACTGGAAGTGATTCAGGACATTAATCGCAGGGACTTTCATCGCAGGGACCTGGGCGACATTGCCGAAGCCGTATCTGTCGGGCACATCGTTCGACTCCATTACAGAGGCCAATTCCTGCGCCAGTAAGATAGCTAGAGTGGTTTCGTCTGGAAGTACGTCGATTAGTCCTCGGCTTAGAGCGATGGTATGGCCGATTGTTAATATTTCCAGACTGGTCGTCGTGAGCACTCGACAGCGAACCTCCGGCTCAATTTCGATGTGGTTCGTCACTTCGAGATTATTCAGGACTGCGTTCAAGGCTTCATCAACGTCGCTCGGGGCCGCAAGACGCCCTGTCCGCTCAAGGGCATCAAGAGCGCTCGTTTCCGCGTCCGGTCGCCAATTCGGTTGGGCTGGCGGAGAGGAGTAGCTATGTTGCGCCGATGCGGAGCCGCCTTGCACTGGCGTCCGAAATTCTACGGACAGGCTGCTGCTGGGATCATGCCCTTGATAGCGCGAGCTGTTGAGGTTGTATCCCCACAAGCGCGTTTGAGCCTCGAATCCGACCGAGTTCTTGGAGCTGCCCTTATAGGGCAGCTCCTCACTGAAAATGTAAGCGGGCAGCCACAGCCCAGGCTGGACGTTAACTCGCCAGCTATCAAAGCGGGCATAGGCACTGCCGTACCAGATGTGGCGGCCTCCCGGATTAAACTTTCCATTGAAGCGAACAATTGTGAAATCTCGGTCCTCTGCCCAAATGCGACCGCGAAAGTGTGCGGTTCCCGGCCTTGATCGGCGTGGAGAGATATCGAACACCAGACAACGAACATTGCCTAGAAATTCAGGCCCTACGAAGTGAAAATCGTAATAGTCCCGATCAAAGACGTCCCGATCTACGTACACCTCTTGCAGGAACCCCCTTGGGTCATACTCGCCCATGAACTGGCCCTTCATCACTCGCTGCCCCTTGCGTTGAACGAGCGGAGTCACTGCCAGACCATCCGCCATAAAATTCGCTTGCCCCAAGAGGTAGAAGTCTCCAGTTAGGCGAACCTCGCCCGAACGAACCTTCGAATTTTGGATGTACGTCTCGATGATCGGACGGAATTGGCGAAACGCGATGATTTCGTCGTGTTCGCGGGAGACGATGCGATTAATTATCTGGTTCATCGACATGTCGTTCCGCTGGCGGTAAGTTTCGACGATCGGGAGGTAGGAGCGTTTCGTCTCAACTTCCTCGTGCTCCCTGGTGATTATGCGATCAATGGCTTTATCGGGCGTTACCGCCTTGGAGAGCACCGGTTGGGCGTCCGCTCGGACGGAGGACACGGCCCCGAGCGAAGGGGGGAGTCCGGCAGCTAGAATGGAGACAGCCAAACAGCAAATTGTTTTGTTCATCGTCTTTGCCTCTTTTCGGGCATTCTTCAGCCAAGGCGTGGACTTCGCTTCCACGGCAGTTGCATCGATCAATTGAAAACTCTTTGCTAGGAAACTGAGCCGACACCCAGAAGCCCAGAGAGCAGGTCATGTTCCAATGGCGCACGCCACGCCACGATTAAGAATTTCAATGCGATAGACGAGTTCGATTGCCGTCGACCGTTTCGATTTGAATCAGATTGGAACAACAAGGGGGAAAGATTCCTAGAACAGGAATTTTTGTCGGTTGTCTTTGTGAAAGTTGCGTACGCCGGATGTAAAAATACGGAAACACATCGGGATTCTAACAATCGTCTACGACCTATAGAACCGTACTCCAACGATTCGTATTTCAACCAATTGACAGAATCTGTGGCAGCATTGTAAAGAGACCGCTGTTCTCACGCGAATTTCAAAAGCGAACTCCCAGCACGCACTTTGAAATTCGGTGCGAAGCACACCGGCCCGGATCCCGCTGGGGAAGACGGAGGATTCTCGGGCTTGTCTCTCCTCGCCGTGGAGTACGTTCGCCGCATGCGCGGTGGATCGCAGTCACAGTTGTTGCGTTGTTCCGACGGCAACTACTACGTCGTTAAATTCCAGAACAATCCGCAGGGAGTAAGAATCCTAGCCAACGAACTGCTGGCCGGCCGGCTGGCGGTGTTGCTCGGGTTGCCAGTACCGAGCATGCAGATAATAGAGGTAACCGAAGAGCTGATCGCTCACTCGGAAGAGATGACGGTACAACTCAAGTGTGGGCGCATACCGCTTATGCCCGGTCTATGTTGCGGCTCCCAATACCCTTATGATTCCGTCTGCCCCATCTACGACCTTCTGCCGGATTCACTATTCTTCCGAGTGGAGAACCTTCCTGACTTTGTGAGTATGTTGGCCTTTGACAAATGGACGGGGAACATCGATGCGCGCCAAGTCGTTTTTGTTCGAAACATAGAGAGAGGTTCCTATCGCGCACTGATGATTGATTCTGGATTTTGCTTCGGAGGGACTAACTGGGGGTTTCCAGACGATCCCAGAAACGGTTTGTATGATCGGCTCGCCGTCTATGCCACCGTCCGGGGCGCAGAGGCGTTTGCGCCGTTCCTCATTTCCCTCGAAAAGATTACCTTCGCAGGGATGGAATCGATCGCCCAAAGTATCCCGTCTGAGTGGTACTTGAGTGACGCCGGCTCACTTTGTCGATTGCTGGAGGAGCTTGACCGCAGACGGAAGAGTGTAGAGAAGACTCTTTGGCAAACGCACAAGAGATTTCCTCAATTATTTCCGAATTGGACCCGCCCAGCCTAGACGACCAGCACAAGCAGTCCGTCGACATAACCAACTTGGACCCGCGACAAGTCGGGCCTTCATAGCCGTTTGATAAGAGACTTGAGGTTTGGTCTGGACCTTCTCCGCGAGATGACAAAGCAAGTTTCAGGTCCGCTCCGGAGGAGAGACCAAGTGAGGGATTGCTGTGCGGAGCAGCCCCTCACTCAGTTGGCAGCGCAATTCGGTGGTGGGGTTCATCTCGATAGGACCGTAGTTGCAGCCTGCCAGTTAGACTTTTTAAGGGACGCCCCTCCGGCCCGTCAATTGGCAATAGCCGCATCAGTGTTCGTACGTATTAAAACGCAGCCTATGACCGTAGAAATCGTAATGACCGAAAGCATTCGTGCGGTTTCGGCATTCGACAGGCAAACAGGACTGCACCAAAATCGTAAATGTGGGAGAGTTTGAGGGCACGCGAGATAATCCTTAGGAGTACTCTAGATGAGTAATTCCGTCCCGCCCTAGGGAGGAGGCAGCCATGGTTTCTTCTCCAGGAGCCTTACGCCGTGCGGACATCGATTCTATCCTGGATATGCTACGGCGCGTGGAACGCGCATTGAAGGGAATCATTCGCGCAGCAAACCACCCGAAGTTCGATTATCTTGAAAGCCACATGTACCTTCGCCGGGCGATTGAGTCGCTATCGAAAACAGTCTCGCCGAAGCGCCGAAGCTGAGAGACGCCGCTCAGAATGAAAATGAAGGAGTAGACCGCGCTCGCCGAATGCACGGTCAAACACGCAGTCGGCCTGGTTCACTGGGGGCGATGCTTCAGTATGCTTGCTTCCTTCTTTATCTTTTCGACTCGTTCTAACATCTCACTTTTGTCCAATAAGCCTTTCTCAATCAGCAGTTCAGACAGAGACTCTACTAGCACCATGTTGTAGAGTGCCATCTCCTCAAATGAAGCCGTTACTCTGCCAGTTTTCGCATCAGTGAACATCGGTGCCCTCCTAGAAAGCGATGTCTATCCTTCTTCCTCTACTTCGCCCGCCGAATTGCGGATGGTGACATTCGTACTTCATACCTGGGTACGTTCGTCTCCTTGCGGGACGAACGTTCTTCCCCTAGCATCCGCCCTGGTCCCGACAGAGTGCCACGCCAACCGTTGACAAACACAATGCCTTCATATGCCCGCTTCAACGGTAGATTAGCAAAGAAGTACGACGATTGGATGGTCGCGCTTCACTATCAAATCACGACTCGGAAGTACGCTCAGAAGGTTCTTGGTCGCTTCAACAAGTTCCTCGGGAAGCGATCCATTTCGGTTGTTACGCACTTGGAGGTCCGCGACTTTCTGACACACATGTCGAGCTTCGGCGCAACTCTTGAGACGACCTATCGCCATCTAGGGGTCCTCCGCCGATTTTATGACTTCCTGAATCTAGGCGGCGTTGTGAGTTATGTCCCTCCGCGACTAGTCCGGATGAAGTCCGTGAAGAATACGGACCTGCCAGTCTTGAGCGAGTCGGACATCAAGCGACTCCTTGCTGCGACGCGAACGACTCGGGAGAGAGCCATAATCCAATTCATATACGGGACAGGATGTCGTCTCGGAGAATCGACACATCTGCGCGTCGAGGACATCGATTTCGAAAATCGAACTGCACGCGTACACGGAAAATTTGGAAAAACCCGAATCGTCTTTCTCCCCAGGCCCACCGTGGCTGCGTTGAAGGATTATTTGGGAGGTCGAACTAGCGGGTATTTGATTCAGGAGGATAGACCTCCACAGAAGGCGAGCCTTGCGCTGTCAGGGGGGAATTGGGTCGTTAGCTGGTGCGATTACGGCAAGCGTGTTCCGTGCGGTGAGTACAGCCAAACCAGGAAATCCATCGGAAGGGTTGAATCCATGACGCCCCAGGCCGCTGAGCAAAAGCTAAGGGAACTCTTAGTCGGGGTGCAACTAACAAGGCCGGTTCCGGATCGTCCTCTAACGAACTCATCGATTCTGATCGTGGTCAACAGAATTGGCTATCGAGCAGGCTTCAAATACGTTGGTGTACACACGCTTCGACGGAGTTTCGCTACGCATCTGTACGATCACGGCGCGAGCGTAGAAATTATCCAAGCCCTTCTTGGGCACGTTTATTTAGGCACGACCTTGGGGTACACGAGGCTAAGCCCGTCACGTATGGCTAGAGCAATAGACCAGAGCCATCCCCTTTCACTTCCGTACGAGAACTGATCCCATGCCTAAACATTCTAAGGAGCCGCGATCCGATAGATCGGCTCGATTCAACACCCACGAGCTTGCGTTTCAACCTTGGTTTTTGCCTCGGGCAAGCCGTCTAGCCATCAACACTCTCATTCCTCCTAGCTACCGGAACAAGATGCGAGCCTACTTCGACGACTACGGGTGCATGGTTTGCGGCAAATTCGATCAATACGAGTCGAACGGGATGTGCTTGCCCTGTCACCGCGTTGTTACGCGACGTTTGAAGACGTGCGTTAGGCGTCGCTTAATCGGGCTTCAAGGCGAAACCATCGATCTGGTGATCCAGCGACGGAAAGCCTTGGCGTCGAAGTTACTGGGACGCTTCGCTAACCCGTGGAGCAAGCTGCCGTTGAGGCATCGAATAAACGTCAGCTCAAGGAACCCAGTGGACGAAGCGATCGGATTCCTGACGCCCGGCGGCCGGACAGGCTTGGCAGTCGAGCAAGATCACGTGTCAGCGGACGGCGTCTTGGGAAAGTCTGTCAGAGACATGAAGCCCGGAAGACGCAAGCCCAGTTAGACTCAGTTCCCAATTGACGCTTGGCGCAGCGGTCTACATCCCGGTTAGTCGGACCACTACCAACTGCCATCGGTCTGCTCCGCGTTTCTGGACTCTAGAATTTTTCCATGCTTGCTAGGGAATCTGGTGCCGTCAGTTCTTGACCGTCATCGTCTCTGAATCCACAGCCTTCTTGCCTGTAACACCTTCCAGTCCTGCCAGGATACCTCGGTAGTCATTCTTGTCACACTGCACAGCGAGGCCGCCTTTGTTGTCTTTTGTCGCCCATGTAAGCCCCACAAAATGCTTCTTTGACTTGGTTAGCGCCATCAGTGCGCCTACGCCAAAAGAGATTGTGGCTAGTCCGATGGCGGCACCTACCCGCCTGTGGACATCTTGGCCGTAGCTGATTTCTGTAACATCAGATGCAAGGATGTCTAGCAATACTCCAGATTTGCTGTCCATGAACTGGATTTTGTTGCCAGCCATTACGAGCCTAATGTCAGTTCCGGTTTTAACATTCGAGATCGAACCGCCATCGTACTTCACTTTGAAGCCGTCTCCTGCCGCAAACATGCAGAGAGGCAACATCGCGCATAGCAAGGCTGAAGTGACACACGTAAGCGTTTTGTTCATGAGCACTCCTATAGACTTCACGAGAAAATAAGGTTGAGAGAAGACGCACTGCCGGGCAGCTTTGAGTGTTTGCCGCTCGTAGCGGTATTTTCTCAGTCTTAAATATAACCAAGTGGTATAGGACACATACACCCCGGGTAACGCCATGTCAATGTCTAAGCAGAGTGTCCGTAAGACCCGACTGAAGACGGACGATTTAATCGTGAGCTATGAATAGTTGGCGGTATATCAACAGGTGGCGCTTTTGGAATCGTGGGAGTTTCGGCTAGTTGACCTGCCAGACAAGACCGTAATCGCAACGATGAATGCCACGAAAGCTTAGGCTACCTGAGATTGTCAATTTTCCTGGCGATGACCGCGATTTTTCTGGAAGTGTTATAACCTGGGTTGATGCCAAAGGGCCGCCTGAACTCCTTACCGTTATTTGCTTCGTCCAAGATGTCGTTCTCAAACCTGCCCGATGAGCATGAGTCGCGATGGGGAGAAAGCCTGACTGCTGAAACCATGAAAAAGTGCGTATGGCTCAAGCCGAAGGTCGTGGCACAAATTGAATTCTTGGAATGGACGGATGCAGACCGACTCAGACATTCAAAATTCGTTGGCTTGCGTGATGATAAGCAACCTCAAAGTGTAGTGAAGGAACGCGCGGAGAATAACCTGTGATTGAATAAAAGGATGGAGATGCTTTATGGCCGAACCAGCCGAAGATCGATGCGGAAAATGCGGGGCCGAGATTGACCCGAGCCGCAGAGTTGATTTCACACTGAAAGATGGAACGAGGGTTTGCGAGTCTTGCTTTGTGAAAGGTACAGCAAGGCCAATACAGAGGGAGCAGGGGCCTTGATTCGGGCTGAAGGCATTTCTTTTTTATTCGCCACTGGCATAAAGGAACGCAAGCCATACCAAGTACGACCAAAAAAAAGAACGATCCACCTGCCAAGATACGAATCACTTCGCGTCGACAAGGTGAAAACTCCGATTTAGACACCTCAGTACAATCGCTTTTCCTGCATATTAGGACGAAGTACAGGTGTCGGACAGCCCGAGTCGTAAGAAGATGCTTGGTCGGTACCAAAACACTGTGGGATCGCGCCTAATACGCAAGGACGGTCCCATCACTGGTAACTAGCAAGTTGACCATTTGTTTCAAAGGATGTTCCCGCTGATCTGGCTTTTGCTTCGACGACCGAACCGTCGTAACGGACTGGCTGCAGCTTCAGGGCTCCCAACTATTTTACGAGCAAGCGAGTTGAACCTCACAGGCGTTCTGAAATGCCTTCCAGAATTTGCTTCTCTCAGGAAAAAAGGAAGGTCGCGTAGCGACTCTTTCCTTCGTAAGAAGGAAAGATATATAGATAGTCTTAAATAAGCTTTTTAAAGAGGTCTTTCTCTGTTGCAGAAAACGCTGGAGACGAATGCAGTTTATGCATGACTCGTGTGCAGAAAATGTAGGGCCGCCCGTCGTGCCCGGGCAGTAAGTGCAGAATTTGTAGGACACTGTTACCGGTCGGAATGGACATGTTCGGTAGTGTTAGCCGCAGCCTTCCTCCGATGACCAAAATGAATTGCAAACTCTTCGCGCAACCTTACTAGAGGCTTCTTCCGACCGGGAAGAGTATAAAACTTGGCGGCACGCACGGAAAAGTGCCGTTTCCTTCGGTCCGGTGAATACGATGTCTCAAGTGGCCACGGCAGGTTCGTACCGAGGCGTTTCCACCGTGCTTCATGCCCCATCGTGTTGAGATAGTCGTACATCAATCGACGTTTAATTCCAAGGACCCTCACAAGCGTATTGACACTAGGCCAGCAGTACCGCTTCCACTTCAAATGTTGAAAATAGAGCAGAGCTATAAGAACAACACTTCCGGGGTACGTCGGCAAATAGTCTTTAATCAGAAACCGGGGAACTGGAAACCAATGTCCCGTATCGAGCTTTTCCTTGGCCAAAGGCACTGCGAATATCGTTTTCTCGGTTCGACTGCGCAACTTTCCGCCTTCATCTCTCATCGTTACAAAGCCTTCTCCAACGAGCTCCACGATACAACTGCGAGCCGTTCGCACGTCGCAGTCAATCAGCTTGCTTAAATCGGTGAGGTTTGCCCGGAGCCCCTTCGACCGAGGACGTTGAACGTACTCGTACATCGTCAAGTAGAGTTGGCGGGAGCGATGTTCGCGCAGTCCCGGAAACACAGAGTCAAGAACGTCATTCTGAAGCGGGAACCAGCTGCCTGAGGGGTAGCGAATTCGTTGCCGGCGGCGCTCCGCTGTCTCTTCTTCCAACACGTTCGCCTATGTCTTTCCTTTTTGAAGAATTTGCCGGGCTGCAATTCTGGCTAATCCTAGCAGGACACCGGAATTCGTAACCACCGCGCCGGGCCACTTCTTGTCTGCGGCCTTCTTTAGCAACTGGAAATCGTCAGGACTCATCTTCACGTTGACCTGAAGAGTGCGTTTCATACCCTCCTGTATCCGAGTTTCACAGTTGCCAAGCAACGTTACTATTGGTACCTTTCGTATCCGAATGCCCGCATTTTGCCTCCCTTCTCGTCAGGCCAAACGATTGCGCTATTTAGTCCGCCGATACAAGCCTCAAATGACCAGCTCATGGAAGAAAAGGACTGAGGACGAGCTTTGGCTGCGAGTGCTTTCCCAGGTGGTTGTCGCTGGAAACGCAGCACCCGAATACACGCTTCGGACATCCACGGCTGTCAAAGAGAAACTGGGTTTCCGGCGGCTGAAAAGGCTAAGCGCACAGCGCCGTCGCAAGGCAATTCACGGTGTGCTGCGAGCCATCGGTACTCGGTATGTGGGAAAAAGTACAAAAAATGCGAAGGTCGATGCCGCTCTCCACAATTTCGAAACAATTTGTGAAGCCGGAGGACCGAGGCAATTTTTTCGACGAATTGCCTCGCTGCCTTCAATCGAAAAGCGAATCGAATGCTTATCTCGCACCCTAGCCTTTTATAAAAAGAAAGGTTGTCGTGACGCCCTCATCGATTTGCGACTCGCCAGCGACTGCATGGCACTCGACCGGCGACTAATCCGAATCCTCACATGCGTCGGTGCAAAGGTGCCGCGTTCTCTCGACAATCACTACGAAGAGATTGAGAGGGAATTGATTGAAAAGGTCGCCCGCCCTTGCGGCTTGTCGGGTGGCCAGCTCGACAGAATCCTTTTTCAAAACTACGGCGATATTTTGATTCGGCTGCTTTGCTCGTAACGTGTCATTAAATCCTCTGCAGTGCGTTCGCACCTGACAACCTCCGCAACCACCGCTAAACACTAGCTGTCCTCGAGGCACGTGCCGCGCCCCGCTGATGCGTCGTTGTGGCCTCTCGCAGTTGTAGCCTTCGCCGCTGCAGGTAGGCGAACACAAAGCGAATCAACATTTGGAGAGCCGTGAGTTCGAGCTGCGGTTGAGCAAGATTGCTGAGTCGAAAACTGTAAGAGATGGGTGAGAAAGCGCAGGTGAGGTGCATTTCGCCCATGAGGGCCGAGAGGAGCAAAACCGTTATGCGAGGCCAAATCATCAGCAGGCGCTCACTACAAGGTTTCCAGGCTCGTTATCTCAGTGTTAAAAGATGGCAATTCTTTGGACGGTTGGACTTCCGCCGTCAAAGCGTCCCTTTCTGGATGGCGGAACGTTGCTTCCGTGTCTGGATTCAAGAAATCGAAGGAGACGCCTTCGAAGGCAGTTGCCGCTGGTGGCGCTTGAACGAGGCAGGAGCATTTCCAGACAAGCCTGCCTTCTACGTTCTGCTCAGCGGAATGCGCATCAGCAAGTACCCGCTGATTCTATCTTGGCAAGAAATCGCTGGCGACGCCGAACTGGACTATTTCTGGCTGCACGGAGACGTGATCACGTTCCTCAAAGACATCACGCGACTGGGTTCCAAATTCGAAATTGCGTACGACCTGTGATGACGATGAAAGATCGATTGAGCGCCACATCCGCTGTCGAGTCAGACGGCTGCGTGAATGATGATGACCGTCTGCTAACTGTGCCGGAAGTCGCAGCCTTGCTCCAAATGAGCCCCGGAGGTGTGTATCACTTGATTTCACAGCGGCGGATTCCGACGGTCCACATATCGTCGCGATGCGTTCGATTCCGGCGGAGTGCATTGCTAGCGTGGATCGAGAGCTTGACGCAAGAGGCAAAGTAGTGTCGGCACATCTCAACACCTTGGTTTAACTAGCTTTCAGTAAAGGAGAAGACATGAAAGTGAGAATGCGCGGTAGAAGGCTGACTATCAGCATTGCGGTGGTTGATCCACCAACGCCCTCGCGGAGCGGGAAACGCTTGTTGGTCGCAACCTCACACGGTTTTCGGCGAACCCGTTTAAGGATTCAGGGCAAGCCGGTCGCCGTGAGTGTGAACGCATGCATCCGCGCAGACGAGTGGCCGGACAAGAAGAAATCTGAAAACCCAAAATCAAAGGAACTACCCAAGTCTCACACGAAATCCTAGCAGGTCTGTCGCATTGAGGAACTTTCAGATTGCGTTTCTAACGGGAGAGCATGTACGTCATTCGATGGAACTGCAGAGCACTGATGAAGGAGTTTGAGAAAAAAATGAAGAGCGAAAAGACGATTGCCCTCTACGGCAGAGTCTCGACGACGACTGGTCAGGACCCCGCAATGCAGCTGCGCGAGTTGCGGGAGTACTGCAAGCTCCGCGGCTGGAAGATTCAAGACGAATACGTCGACCGAGGAGTCTCGGGGGGGGAAAGATTCTCGGCCAGAATTGGATCGCCTGATGACTGCCGCACACCGGAGACGCTTCGACGGTGTGGTCGTGTGGAAGTTTGATCGCTTCGCCAGGTCCACCTCCCACTTGCTGCGAGCATTGGAAACATTTCGGTCCCTTGGAATTGAGTTCGCTTCACTCTCAGAGGCGATCGACACGACCACGCCTGCAGGGAAAATGGTGTTCACCGTGTTGGGGGCTGTCGCAGAGCTAGAGCGGTCGCTGATTGGCGAGCGCGTTCGGGCAGGTCTTCGCAATGCAAAGGCCAAAGGCAAGCGACTCGGCAGGCCACCGCTGCGAGAACTCACTACCGCAGACGTCCAACGGCTAAGGCGAGACAGGCGAAAGGGCCTAAGCTTCGAGCGGCTGGCTCGAAATCACAGAGTTTCGGTTTGGACAGCATATTACGCATGCAAGAAAGCCAAAGCTTAGCAACCTGTAATTTGCTAAGGGTGGGATGTGCTTTCAAGAATCGGTGTTTTTCACCCGAACTGCACCCAGGACTTCATGGGGTTTTCTAATGAGGTGATTTTCGCAGCGTTCTGACAGCGGCGAGGTGGAAATGGGATTGTACCGACGGACGTACAGACACAAAGACGGGACGATCGTCAAAGCCCGCATTTGGTGGATAAGGTTAAATGGTCGTTGCGAAAGCACTCACACGGAAAACAAACGCCTTGCTGCCAAAGTTCTTACCATCCGTAAGGCCCAGCTCCTAGAAGGCCGTATCCCAGCTCTATTGAAGTCGCACGCACCTCCCCTGAAAACCTACCTTGCCCAGTATCTCGAGTCGCGCACGGACATCCACGCGAACACAATCGCGCGCTACAAACGTTCGCAGACAGCGCTTGAACGATTCTTCGGTACCGCTCGTGTTTCCGACATCACGGATGCGCGAATCGAGGAATACAAAGCAGCGCGAATCCGAGGAGGGTCAGGACCTGCTGGGGTGAACCGAGATCTTTCATTGCTCCGCTTAGTTCTGAAGCAGGCGCGAAAAGAGCGCTTCATCGCGCAGAGCCCGCTCGAAGATCGCGAGCACTTTCTCTCAGAGAAGCAAACGAGAGTTCAAGCAAGACCATTCACAGTCGTCGAAGAGCAACGCTTGTTAGCGGTCGCGAAAGGTTATCTCAGGCCGCTGCTTGTGTTGCTCTTGGACACGGGACTTCGACCAAACGCAGAAGCGTTGCCCTTGACGTGGAAAAACGTCGATTTCGAGCGAGGAATGATTACGGTCGTCGCATCGAAGACCGTTGCGGGCCTGAGAACCGTGCCGATGACTGACCGTCTCCAAAAGGAATTGCTTCGGTGGAAGACACTGACAGGCTCGACTTCCGAGTTCGTGTTTTTCTATCCGCGAAATCCCGCAAAGCACTTGCAACACGTTCCAAAAACATGGGTGCACACCCTGAGGGACGCAAACGTTCCGAAGCGCCGTCTGTACGATTGCCGTTCGACGTTCTGCAGCCGAATGTATGCGGCGGGCATTGCGCCAGTCCTCATCGAACTGCTCATGGGCCACGCTGGGAATGGCTTGGTTCATCTCTACGCCAAGGCGGATGACGATTTCAAGCGAGATGCAGCGGCGAAGCTTGAAGCATTCATCACTTCAAAGACCCCAGCTGTACATACCTCCTCAGTATCGATCCGCTGGGCGAACTAAGCCGGAAGAAACGGTAGACTCAGGGCTTCAACATCTCGGCGCCTAGCTTCGCCATCAAGTCCAAAAGTAATTCCCTCGTGGCTGGAAGCGCTTTAGAGATGCCAATCTCAAACAATTTCTTTTTGGCTGGAGCCATGTCTGATCTCGGGTCTGACATCACGTACTGCAATAGACCCCATAACTTTTCCCTCTCCTCGAGTGCAAGCTTGTCGTCGTGCACTAGCAGCTCCTTCGCCGTTCGAAGGCGATCTTCCATCCAAGGATAGGGGTGGCCGCACTTGTAGCAGTAGAAGGGGAGCACATAATCCCCACTGCTGTAGGTTTCCTTCCCGTGTATAGGAGCCTTACAGTTCGGGCAGCGGTCTATGCAAACCTCTCCACATAGGGGGCAGTGTGCTTCCTGGGGAAAATCATAGCCGTCGACGCTTTGGGTGTGACCCCGCCGACAAATCTGCGCCGCACAGTAACGTCCCTGTGAATTAACATGACCCATTCGAGGGCATTCCCAGTGGCGCGCGGTGGCGCATAGACACGGTATTCTTCGTTACCAACGTAGACCGTCGCCACTACTTGCAAGATTACGTCCTGAGGCGAACCGCGCAGGATTGCGTTCTCGATGACAATTTTCAATGGCATGACGCACAGATATTAAGTGCGGAGAAGTAAATAGCAAGCGGTTTTGGTATACGCTGCATCGAACCGTAGTCACCCTGCCGCTCGACTAGGCTGAGAGCGACGGCCTCGTAGAGCGGTGAAGCCGTCACCTTCACGGGTGCGGTCCCGCGGCACGATTCGGGCGGGCATGAGACGTTAGATTCGCCTTTTGTTCGCCATGCATCGTTGTGGTACCATGCCTTACGTAAGAATTGTACGCCGCATCGGCGGCATCAAGCGTTGACGTAACCCAACGACGAAAAAAACCTTCAAAGCTCTCTGCGTCTGTCGAGGAATTCAATATGAATACGGACGTCGCTGGTCGAGTGCGAAATGTTCAGTTGCCTGTAAGTAAACCTTTGCTTCCGCTTTTTGAGGGGGTCATCAACTCGATTCAAGCTGTAGAGGATTCGAAAGCGGCAGACGACCGGATCGAAGTCGAGGTACTGAGGGAGACTGGTGGTATTTTCACCGATTCCGATCGGTTTCAGGCTGAGGTAATCGGATTTGTGGTAACTGACCATGGCATCGGATTCGACGATCAGAACTTTGAAGCATTCTCTACCTCCGACACGACATTCAAGGCTAGCCGAGGAGGTAAGGGTATTGGTCGATTCATGTGGTTGGCTGCTTTCGATCACGCAGAAGTCGAAAGTGTGTTTCAAGTTGATGGTGCATCCAAGTTGCGCCGGTTTACCTTTTCTGTGCGGGGTGCGGGAATCGACGACGCTACCTGCGTTGACGCGCCCGGCACAGAGCAAACGACTTCTGTACGACTCGTGGGGTATAAGGAGAAATATCGAAAACAGTGCCCAAAAGGCCTTGATACGATCGCCGCATTTATAGTGGAAGAGTTTTTGGACTACTTCATAGGTCCAAACCCGCCTGCTATCACATTGCGAGATGGCTCTACCGGCGAAACAATTGCGCTGGGCGACTTTTTTGAACAACAGATGGCTTCGCAAATAGACAGGAAGGAATTCAAAATCAAAGACAAACCGTTCCAGGTACTGCATGTGAGGTTATATTCGACTCACATTAATGAACATCATTTGTACTTTTGTGCTCATGGACGCGCAGTGTTACCGGAAAGGCTAGTTGGGCGAATACCTGACCTTGTTCGGAATCTAGAGGACGAGAGTTCTAAAGAGTTCATTTATGCCGCATATGTGAATTCCTCGACGCTAGACAACGAGGTGAATTCTGATCGAACCGGATTCAATTTGCCCGAAGACGAAACCGGCTTGCCGTTTCACGACATCACGATGTCAGAGATCCGCAACGGCGTGTTGAATGAATGCAAATCGTTCCTTTCGCCGTATACAGCGCCAATTGCTGAGAGAAAACGAGCTCGGATTGAGGAGTTCGTACAAAAAGATGGTGTCATGTATCGACCAATAATCGGGAGATTGGAAAGCACAATTGCGGAAATTGACCCTGATGCTTCTGATGAGGAGATTGATCGTTGTCTGTACGAAGGCTATCACTCGATACAGGTCAAGTTGCGGAACGAGGGACAGCAACTGTTGGAAAGATGTCTTCAGCCAGATGCAGAATTCGAGGAATTCGAGGATCGTCTTGATCGGTATTTTGCGGAAGTGTCTGAGGTGAACCGGGCAGACTTGGCGCGCTATGTTTGTCATCGGAAGGCGATCTTAGAATTCCTGCAGAAGCAGCTAACGATCCAAGCCGACGGGAAGTATCGAAGAGAAGAACGAGTCCACAGCATTATTTTCCCACGCGGGACGACTTCCGACGAAGTCTTGTTCGAAGATCACAATCTTTGGCTCGTCGATGAGCGGCTTGCCTTTCAGTTATTTCTCAGCTCGGACAAACCAATCAATCGACTTAAGCTGTTAGAAAGCGCTAGCAGGAAAGAACCCGATATTGTCGCCTTCGATAAAGCTTTCGCGTTTTCGGAAACGGGTGGTATCCCTTTCTCTTCGATAACGATAATTGAATTCAAGAAGCCGCTACGTGATGACTACTCTCAGTCAGAGAATCCGTTCACGCAGGTTGCGAAGTACATTAGTGAAATTCGAGCCGGGAAGGCAAAGACGGTCAATGGCCGACCGATACCGATTTCTCCGAATCTTCCGTTTTATTGCTATATTGTGTGCGACGTTACGCCAACCCTTAAAGAATGGGCCCTTCTCTTTGAGTTGCAGGACACTCCTGACTGCAACGGATTCTTCGGATACAAGCGAGGATATAACGCCTATTTCGAAGTCATTTCTTATTCGAAGTTGGTGGCAGATGCGGAGAAAAGGAACAAGGTGTTTTTCGAGAAGCTCGGATTGCCGGGCTAAGGCAGGTTAATTTACCATCGTTCCGCGAACGACGGCTTCCATTCGGAATCACCGCGACGACCTCGGGTCCTGCAAGCGAGTGCTACACTTTTGCTACACTTACCATTCGGACGCGCCTTTCGTTCGAACTGGAAAATCGCGGGAACTCTTTGAGGACCAGCTGGTTAGAAGTGGTGCCGGCGGCGGGAATCGAACCCACGACCTAGGGATTATGAGACCCTCGCTCTACCACTGAGCCACGCCGGCACGCAAACGATATTGATGCTACGGGGTAGGTCAGCGGAGTGTCAAGGCGCCGTTGCCCTGGCAAAAAAAATCAAGGATCTCGCTGCCCCTGAGTCAAACCTCTCGATGAATCAGGAAGAAGCAGCCGAGGCGCGAGGTCCGGATGCGGAATCGGAAGCGTGAGCGTGGGATTCAGCGTGAACCTCAGCCGCGTGCGTTTCCACAGGATACCCGAGGCGCTTCTGCCGGTTCCCCACGCTCGCGCGAACGAATGCGGCGAAAAGCGGATGCGGCGCGAGAGGTTTGGATTTGAATTCCGGATGGAACTGGCAGCCGACGAACCACGGGTGATCCGGAACCTCGATGATCTCCACGTAAACGCCATCGGGCGTGCGGCCGGTGATGCGGAAGCCGGCATCGGTCAAAGTTTTCTCGTAATCGCAATTGAATTCGTAGCGATGGCGATGGCGCTCGGAAATTTCGCTGGCGCCGTAGGCTTTGGCGGCGAAGGAGCCCGGCTCGAGTTTGCAGGGCCACGCGCCCAGCCGCATCGTGCCGCCCATTTCGTCCACGCCGAGAAGTTCGCGCAACTTGTAAATCACGCGATTGGGCGTGGACGCGTCGAATTCTGTGCTATCTGCGCGCTCAAGCTTCGAAACCTGCCGCGCATACTCAATGGTCGCGCACTGCATCCCCAGGCAGATGCCGAAAAACGGAATTTTGTGCTCGCGCGCGTAGGTGATGGCGTGCACCATACCTGCGATTCCGCGCTTTCCGAAGCCTCCCGGAACGAGAATGCCGTCCACATGGCGCAACAGCCGCTCGGCCGCGGCGACGGAATCGATGTCTTCGGCCTCAACCCATTCGATTACCACGCGCTGATGGCTGGCGAGACCGCCATGAACCAAGGCTTCGCGAAGACTTTTGTAAGCGTCCTCGAGCTGAACGTATTTGCCTACCACTCCAATGCGCACTTCACTCTGCGGATGCTCGAGATTTTCGAGCATGGCCAGCCAGCGGCTCAGATTGCGCGGCGACGCTTCGAGGTGCAGCAGCCGGAGGACCTGAT
>Ga0134126_10000859_pt1 | contig 38478 bp, 33 predicted proteins | sample KB31752_FD_96881 | JGI IMG/M metagenome (GOLD analysis project Ga0134126, IMG submission 96881) | Terrestrial soil microbial communities with excess Nitrogen fertilizer from Kellogg Biological Station, Michigan, USA - KB3-175-2 | ecosystem: Environmental > Terrestrial > Soil > Unclassified ...
CGCGACCTGGATCTCGCTGTCGAAGTGGCCGATATTGCAGACGATGGCCCGGTCCTTCATGGCGCGCATATGGTCGATGGTGATGACGTCGACATTGCCCGTCGCGGTGACGAAGATGTCGGCGCGGGGCGCGGCCTCTTCCATGGTGACGACTTCATAGCCTTCCATCGCCGCTTGCAGGGCGCAGATCGGATCGACCTCGGAGACCATTACCCGGCAACCGGCGTTGCGCAGCGAAGCCGCCGAGCCCTTGCCGACGTCGCCGAAGCCCGCCACCATCGCCACCTTGCCGGCCATCATCACATCGGTGCCGCGGCGGATGCCGTCAACCAGCGACTCGCGGCAGCCGTAGAGGTTGTCGAACTTCGATTTGGTGACGCTGTCGTTGACGTTGATCGCCGGCCACAGCAGCTTGCCTTCCTTGGCCATCGCATAAAGGCGATGCACGCCCGTCGTCGTCTCCTCGGTGACGCCGCGGATCGCCTTGGCGTTGGCCTCATACCAGCCGGGCTTGGCCTTCAGCCGCGCCTTGATGGCGGCGAACAGCACCTCCTCTTCCTCGTTGCCGGGCTTGTCGAGGAACGCGGTGTCGCCCTGCTCGGCGCGGTAGCCCAGATGGATCAGCGCCGTCGCGTCGCCGCCGTCGTCGAGGATCATGTTGGGCTGGCCGCCGTCGGCCCATTCGAAGATGCGGTGGGTGTAATCCCAGTAATCCTTGAGGCTCTCGCCCTTGATGGCGAACACCGGCGTGCCGCTGGCGGCAATGGCGGCGGCGGCGTGGTCCTGCGTCGAATAGATGTTGCAGGACGCCCAGCGCACGTCGGCGCCGAGCGCCTTCAGCGTCTCGATGAGCACGGCGGTCTGGATCGTCATATGCAGGGAGCCGGCGACGCGCGCGCCCTTCAGCGGCTGCGCGGCGGCGTATTCGGCGCGTGTCGCCATCAGACCCGGCATTTCGGTCTCGGCGATGGCGATTTCCTTGCGGCCGAACTCGGCGAGCTTGATGTCGGCAACGACGTAATCGGGGGTGGCGGTCATTTCGGCCCTCGGGCGTTTGCGGAAGGCGCCTCCCTAACAGAGCCCGGGGAACCGCGCAATAAACATATAAAGAAGTCTTTATATCACTAACGCATGGACAGCGGAGCCGCGAGCATGGGCAGCCGAGCCGCCGTTAACGCCACCTTGTCGACGCGGCGAAGAGTGGCTAGGCAAGCGCGTCGGGCTGGGCTACGATCGCTTGGTAAGCAAGAAACGCGCCGCGGGCGCGCTTGCCCCGTCTGATGGGTTGAGATCGTATGGCGTTGTCGGCGAAGCTTGCGATGCGCCAGGGCCAGGCCATGGTCCTTACGCCGCAATTGTTGCAGGCCATCAAGCTATTGCAAATGCCGAGCCACGAACTCTCCGCCTTCATCGAGGCCGAACTGGAGCGCAATCCGCTGCTCGACCGCGCCGAAGAGCGCCACGACGAGCGCCACGAGGCGGAGCCGCCGCCGCAACCGGCCGCCGCCGACCCCGCCCCCGGCGATTGGGCGAGCGACAGCCTGCCGGTCGAGCCGGCCGAACTCGCGCGCGCCCTCGGCGCCGAGATTGACAACGCCTTCGACGCCGACCGCACCGGCGCCGAGCCGCCACCGCCGGCCGACGGCCCGGCGCTCTCCGCCGGCCAATGGCCCGGCGCCGGCGGCGGCGGCACTGAGGACGCCGCCGACATCGAGGCCTATGTCGCCGCGCAGGAAAGCCTGGCGGAATTCCTGACCCGCCAGGCGATGGTCGCCCTGCCCGACGCCGGCGATCGGTTGATCGCCGCGGCGCTGGTCGACGGCCTCGACGAGGCCGGCTATTTCCGCGGCGAACTCGCCGAGATCGCCGCCCTGCTCGGAGCGCCGGACGAACGCGTCGAGCGTGTGCTGGCGACCTTGCAGACGCTTGAGCCGACCGGCGTATTCGCCCGTGACCTCGCCGAATGTCTGAAGCTGCAACTCATCGAGCGCGATCGCTTCGATCCCGCGATGGCGGCGCTCGTCGCCAATCTGCCGCTGCTGGCGCGGCGCGATTTCGTCGCCCTGCGCCGTCTCTGCGGCGTCGACGATGAGGACATCGCCGAGATGATCGTCGAGATCAAGCGGCTCGATCCCAAGCCCGGCCGCGCCTTCGCCGGCGCGCCGGAGCCGCTGGCGATCCCCGACGTGATCGTCGCCGCGGCGCAGGATTACGGCTGGCGCGTCGAACTCAACGCCGAGGCGCTGCCGCGCGTGCTGGTCAACGAGAGCTACGCGGCGCTCATCAAGCGCGGCGCCGCGCGCGAGGAGGACAAGCAATATGTCTCCACGCATTTGCAGAGCGCTAATTGGCTGACGAAAAGCCTGGAGCAGCGCGCCCGCACCATTCTCAACGTCGCCTCCGAGATCGTGCGGCGGCAGGACGCCTTCCTGGTCGAGGGCGTGACGGCGCTGAAACCGCTCAACCTGAAGACTATCGCCGACGCCGTCGGCGTGCATGAATCGACGGTCTCGCGCGCCACCTCAAACAAATACATGGCGACGCCGCGCGGTCTGTTCGAGATGAAATATTTCTTCACCGCCTCGCTGCCGTCGAGCGGCTACGGCGAAGCGCATTCGGCCGAGGCGGTGCGCTTCAAGATCAAACAGATGATCGAGGCGGAAGACCCGCGCGAGGCGCTCTCCGACGACGACATCGTCGGACGGCTGCGCGCCGCCGACATCCTGGTGGCGCGCCGCACCGTCGCCAAATATCGCGATAATCTGAAAATCCCCTCGTCGATGGAGCGCCGCCGCGCCAAGATGGGCGGCGCGATGTTCGCGGGGGTTTGAGGCGGCAAGCGCGCAACCCGTCAATCAAACATTATTCCCATGGAGACGCGCATACGGCCGGTCTCGCAGGACGGGCACGGCTCGAAACTGGCGCCGCTGTTAGCGCCGGATATGTTCGTTTTCGCCCGCACCTTGACGGTAGCGCCTCGGCAATGAGGGCAAATAGGATTGTCGTCGCGGGCGGTCACGATGAGCCGACATGCTTCGCAGCGCGCGGCGTGGCTACCGTCCGCGTTGCTCATGGTCCGCCCGATCGCGGCCCAGGCATGGTAGCCGCAGGCGTCGCAACGAAAGCTTACCGTGTGTCCCAAGCAAGCCGCCCCTCTTCTGGCGAATGGCGCGCTCCGGGCGCGCCTCAGATTTGGCCGGGTAATATGGTCGCTTTGCTCACGCGAGCGCGCGCCTCAGCAGCGCCTTGTAGGCGGCCGGGTCGAAGCTCCAGCAGATATCGGCCTTGACGCCGGTGGCGAGCGCGTCGGCCCAAGCGGCGTGGTTGTTCTGGTCATGGGCGACATCGAGGCGGTCGACGACCGTCATGCCGCGCGTCAACTCGCTCGCACATTCGATCTCGACGAGATGGGCGCTCCAGCTCGTCCCGACATCGCGGTCGAGCGCCACCGCCATCGCGGTGGGATCGGCGAGCGACAGGCCGCGCTCGCCGGTCTGCACGAAATAGGCCTCGCGCGCCCGCGTGTTGCACTCGACGGCGAAACGCGCTTTCGCTGTGCCGAGGGCGAGCAGGTCGGCGACTTCCGCATCGTCGAGCACCGAAGCGCCGCGCGAGACGTGCCAACCCACCATCTCGATGGGCAGCTTGGAGCGGAACACGCGCCGCGCCGCCTCGGGATCGACCCAGATGTTGTATTCGGCCGCCGGCGTCGCATTGCCCTCGCAACACGGCGCGCCGCCCATCACCACGCAGCGCCCGATGTTGTCGGCAAAACTGGGATCGCGCGCCAGCGCCAGTGCGATATTGGTCAGCGGCCCCAGCGTCACCAGCGTCAGCCCCGGCTCGGCGGCGGCCAGGCGAATCAGCGCATCGACGGCGTGTTCGGGTTCGGGTTGGCGCTTCGGAGTGGGATAGTTGCGATCGCCGAGGCCGTCGCGGCCGTGGAACCAATGCGCGTCGAGATGGCGGCGGATCAGCGGCGCGTCGGCGCCGAGATAGACCGGCGTCTCGACGCCGGCGACCTCGCAGGCATAAAGCGCGTTCTGCGCCGCCTGCGCCAGCGACACGTTGCCGGCGACGATGGTGAGCGCGGCGACGCGCACGTCGGGCGCCGCCAGCGCCATCAGGATCGCCACCGCATCGTCGGAGGCGGTGTCGGTGTCGATCAGAAACGTGCGCACTCGGTCTCCGGCGGTTAGCTGCCTGCGGCGATTACATCACCTTATCCAGCATGAACAAACGGAAATCGTCGAGCGCGGCGAGGCGGTGCGGCTGCGCCTCGCTGCGGTAGGCGTCGGTGTCGACGATGGCGCGAAAGGTGGCGAAGTCAGCGTATTCATTGAGCGCGGCGATGTCCCAATCCGCGCCGGCCGGGGCGACAATTTTTGCGATCACGTGGCCGGCGAAAACGCGCTGTATCGACCGGCCGGCGGCCAGGCGGCGAAACGCCGGAACGTAGCGCTCGAAAAACGCCTCGCGGCCGCTACAGGGCGACTCATCGCGGCCGTCTTGATAGAGCGCGCTTTCCCGGAAGCGCAACATATTGAGCATGTAAACCGGTCGCCCCGGCGTCGCGCTGCGTTCGGCGGCGTCGAGGGCTTCGAGAAGGATTTCGTGGGGGATCATGGGAGGCTCCTTAGGCGGCTCCAGCGCTCGTTGGGGCGTCGGCCCGCCCTAACTGGCCCCGATCCACGCCCGCTTGTAGCCACCCGGCCGCCATGACAGTGTGGACGTCATGTCCACAACAGCATTGCCCACGGACCTCGCCCCGCTGCTGGCCTTCGTGCGCGTGGTCGAAGCTGGCTCGTTCGCTGAGGCCGCCCGGCGCGGCGGCGCGACCACTTCGAGCCTTTCCAAGGCGATTGCGAGGTTCGAGCGCCAGCGCGGCGTCCGCCTGCTGCATCGCACGACCCATTCGATCGCGCTGACCGAGGAGGGCGACCGGTTGATGGAGGTTGGTCGCGACCTGCGGGCGAGCCTCGAAAAGGCCGAGGCCTCGCTCGGCGAGATCGCCGCCGGCGGCGGCGGCGGGCGCGTGCGCATCACCGCGCCCGCCTCTTTCGCCCGCGCTTGCATCATGCCGCGCCTGCCACAGTTTCTCGCTGAGAACCCGGACATCGAGATCGAAGTCAAGTTCCGCAACGAGATCCTCGATCTCGCGGCGGAAGGAGTCGACATCGCGATCCGCTCCGGCCCGCTCGACCGCGTGCCCGGCCATCACGCCCGACGCCTATTCTCGTTCCCCTGGGTCGCCTGCGCGGCGCCGGATTATCTGAAGACGCGCGGCGTCCCGGCGACGCCGCAAGACCTCGCCGTTCACGACCATGTCGGCTTCCGCAACCCCGCAACCGGTCAATTGCTGGCGTGGCGCTTCGCGCACGGCAAGACCGTAGCGCGCTTCGCTCCCAAGCCACGCCACATCTGCGACGACGCGCATGCCTCGATAGCCCTCGTGCGCGACGGTTTCGGCGTCGGCTGGGGGCCGGCTTGGATTATCGCGCAGGATATACGCGCCGGCCGCCTCGTCGAGATCCTGCGCGACTGGCGCATCCCCGAGGAACCGTTGTGGCTAGTGCGCACGTCGAGCCGGCAAGCTCCCCGGCGGGTCTTGCGGGCGATCGCCTTCCTCGCCACGCTGGCCTCCGACTAGGCCGGCGCGGGCGCGCTCAACCCGGTTCGTGCTGCGCGGCGACCCGCGTCAGCCGCTCGAAGCCCTGCGCGAGATCGGATTTGAGATCCTCGATGTCTTCCAGGCCGACTTGCAATCGGATCGTCGGCCCGCCCGGCTCCCATTTGGTCGCGGTGCGATAAGTCGAGCAGTCGAAAGGAATGATCAGGCTTTCGTAGCCGCCCCAACTGAAGCCAAGGCCGAACAGCGAATAGCCGTTCAGCATCGCCAACACCGCCGCCTCGGGCGCCGGCTGCAACACGACGCTGAACAGGCCCGAGGAGCCGAGGAAATCGCGCTTCCAAATCTCGTGGCCGGGATGATGGGGCAGCGCTGGATGAATGACGCGCTTGACCTCTGGCCGCGTCTCCAGCCACTGCGCCAGCGCCAGCGCCTGCCGCTCCGACTCTTTGAGCCGCAACTCCATCGTGCGCAGCCCGCGCAGCGCCAGGAACGCATCCTCCGGCCCCGGCGGGATGCCGTAGAGATCGACGAAGGCCTTCAGCCGCGGCCACCATTGCGCATTGGCCGAGATGAGGCCGAGCAACAGATCGGAATGGCCGGACAGATATTTGGTGCCGGCCTCGACCGCGAGATCGACGCCGCGCTCGTGCGGCGGGAAGAACAACGGCGTCGCCCAGGTGTTGTCCATGATGACGCAGACGTCGCGCTTGTGCGCGGCTTCCGCTATCGCTGGGATGTCCTGCATCTCCAGAGATTGCGAGCCCGGCGCCTCGGTGAGGATGGCGCGGGTGTTGTCGCGGATGAGGCCGGCGATGTCGGCGCCGATGCCGGGATCGTAATAGGTGGTCTCGACGCCGAGCGGCCTCAACACCAGTTCGGCGAAGCGCCGCGTCGGCGAATAGGCGGAATCCGTTATCAACAAATGGTCGCCGCCCTTCAGCGTCGATTGCAGCGCCATCGCCAGCGCCGACAAACCCGAGGGCGTCATCGCCGTGCCGACGGCGCCGGTGAGTTCGCTCCAGGCGTTGGCGAGCGCCTCGGTGGTCGGCGTGCCGTGCGTGCCGTAGGTGAAGCGCTGGTTGAACGTCTTCAGCGACGCCGCGTCCGGGTAGAGCACGGTCGAGCCGCGAAACGCCGGCACGTTGACGAAGCCGCGCGACGTCTCGACGTCATGTCCGGAATGTACGAGCCGGGTGCGGGGGCGATGCGATGACGTCGACTTCGGACCGGACATGCTCTCTCGCAAGCTTTGGGAATGCAGGTCCATCCGGGATACGCCTAAACTTGTCAACAATTCCGCCTTGCGCAACCCAGGTTTGCGATATGCTAGCTAGCGGAAAGCGAAGGGCAAGCATGGCGGATGAACCGGATAATCTCATGTTGCGGATGCTGCGCGATATTCGCGCGCAGATGGCGACGAAGACCGACCTCGCGGAGATGGCCTCAAAAGCGGACTTAACTGCGCTGGAAGAGCGTTTGGAACGGTCGACGCCAAGATCAATTCTCTACGCGCGGATCTAGCTTCCGACCTGCTGCTGACCCGCAAGGAACTGAGCGAGCAGATCGTCGGACTGCGCAGCGCCGTCGTGGAATATCATTCGACCACCGTGGGCCCACGGCATTCTCATCAGCGAGCTTGAGGCGCGCGTTCGCCGCGTCGAGCAGCATCTCGACCTGCCGCCGCTCTCGCACTGACGCCGCTCAGCCCGCTTCCAGAAAACTTTCGGCGGTGGCGAGATCGACCGAGACGATCTGGCTGACGCCGCGCTCCGGCATGGTGACGCCGAACAGCCGGTCCATGCGCGCCATCGTCACCGGATTGTGAGTGATGGTGACGAAGCGGGTGTCGGAGCGCTTGCGCATCTCGTCGAGCAAATCGCAAAAGCGCTCGACGTTGTAATCGTCGAGCGGCGCGTCGATCTCGTCGAGCACGCAGATCGGCGACGGATTGGTGAGGAACACCGCGAAGATCAGCGCCATCGCCGTCAACGCCTGCTCGCCGCCGGAGAGCAGCGTCAGCGTCTGCGGCTTCTTGCCCGGCGGGCGCGCCAGCAGTTCGAGGCCGGCTTCCAGCGGATCGTCGGACTCGATGAGCTGCAATTCGGCCGCGCCGCCCTCGAACAGCGTCGTGAACAGCTCGCCGAAATACTTGTTGACCTCGGTGAAAGCGTTGAGCAGCCGCTCGCGCCCCTCGGCGTTAAGGCTGGAAATCGCCGAGCGCAGCCGCTTGATCGCCTCGACGAGATCGGCCAGTTCGGCGGCCAGCTTGCCGCGCGAACCCTCGATCTCGGCCAGTTCCTCATCGGCGCGCAGGTTGACGGCGCCGAGCCGATCGCGCTCGTGCTTCAGCGTCTCCAGCCGCTTCTCGATCACCTCGACCGGCGGCGTCGCCTCGTCGCGCTTGACGCCGGCAAGTTCGTAAAGGCCCTGTGGGTCGGTCTCCAACTCGCTGGCGATGGCCTTCAGCAGTTCCTCGCGCCGGTGTCCGGCGGCCTCCAGCCGCTGCTCGGCGCCGGCGCGCTGCTCGCGCGAGGACGACATCGCTTCGAGCGCCGCGCGCGCGGCGCGATCGGCTTCAGTCAGTTTGGTCTCGGCGGCGGCGCGCTCGTCGGCGGCAAGCTTGCGCGCCGCCTCCGCCTCGCCAAGCTGCGACATGAGCGAGCGGCGTTGCAGCGCGAATTCGGCCGGCGCTTCTTCGAGCGCCTCCATCTCCTCCTCGGCGCCGCTGCGTCGCTCGGCGATCTCGCCGATATGGGCCTCCGCCCGGGCGCGCCGCTCGGCCCACGAGCGCCGCTCCTCGGCGACGGCGCGCATGCGCGCCGCGCGCGATTCCAGCTCGCGCGCGAGATTGCGGGCGAACGCCTTGGCCTCGGCGTGACGCGAGCGCGCCTCGCCCGCCGCGGCCTGCGCGCGCGCGAAATCGGCTGAGAGTTCGTCGCCAGCCGGCAGCGCCTGCATCGCGGCGCCGGCGGCGTTGCGGCGCTCCACCGCCTCGTCGCGCGCGGCGCTGGCGCGCGCCAGCGCCTCGTCGAGGGATGCGAGCTTGGCGCGCGTCGCGGCGCGGCGGCGCTCGGCGGCGGAGAGCTTTTCGCGCCCCGCCTCCGCCGCGGCGCGCGCCTCGCGCGCGCGGCCGTGCGCCGCCGCCTCGGCGCTGGCGGCCTCGCGCAGCGAGGCCGCCAGCCGGGTCGCGTCCTGGCGCAGCGCGTCGGCCCGTTCCGCCGCCGCCTCGCCTTGTGCGATGAGTTCGCCGAGCCGGTTCTTCTCCACCAGACGACGCGCGGCGGGGGTCGGCGCCTCGGCGGCGGTGGCGAAGCCATCCCAGCGCCAGAGGTCGCCCTCTTGGCTGACCAGCCGTTGCCCCGGCTTCAGCAGCGCCGCCAGCGCCTGCCCGTCGGTGCGGGCGACGACGCCGATTTGCGCCAACCGCCGCGCCAATTGCGGGGGCGCCTCGATATGCGCCGCGAGGCTGCCGACGCCAGCCGGCAATCCGGGGTCGCCATCGCCCTCAGCGCCCGCCCAGCGCGCCGGCGCGCCGGAAGCGGTCGAGGCGTCGAGATCGTCGCCGAGCGCGGCCCCGAGCGCGGTCTCGTAGCCGCGCTCGGCGACGATCTCCTCCAGCACCGGCGGATAAGCGCCTCCCGAAGCCGAGCCGAGCAATTTCTCCAGCGTGCGCGCCTCGGTCTCCAGCCGCTGCGCCAGCCGTTCGGCCTCCGCCAGCGGCGCTCGGGCGCTGCCTTCGGCCTCGCGCGCCGCCGCGTGCGCCTCCTCGGCCTCAAGCGCCGCGGCCTCGGCCTCGGCGAGCGCCTCCATCCCTTCCTCGACCACGGCGGCGGCGGCGTCGAAGGCGGCCTCGTCGGCGTCGTCACCGGGCAGCGCCTCGCGGTCACGCCTCAGGGCCGCCAGTTCCTCCTCGAACCGCCGCCAGCGCTTGATCTCCTCATCGAGCGAGGCGCCGAGCGCGTTGCGCTTGGCGCTGAGGTCGGCCGTCGCGCCGAGCGCTGCGGCGAGCGCCGCCTCCGATTCCGCCAGCGCTTGCGCCGCCTCGGCCTCGCCGGCTTCCGCCTCGGCCCGCGCATCGCCGGCCTCATCGGCCGCCGCCAGCGTCTCGGCCTCGGCGTCGAGCCGCGCCATCGATTGCGCGGCGTCGGCGACCAGCGATTGCTCGCGCTCGATGTCGCCACCCATCTGCACGATGCGACGGCGCAACTCGGCGGCGCGCGTCTCGGCGCGCTTCTCCTCGCTGGCGAGCGTGTCGCGGGCGGCAGTGAGCCGATGCAGCGCCGCGCCGGCGCGGGCCTCGGCGTCGCGCAACGCCGGCAGGTCGGCGGCGGCCATCGCCTGCGCGGTGGCGGTCTCGGCTTGCAGCCGGGTGCGCTCGGCGACGTCGCCGGTGAGGCCCGAAAAGGCGCGCTCGGCCTCAACGAAAGTCGTCTCCGCCGCCCGCCAGGCGATGAGCTTGGCCAGCGCCTCGCAGCGCCGGATCTCGCCGCCAAGCCCCTTGTAGCGCTGGCTCTGGCGCGCCTGCCGGCGCAGGCTCTCGACCTGCGAATCGACCTGTTTCAGCACGTCCTCGACGCGCGCGAGATTGTCTTCGGCCCCCTTCAGCCGCAGTTCCGCCTCGTGCCGGCGCGAATGCAGGCCGGCGACGCCCGCCGCCTCTTCGAGCACCAGCCGGCGCGCGGCGGGCTTGGCGGCGATGATCTCGCCGATCTGGCCCTGGCGCACCATCGCCGGCGAGCGCGCGCCGGTCGAGGCGTCGGCGAACAGCAGTTGCACGTCGCGGGCGCGCGCCTCGCGGCCGTTGATCTTGTAGGTCGAGCCCTTGTCGCGCTCGATGCGGCGGGTGACCTCGATAGTCTCGGAATCGTTGAAGGCGGCGGGCGCGCGGCGGTCGGCGTTGTCGAGCACCAGCCCGACCTCGGCGATGTTGCGCGACGGACGGCGTCCGGAGCCGGCGAAGATGACATCCTCCATGCCGGAGGCGCGCATGTTCTTATAAGAGTTCTCGCCCATGACCCAGCGCATGGCCTCGACGAGATTGGACTTGCCGCAGCCGTTCGGACCGACGACGCCGGTGAGGCCCGGCTCGATCTTGAATTCGGTCGGATCGCAAAAACTCTTGAACCCGGCCACTCGCAGCCGTTCGAACTTCATGGCGCCGCGTTTCGTCTCCGATTCGCCCCGTCGGACGCGAGGGAATCACGTCTTGCCACGGTTCACAAGCCACCGTCGCGATCAAGGGGGCGCGGCGCGTTATCCCGTGGTAAAGCGGCGTCGGCCGCGATCCCGAGAGCCAGAATGCGCAGCGCTAAAGTCATCCATGTCGTCTCGTGCCACGCCGAGGGCGAGGTCGGCGACGTCATCGTCGGCGGCGTCGCAACCCCGCCCGGCGCGACGATCTGGGAGCAATCCCGCTTCATCGCCCGCGACCAGACGCTGCGCAATTTCCTGCTCAACGAGCCGCGCGGCGGCGTCTTCCGACATTTCAACCTGCTCGTGCCGCCCGTGGACCCGCGCGCCGCAACCGGCTGGATCATCATGGAGCCCGCGGACACGCCGCCGATGTCGGGCTCCAACGCGATTTGCGTCGCCACCGTCCTGTTGGAGACCGGCCTCGTGCCGATGCGGGAGCCGGAGACGAAACTGGTGCTGGAGGCCCCGGGTGGCCTCATCGAGGTGACGGCGACCTGCCGAAACGGCAAGGCGGAGTGCATCCAGGTTCGCAACGTCGCTTCCTTCGCCGACAAGCTCGACGCGGCGCTGGAGGTCGAGGGCCTGGGGACGTTGCGGGTCGACACGGCTTATGGCGGCGACAGCTTCGTTATCGTCGACGCTGAGGCATTGGGCTTCGCGCTGAAGCCCGACGAGGCGCGCGACCTCGCTGAGACCGGGATGCGCATCGTCGCGGCGGCCAATGCGCAACTCGGCTTCGTCCATCCCGCCAATGCTGGTTGGGACCATATCTCGTTCAGCCAGTTCGCGGGGCCGTTGGCTGAGGCCGAGGGCGCGCTGACCGGCGCCAACGCGGTGGCGATCCGGCCGGGCAAGATCGACCGCTCGCCGACCGGCACCGGCTGCTCGGCGCGCATGGCGGTGCTGCACGCCAAGGGGCGGATGCGAATCGGCCAGCGCTATCTCGCCCGCTCGCTCATCGGCTCGACCTTCGATTGCCGGCTGGAGGCGGAGACGACGCTCGCCGGCCGCCCCGCCGTCATACCGATCATTTCCGGCCGAGCCTGGATCACCGGAATTCACCAGCACATGCTCGACCCCAGCGACCCGTGGCCGCAGGGCTATCGGCTGTCGGATACGTGGCCGAGCGCGTGAACCGCCGGCCATCCACTCCCTCGTCAAGGCGCCCCGAAGCGGCCTCGAAGGACGCTCGTTGGCTCGACCGCCTCCGCAACCCAACGCCTTCTCGCACGACCGGCGGCTCTAACGGGAGCGTCCTTCGAGGCCCCGCTTCGCGTGGCGCCTCAGGACGAGGGAAGCCGATTGCGGAAGCATCTCGAAATATCCGACCCGGCGGGTTCATCCAATGGGATCGGCATCCAGCCGTTTCGGAACTCGCCATGACGGCGAGCCGCCCTCACGCCGCCGCGAACACCCACGCCCTCGCCTCGACGATCTCCTGCTGCGCCGCGTCGCCGAAATAGGGCGCCAGCGCCGTCCGCAGCTCGGCTTTGAACGCCTCGGCCCGCTCGCCGAGCACCGCCGGCGAGGTCGTCGAGCGCGTCAGCGCCCGCTGTACCAGCGCCTTGACGTCGATGGGCTGGCGACATGCGACCTCAATGGCGGCGACCGGCGCGTAGCGCGTGCCGTCGAAGAAATGTTCGTGGATGCGCCGGTGGCGTGATTCGCCGCCGCCCGACCAAGCGCGCGTCACCCGCTCGAACGCCTGCCGCCACGGGTTGGCCTCGCTCATGCGCGCGCCGCAAATGAGGATGCGCCCGCCCGTCGCCAGCATGCGGTCGAGCGCCGCCAGCATTGGTTCGCGCTCCATCCAGTGCAGCGCCCGCCCGATGGTGACGAGGTCGAAGCTGCCACTCTCGGCGCCGACCTCCTCGGCGCGGCCGAGCACGATCGGAAACGTCAGCCCCGCCTCGGCCGCCGCGCGCTTGGCCTCGGCGATCATCGCCGGCTCTGGATCGACGCCGACGATGCGCGCCACGTAAGGCGCAAAGCCGAGGGCGAGAACCCCTGGCCCCGTGCCGAGGTCGATCAGCGCCTCGCGCCCGGTGAGGCCCAGCCGCGCCGCCGTCGTGGCGAAGAAGGCGGCGGGGTAGGGCTCGCGACGCGCCGCGTAAGTCGCCGCCGTGGTTTCGAAACGACCCATGCCAGCGGCTTAGGCCGACGGGCGGGCGTGAGCAAGGTCAGTGCGGCTCGATCGCCTTGTCGAAATCGACGATCGTCAATTCGCCGGTCAGCTTGTGGCCGTTGATGAAGAAGGTCGGCGTCGAATCGATGTTGAACGCCTCGGCCGCATGCTCGCGGCTCTGGCTCACCTGTTCGTAGAGATCGGGATCGCGCAGGCATTTCTCGAAATCGGCCTGGGTGAAGCCGACCGTCTTGACCATCGCCAGCAGCGGCGCGATCGGCTTGTCGACAAAGGCCCACGTCTTCTGCTGCGTGAACAACTGGTCGATCAGCAGATTGCGCTTTTCCGGCCCGGCGCAGCGCGCGAGCATGAAGGCGGCGGTGGCGAGCGGATCGAGCGGGAATTCGCGCAGGATGAACTTGGCTTTGCCGGAGTCGATATACTTGCTCTTCAGCTCCGGCCAGGTCGAATCGTGGAAGGCGGCGCAGTGCGAGCAGGTCATCGAAGCGTATTCGATGATCGTCACCGGCGCCGAAGCCGAGCCCTGCACGATGTCCGGCAGCGGCCCGGACGCCATCAATTGATCGAGCGGCACAGTGACGTCCGGCGCGACCACCGTCGCTGGCGGCGAGGCCGGCGCCGGCGCGGCCGGCTGATCGGCGACAGCCGCGCCGACACTCAAAGCCAGGATCGCCGTTCCCACACAGAGACGGCGAAACGAAACGGAAAAGCGCGAAGCCAAAGGGCGTCCCTCACCACGCGAAACAGGGCTTCGTCATTCACCGAAAATAGTTAATATTGCCGTAATAAGTCAGTTTCTCTTGCGCTTACGTTGTTCCCCTCAAGCGCGCCACCAGGAACCACAGGCTCGGCGACATCAGCGGCCACAGCATCCGCGGCGCCACCGGATCGAAGCCGAGGATCGCCTGCGTCTCCAGCCCCGCCGCGCGGGCGAAATCGGCAAGCTCGGCCTTCGTCCATAAATGACGGGAACTGTCGAGATAGGCGAGCGAGGCATTGCCCGCCGCCGCTGCGAACGGCCGCAGCAACCGCTGCGCCGCGCGCAAGGTCGAGCCGCGATTGGGCACGGAGAGCGCGAGCCGGCCGCCGGGCTTCAGCCGGCCGGCGATCGCTTTCAGCCCCTTCGCCGGATCGGGCAGATATTCCAGCACGCTGAGACAGATCGCGCCGTCGAAGCTTTGCGTCAGCGCCCCGACGTCCTCGACCCGGCCGACCGCGAAGCGCGGATTGACGCCGGCGGCGGCGTTGGCGGCCTCAACCATCGCCGGCGAGCCGTCGAGGCCCACGACAGCCGCCCCGGCATCAGCCAGTACGCGACTGAACACGCCGCTGCCGCAGCCGACATCGAGCCAGTCGCCCGAAACCTGGAGCTTCGGCAAAACCTCGGCGCGGAAAAACTCGGCCCGTCGGCGGAAGCCGCCGGAGGCATAGCGGCCGGTCCAGCCGGCGGCGAGCGTCTCGTGATAGGCGACCGCGTCGCCGGCGCCGCTCATCTTAACGGGCGCCGAAGCCGGTCAGCATCGTGCGCAAGGTCTTCAGCACGATGAGCAGGTCGAGCCAGATCGAGAAATTCTTGATGTAGAAGAAATCGTAATGCAACTTGTCGAGCACGTCGCTGGGATCGGTGACATGCCCCTGGTTGGTCTGCGCCCAACCGCTGATCCCCGGCGGCACGATGTGGCGATACTGATAGAACGGCAACTGGCTCTCGTACCATTCCGCCAGCGGCGCCGCTTCCGGCCGCGGCCCGATCCAACTCATCTCGCCCTTGAGGATGTTGAGGATTTGCGGCAACTCGTCAATGCGCGACTTGCGCAGAAAGGCGCCGAGGCGGGTGATGCGGGGGTCGTGGTCGCGCGTCATCGCGTCGGCGCGCGACTGCGGAGCCGCCGCGCCGATCTTCATGGTGCGGAACTTGTAGATGGTGAACTTCGAGCCGCCCTTGCGAATGCGCGCCTGCGTGAACAGAGCCGGCCCCGGTGAATCGAGTTTCACCAGCGCGCCGACGATCAACAGCAGCGGCCCGAGCACGACCAGCGCCGCCAGCGCCGCCAGAGTGTCGAACACCCGCTTCAGCGCCAGATAAGCGCGATGGGGATCGTGCGAAGTCAGCATGTTTTCCGATAGATGACGGATATCGAGCCGCCCGGACAGCATCTCCTGCGCCTGCGTGACGTGAAATACCGGCACGCCCGACAAGACGCAGCGGGTGAGAAACTGCTCCCAATGGGCGGGAATGTCGGCGCGCAGATCCACCACCACGCCGTCGCACGGCGACGGCAGCACCGGCGTCGCCCCCAGCACCTTCCACCGCGGGCCGGATTGCGCCATCAGCGACAGCGTGTCGCCGATCGGCAGCAACGCGAATTGGCGCTGCCGCGCCCGCTCGGCGACGTACAACACCGCCGTCAGCCACGCCACCGACAGCACGAAGCCGATGAACACCGGCTCGGGATCGAAGCGCCAGCCGAGCCAGGTCAGCAGCCCCAACACCAGCGCGAAACTACCGCCGAATATCGGCAGCACCGCCGCCGGCGCATGCGAGGTTGGGAAGGCCGTCACCCGCTTCAGAACGTAAAAACCGAGCGCCACCGAGGCGACGCTGCCGGCATAGGCGTCGAGCATGCCGAGCAGCGAGGTCGAGGCGTAGGGGTCCCAAGTGTAATAGAACAGCGGTCCCGCCGCAGTGACCAACGCGCCGGCGAATTGCAGTCCGCCGCGATCCAACAGGAAGGAACGCGGCCCCGCCTTCGGCAATCCGCTGGCGCCGGGGCCAGCGCCGACGCCGGACCCAAAGCCCGCAACGCCAAGCCCAGAACTCGCAACGCCAAGCTCGGAACCAGCGACGCCAAGCTCTGAACTCACCACGCCAAGGCCAGAACTCACCGGCCCTTGCTGCGCCAGCGGATCAGACTCGATGACGTAACTCACGCTCCGCCTCCCCAGAAACCCAGCCACGCCAAACCTTCGTGGCATCGGTCAGAGCCGCAGATCCGACTCTTCGTATGGCAACAGATACTTCAAGTCGTAAAGTACGTGTGGGTCGCGGCCAAAGTCGTGGATGCCCGATGCGCCGAGTTGGCGATATTGGTCGTGCGCCACGGCGATAATAATCGCATCGTAGGACCTTTGTTCCGGCGTCCCGATCAAATCTATGCCATATTCGCGTTTGGCGTCGTCGGGCGCCACCCATGGATCGCTAACGTCGACATTGACGCCGAAATCCTTCAGTTCGCGCACGAAGTCGACAATGCGGGTGTTGCGCAGATCCGGGCAGTTTTCCTTGAACGCGAGGCCCAATACCAACACGCGCCCGCCCACCACCTGGATACGCTTCTTCACCATCGCCTTGATGACCTGACTGGCGACGTAAGGCCCCATCGAGTCATTCAGACGCCGCCCCGTCAGGATGATCTCGGGGTAGTAGCCGACCGACTGCGCCTTATGTGCGAGATACCAGTGCCCGACGCCGGTGCGATGGCCGCCGACGAGGCCGGGCCCGAACGGCAGGAAGGTCCACTTCGTCCCCGCCGCCTTCAACACCGCCTCGGTGTCGATGCCGAGTTTGGAGAAGATGAGCGCGAATTCGTTGACGATGGCGATGTTGAGGTCGCGCTGGGTGTTCTCGATCACCTTGGCGGCCTCGGCGACCTTGATGCTGGGCGCCTTGTGCGTCCCGGCGGTGACGATCTCGTTATAGAGCCTGTCGATGAGGTCGGCGACTTCCGGCGTCGAGCCGGAGGTGATCTTCTTGATCGTCGCGACGCGCCGGTCCTTGTCGCCGGGGTTGATGCGCTCGGGGCTATAGCCGACGAAGAAATCCTCGTTGAACTTGAGCCCGGAGATCTTCTCCAGCACCGGCACGCAATCTTCTTCCGTGGCGCCGGGATAGACAGTCGATTCGTAGACGACGATATCGCCTTTCTGCAACACCTTGCCGATGGTGGCGGAGGCGGCGAGGCAGGGGCCGAGGTCCGGCTGCTTGTCGTCGTCCACCGGCGTCGGCACGGTGACGATGTAGAAATTGCAATCGGCGATGTCGGCGGCCCTGGTCGTGAACGACAGCCGATCGCCCGCCGCGAGTTCCTGCGGCGAGAGTTCGAGCGTTACGTCAAGGCCGTCGCGCAACCCCTCGATGCGGCGCTCGTTGATGTCGAAGCCGACGACGGTGCGCGTCTTGGCGAATTCGACCGCCAGCGGCAACCCCACATAGCCCAGGCCGATGACGGCCAGGCGGAGATCAGATGTCGAGCGCATCACGTCTCAGACCTCGCTGCCGCATATGACGTCCCGCTCGAAAGCCGTTCGAGACGCGGCGAAGGACGAAGTTGGGGGAAAAGCCGAAACAAGCTAAGACCTCGCGAAAGTTTTTGCAAGTGCGTGACGAATTTGCAAGTGCGTGACGCAGCGGCCAGGACGCCGACGGGCCGAGTCCTGCGGGCCGCGCCCGCCCGATGTTTGGCGCCATTGCGGCGTCACAATGGAAATATGGCAACAGCCGTTCAGGTTGCCGTCACGGAGTCTTGTCGGTCTCGACATTGAAGGCGTCGGAAGCGCCGACGCTGATGCCGGCGTCGCGGATCGAGGCGCGGAAGGCCCCGGTCTTGGACACGCCCGACGCCCTGCCCTCGGGATCGTCGCCAATGTTGAGATCGATGGAATCCACGGGTTGCGGGCAGGCGCGACGCGACAGACTGAGCGCGATGTGGCGCAGCTTGGCTCCCTGCGGGGCTGTCACCCGCCCCAGCGCGATGCCGCCGGCCGGAAAGGTCAACGGCGTCGCTTCGGTATCGACTTCCACCACGCCGGCCGGCGCCTGGACCTCATAGCTTCCCTTCGCCTCCAGAAAGCCCTGCGCCTGGGATGGGCAGGAGCACAGCTTCTCGGGCGAGCAGACCCGCGAGCCCCCTGTGATCTCGCCAACCGCGCGCACCGAGCTTGCCCCGGCCGCGCAATGGCTCGACAACTTCTGCGCCCCCGAAAGGTCGACCCAATCGGCGGCGCAGGTGACGTTCTTTGCATTGGCGGGGAGCGGCACGATCACTTCGACTTTGCTCGTTTGATCGCAATCGGCCGCCGCGAAGTTCGATTTCTCCAGGAACGGCGCGACCACTGTCTTTTGCGTGCTCGTCTCCATGCTGACGATTACCTTCGCGGTATAGAAAATCGGCGTCGGCAATGCGTAGAAATCGGCATTCGTCGGCACCTGCGTATGCCAAACCACGGGCCAGACTCCGTGCGGCTTTGCGTAGAGGCTGCGCACGCGGATGCCGAAGCTCGGGCGCGAATCGCAGGGCGAGGGCGCAAAATTCACCGCCTTCTTGACATCCTCGGGCAGCGTCACGTCGATTCGGTCGTCATGCACCACCGCAGCGGAGATTTCGACCTTGCCGAAAAGCACGACGGGGTTGACCTTATAGAGGGGATCGACGAGCCGATAGCCGTAGACGACAATGTCGCTCGGCAAAGCGCCGGCGGAGAGATCGCGCGACAGCAGGCCGTAGACGACGGGGTGCTGGATCGTGACCGGCAGGGCGGCGATCAACCCGTTGAACGCCTTCTGCGCCTGCTCGACAAAGGCCGGCTGATCGGCGGCGAGTGTCTCGGCTTGCTGCGCCGTGGCGATCGCCGCTTTGAGCCGCGCCGGAACCGGCGCCTCCAGCCCGCTCGCGGCTTCGGTCAGATAGCTCTGCTCGGCGCCGCGGAACTCCTCGCCCGCACGCCGGATCATGGCCGCAACGAGCACCAGGCGCTGCGCCGCCGCCATGTCGCCGGCCTTCTGGCGCGCCGCGTTCTGGACGTCGAGTTGGCCGGCGATGTCGTTCATCACATTGGCGTAGTCGCTGACGGTCTGCGGCGCGTCGTCGGCCAGAGCGGCGGACGCGAAGACCGCCAGCCACAGCGCCGACAGGACCGGAAAGATGTATCGCATCGCTCTGTGTAATCCTTGCCGCGCGCGGCGCAACGCCGCCGCGTCGCGATAGCGCGGCGGCGCGGTTGCGCCAAGGGCCTGCGCTACGCGTCGTTCAAGCGCCTCGACGCGCTCTTGCGGCGGCGGCCGCCGCGTGGCAAGCGAACCGGCATGTCCGCCGCGCCACGCATCTCCTTCGTCTCGCTGGGTTGTCCCAAGGCGCTCGTCGATTCCGAGCGCATCGTCACCCGTCTGCGCGCCGAAGGCTACGAACTCGCCAAGGCGCATGCCGGGGCCGATGCGGTGATCGTCAACACCTGCGGCTTTCTCGACAGCGCCAAGGCCGAGTCGCTCGCCGCGATCGGCGCCGCCTTGAAGGACAATGGGCGCGTCATCGTCACCGGCTGCATGGGCGCCGAGCCCGAGGCGATCCGCGACGCCTACCCCAATGTTTCGGCGATCAGCGGTCCGCAGGATTTCGAAAGCGTCATGACGGCGGTGCATGAAGCCGCGCCGGCGCCGCACAACCCGTTCCTCGACCTGATCCCCGAACACGGGATCAAGCTGACGCCGCGCCATTACGCGTATCTGAAGATTTCGGAAGGCTGCGACCACGCCTGCACCTTCTGCATCATCCCGAAACTGCGCGGCAGGCTCGCCTCGCGCCCGGCCGCCGACGTGCTGCGCGAGGCCGAGAAGCTGGCGCGCGCCGGCGTCAAGGAACTCCTCGTCATCTCCCAGGACACCAGCGCCTACGGGCTGGACCTCGGCTACGCCGCGAGCCGTTGGGGCGAACGCCAAGTCGTCGCCCGCTTCCTCGACATCGCGCGCGAACTCGGCAAAATCGGGCCGTGGATAAGGCTGCACTATGTCTACCCCTACCCGCACGTCGACGAGGTGGTGGCGCTGATGAACGGCGGCGGTCTGTTGCCCTATCTCGACGTCCCCTTCCAGCACGCCAGCCCTAAGATTTTGAGGGCGATGCGCCGGCCGGGCAACCAGGAAAAGACCCTTGAGCGCATCCGCGCCTGGCGCAACATCACACCGGAGCTGACGATACGCTCGACCTTCATCGTCGGCTTTCCCGGCGAGACGGAGGAGGATTTCCGCCTGCTGCTGGACTGGCTCGACGAGGCCAAGCTCGATCGCGTCGGCGCCTTCAAATACGAGCCGGTGCGCGGCGCGCGCGCCAACGCCCTCGGCCTGGAGCCGGTGCCCGACGAGGTCAAGGAAAGCCGCTGGCGCCGCTTCATGGAGAAAGCGCAAGCCATCTCGCTGGCAAGGCGGAAGGCGAAGATCGGCCGCCGGCTTGACGTGTTGATCGATGAGGGCGGCCCGCATGGCGGAAGGGGCCGCAGCAAGGGCGACGCACCTGAGATCGACGGCGCCGTGCATGTCGCCTCGCGCCGGCCGCTGCGCGCCGGCGACATCGTCAGCGTGAAAATCGAGCGCGCCGACGCTTACGATCTCGCCGGAACGGCGGTCGGATGAGCCAGGGCGGCGACAACCCCGAGGTCGACGCGATCATCGCGCGATACACGCGCTGGGTCGAGGAGATGCGGGCGCTGCGCGCGATCGTGCGGGAATGTCGGCTGGTCGAGGAGGTCAAATGGGGCCAGCCCTGCTATGCCTTCGAGGGCGCCAACGTCGTCCTCATCCACGGCTTCAAGGATTATTGCGCGCTGCTGTTCTTTAAGGGCGCGCTGATGCGGGACCCCGAGACGCTGTTGATCCGGCAGACCGAGAATGTCCAGTCCAGCCGGCAAATTCGCTTCACCGGCCTGTCTGAGATTGTCGATCGGCGGGCTGTCCTCAAAGCCTATGTCGAAGACGCGATCGCCGTCGAAAAAGCCGGGTTGAAGGTCGAGAAGAAGACCGCGGAGTCTCCCTATCCCGACGAACTGCACGCGCGATTGGCCGCGTCGGCGGAGCTGAAGGCGGCTTTCGCGGCGCTCACGCCGGGGCGGCGGCGGGCTTATCTGCTGCATTTCGGCGCCGCCAAGCAGGCCAAAACCCGCGAGGCCCGCATCGAGAAATGCGCCCCGCAGATCCTCGCGGGCAAGGGGCTCGATGATTAGCGCGCCAATTCGCCGGGATGACGGCAGGGAATAAACCGCCCTCGGATTCGGCCCCGCTGCTCGCTCGCGGTTCGCGCCCGACGGAGATTCACGAGTCGCGCGTACAGCCCACAAAAGCGAAATGTTAAGGAATGTTAATTTGACCCGGCGAGGCCTATTCACATAATTATTCCCGTTAACATCAGGGATAAGGTGATTTATGTCACGCCATCTCGAGTTGAATCGGCGGTTGAGTGGTATACGTGAAATATTTCACAACATGGGGGATTTAGTTGCTTATGTCGGATTGGAGTCACAAATAATTATTATCGAAGACAACGACGATGAAATTCGTTCGCAGTGGAACTCGCTATCCTTGGAAATCTCTGATTTATCGAATTCAATCAATGTTATACTCAGAAAAATGTCTGTGGCTGCAGAAAATAACAGAACAAAGCTCAGAATTCCGATTCGCGGTAAGCAGAATGAAGATTCTTGTTACGATAAAGTCTGAAATTCGAGCGGGTCGAGCGTCCGGCTGCGTCGAGCAACTGCTGCCGACATGAACCAGACCTTAGGGTTGAGTCAGTAATCTTCGTCGGCCACGATGCCGGTGCGCCGCAGCCGCTCGACGCCATCCCTCACCGGCGCGATCAGGTCGCCGGGCTTCGATCCGCGCGCGCCGTGATGGAGCGGCGGCGAGTGGCGCTCGCCGCAACTTCGAATCCACATCAGGTTCGTGCGCCGGATCCACCTCAAGTCGCGAGGAGCCTCTCCCTGTCCGGCCGCAGGGATAAGCCCGATTCGCATTGAACTCGCACGCGAACGCGCCCTTTCCTTGGCCTGCCGCGTCGCCTAAGCTCGCCCATTCCTGAACAACCGACCCGAGGCCTCCATGTTTACCCGCCTGCGCAGCGAACTCGCCTATGCTGCGGGCCTGCTGCGTGTGGTGCGCGCCACCGGTATCGCCACCAAGCGGCCAGACCATACTCTCGGCGATCATCTCGCCGCATGGGCGGCTCAGAACGGCGACCGTCCGGCGCTCGCCAGCGACCGCGAATCCTACAGCTATCGCGCCCTCGATGCGCGCGCCAACGCCTATGCCCGCTGGGCGCAGGCGCGCGGCCTGAAGAAAGGCGACACCGTCGCGCTGATGATGCCGAACCGCCCGGAATATGTCGCGATCTGGTTCGGGCTGGTGCGGGCGGGGATCGGCGCCGCGCTGCTCAACACCAATCTCACGGGAACCGGTCTCGCCCACAGCCTCGCCGTCGTCGCCGCCAAGGTCGTCATCGTCGACGCCGCGCTGGCGCAAGCTTACGCGACGGCGAGCCTCGCCACCCCGGCCTATTTCTATGGCGAGACCGCGAACGGCGAGCCGCGGCTCGATGTTGAGATCGCCACCTTCTCCGAAGCGCCGCTGACGGAGCAGGAACGGCCCCGGCTCACCCTCAGCGACCCCGCGCTCTACATCTACACTTCCGGCACCACCGGCTTGCCGAAGGCGGCGCGCATCACCCATTCACGCTGCCTTCGCATCATGCTCGGCTTCTCCGCCGCGATCGGCGCCAAGGCCAGCGACCGCGTCTATATGTGCCTGCCGATGTATCACACCAACGGCGGCGTCATCGCGCTCGGCGTGGCGCTGAGCGTCGGCGGCTCCGCCTATATCCGCGAGAAATTCTCGGCGAGCGCCTTCTGGAGCGATTGCTGCGCTGAGAAATGCACGCTGTTCGTCTATATCGGCGAATTGTGCCGCTACCTGATGAACAGCCCGGTGCGGCCAGAGGAGCGCCAGCACAAGGTGCGCGCCTGCGTCGGCAACGGGCTACGGCCCGACATTTACGCCGCGTTCCAGCAGCGTTTCGGCGTTCGCGCGGTGCTGGAGTTCTACGGCTCCACCGAAGGCAATGCGGTGATGATAAATTTCGACTTCAAACCCGGCGCCATCGGCCGCGTTCCGTCTTGGGCCGCCGCCCGTTTCCCGATGACGCTGATCGCCTATGACATCGACGCCGAGACCCATCCGCGCGACGCCGCCGGCTTCTGCCGCGTCAGCGCGCCTGACGAGGTCGGCGAACTGCTGGCCGAAATCCGCGACGATCCCCGCTATCCCGCCGCCCGCTTCGACGGCTACGCCGACGCCGCCGCGACCTCGGCGAAGGTCATGCATGGCGTGTTCAAGGCCGGCGACGCCTGGTTTCGCACCGGCGACCTGATGCGCCGCGACGCACGCGGCTATTATTATTTCGTCGACCGCATCGGCGACACCTTCCGCTGGAAGGGCGAGAACGTCTCGACCACCGAAGTCGCCGAGACGATCACCATTTTCGCCGGCGTGCGCGAGGCGATCGTCTATGGCGTCGCCGCCGTCGGCTACGAAGGCCGCGCCGGCATGGCGGCGCTGGTCGTCGACGACATCGCCGCCTTCGATCTGGCGGGACTGCGCGCCCATATCGAAGCCGCCCTGCCCGTCTACGCGCGGCCGCTGTTCCTGCGCTTCCGCACCGAGTTGGAGGCCACCGGCACGTTCAAGCCGAAGAAGAGCGCGCTGGTCGCCGATGGCTTCGACCCGGCGCGCATCGAGGAGCCGCTGTTCTTCGACGACCGCTCGACAGGCGCCTATCGCCGCCTCGACGCGGCGCTGTTTGCCGCCATCGTCTCCGGCGCGAAGTCGTTGTGACGGACCCTGCGCCGCCGGTCATCTCCTCTCCCCGTTCTTTACGGGGAGAGCGCCAGGGCGAGGGGCGTCGCCACCCCGCCGCCGTCGCCGAGTTCGCCAGTCTTTCCGCTGTAAGCGAAGCCGCGCCGGAATGGGCCGATCTCTGCGCCCGCGCCGAGCCGAACCCGTTCGCCGAGCCGGGCTTCGTATTGCCGTTGATCGCCTATCAGCGGCCAAAGCGGCTCGCCTTCGTCCTCGTCAGGTCCGAGGGCCGGCTGATCGGCTTGGCGGCGCTGATGCTGCCGCGATTGGGCCTCGCGCGCGTCTGGATGAGCGCCTACGCCGCCCTGCCCGCCGTGGCTTTGGATCGGGAGGCCGCGCCCGCTGCGCTCGCGGCGATGGCGAGGCTAATCACGGAGCGCACGCGGCTCGCCGGCATCGTCTGGCCCTTTGTCGAGCGCGGCGGCGGGCTCGACGCGGCGCTGCACTCAATCGGGTTGCCGCTGGCGTGCGCTGGGCGCTGCCGGCGCGTGGCGCTGCGGCTCAAAGGCGTCGCCGCTTTCGAGGCCGGCCTCGATACGAAGCGGCGCACGAAATGGGCGCGCCAAGCCCGCAAACTCGCCACGCGCGGCAAGCTGGAGACGCGGCCGGATGCGCAGACCTTCTTCGAGGTCGAGCGCAAGGGCTGGAAGGGCGCGCGCCGAACCGCGCTCGCCGACGATCCCGCCCGCCTCGCCTTCGCCCAAGCGGCGCTGGAAAACTTCGATCGCGCCGGCCGGCTCGATACGCTGACGCTGACGCTCGACGGCGCCCCCATCGCCGCCGGCCTCGTGCTGAAGGCCGGCGACCGCGCGTTCTACTGGAAGACGGCCTATGACGAGACCTTCGCCGAAGCCTCGCCCGGCGTGCAACTGACGCTCGCCCATTCCCGCCTTTTGGCGGCAACGCCAGGGCTTACGCTGGTCGATTCATGCGCCGTCGAGGACCACCCGATGATCGGCCGCGTGTGGGGGGATGCACTGGAGTTCGAGGACGTCGCGACCGCTCTGACCCCTGACGGCGCGCGCCCGCTTGCGGTGTGGGTTGCGCTCGCGTTGGCGCGGCAGGCGGTGCGCAAGCGGCTGCGACGCGCCCTCTACGGAGCATTCGGCCGCAAAAGGGTTGAGCCAGACCCACGCGTATGGAAAGTCCCGCGCTACCGGTTCCCGGCCTGCACGGACGGATCTGACAGCAACAGCTTCGCCCAGGCCTGTGCAACCTTGTTCGCGCCCGTATCGCCTAGATGGCAATCATCGTAGCGGTCGAGGTCGTCGACCAGGGTGTCGGTGTTCACGCCGCGCCTGACGTCATCCCGATCGTCTTGCATCTGACGCTGCGCGCGGACGATCGCGTTGTCGGGCGAAAAGGTTTTGAAGGCCCCATTGCTCGGTTCTAGGCATTTGGAGGCGATGGAAACGAATACGTTCGCGTCGACGCCATGCTGACGAAGAGTGTCGATCATCGACGTCAATTGCTGGCGGTAGACCTCCTCGCTCGTTCCCTCGACGTAATCGGCCTCGCCCTGATCCCACAGCACTCTCGTCACCTTGTAGCCGCTGCTCTTGAGTTGCGTCAAAACGTCGACCAGCAGCACGTTCATATCGCCGCCCCGCGCCCATCGCGAAACCGGCGTGCCGGAAAAGGCCAACGGCGCCAGGACGACCTGGTCGACCTGGTTCGAGTCTTTCAGCAGGTTCGCCAATTGCGTCCAATATTCCCCCTTCGTCCCGCTCGAGCCTAAAAGGGGAGACTGCGCGATAAAACAATCGCCGTTGAGGAAATTGACAATATCCCCGCCGTACCGCGAGCGAAACCGCTGCCCCGCGTAATTGGCCGCGTTGGATTGTCCCAACACCAGCAATACGGCGGTGCGGCGCGTTTGCGCCGGGCATTTAACCTGGGTCTTAGACTCATCCGCCATCAACCGGCCGAGGGAGTCAAACGTGTAGCGGCTCGCAGGAGGCGCTTTAGGGAAAACCGTTTCTTTCACGCGGGAGATTACCGGCCAGGGAAAAATCTTGTAATGGCTGGTGAGCCCGCCGAAGAGAAAGGCGGTCACAGTAAAGCAGGAAAGCAACGCCAGCGAGCGTTTCCAATGCTTTGCCGTACCCAGCGGTGCGCCGCGATCGCTGTTCGCAATCACCTTTCTCGACGCGTAAAACATATTCGCTCCGACAATAAGGTAATCGATTTAAACGATATGTTATTTAATATCAGTCGTAAACATTTAATGGCCGATTTGTTTTAAAATAACCGTGAGCCGGGCGTGACCAGCGCGGCGTTGCGTGTCCCCGAGATCGACGAGCGCCCCGTCAGGGCGCGCTCTTGTTGAACAACTCCCGCCCGATCAGCATCCGCCGGATTTCGCTCGTCCCCGCGCCGATCTCATAGAGCTTGGCGTCGCGCAACAGCCGCGCGGCGGGATAATCGTTGGTGTAGCCGTTGCCGCCGAGCACCTGGATGGCGTCGAGCGCCGCCTGCGTCGCCCGTTCGGCCGAATAGAGGATGGCGCCGGCGGAATCCTCGCGCGTCGTCTCGCCACGGTCGCAGGCTTTCGCCACGGCGTAGACGTAGGCGCGCGAGGCGTTGAGCGACACATACATATCGGCGAGCTTGGCCTGGATGAGTTGGAACTCGCCGATCGGCTGGCCGAACTGCTTGCGCTCGTGAACGTAAGGCAACACCACGTCCAGCGCCGCCTGCATGATGCCGAGCGGCCCCGCAGCCAGCACCGCACGCTCGTAATCGAGCCCGCTCATCAAAACATTGACCCCGCGCCCCAGCGTCCCCACCAGATTTTCCCCGGGAACCTCGCAGTCTTCGAACACCAGTTCCGACGTGTCGGAACCGCGCATACCCATTTTGTCGAGCTTCGCCCCCGGCCGAAAGCCTTTGAAATCCTTCTCGACCAGAAAGGCGCTGATGCCGCGCGCGCCAGCGGCGGGATCGGTCTTGGCGTAAACCAGCAGCACGTCGGCGATCGGACCATTGGTGATCCACATCTTGACGCCGTTGAGCACATAGCGGTCGCCCTGCTTGTCGGCCCGCGTCTTCATCGACACAGCGTCCGAGCCTGACCCCGGCTCCGACATGGCGAGCGCACCGACATGCTCGCCGGAAATCAGCTTCGGCAGATAGCGCGCCTTCTGCGCCGGCGAGCCGTTGCGCACGATCTGGTTGATGCAAAGGTTGGAGTGGGCGCCATAGGAAAGGCCGATGGCGGCGGAGGCGCGCGACACTTCCTCCATCGCCACGCAATGTTCGAGATAGCCAAGGCCGAGGCCGCCATATTGCTCCGGCGCGGTGACCCCATGCAGACCGAGCGCGCCGAGCTTCGGCCACAGTTCGCGCGGGAACAGATTGTCGCGGTCGATGGCCGCCGCGCGCGGCGCGATCTCCTTGTCAACGAAGGCGCGCGCGGAGTCGCGGATCATGTCGGCGCTCTCGCCGAGATCAAAGTTGAAAGAACGCGGGGCGTTTGAGATCATGCGAGGGCTCGTTGCAAAGCGCCGCCAGCATCGCGCCGCGGACCGCGCCTGTCCAGCCGTGCGTCATAGGCGAGCCTCTTCCTCAAAACGAACGGAGTTCCCATGACCGACGCCCGATGCAGTTGCGGCGCTTTGACCCTGACGCTGACCAAGCCGGCAAGATTGACGGTCGCCTGCCACTGCCTCGATTGTCAGCGCAGAACCGGCGCGCCGTTCGGCGTCGGCGCCTTCTATCCCGCCGAGGCGGTCGCCGTGTCCGGCGCCACAAGGCAGTTTACGCGCGGGGCGGCGAGCGGCGGCAAGGTCCACACTTATTTCTGCCCAACCTGCGGGTCGTCGATCTTTTGGAAGGCCGACAATCTGCCCTCGCTGATCGGCGTTGCGGTGGGGACACTGGCCGACCCGCCCTTCGCGGCCCCCGCCAAATCGATTTTCGAGCAGTCCAAACAGGCTTGGGTTCGCATTGACGGCGCCGTGGAGCATTTCTTGCAGGGCAGCGCCTCCAGGCCCTCCCCCTAAGACGCCAACCGCTCAGGCGAATTTGCCGACGAAAGCCTCGAAGGCCTTCATGTAGGCGGCCAGAAAATTTCGTGTGCTCTCGACCTTCACCGAGAAATCGTCGGCCACGAGATCGGCGGCTTGGCCGATATAAGCCTCCGGTTGCGGCATCGCCGGCATGTTGAGGAACACCAGCGACTGGCGCAAGATATGATTGGCGCCGAAGCCGCCCATCGCCCCCGGCGTCACGCTGACGACGCCCGCCGGCTTGGCCGCCCAGGCGCTCTGGCCGTAGGGCCGCGAGCCGACGTCGAGCGCATTCTTCAGCGCAGCGGGGATGGAGCGGTTGTGCTCGGGCGTGGCGAACAGCACGGCCTTGCAGGGCCGCACGCGCTCACGAAAGGCGATCCATTCCGGCGGCGTCTTGTCGACCGCGTCGAAGTCCTGGTTATAGAGTGGCAACTGGCCGATCTCGACGAACTCATAGGCGTAGGCGGCGGGCGCGAGCCGTACCATCGCCTGCGCCACGCGCCGCGTGAACGAGGCTTTGCGCAGGCTGCCGACGACGACGGCGATATTTCCGGAACTCATGAGCGACCCTTTGGCTGGCGCTTCTCTCGCCGCCAAATTAGGCTGCTGGCGCCGGCTTTTGCAAATCGGCGCCAGCGGTCTTAATCCCGGCTCCATGCAGACCTTCCGCTCCGACGACGTGACGATCGCCTTTCGCGACATTCCCGCCGAGGGCATCGATCTCGGCGAGCCGATCCTGCTCATCCACGGCTTCGCCTCCAGCCATCGCATCAACTGGATCGACCCGCGCTGGGCGACGACGCTGGCCAAGGCCGGCCGGCGCGTCGTCCTGTTCGACAACCGCGGCCACGGGATGAGCGAAAAGCTCTACGACGCCGAGGGTTACGCCACGCCACGGATGGCCGGCGACGCCGCCAACCTGCTCGCGCATCTGAGCCTGCGCCGCGCCGACGTCATGGGCTATTCGATGGGGGCGCGCATCGGCGCCTTTCTGGCGCTGGAGCGGCCCGCCCTCGTGCGTTCGCTGACGCTTGGCGGCCTCGGTATCCATCTCGTCGACGGCGTTGGCCTGCCGCTCGGCGTCGCCGACGCGATGGAGGCGCCCTCGCTCGACGCCTTGCGCGACCCGATGCAACGCATGTTCCGCGCCTTCGCCGATCAGAACCATAGCGATCTCAAGGCGCTCGCCGCCTGCATTCGCGGCTCCCGGCAGACGCTGACGCGCGAGGAGGTCGCCGAGATCAAGACGCCGGCGCTGGTCGCCGTCGGGACCGCCGACACGGTGGCGGGCGACGCCCATGCGCTGGCGGCGCTGCTGCCGAACGGCGCGGCACTCGACATTCCCGGCCGCGACCACAACCGCGCCGTCGGCGATCGCGTCTATAAGGAAGGCGTGCTGGCGTTTCTTGCGCAGCGGCCCTAGAGGTTCAAATCTAACGCATGATACCCAGCCGCCGATCGCTCGCAATGGCCGCCTTCGAACCGAGCGGGCCGTGTCTGCGCCACCCACCCCCCCCTCATCCTGAGGAGCCCCGAAGGAGCCTCGAAGGACGTCCTGAGGAGCCCCGAAGAGGCCTCGAAGGGACGCTCGTTGGCCCGACTTTTCTGCCATCAACCGCAGTCTCGCATGACCGGCGGCGCAAGCTGGAACGCCCTTCGAGGCTATGCTTCGCTTCGCGCCTCAGGGCGAGGTCGGTGGATTGCGCAGGGAGCCCGCAATCGGTCCACCCGCGACCGGGCGCCGAGCGTCAGATTTGAACCCCTAGAGCCAGCCCTGGAGCGCGAGCCCCGCGAATAAGAGCAGCGCCGAATCGCGATTGGAGCGGAACAGTTTCAGTGCCACCGCCGGGCTCGCGCCGTCGATGCGCACCACTTGCCAGCCCAGATGCGCGGCGAAGGCGAGCCAGCCGAGTTCCGCCCACAAGCCGCCGCCGGCGCCGAGCAGCGCGACTTGCGTCAGCGCCGCGGTCGCCGCGTAGAAGATGGCGATGGCGACGCGCGCATTGGCGCCGAACAACCGCGCCGTCGAGCGTATGCCGACGATGGCGTCGTCGCGCGCGTCCTGCTGGGCGTAGATCGTGTCGTAGCCGATGGTCCAGGCGACGGACGCCGCGTAGAGCGCCACGGCCGACCAGTCGAGACGCCCGAAAGTCGCGCTCCAGCCGACCAGCGCCCCCCACGAGAAGGCGAGCCCGAGCACCGCCTGCGGCCAGGAGGTGATGCGCTTCATGAGGGGATAAATCGCCACCACGACGAGCGAGCCGAGGCCGACGAGGATTGTGGCGCGGTTGAAACACATGAGCACCGCGAGCCCGACCAGCGCCTGCGCGACTGCGAAAGCCGCCGCCGCCTTTGCCGTCACCCGCCCCGAGGGCAGCGGGCGCCCACGGGTGCGCTCGACGCCAGCGTCGAGATCGCGGTCGAGGATGTCGTTGTAGGTGCAACCGGCGCCGCGCATGGCGATGGCGCCGATGTAGAACAGCGCCAGATGAGCAAGGTTCGGCCCCTGGCCCGAGGCGATGCCGGCGAGCGCCGTCGCCCACCAGCAGGGGGCGAGCAACAGTTCCCAGCCGATCGGCCGGTCCCAGCGGGCGAGTTGGACGAAGGGCAGCGCGAAATCCGGCGCCAGCCGCAGCGCCAGGCTGGCCGGCCGCGCGTCCGGCAGGACCGCGGCTTGTGGCTTCAAAGCGGGCCGGCCGGCAGCGGCTGCTCGGCCGGGGCGCCGCCGCCCTGCTGGGCGGCCTGCGCCGCCTGTTTCTTCATCTTGTTGATCTGTATCGCCACCGAGCACGCCTTGGCCCCGAAAGCCACGCTCTTGGCGTGCGAGGCTTTCAACTGCGCGACCGCTTCGTCCGGGATCTGGCACCAGTCCTTATTCTTGATCATGTAGGCGAGCATGGCGTCCTCGGCCGAATTGAGCGGCCGGGAGCGGGCGCAGAACGCCTCGGGGTCGAGCTTCTTGCCCTTGGCCGCTTTGACCATCTGGTTGATGCCTTGCAGCGCAGCCTCGCGACGCGCCGCCAGTTTCTGCAACGAGGTGGCGCAATCGTCGGCGGCGAAGGCGGGCGTCGCCGCGACCACGGCGGCCGCCGCGATGGCGGAAAGGCAGACCCTCAACATATCGTCAATCCTCTGCTGCCGCATAGCGGGTGTTCACATGATTTCGCACACACTAGGAAAACGGCGGATTAACGGCGCCGCCGTCTCAAGCCCAGGCCCTGCCCACGTAATCAACAGCATAGGACTCCGGCGCTGCCGCGATCGCCGCCATGCCGACCAGCACGGAATCGGCGTGGGTGACGAGGCGGGTCGGGATGGCGCGCGCCAGCGCCTCGACCGGCGCCTTGTCCTCGAAGGCGGAGCGGAACGCCGCCTCGTCGAGCAGTTCGACGATGCGCGGCAACACCCCGCCGGCGAGCGTCACCCCGCCGCGAGCGACGAAGGCGATGGCGGCATCGCCCGCCAGCCGCCCGACGATGCGCCAATAAAGCCTCACGGCCTCGGCCGCGTCGCTTGCGGGATCGGCGAGCGCGGCGGCGGTGACGGCGGCGGGGTCGTCGAGCTCCGGCTCTACGCCCTTGGCGAGGAGGCGGGCGCGATAGACGCGGGCGAGCCCCTGCCCGCAAACGACGCTCTCAGTGGTGATGCGTCCGTGCGCGCGTTCGAGATGCGGCCAGATCGCCCATTCCTCGTCGCTCGCCGGGCCGAAGCCCATGTGGCAGAACTCCGACGACACCGGCGTATGCCGCCCTGCGGCTTCGATCAGCGCCGCGACGCCGAGCCCGGTGCCTGGCCCGAGGATGAGGCGCGGCCCCTCGGCCTGCGGCAAGCGCGGCCCGATCGGCCGCGTCCATTGCTCGGGGATCACCGGCAGCGACAGCGCCTGCGCCTCGAAATCGTTGAGCAGCAAGCCGCCGCTTAAGCCCAGCTTGCCGGCGACCTCGCGCCCGTCGATATGCCAGTCGGCGTTGGAGAGCTTGAGCTTGCCCGCCACGAGCGGTCCGGCGCCGCAGGCGATCACCGAGCACGGCCGCGCGGAAAGTTTCGGCAGCACCGACTCAATGGCCTCGGCAAGGCCGGGATAATCGCCGGTGCGCACATGCACGGGCGCGGAAAGCTCGGCCTGCGGCGTCGCTTTCAGCGAAAACCGCGCGTTGGTGCCGCCGATGTCGGCGACGAGGGCGGGGAAGGCGAAGGTCATGCGAAGGGATTTGCAGGCGAAGGGGGCGGGCGTCAAGGAGGGATTGGCGACGTCCCGGCATGGTTTCGCGGGGTCGCGCCGGGCGAGTTGTGGCGATGGATCGTCGTGGCTCGCTCGGCGCCCTTCCGTTGACCCTACGGGCCGGCCACGGTCACGCTGAATCCGTGCCCTCCGCAGCGATTGAGATTCTCGGTGTCGACGCAGTAGGTAATAACCGTCGCCCCTTTTCCGTGGCCGATTATGACTTGCCCCTTGAGTAGGACGTCGCTGTCAATTTCCTGGATCGTTACGTCGGCCGGCTGGGCTCCCATCGCCGAGGCGAAAAGGCGTGCGAGCTCTTCACGGTTGTTGGCCCTCACAGCCTTGAGAACGCTGGCGCTGAAGCCCTTTCGAGAGGCGAGGGCGTCATAAAATCGCAACCCTACCGCGAAGCCCGCGCGGGCCGCTGCGGCGTCGCGGCGAGCGACGGCGGCAAGGCTTGCGGGCGTATCGACAGTCGAACCCGCGAGCGCCGGCGCCGCTACAACCGACCCCACAAAGGAAAGGCCAACCAAACCAAGCATGCCGAGAAAGCTAAGCTTGCACATGTCGTTCCTCCTTCTCTCAGCGGACGCAACTGTTGCCGATGCGCCTTCAGTTTTCGGCCCCGCGCATGTTGCGGCCGCAACCTTTGTTAACATAGACAATTATGTTTACAAGCATAAAATCAACATCTTTCTGTAAATACTCCCAGCCGCTGATCGCAAGCGCAAGCAGCGGAGAAAGCAATCCTTCCTTACGCGGAGGGATGCTCCCGCGATTCCAACGCCATTATGCGAATTCCACGCCCGCCGCCGGTGGGCTCGGGCGGACAGATTTTCACGCCTAACCGGCGGAAATCGTTCCACGCCATTGCCGCCCCGCCCGATTCGGTCCTAAAGCCCCTTGGAAGGAGGATCGGATGCGGACAGAAGGCGCCGTCGAGGGCGTGGCGGGGCTGACGGCCCCGACTTTTCTAGAATTCTTCTGCGGCGGCGGCATGGCCCGCGTCGGCCTCGGGGAGGCGTGGGCCTGCCGTTTCGCCAACGATTTCGACGCCATGAAAGTCGCGACCTATGCCGCCAACTGGGGCGCCGAACACATTCGCGAGGCCGACGTCGCCACGCTGACGCCTGACGATCTCCCGCGAGGCCGCGCCGATCTCGCCTGGGCGTCGTTCCCCTGCCAGGATCTTTCATTGGCCGGCGGTTATCGCGGCCTCGGCCGCGAGCACGACAACGCGCCGACCCGCTCCGGCACGTTCTGGTCGTTCTGGCGGCTGATGCGGGCGCTGGCGGCGCAACAGCGCGCGCCGCGCGCCATCGTGCTCGAGAATGTCTACGGAGCGCTCACTTCGCATCGCGGCCAGGATTTCGTCGCCATCGCCGACGCGCTGGCGGGCGCCGGCTATCGCTTCGGCGCGATGGTGATCAATGCGGCGCAGTTCGTGCCGCAGTCGCGCCCGCGCGTGTTTTTCGTCGCCCTGGCGCAGGGCGAAGCGATCGACGCGGCGCCGCTCGCCGAGCATCCCAACGCGGCTTGGAGCCCGCCGGCCTTGCGGCGCGCTCATGCATGCCTTTCCGAGGAAACGAAGAAAAGCTGGGTGTGGTGGAGCCCGCAGCCGCCGGCCCGCCGCATCCTGGATTTCGCCGACGTGATCGAGGATCAGCCGACGGGCGTCGATTGGCATCCAGCGCCGGCGACGGCGCGCCTTCTGAGCCTCATGTCGGAGGTCAATCGCCATAAGGTCAAGGCCGCGCAGAAGGCGGGACAGCGCAAGGTGGGGACCGTCTATCGCCGCACGCGTCCCGACGAAAACGGACAGAAACGCCAGCGCGCCGAGGTGCGCTTCGACGAGGTCTTCGGCTGCCTGCGCACTCCCGCCGGAGGATCGTCCAGACAGATCATCCTGGTCGTCGAGGGCAAGAAGATACGCTCTCGCCTGGTGTCGCCGCGCGAGGCGGCGCGGCTGATGGGTCTGGCGGACGACTACCGGCTCCCGCCGCGCTACAACGACGCTTATCATGTCTGCGGCGACGGCGTTTGCGCGCCTGTCGTGCGCTTCCTCGCCGAAACGATTCTGGAGCCGATTCTCTCTCACCGAGCGCGGCAAAAGAGCATCGCCGCGGAGTAGGGAATGGCCATCGACTTGGCGTTTCGTCGCGGCGCGCTGCGCAAGCTGACCAACAAAATCGGCTGCTACGCGCTGTGCGACCTCGACCAAACGCCGATCTATGTCGGGCAGTCGGTTGACGGCATCAGGGCGCGGGTCAACCGGCATCTGACCTCGGCGCGCAGCGACATCATCGCCAACAGGCAGATCGACGTTTGGGAGATCGCCTGGGTCTGGGCTTGGCCGGTCGAGGAGCGGGCGCAGATCGACGCGCTGGAGGCCAATCTGTTCCACGCCTTCCACGCCCGGTCGGCGTTGATGAACGGCAAATTGCCGCGTCTTCCGGCCGAAGACGGCGCACCGCCGGACCCCGCGCAGCGTGTGCAGGTGATGGCGGATGACGAAATCCGCGAGAAGCGCGACCCGGCGCTGCGCTTGCCTCGCCAGGCCGAACACTATTCTCAAATCGTCGGGCATTTCCTGGCCGTCAAAAACTCCAAGGAAATCGCCGGGGCGATGCAGGCGCATTTCGAGCGTCTGGCGAAATATCACCGCGAGTTGCTAGGTCTGGCGGTCGAGATCGAAGGCGACGCTTGAAGACGCCCTCCCCCGAGCGCTCCGCCATCATGCGGGCGGTGAAATCGCGCGACACCGCGCCAGAGCGCGCGGTGCGCGCCCTGCTGCGCGAGATCGCCACGGGCTACCGCCTGCATCGCGCCGATCTGCCGGGCAAGCCGGATATCGTCTACGGCCGGCGCAAACTCGCCATCTTCGTGCATGGCTGCTTCTGGCACGGCCACGCTTGCGCCCGAGGGGCGCGCGCGCCGCGCGACAACGCCGACTACTGGCGAGCCAAAATCGCGCGAAATCGCGCCCGCGACGCGGCCAATCTCGAAAAGCTCGCAGCGCTGGGCTGGCGCACGCTCGTCGTCTACGAGTGCGCGCTGAAGGACGGTGCGGCGCTGCGCGCGACGCTTCGCGCCGCGCTCGCTGGCGCGGCGATTGCTTGACAGCGAAGCGCGCGTCTGCGCTTGCAGGCGCGCTGCGCCACGGAGTCGAAGCTGATGTCCACCGTCCTCGCCATCGATACGCCGCTGAGCGCCGACGATGAAAAAGACGCGCCGCTGCGCGACGACATCCGGCTGCTCGGCCGCCTGCTCGGCGACACCGTGCGCGAGCAGGAGGGCGGCGAGACATTCGAGCTTGTCGAGCGCATCCGCAAGGCCTCGATCCGTTTCCATCGCAGCAACGAAGCCGGCGCGCAGCGCGAGCTTTCCGCCATCCTCGACAGCCTCGACAACGACCAGACGCTCGCCATCGTGCGCGCTTTCTCCTATTTCTCCCACCTCGCCAACATCGCCGAGGACCAACACCACATCCGCCGCAACCGCGCCCATGTGGTCAAGCGCTCCGCCGCGCGGGCCGGCTCGATCGGCCATGCGCTCGCCCGCGCCCGCTCGGCCGGCTTCGACAGCGCCGCGCTGGTGCATTTCTTCGACAACGCGCTGGTCAGCCCGGTGCTGACCGCGCATCCGACGGAAGTGCGACGCAAGAGCACGATCAATCGAGAACTCGAAGTCGCCGCCTTGCTCGACCTGCGCGAGCCCGCCGCCGGCGACGACCAGGAAATCGAGCGCAACGAGGCGCAGTTGCGCCGCGCCATCCTGGTGCTGTGGCGCACCAACCTGCTGCGCCAGGCGCGACTGAAGGTGATCGACGAGGTCGCCAACGGCCTCTCCTATTACGAATACACCTTCTTCCGCGAATTGCCGCGCCTCTACGCCTCGATCCAGGACGACCTCGCCGCGCACGACGCCAAGCTCGCGGCGCGCCGCCTCAAGCCGTTCTTGCGCATCGGCTCGTGGATCGGCGGCGATCGCGACGGCAACCCGTTCGTCACCTCGCAGGTGCTGAACGAGGCGATGCGGATGCAGAGCGCCCGCGCCCTCGGCCATTATCTCGACGAGTTGCACGAACTCGGCGGCGAGTTGTCGATCAGCGGCTCGCTCACCCGCATCACCGCCGAACTCGCGGCGCTGGCGGGCCATTCCTCCGATCAGGCGCCGGCGCGCAGCGACGAGCCCTATCGTCGCGCCATCGCCGGCGTCTATGCGCGCCTCGCCAAGACGGCGGCGACGCTCGACCATTTCGTCGCCCTGCGCCACCCGACCGGCGATGCGCCGGCCTATGACAAGCCCGAGGATCTGGCCGCCGACCTGACGACGATCGCCGCTTCGCTGGAGACCAGCGGCGCGCGCATCCTGGCCGGCGGGCGCCTGCGGGCGCTGAGGCGCGCCGTCGACGTGTTCGGCTTCCACCTCGCCCCGCTCGATCTGCGCCAGAACTCGGACGTTCACGAGCGCACGGTGGCGGAACTGTTCGCCGCCGCCGAACCGGGCGTCGATTATCTCAAACTCGACGAGGAGGCGCGCATCGCGCTGTTGCGCCGGGAGTTGGTGTCGCCGCGCCCGCTCGTGCTGCCGTTCCACGCCTATGGCGAGGAGACGGCGGCCGAACTTGCCATTTTCCGCGCCGCCGCTGAGATCAAGGCGACCTATGGCGAGGCGGCGATCGTCACCTCGATCATCTCCATGGCGAAGGGCGTCTCGGACCTGCTCGAACTGGCGCTGCTGCTGAAGGAGGTCGGCCTTGTCGACGCTTCGGGCAAGAGCCGCATCAACATGGCGCCGCTGTTTGAGACCATCGAGGATCTGCGCGCCTGCGCCGGCGTCATGGACCGGCTGCTGTCGACGCCGGAATACGCCCGTTTCGTCGCCTCGCTCGGGGCTGAGCAGGAGGTGATGCTCGGCTATTCCGATTCAAATAAAGACGGCGGCTTCGTCACCTCCGGCTGGGAGCTTTACAAGGCCGAGATCGGGCTGGTGGAGGTGTTCCGCAAGCATGGCGTGCGCATCCGCCTGTTCCACGGCCGCGGCGGCTCGGTCGGGCGCGGCGGCGGGCCGTCCTATGAGGCGATCCTGGCCCAGCCCGGCGGCGCCGTGCAGGGCCAGATCCGCATCACCGAACAGGGCGAGATCATCTCCAGCAAATACTCCAACGGCGAGGTCGGCCGTCGCAACCTGGAGACGCTGATCTCGGCGACGTTGGAGGCTTCGCTGCTGGAGGAACAGACGCCTGCCCCCGATCCCGCCTATCTGGAGACGATGGAGGCTTTGTCCGCCGCCGCCTACAAAGCCTATCGCGGCCTCGTCTACGAGACGCCGGGCTTCGTGCAATATTTCTGGTCCTCGACCGTCATCACCGAGATCGCCACGCTCAACATCGGCTCGCGCCCGGCGAGCCGCAAGAAGACGCAGGCGATCGAGGATTTGCGCGCCATCCCCTGGGTGTTCTCGTGGGCGCAATGCCGGCTGATGCTGCCGGGCTGGTACGGCTTCGGCGCGGCGGTGGCGGCCTATTGCGCCGCCGATCCCGAAAAGGGGCTCGACCGCCTGCGCGCCATGTACAAGCACTGGCCGTTCTTCCGCACGCTGCTGTCCAACATGGATATGGTGCTGTCGAAATCGAGCCTCGCCATCGCCTCGCGCTATGCCGGGCTGGTGGCGGACGTGGCGCTGCGCGAGGCGATCTTCTCGCGCATCAGCAAAGAGTGGAAGTCCTCGGTCGAGGCGCTCAACGCCATCATGCAGCAACCGCATCTGCTGGCGCACAACCCGCTGCTGCTGCGCTCGATCCGCAACCGCTTCCCCTATCTCGATCCGCTCAACCACGTGCAGGTCGAGTTGCTGAAGCTGCACCGCGCGCACGCCGCCAGCGAGAAGGTGCTGACCGGGATTCAGTTGACGATCAACGGCATCTCGGCGGGGCTGCGGAACAGCGGGTGAAGCGGCGGCGGCTCGCTCTATGCGGGCTCCGTTCTATGCAAGCTTCTAGGCTTTTCAAGCTCTTAGGCGCCAATTTTTGCAACTCGCGGCGCCGCCCCCGTGAGAGCGTTCGCGGCGCTCATGGTCGGGAGGGTGAAACACGGGTATTTCAAAACGAGAGGCGAAGCTTAGCATAAATTTCTAAAAAACGAAATTTATGAATTGCGGCACGCGATGCGCTCGCCTCTTGAGCGTTCAGCGACGAAGCGGCGGGTTTCAGCAAATCGCGCAATGCGTATCATGTCACCGTAATTTCGCTTTCCGATAGCCCAACACTTGTACGGATTCATTCCGTATGCGACCAAGACACCGAATGTTTGGAGGCTTGATGCCGCACGCTCTCACCGATAGCGGTCGCGTCGAATTGAGGCTGCGCCCCGAAGACAAGGCGACACTCACCCGCGCCGCATCGCTTAAGCGGCTCGACCTGACCGGCTATATTCTCCGCAACATGCTGCCGAAGGCGCAGGCCGATATCGCCGAGGCGGAACGGTTCCAGCTTTCCGAACGCGATTCCCTGCGCGTTCTCGCTTTGCTCGAAAACCCGCCCGCCGCTCCCGAGCGTCTCGTGCGCGCCGCGAAGGCTGGCTTTATGCTGCCGTGACG
>Ga0134126_10000860_pt1 | contig 38456 bp, 37 predicted proteins | sample KB31752_FD_96881 | JGI IMG/M metagenome (GOLD analysis project Ga0134126, IMG submission 96881) | Terrestrial soil microbial communities with excess Nitrogen fertilizer from Kellogg Biological Station, Michigan, USA - KB3-175-2 | ecosystem: Environmental > Terrestrial > Soil > Unclassified ...
TTGCAATTGCACCAATAAAAAAACCTCTCGTCGCCCGAAAGCGACGAGAGGTCTAAGACTCCGCCTGTACGTGACATCGACCGCCCGAAAGCGATCGAACGAGCGTTAGCTATTCGCCGTTTGAATGGCGGTCGACACTTTCTGGAAGGTTACGTTGGCGTTCGTGCCGATCGATTGAATCGTCGTCAAGCAGACGATCACGATCAGGGCCAACATGACGGCGTACTCGACCGCGGTCGGGCCGTCTTCGTTCTTCAAGAAATTGACCAAGCTCTGTCCAAACTTACGCATGAGACTCGCCTTCCTCAGAAGAAACCACGAACGAAATAAAGCGACGGGAGGCCGGATACCGCATCCGGTTGATTGCATCCTTCACCGAATGGGTTGTTTAAGAGCCACTACTACCGACAGCAGTGTTCAGCGCGACATTGCTGAAGGTATTGTTGGCATTGCTGCCCAGGGTCGTGATAGCCGCGATGCAGACCACAACAATGAGGGCCAGCATGACGGCGTACTCGACCGCGGTTGGGCCATCTTCCTCGCGCAGGAAGCGTACAGCCCTGGCGATCCACTTGTTCATAACCTGTCCCCTTTCCCATGTTCCGAGGTCACGGAGCCGGCCCAGGCTGGGCGTGACCAGCCGGCCTCTTCGTCATCTCGTGAGTGAGGAAGATCGAACACCGAGAACTGCGGAACGGCCACGGCGAGCATCCGTTCCAGAGTGGTGAACGATGTCCTCATCCCTTCGGGAACCTGGCGACCCGCTTGGCAAGGAGCAAGGATGAAGGATGAAGGATGAATCAAGTCATTTCTTGTTCATCCTTTATCTTTCATCCTCCATTCTTTCCATGGGGCCCATGGCTTTGCGTCCCCGCCTCACGACGGGTTTGCTCTTATCGAGGATGAAGAGGCGATTGTTAAGGATGTTCACCGCGATTCAATCGCGTTCGACTGTCCTCGTGAGCATCCATCGAACCGCTCGTGTCAAAAAAGTAGATCGCAATAACACCGCAGTCAAATATTTGTGCCATTTTTCTCTTTTTTCCGTCGAATTCACCAAATCCCGACTATCAGCACAATACCCCTCATCCGCAACTTCGTGAGTTATGTTGAATTAGAAGCGCTAACATTTTGCCGACAAGCCCGAAGCGCTAGCGACGGGTTCTCGAAACCCGTCGCTAGCGCTTCGGGCTTGTGAGTCATTCGGTTAGTGCCTCTCATTGGAGTGTCCGATGTCTATGCTTCGACGCGATCGTCTTTTCCTGGCCCTGCTACTTGGCATTTTGGCACTAGCGGCGCTGCTGCGATTGGGGGCGATGCGCGCCGAGTTCTGGTTCGATGAAATTTGGTCGTGGGAGTTCGCCCGCGATGCCGCTTCGCCGTGGCAGGTCTTCGCCGGCGAGCATCACCATCACGACAACAACCACAAGCTAAACACGCTCTTATTATCGCTTTATCCCGAGGGAACGGGCTGGTGGTGGTATCGCCTCCATTCCTTCATCGCGGGGCTGGCCGCCGTGGCGTTGGCAGCGTTGGTGGCGAACCAGCGCGGCCGCATTGAGGCCGTTTTCGCGGCATTGCTCTTCGCCACCAATTACTGGCTGGTACTGTGTTCCGCCGAGGCGCGCGGCTACGCGCTCGCCGTCTTCTTCGCTCTGCTGGCACTTTACACGCTGCAAGCGTACCTGACGAAAGGCGGCCGGCGCATGCTCGCTCTCTTCTGGATCAGCGTGATTCTCGGCTTTCTATCGCATCTGACCTTCATTCACTGTTATCTCGCGCTAGCCCTGTGGTCGGTGTATGCCATCGCGCGCCGCCGCTTGTCGGCTCGCGCCGAGATTCAGCAGCTGCTCGCCTGCCATGCGGTTCCGGCTCTGTTCTTCGTCACGCTATTCCTGATGGACATTCGCCGCATGGACCTGGGCGGTGGCCCACCTCTGCCAACAACCCTTGTCCTTGGTCGATTGATTAGCCTGGGGTTAGGCGGATCGTCCTTGCCGGTGTGGTTTGTCCCGCTGGCCGTTGGGGCCATCGTCGCGCTGGGTGTCGGTTTGCGCTTGCTGGCGCGCGACGCCGGCCATGTGTGGCTGTTCTTCGCCATCGCCATCGTCGGCTCGCCCGCCTTGTTCCTATTGGGCAAACCTGCTTATTTATTCGAGAGATATTTTTTGATCTCTTTTGTATTTTTTTTGCTTCTGCTGAGTTTTGTCCTCGCCTCTCTGTGGCGTAACTCGCGCACCGGCGCTGTCCTCGCCACCGTGGTGGTGTGCGGCATGGTCGGCGGGAGTATCGGTCAGATTGTGGACTTTGAGCGCGCCGGTCGAGGGCATTTTCTCGATGCCTTGGCCTACATGGATCAAGAAACGCCCGGAGGAGAAGTTAGCTTATCGGGAGATTACGATTTCCGCGTTCGCAAGTTTTATACATTTTATGTCCCTTATTTGCACAGTGACAAGCGGTTCGTCTATCACGAACAGGACGCGCTGCCGGCTCACGGGGCGGATTGGTTGCTCGTACACCGCCTGGATGATCGCCATCCACCGCAAGCGCGAAGGTACGATGCGGACGACAATGCCTATCAGCGCGTCAAGGACTTCCCAATCAGCGCATTCGGCGGATGGAGTTGGCACGTCTATCGCAATGTACATACGGTTCGACCAGCCCGCGGCGCAAGCAAGGGTAAGCCTTCCCTTGCTCGCGCTGCGGGCTAGTTGGCTGCGGGAGCTAACCGTCGCACTTCCTTGGCGCACGCGCCCCGGTCATTTTGACCCAGCACATATTGCACGCGATCGCCGGTCTTGAGATCCAGGAAATCGGCGCCGATCACATCTTCATGGAAGAAGAACATATTCGGCCCGCCTTGATCGGGAACAATGAAGCCATAACCGCTCTTGAGTGTCTGAATCCATCCCGTCGAGGCACCCGCGCTCGGACTCGACAGGGGTGCGGCGGAACGCGCGAGGGACGGACCAAAATTGAACTCCTTGCGTGGGACGAACAACCCGTTGACGAGCGGATCCTTGAGGCGGGCGCGATCGTCGATGATCGGGTGCATCATGATCGGATACGTCACCTCATCGAGCAGCACCTGGGCCGTGCGCGTCTCGCGATCATTGCCATTCTGATCGACGTATTTGAAATCCCAACCGAGGACCATGACGCGCGTGCCCAGCGTGTTCAGCTTGCGCACCAGCGGTAGGAAATCGCCGTCGCACACGACGAGAACGCTGACATCGAAGCGTTTGTAGATGGCCAACTCGTAGGCTTCGAGGGCCAGCCATACATCGATGCCTTTCTCGCCCTCGCGCGACAGCGGCAGATAGTGGGTGGTGACGCCTTCACGCACCAGTACATCGTCGAAAACACGCTCCTTGTAGAGCAAATCGCGGTCCTCGGCGTCGGCGGCGCGCAGACGACCGCGGAAATAATGGGCATCGACGATTTGACAGTAACGCGGATCGGCTCCCTCGCAATCGGCGACCTGCTGGCGGACGAAAGCATGCAGTCCACCAACGCTGATGCGGGCGCGGCGCTCGTGGTGGTAGTGGTAATAATTGCTGACGTGGAAAAAGAAATTGCCGTCGTAAAAGATGCCTGCACGGGTTAACTTGCCGTCAATAGAGGACATACAAGACTCCTAAACTATTTCCTAGAAGTATCTTCATGCAATCATTTCATAAGAGGCACGAACCGAATGAATTGCCAGCCCGCAGCGCCAGCAAGGGACTTCCCTTGCTGGCGCTGCGGGCTGGCAAAAAGTTAGCGCCTCTAAACGAATCGTCTCCGGCAATCTATCGGGGAAACGGCTGAGTGTCACGGGCAATCTGAACGGATCGAGAGACAGGCAGAAGTGAGCGGGCGGCGCAGTCCGAGGTAGGCGAGCAGCAGAGCGGGTGTCATCCAGATGAAGCCGAAGTATTCGACCTCATGGGCCAACTGCGCCGTAGCCGCGCCGTTGATCGCCAAGTAAGCGGCGGCGGCCAGCAACCCGAGGCGGCATGTGTTCGCGCGCGAGATCGTGGCGGCCACTTGCACGACCGGCACCAGCAACAACACCAGATCGAACGGCCAGGCGCCATAGGGCGCGGTCAGCATCGACATGAGCAGCAGCAGCGGCAGAGTTACGTTCCAGTCCCAGTTGGCGCGCTGACGCAGCCAGTAGGATACGAACCAGACCAAGCCAGGGATCATCGCCAAAAATTGCAAGCGAAATTGTTCCTCACCCAGCAGCAGACGCAGCACCGTGCCCAGCGTCGGCGAGCGGTATTGCGCCGGCGGCCGGCTGGTGAACGTGTGCCAATACTGACTCAGCACCGAAGGATTACACAGCAGGGCCACACCGAGAGCGGCGAGGCCGGTCAGCAATCCACCGCCGAGAATCGACCAGCGACGAGAGCGGATCGCCCAAAGGAGTAAAGCGATCCAAAAAATGTACGATAAGTGCGGTTTGATGGCCAACAACACGGCCGCCGCGCCCGCTAACGCATCGCGGCCCTGGCGCAAACACACGAGGAACAGTACGGCTCCCAGCAGAACCAGCGGCGAAATCTGTCCCGCTGTCAGACTGAAAATCGTCGGCAGAAAGGTGAATGCCAGCAGCCAGGCGATCCAGCGCTGGGCGACGGGACCGCCGTACAGTCGCCAGAGAGCATCGGCGCACCATGCAACGGTGGCGAACTGCAAGCACAACCAGAGCAGATGAGCAAGGCGGCAATCGAGCAGTCCTAGCGGCATGACCAGCGGCAGCGTCCACGGCGGGTTCCACATGAGGATGCCCTCGCTGGTGCGTCCGGCTTCGCGCTCCAGTTGATGGACACGCTCGGGATCGTAGGGATTGTCGCCGTGGACGTTGAGCCGGCCAGCTGCCCAGTATTCGACGAAATCGTGCAGCGGCAAAGTCATCAACCCGCGCGCCGACCCGCCCAGTTGAATCAGCAAGACCGCGATGGCGACTACCAGCGCGAACACGAGCAACCAGGAACGCAGCGGATGACGAGCCGCGAGGGATTGGGGCATGGGGAGGTTCTCTTTGCCGCGGATGAATGGTTACCAGCCCGTAGCGCCAGCAAGGGAATGTCCCTTGCTGGCGCTACGGGCTGGTAACCATTCATCCCAAGCATAGATCACACCTTCCCCCGACACAAACGCGCGCACTGTGGACTATTCTTCTTCTGGGGGACAATTCGGAGGGAGTAACGATGGGCGAACCGTTTGGTTCCGAACCGGCGACGAGAAGAGGCAGCCTGCTGGGACGAATGGCTCTGGTCCTCAATGCGGGCCTGGCCATCGCTCTGGCTGTCATCTGGATAGGCATGGCCGCGCGCGGAGAATTTTGGGGCGCCGACTTCACCGGATTCTACACCGGCTGGGCGATGGTTCTCGATGACCAAGGAGATCGTCTTTACGACTTGAACTTGCAAATCGCCTATCAGCAGCGCATCGCGCCGGAACTCGCCGCGACGGGCGGACGATTACTATTTAACTATCCGCCCCATGTGGCGGTCCCGGCCGCCGTACTCGCCTTTCTTCCCTGCTGTGCCGCCTTCTACGCCTGGAGCCTGATTCAACTTGCTCTGCTCATCCCGCTCGCTCGCTTTCTCCACCAGTTGACGCCCGATCGTTCGCCGCGAGCCTTTCTGCTCGTGCTGGTCACGGTGGCGGCGTTCCCTCCCCTATTCATGTCTTTCCAGATGGGGCAAGTATCTCTGCTAATCTTGGTTTGTCTACTGGGTTTTGTGTGCAATTTAGAGAGAAATAATTTTTTTTGGACGGCTTTCTGGCTCGCTCTGCTGACAATCAAGCCGCAGTTTCTGCTCGCGCCGACCGCGATTTTGTTCGCCGGCCGTCGCTGGCGTGAGATGGGTGTGGCCGCATTCTTGTTCGCGAGTTGGGCCTTGCTGGCGAGCAGTGTTCTCGGCTGGTCGCGCTGGATTGAATTCGCAACCGTCATCCGCCATCTCGCCTGGCAATTCGGCTCCGACGGCATCTATCCCCTGGCCATGTATAATTTCAAGGGATTCTTGACGAGTGCGCTGGGCGGCGAGCGGGTCGCGCTGGTCAACTTCCTATCGGCCGCCGCCGTGCCGTTTGTGCTGTCGGTGATGCTGGCGATGTGGCGAAAGCCGGCGCGGACAGCTTCGCCGGAGTGGGATTTGCGCTTGTCCTTGACGCTCTTCCTCGCGTTGCTTGTCAATCCGCACTTCAATCCGGCCGATGCCGTGACGCTCATCACGCCCGCCATCTTGTTTTACCGTGGACTGAAACGGTCTGGCCAGTCGGCCCGCGCCGTGGCCATCATACTCGTGTGCGGCCCCCTTCTGTTCGCGCTGGATTGCTATGGAAGGATGGCCACTCGGCCGATGGCCATTCACCCGTTCTTTCTTCTCATGGTGGCGCTGACAGGAGCCGTGGCCGTGGCCGTGGTCCGCGTTCGAGCAGAAGCGCCGCAAGCGGCTTAGCACTTCCGGACAAAACCCTGCCAGCCCGCAGCGCCAGCAAGGAAACCCTTGCTGGCGCTGCGGGCTGGTCAAAACTGTAGCTGAAGACGCCCCAGGCGTTCCACCGTTTCCTTCATCAGCGTGTCTTCCTCCGCCTCGTTCTTGGCGAGATACGTCACGGAGAAACGCAGATACGATCCGGCATCGTCCCACGGCACACAGCACACCGATTGCTCGGTGATGAGGAACTGCGACGCTTCTTCGGCGTTGGCGAACGATTGGCCCGCGCAGCCGCGCGGCGCACGCGCGTACAGAAAATAGGTGCCGCTCGGCATCTTCGCCTGGAAGCCGACCTGCCGCAAGGCGGCAACGAGCTTTTGCAAGCGGCGACGATACTTCTCGCGGATGGCGTCGCCGATCTCGACGTGTTCCAGCGCCGCCCGCGCCGCCTGCTGGATGGCCATGAACTGTCCCGAATCACAATTGTCCTTCACGTCGGCGAACGCCTGGACGATTTTTGCATGACCGGCGACGAACGCCATGCGCCAGCCGATCATGTTGAAGCCTTTCGACATCGAATGAATCTCGACGCCGACCTCCTTCGCGCCCTCCACTTGTAGGAAACTCAGCGGCGGTCCCTCGTAGCTCAGCAGAATATGGGCGGCGTCCTGCACGACGACGATTTGATTGGTGCGCGCGAAGTCGATGACGCGGCGATAGAAATCGCGCGTGGCCACGGCCCCCGTCGGACTGTTGGGATAGTTAATCACCAGCAGTTTCGCCCGGCGGCGAACGTCGGCCGGGATCGCGTTCAGGTCGGGATAGAAACCGTTTTCCTCACGCAGCGGCAGATTGTAGACCTCGCCGCCGTAATAGGCCGTGTGCGTGCCGGCGACGGGGTAGCCGGGCACGGTCATAAGGGTGATGTCGCCGGGGTTGATGAAGACGGCCGGCATCATGGCCAGGGCCGGCTTCGAGCCGATGGCGTGATTGATCTCCGTCGCCGGATCCAGCGTCACATCAAAGACTTTCTTCAGGAAGCCGGCCGCCGCCTCCTTGAAAGCGGCGATGCCGTTGTCGGCGTAGCCGCGGTTCTCCAGCTTGTCCACCTCGGCCTTCAGCACCTCGCGGACGAGCGGATCGGCCAGGTCATCGTTTTCGCCGATGCCGAAGTCGAGCAGCCGGCGCTCGGGATGGGCGGCCAGGGCCGCGCGCTTGGCGCGTTTGATCTTCTCGAACTTGTAAATCTTGCTGCCCTTGCCGTAGTTGACGCCGCCGATGCGGTCGGCGAACAGCGTCTGAAACCAGGGATCGACCGATGTCGTACTCATCGTGGCAAAGCCTCTCGAAGAAAAAACGGATACTGTGTCAAGATAGCGAGAGCAGGCGTCTGGGGCGACGCGCGGCTTGGCGTTTCGCGCGAAACGCCAAGCGAAAGATCTACCGTCTTTACGCGACAGGATGAACTCGGATTTGTTTCGCCACGATTTTTTTCGCCCACGACCTACCCCAGCGGAGCGGAAGGGGGTAAAATAGACAATTGAAGGAATAGAGGTTTCAAACCGTCTAGTTAGACGATGCGAGATTTGGGTGGTGCCAACGGCCATCACCCAGGGCACTTCTCCAATTTGAGGAAGCGCACGTGGCCCTGACCAATGTGGACCGCGATTTACTCAAGCGATGCCTTGCTCATCAGCCCGGCGCGTGGAACGATTTTGTCGATCGCTTTCTCGGCTTGATTTACCATGTCGTCCATCACACGGCCCACCTGCGCAGCACGCCGTTGCGAGCCGAAGACACCGAGGACATGGCTGCCGAGGTACTCTTACAAATTGTCGCCCACGATTACGGCATCCTCCGCAACTTCCGCGGCAACAGCAGTCTCGCTACCTATCTGACCGTGATCGCCCGGCGCATTTGCGTCCACGAACTGGCACGCAAGAACGCCGCCCGTGAAGTGCAGCCTGGCCGCGATGCACGCGAGATGGACGGCATCGAAGCCGAAGAGATGCCGCGCACCTCCGGTCTGGAGAGCTTGGAAGAAGTCGAGAAACTCCTCAGCAAACTGCCCGGACGTGAGCGCGAGGTTGTTCGGCTACACTACATTGAGGGGCGATCTTACGAGGAGATCAGCACGGAGTTGAAGATTCCGGTCGGCAGCATCGGCCCCATTCTGTCGCGTGCCCGCAAGAAACTGCGTCAGGGCGTCAAGAGTGCCCCACCCGTGCAGCGGACCATCGAGCCGAAAACACGCGATACCGAACCGAAGACATAGGACATAGGCACAACTTTACCAGCCCGCAGCGCCAGCAAGAGAACTCTCCCTTGCTGGCGCTGCGGGCTGGTAAAGTTATGTGTCTCAGCGCGGGACCATCGGGCCAGTGGCACCCGCGCGTTGCAATCCCCCATCGAGCTGGCGCGTAGCCAAATCAAACGCTTGATAGCCCAGATTGCGACGAGTGAAAACCATCGCCGCTTTCTCCGGACTCATCGGGGCGATTTCCGGGTTGTTGATTTGCATCGTCATTTTTAGTTTCTGCGACGGCCAATTGAAGACCATCTCCTTGGGGATGATCGCGCCCTTGGGACCGACGCGCTGCGCTTTGTGGATGTTGACCGTACAGATGACGTTGCCCTTGTCGTCCTTGAGGACATAGGCGAGGATTTGCGGTTGCGGCAAGCGGGCTTCGTTGAAATCGAAGACGGTGATTTTTTGGATCGGCCGGTTTTCCGGCGATTTCGCCTGTTCGATCAATTCAATCGCCTTGCGGCCCTTATTGTCTACAACCTTCATCTCATATTTCTTATTCGCGTCATACTCGGCCAAACCCAGCGCCGTGACGACCATGTCCGGTTGGAACGGGAACGGAATCCGCGCGCCGCGGCTCATGGCGTCGTAAGAGCAGTGGAACAGATACGGCGGCTGATTCTTGCTGATCCAATACCAGAACTCGTCCTTGTTCGAGCCGATGTCCACCGCCGGATTGCCGATAACGACGCCGGTGAGGCGGAAATTGCGCGGCGTTTGGCACATCATTTTGCCGGAAAGACCGACCGACTGCCCATCGGCCGTCACATCAATGGCCACGTTCGTGCAGGTGATCGCCTCCTGCGGACTAATGCGTTGCGCGTTGGTATTCAGGTATTTGACCAAATTCTCCACGGTGGGCGTGGCGTTATTTGTCACGCCACCGCCCCCACCTGGAAGGTCGCGACGATGGGGCGAGAGGACGTTGCAGCCGACGACAAACAACAGGACGGCCAAACTCAAACCGGCGATGATTGAACGCATGAACGTCCCCTTATCTACTAGCCTCTAGCCTGGAGCGCCAGCGACGGGGAGTTCCCGTCGCTGGCGCTCCAGGCTAGTCGTTCATTACTCCCAGCCGAGAGCCTGGAACACATCATCCTGAACCGTCGCCAGTTCCTCATCCGTGAGGCTTGGATTGACCACCGTATGCCGTGCGCCCGTCCGCGTGCAGCGCAGAAGAAGCACTTCTTGCGCTCCGTCTTGCTGCGTTTGATCGAACTTGAGCCGTCGCCGTCGCATCAGCAACAGGGCAACCACATAGCGAAAGCGAAGGCGGCTCGGTTCCAGCTGGCCTTCCAGGCGCTGGAAGCACTCCATCAGCATCTCGTCATCGATCGGTTGCCGTCGTTTGCCCTGGGGAAGCGCCAGTCGTCCCATCCAGAAACTGAAGGCACCATCGGGAGGGCCTTGCCAGGCTTCCGCGCTGTAATCCTTGCGGACAAACTTGCCTCCTTCTTCGAGAAGGACGCTGTAGCAGCGCTCGCCCGGCCGTAGTTCACGTCCGGTAATCGAACAGCGCCGCGTGCTGGGCTGAATCTGGTAATCGATCATAATCCGTGTCCTCCTGACCGCGTGGCCGCATCAGGAACCCGGCCGCAACTAATCCTATCGCCTTCAGTCAAGTGCCAGCAAGAGAACGCCAGGGCTGACTTCTCTTTTTGCCTATCAGCATAGCGCCGGTTCTAGCGTTTGAATGGGTTCTACGGGATTGCCAGCCCGCAGCGCAAGCAAGGGAGACGGCGTCCCTTGCTTGCGCTGCGGGCTGGCAATTAGCGCGGCTTGGGCTGCGGCACCGGCGGCAGCGCGATGCCGGCCGGCAGCCAGTGTTTCAACTCCTCATGCACTTCGCGCGGTGTCTCGCGGCCCCAACCAAGGTATTCGCCACGGACAATGTTGGCGCTGTCGAGCAAGATTATCTTGGGCGTGGTCTCGACGCCGAAACTGCCGCGCAGACCGCCGGCGCTGAGGATGGGATACGTCAGCTTCATCTCAGCGTGCTGCTTGCGCACGACCTCCGCGTCCTCGGACACGCACATACCCACCACGGTGATCCGCTGCGGGAAGGCGGCGAGCAACTGCTGCGCGTAGCGTAACACGGTCGGCGTCGTTCCCGACGCCGGGTGATAAAAGACGAGCAAGACCGGCTTGCCTGACCAGCGCCGCAGCTGAGCGGAGCCGCCACCGCTGAGATTGGTGGCGAGGAAGTCGGGAGCCAACTGTCCGAGCGCGGCCACGGTGGCGACCGGCTTCGTCTCGCGGATCGGCTCGGGCGGCGTTTCGCCGCGTCGCGCCGCCTCGGCGCGACGCTTGATCTGAAGAATGGCCAGGCGATAGGGCGTGGGCGGCTGGTCCAGGTGATAATCGATCTTCTTGAGCAGGGCGGCCAAGTGCTGATCGTAGCGCGCCGGTTGCGTCAACATCGGCGTCAACGTATCGCGAAGAGTCAGCGCCTGCGTAATCTCTCGCCGCCGGCTCTCGCCGGCCTCGCCCGAGAGCTGGAAATTGCTCTCCATCTCGACGCGCAGCATGCTTCGCTGCGTGGGTTCCCGATGGGCCGGCTCACGCTGCTTGATTTCGCGCTCGACGCGATAAGCCAGACCGAGGTTCGGCACCAGCCAGACGGTGTCTTGCCGATGCCAGGCCGTGCGATCGGCGCGCGGCCGATCCCAGTCGTCGGACTTCTGCTCGCCGATCAGTTTGATGCAGCTGTTGCCGCCCATCATCTCCGCGCCGGCGGCGCGCCAGGTGATCGGCGGCCGATCTTCCTCGACCGCCAGCCATTCCTGTCCTACACTGACGCGGCCTCCCGGTAGAGCGACGAAGGCTCCGCAGTCGAGTGTCGGCGCTCCTTCCAGCGGCACCAGAAGACGAACGCTCGGATCGGCCGTGATCTTGCCTTGAAGATCAACCCGGGCGCGTTCGAGTCGAACGGAGGAGGCTGTCAACTCGGCCCCGCTGGGCGGTTCGCCGGATGAGGGACGATGTTTGAGGACGGTAAGTAGGGCGACCTCGGCGCCGCGCGGCGGCGTCTCCATTACGAAAATGCGTGTCTCCATGCGATAATCGCGGCTGAACTGCACGCGACCGCCCCGCCCTTCTTCGCTGAAGGTGCCGCGGTAGACCAGTTCCTGAGATCGTTTCAGGTGCGGCACGAGTACCCAATCGCCGCCGATCGCGGGCGTCATGCGTGTCGGCGTTTGCGGCCGAGTGGGTGTCTGGGCCGGAACCAGGATGCAGCCGAGCAAGTACAAGGTCGCTACCATCGAGTCCCCGACGGATAAAAGAATAGGATGCGTCCATCGCGCCAGGATGCAAACTCTCCGCTGCGGCGGCGGATTATAGCAAGGCGGCTTGTTCCCACAAGCGAGCTTTTGACGCCGCCGCGCCGCTTGGCGTTTCGCGCGAAACGTAAACCCGCGCGAAACGCCAAGCGGCGTAAATCGTGGCAAAGGATTGACGCGGGCGAACCGGGTAGGCAGGATAAGAGCGACCCGAATCGTTCGGCTGGCGAAGATCCTAAACCTTCATCCCTGCGGAGTGGCGTGTGCTGAGTCTCATCCTGATCATGCTGGTGGTGTGGTTGCTTTTGGGTTTGCTGTTGGCGGCATGGACGCTGTTCTTTCAAGGCTACATCTACAGCGAGCCGGTCAGCGCTATTTACTGGCGTGCCCCTGCCGCCGCCGCCGCGCTGACGCTGTTTCTGGGCATCTGGATGGTACTCGATTATCGCAGCATCGGCGACCGCGAGGACGAGGGCCGCTATCAACCACTGCACAACTTCAGCAATAAATCAACCGAAACATATAAACATATCTGGATTATTACTCCCGACGGCAAAGAAGATCATTACGAAAGAAGAGGAAATCGCTACGTTCGCAAGGATGGCCGGCCGCTACCGACGAATCCAGGGAGCAAAATCATCGCCAGCCATGAAGTCAACGGCGACAAGCATGTTTTCGAGCGCAAAGCGGAGAGTAATGAGGTGCGTTATTACGACAAGGACAATAAATCGCGCTACATGAGGGAGAACTATGTCGGTCAGGTGACCACTTCTCACTTTAGCTGGCTGGTGATGGCCCTGATTTTGAACTTTGGTTTCTTGATCGTGTGGTTCCTTTGTCTGTGGCTGCTGCTGGACTTTCAATGGCCGCACGCGCTCGGCCTGGCCTTCGTCGCTTGGCTGATTAGTCTCTTCGTTCTGCCGATGATTTTGGCGCCGGCGGAGAAAGTGCGCAAGGAACGCCTGCCGGCGAAGACGGCGACAATCATAGCCCGGAGTGAGGCAGTGTCGAGATAGGAATGGTGACAATCACCAGCCGCTGCTCTTCATAGATCGCATAGCGAGCGACCAAGGGTGGGACAGTGCCGATCCGTAATTGACCTGGCACAAACGACAAATCGAGCAACGGTTCTCCGAATTGAGGATAGATATGGAGGAGGTGATCGAGTTTCCTCACGGCAGCGCGTACTTGGGAGCCAAGACCCCGTTCTTCCGCTCTGGCAATAAGTTTTTCCAACTCGTTGCGGACGAGTTCGGAGTAGGCTACCTGATAAGGGGGCGAACCATTCGACATTTCACTCACGGGGTGCGACTTCCTGTTCTAGTTCGTCCATGAAATCTTTTAACTCCAGACCTCCCGTGGCCTCAATTTCCCGAAGACCGGCGAGAAATACTTCCTCATTAAAAGTACGGCGTGCCCAGTCCAGCAGTTCCGGCGTAATCCCCTGTGTCAAACCGTAATAACGCCGCGCCCAGCCCAACAGTTCCTCCAGTTCCGGCATAGGATCCAACGGCTGCGCTGCATGCTGCGCCTCAAGGGTTGATTCGCTCCATCGGGCAGCGGTATAGGCGAAGATGGCTTCCCGCTCCGGCGAATCATTGTCGCCATTAACGGTGGTGGTCAGTTGAAGCACTTGGGCGTCCAGGTCGCGGGTAGCTAGGCCCAATCGCTCTCGTGCTTGGGCTGGCGTAGAACGGCTCAGGATGCCGAGGAAGTCGTGGCCCATGATCCGATACCCTCCTTCCATCTCGATAATGCGAACATACCCTCACACGGCATTATAATCCCGCGGATCGACCGGCGTGAAGCGGAATCAAACGGCTCGAACGCTCAAGTACTTGCTAATATGTGCATAATATCCCCATCTTGAACGACGTAGGTTTTGCCTTCCAGACGATAGACACCGTGCGTCTTGGCTTCCTTCATCGAGCCGACGCGCTGGAAGTCGCCGTAGCCGACCACCTCGGCGCGCACGAAGCCGCGCGCCAGGTCCGTGTGAATTTGACTCGCGCCGATGACAGCGTCGGCACCCTTGGGCATGCTCCACGCTCGGCACTCGTCTTCGCCGACCGTGAAAAAGACAATCTGCCCCATCGCCGCGAAGATCGCCCGCAACACATCATCGCGCACAAACCCCTTCAATCCTAGATCGTTGATGAACATCTGCCGATCTTCTTCCGGCAAATCATGCAGTTCCATCTCCAACTTGGCCGGCGCTTGCAGGGCACCCGGTGCTAGTTCGAGCAAGTCAGCCGGCAACGGCTGATTGAGGCGATCATCGCCGATGTTGACCAGCACCTGTTCCGGCTTGAGCGTCAGCAGCTGGAAACTGCGAATGGCCTTCTCTTCGTCTTCCCGCAGTCCGAGTGTGGCCGGCGATTGATTTTGCTCGAAGGCTGTGGCGATGCGTTGCAGCAGCGCCAACTCTTGCTGATCGAGGTCTTTTTGCTTGCTCGGCCGCGGCTTGCGGAGTTGATCCTCCAGCTTGCTTATGCGGTTGGTGACAATTTCCAGATCGGCGAACATCAACTCCTCGCGGAAGCGGCGCAGCTGACCGGCAAGGTCCGGCTCGTTGAAGCCATTGAGGACGACGAGTAGACCGCCGGATTCGCGTAGGATGCCGAGGCGACGTGGATTATCGCGCCGCTCGGTCGCCAGCAGGCCCGGCGTATCGAGAAACTCGATGGTGGTTGCGGTTGTATTGCGCGGCTGAAACTTGGCCGACAGCCAATCGAGGCGCGGATCGGGCATCTTGGCGATGCCGGTCTGCCCCGTCTGGCCCTTGGATGGGTCCGGCTTGACGCCGGTTAGCCATTGAAACACGCTGGTCTTGCCCGAACCAGCGAACCCGACAATACCAACTTTCATATCCGCTTTCCGCTTTCTGCTTTCCGCTTTCCGCTGTCCCTAGACAATGGACAAAGACGGCGTTATCGAGGATCATCAACGTAGCTCCCCTTGGGCACTGTACTACCCCTCTGCGGATCTGGCTACGGATAACGGGTCGTGGCCTCGGAAAGCGGAAAGCGGAAAGCGGACATGTGTGACGAATGGATGCCGCGTCTGGAACTACCGATTACGTTCGAGCAGTTCCATCAGCTGCCGCGCAACGCGGCCTACAAGTACGAGTATTTCGAGGAGCGCGCCTGGCTGAATCCTCGGCCGCGCTATTACCACGCCTTGCTCGATCTGGAACCGCTGGCCGGTCGGCCGCTGGAGGGCGTCAGCCGCAAGACGGCCTTGCGTCCGGTGCGGCCAGCGGACTGGGAAGAGTTGGCGCCGCTGTTCGCCGCCGCGTTCGATCGCCAGCAACCGTTTTGCGGTCTCGACGATGAGCGCAGCATCACGGCGGCGCGCAAGAGTCTGGAACATACGCGCTCCGGTGGTGATGGTCCGTGGATCGAGCAAGCCAGTTTTGTCGCCGTGGAGGGAGACGCCGCAACGGCGGTCGGCGGCATTCTGGTGACGCTGTTGCCGGACACCGACCCAAGCGGCTGGAATGCGTATCACTGGAAGGAACCACCGCCGCCGGACGCTCTCGCGCGTCGCCTCGGCCGGCCGCATTTGACGTGGATTTTCGTCAGTCCGTTCGATGCGGGCCAGGGCATCGGCACGCTGCTCTTGAGCGCGGCCGTGCGTGAATTGCTGGCTCTGGGTTACACGCAACTGGCCAGCACGTTTTTGATTGGCAATGATTCGAGCATGTTGTGGCACTGGCGGAACGGCTTCCGCTTGCTGGCGTATCCGGGTTCGTGGCGGCGACGGTTTGAGGGGATGGACGAAATAATATAGAGAGAGGCGAACGGCCGGCGTAAGCCGGCTGGTGCGGGCCAAAAACCAGCCGGCTTACGCCGTTCACCATAATGCGGAGACTATTAGGAGGGAATATCCCATGCTGGCAACGCTTCTCCGTCTTCTGTCTTTCCTTGGCGTTCTTGGTATCTTGGCGGTTAGTCCTGCTTTCGCTGCGGCCAAGCGGGATCTGGGGGCCGAAGCGAAAGCGATATTTCAGGTGAAGTGTGTCCAGTGCCACGGGCCGGACGTACGCAAACCGAAAGGCGATTTTGGCTATGTCCTCGATCTAAAACGCCTGGCCGCCGATTCGGAGAAGGTGGTTCCAGGCAAACCGGATGAATCGCAACTCTGGCAGTTGGTCCACGACGACGAGATGCCAGCAGAGGGTGCCAAGGCCGGCCCGGTGACAAAGGAACAGAAAGAAACCATCCGCGCCTGGATTGAAGCCGGCGCTCCTCCTCCGTCTACCGAGAAGGACGCACCCTCATCGCCCGCACCGCAACCGAAAAAGCATTTTCTCGACTGGCTAGGTAACTTCCATGTGATTGTGATTCACTTCCCGATCGCGTTATTATTGGCAGCGGCGGTCGGCGAGTTGTGGTACGCCTGCCGAAGCGTGCGCCAACCTGCCTCCGCCGTGAGCTTCTGCGTTCTGCTTGGGGCCATCAGCGCCGTCGTGTCGGCGGCTCTCGGCTGGTTGCACGCGGCCAACGGTGCCGGTGCCGGCTCGCCTTCCATTCTGACCTGGCATCGCTGGTTCGGCACGACAACGGCGGCCGGCTCCGTGATACTCCTTGTTCTCTCAGCAATCGACATCCGCCGTGGAGTTCGGAGTTGGTGGTTTCGGCTGCTGCTGCTTCTCGCGGCCGTGCTGGTGGGAGTAACGGGCTATTTCGGCGGCGATCTCGTGTATGGGGAAGGCTACTTCCGCTGGTAAAACGGTGCGCGTCGAGCAACGCGCACCGGGAGGTTAATCTACGTCACTGCCGGAAGAAGTTCCGGGGGCGGTGGATTCTCCGCGATGAAATTGCCCCGAAGCCTCCCGATAGCATATCGCTTAATTTTTGAGGCTAAACGGATAAAAAAAGAACGCAAATAACTCGATAACTATGAGTAACCACACGATTAGACTAGCGACACTTGCCATCACCCCCGCCACCGCCAAAGCACGAGATGAGCCGATAGCCCGTGCCTGCCGCCAACCGCGCACCCCGAACCGCAAACTGGCCAAACTCAAGGAGAACGACACCAGGGTAAGGATCCCATTGCCAGCCAAGCTGAGTGAGGACAAAAGTCCATTGGGAACGCCGACAACCCAGGTCATCAGGAAGGTACTGCCGATGAGAAACGATACCAACCCCCATGGGATCATGGTGCGGACATCGGGTTGGCCCGCCTTTGTATCGGCATTCCAGGAGGTCGGCTGCTCTGGCCGCAAGGGTGCGCGAATATCGGAATCAGTCACTGGTGTTCATCCTTTTCACCGAAAGCCACAGCTCAGCCGCCGACTCGCGCGGGCTTGACGTTGTCGCTCGATGCGCCGTATTTGTGTGGACGGTCTGCTTGTACGCTCAATTTACTCCCGGCTACACGCCGGAAATATCCTCTCTTGGGGAAGTCGCGGGAAGATCTTTCGGTTACATCTGTAGCGGCTGGCCGGCATACATTCGCTCTCACCATCACTTGCCTTTGGATGTTCGCGGAACAGTTGACCGCTTGGCCGCCCGAGCTTTCGCTCGCGAAAGAACGGATGCCCCCTTCTCGGTGAGCGTCAGCGCGACGGAGTCTTCCGTCGGAACGATTTTGATCAACGCAAGGCGCTTTAGTAATAGAGCCGCGGATGGTTCGCGGACATGCTCGATCGGATAGTTCGCTTCGCATGCCTCCAGAAGATGCGAAGCTTCCTCGATTGACGAAGGTGCCACTCCAAGGCGATAGCCCCAGACACCGAAGGCTTCAAACAGGTTAGTCGGACCGCCGAGGAGCAGAAGGGCAGCCCCCGCAGTCGCATGGCGTGGACTGAAGTAAAGAAGGTTGGGCGATGCCTGACTAATCATGGTGAGTAGCAATTGCTGGTCGGACAAGGGCGGGAGACCGGCCAGCGGATCAACGCGCTGCCATGCCGACCACATTGCAACGATCAAAAACAATCCAGTCACAAGTGCGCCGAACTGCCAAGCCTGGAGACCGAAGGACCCGGCAACGAAGAAGCCGGCGAACCAACCGAACCAGAATAGCAAGCCGAAGGTGATGAACGAGAATATCCCTCCAAGCAACGCTTTCCCCACTCCCTCGAACACAAGTTCGCGGTTGTGTTGACTCGCCATGTCGTGCAGGCGTGCGGCGATATGTGGTGTGTTGTTCATCTTTGCTTCGCTCGCACCACACGGCTCTTATGAACTTGCTATCCCAACGCCTCCTTCAACTCCACCGCGATTCTACGACTCCGCCATCTGCTAACGCAAGCACCAACTTCTCCATCTCACCTCGAGGTGAAGATTTGGGTGCGCCCCTAACCTGGAGAAGCTTGACCAGGTTAAGGGGCACCTTTTGTCCGCTTGTCCTCAGTGTTCCTTCTTCTGTTCTTTGATCCACCACGCTTTCCAAGCGGCTACCGCCACGGAGCGTTCGGCGCGGCCGGCGACCGGACGCGGCCCGAAATCCTTGCCGCTGAGCGCTTTCAGCGCCACGCGGGCAGCGTCGGCCACCAGCGGTTCCTCATCGTCCAGAAGCGGCAATACATCCGCAATGTGGCCGCGCACTTTCTTCATGCCGCACGCCAGCGCCGCGGCTCGGCGAACTTCCGCATCCTCATCGCGCAACATAGCGCGTAACGTGGCTGCGGTCATGCGCGTTAGCCGCTGCGCCAGCGCTTGACGCGCCTTCACCTGCATCGACTCAGACAATTGCGGGATGACATAAGCGAGCGTATCCGTGTATTCACCGCCCTTGCTATCGCGCCACTCGTGCAACAGTTCCTCGCGCCGCACCGCGGAAGCGGCCAACAGTTCCTCGGCCCGGCGTGTCACACCTTTATCCACAATAGTTAGCTGCCCCTGCGGATGGTGCGCCGGCTGACCCGGCTTGAGGGCTGCTGACTGCGAATTATCATCCTGCAAGGCCAGCCAATCGAGCCAGCGCTGCTGCACCTTGAGACGCGACCGTTTCGAGGCACCCGGCCGTGGTCCGAAATCCGTACCGCGAGCCAAATGCACCAGCGCACGCCGTGCCGCTTGCCGAATGTCGGCGTCCTGGTCATTCAATCGTTCGATCAAATCCGCCTCCATATGGCTGCGCGCCAGATCCACCGCAACAATGGCCTCCAAACGCGCGGACGGTTCCGCATCGCGCAGCTGAGCGCGCAGCACCTCGCGTTGCTGATGAGACAACGCACGCAAGGACTGAATCTTGTCGCGCACCAAGGCTGCCCGCTCGCGCTGGAATTGGGCAAACTCCTCTTGCTGGACGTATTTCGTCAGTTCCACGAACGGCTCGCCTAGCAGTTCGCATTTGCGTTGCAGGGCGGCCAGCAACGGCGTTTGCAGGTAGTTGCGCGATTGGTTGCTGACCACCTGCGACGGCAAACCCTTGGGCAAATTGTCGATGACGTAATCGAGCAGGGGTACATCGTTGCAGCTCTGAACCAGAGCTGTGAGCCGTTGGCCCATCGTCTGGCGGCTTCAGACAAACCAGAACGTGCGTGTGCCAACCTGCCGCGGCCCCGTGGGAGTCGCTTGCACGATCGGCACCTCGACGTTCTTGCCCGGATTGGCGGCCAGTTGGTTGAGCATGCCGGTCAGGGAGGGAATGGCGTCCGCTCCCAGTTGCTTGACGACCGTTACCGCCTCAGTTGAAATGCCGATGCCGAAATCCGGCGAGGCGGCCAACACGAAAGTCGTGAGAAACTGTTCGTTCTCTTTTTGCCGCACGGGATTGAGGGCGGCGAGCAGCGCCGGCGACGCCCGCCCCGTGGAGTAACACGACATTTCTTTTTTGAGTCGTTCGAGAGCGCGAGGGTCCGTGCGGCGCAGCTGCACCACGGCGAGGGCCGCACTGAGCCGCACTTTGCGATCAGAGTCGTCGCCCAGGGCAATGAGCGCATCCACGGCGCGATCTGCGGCCGGGCCAATCCGTCCCAGGGTTAACGCGCTCATGCGGCGCAGCAGCGGACGACGATCGTGAAGCAAGTCCATCAAGGCCGGCACGGCCTCGGCGGCCTTGGCTTCGAGCTGCCGCAGCACATACAGAGCATGCATGCGAACGGTTTGGTTGTCCTTTTTGAGCAAGGCAATCAGCGGCTTGACGGCCGGCGGGCCAATGCGCGCAAGCGCGGCACCGGCCAGAGATCGTTGGCTCGCATCGCTGCCAGCGAGGAAGGCAGCCAGCGGCTCCGCTGCGGTCGCGGCATCGGGACCAATTTCGCGCAGGGCCACGATCACCATGCGGCGCACGTGCGGTTCCTTGTCGTGCAAGGCATCAATCAGCTGCGGCACGGCCGGAGCCGCCTCGGAGCCGAGCAGCCCCAAAACGCGGGCACTGTGATAACGCTCAATGCCCTGTTTCGCTTTCAGCCCATCGCCCAGGGCAGGGACAGCGAATCGACCCAGCCGTACAAGGGCGGCACTGACGTGGCTGCGTAACGGCTCGCCTTCCGCCAGCACCGCAACCAGCGCGGCCGCACTCGCCGGCACATCGGCGTCCATCTCACCCAGGGCGTCGGCCGCGAAACCGCGCACCGATGCGGAAGAATCCTTGAGGGCCAGCACGAGAGCGGGTTGAGCTTCGCGCGCATCGGGACCAATGCGCGCCAACGCCTCCGCTGCCTGAAGACGAACAACCCCATCTTCATGTTTCAACAATTCGGCCAACCGAGGCACGGCCGCACGGCCGATTTGCGCCAGCGCGCGACCAGCGCGGCTACGCAGCGCCGGCTCCTTCGCTTCGATCAATACGCGCACCAAAGCGGGAATGGCCGACCGGCCGGCCGAGCCGAGATCGCCCAAATAGCGAATGGCCTGCATGCGAACGGCTTCATCATCCGTGGATAAATCTTTGATACGCTGGGCGACCTCTTCGCCGCCTCCGCCGGCCCATGCCGGTTGCACAAACGCCAGGACCAACAGCCCCACAAGCATCCGTTTCATGATGGGATTCTCCCTTCGACATGGCCCCTGCCTCGGAGCTTTTTGTATTCTCCTCTTCGCATCAATGGCAATGCAAGCAAATTGTCCGGCGACATCATCGGAGAAAACCGTATCATTGCCGTCCCTCGCGCAAACCACACAATAAGAGCCTGTAACCAAATGGCGCAGCCCTCCCGCGTGAGCGGGGGGAGTTTTCGCGGTAGACTCCCCCCGCTCACGCGGGAGGCTCGCCTTTTCGTGACTCAAATGGTTTCACCCTGGCTAACACGATGAAAAAGATCCTCATTATCGATTATGGCATGGCCAACCTGCGCAGCGTGCAGAAAGCGTTCGAGAAAGTTGGTCACGAAGCCGAAATCAGCGGCGACCCCAATCGCATCGCCGAAGCGGATAAGGTCGTGCTGCCGGGCGTCGGCGCTTTCCGCGACGCCATCGCCCGGCTGCACGAGGCCGGCCTCGCTGCGCCGCTAGTTGAGCATTTGCGCGCCGGCAAACCGTTCTTCGGCATCTGCCTAGGGCTGCAACTGCTGTTCACCACCAGCCATGAGGACGGCGATCATCGCGGACTCGATTACTTTCCCGGCGAAGTAGTGCGCTTCGCCGATGTGCCCGGACTCAAGGTGCCGCACATGGGCTGGAACCAGCTGCGCGTCCGCAAGCCTGCGCCGCCGCTTGGCGGACTGCCACCGGAGGCGTCGGTATACTTCGTTCACTCTTATTACGTGGCGCCGCGCGATCCGGGACTGACGGCGACCGAGACGGATTATCCCACACCGTTCACGTCGGCCATCTGGCAAGACAACGTGTTCGCCACGCAATTCCACCCCGAAAAGAGCCAGCGCGTCGGCCTGGAAATGCTGCGCCGCTTCGCTCAATGGCACTGATTAAGAAGAACTAACCACAGAGGCACAGAGACACAGAGAAGACAAAAAGAGTAAACGAAAAAACAAGCAGGCGAGCAACGGCTCGAATCATCTCTTTAAGTCTCTTTTTTATCTCTAGGGCATTGTCTTCTCTGTGTTTCTGTGCCTCTGTGGTTAGTTCTTCTTTTGGAGAAACCGAATATGCCAAAAGTGGATCTCGTCGCCGAACTAGCTCAGAAACTACTACACGCGCTCGAACAGCAGCGACAATCGGATAGTGACTATCCGTTGTCCGTGGTTCGCCTCACCGCCCTGGCCGATCCGCAGGCGACGCCGGAGCAGGTGGTCAAAGCGTTGGCCAAAAAGCCATTTGCCACGAAATGGATCATTGCCGGCAAGAAAGACCCCAACAGTCCCATCGCTCTCGCCGAAGATGTCGAACGTCTGGCCGCCAGTCCGATGTTGTTGGAATACACCCTTGGTCTCGTGTGCAGTGCCGACAAACCGCTACACCCACCGACAAAAGCGGTCGGCAAAGTAGATAAAGCGTTGAAACCCACGTTTAAGGCCGCGCTCGATCGTCAAATCGTCGAGCAAACACTGCCGCCCTCGGTCGGCATGCTCACCATAAAGAATAAGCCGCAGCTATATCTCCAACGATTCCCGCCACCACCTCCACCGCCACCCAAAAAGAAACCCGGTGAAGAATTAAGCGCCAAACTCGTGCAAGTGCTGACCGAGCAACGCGAACACGGAGCAGAGAATTACCCGCTGCCGCTGGACCGTCTGATCGAGCAAGCAGGTCTCGACACGACTCCAGCCATTGTGAAGAAAGCCTTCGGCCTTGAGCCGTTCCGCAGTCAAGCCGTACTCGCCCTGCCTCGCTTATCGGATGGCCCAGTAGCCCTGAAGAATGATACCGAGCGCCTGATGGCGTCGCCGCTACTGTGGCGAAGCCTCCTAATGATGACACGGAAGCCGGACAATCAGGCCGTGTCCGCGGCGGACCTCAAGAAGAAACTCTCCAAAAACCTGCAACAGCATTTCAGCGATACCGTGAACCGGCAACTGGACGCGCGTGTCCTGCCGGATGGAATCGGCGTGCTGTTCATCAAGAAGAAACCGTTGCTATTCCTGCTCGCGGACATCAACGCCGGCTCGCTGGCCATTGTAACTCCAGCGAGGATCATTGCGCCTCCACCCGAACCGAAGCCGGCGCCTGCCGCCGTGGACATCGCGCCGCTTTTCGATACAGCGTTCGCGCGGCTGGACCACGAACACGGTTCGCACAACCACGTCAGTCTCGTCGCGCTGCGCCAGGCCGTGCCGGTGGACCGCACCGCCTTCGATGCGGCATTGCAGCAACTTCGCCGCGCCGGTCGCTACAGTCTTAGCGCCGCCGAGGGGCGGCATGGCATTAGCGCTGAGGAGCAAGATGCCGGTATCCGCGAAGATGGCAGTTTGTTGCTATTCGTATCCCGGCGCGAGGCGTAAGTTTTCCGAGAGATTGTCATGGCTATGTTCGTACACCTAGCACCGGAATCACGGATCAAAGCGATCCAGCGCGGCGGAATTAACCGCCTGCGCAAGCTGGCATTCGCGGACACCGGCGGCGTGTTCGCCATGCCGGTGACGCGCAACTTTTACATTTCGCACCAATGGCTGCGCGAACTGAAGCGCCGCTGTCACGGTGTCATCGCTGGCGTGTATTTCCGCATCCCCGATGACGAAATCGTCTGGGTGGGACACTATAATCAAAATCACCGGCCGATGACGGCGGCACAGGCGACAGCCCTGATGATGACGTCGGAGAATCGCGAAGGATACCAAGTTATTATCCTTCGCCGCATTAACACCAAGGAGATTCATCGTATCCGTGCGTTACCGCAAGTTGTCGGCTGGCGTTACTATCCTGGTTCGCACGGTAGGCGGCCTTGTGGATGTTCCTTTTGTCAGTTCGGTCAATATGGCGCTCGGCGACTCCGCAAGAAATACGGACAAAATCGACTTCGTCCGCTTGTCTGAATGGTAAGTTTCAACTCGCGGGATAGACAGTCCCCTTAACCGCTTCCAAATCCTTGCGCCAACCGGCAATTCGATCGTCGCGATAGACGATGCCGGTACACTTGCCCTCATAATAGGCATCTCCCGGCCTACCGCTGTCGGCACGCACGACGAGCGCGGGCAACGGCGGCAGCTGCAAGCGAAGACATTCGGCACCCACTTCCGCCAGCGCCACATACAGCTGCCGATTGCGATGATGAACATACTCGAACTCGTCGCCGGCATCGCGGATTTGCTCGGCCAACTCCGCGTAGGTAATGCGCGGATCCTCCCGCGATGTGCGCCCGCGCAGGATGTCGTAGATGATTTCGGCGAGTGGACTCATGGCATCCTTCCTTTGGGCGTCAGGAACCATTCTCCGATCTTGTTATAGCCCCCTCTGAGAATACGGCCGCGCGAGATAGAATAAGCGTGGGCCTGTTCTCTATCATCCCCACAGAGGAGAATCCCATGCCGATTCACGATTGGACTCGTGTGGATGCCGGCATCTTTCACCATTTTCACCACACCTGGATCACGGAGATCCAGCGCGCCTTGAACCGCGGACTGCTCCCCCCGGAATATTACGCTCTGGCGGAACAAATCGCCGGCAGTCTCGGCCCCGATGTTCTCACCCTGCAAGGTCCGACAAACGGCTCCTCATTCCCCAGCGAGCCGACTGGAGGAATCGCCTTGGCCAAGTCGCCGCCGCGCGTTGAGTTTCGCCGGCGCAGTGAAGCGGCTCAGTACGCGGCCAAAGCCAAGGCGGTCGTAATCCATCACAAGAGCAATCACGAGGTCATCGCCGTCGTCGAGGTCGTTTCGCCGGGAAACAAGAACAGCCGGCACGGCCTGCGGGCATTCGTGAACAAAGCCGGCGAATTGCTTCAGGCCAGTGTTCACTTGTTGATTCTCGACCTGTTCCCGCCGAGTTCGCGCGATCCGCAAGGCATCCACAAGGTCATCTGGGACGAGATCGAGGACAACGATTTTGTCCTGCCAGCCGACCGCCGACTCACGCTCGCCGCCTACGCCGGGGGGCCGTGTCCCGAGGCGTTTGTTCAACCCGTCGCCGTCGGCCTGCCCCTGCCGGAGATGCCGTTGTTTTTGACGCCCGATGTCTACATTCCGGTGCCGTTGGAAGCGACCTACGAGGCGGCCTGGGCGGATGTGCCGTCCTTCTGGCAAGAGATATTGACGGCCGAGCCACCCGAGCCGGCGAACCCGTGACAGCCGCAAGATACCGAATAAGGTCAACCATTTTCTCCATGTTTACCGAGGAGAACGCCATGCCGATTCACGACTGGACGCGCGTCGATGCCAATTTGTTTCATCACTTCCATCAGATGTGGACCATGACCATCTGCAATGCCCTGAATGGTGGTCTACTGCCCAAGGGATATTCGGCCCTCGTCGAGCAGCACGCGGCCGGAGTCGTGCCGGATGTTCTCGCGCTTCAGCGCCGGCCGCGTCCGAACCGACCTATCGAACCGACGGGCGGCACCGTCATCACCGCCACGCCGCCGAAGATACGCCACATCATCCGGGCGCAACGAGAAATCTCGGCCGCGCGCGGCAATCGCATTACCATCCGTCATCCGCTGGGTCGCGTCGTCTGTGTCATCGAAATTATTTCGCCTGGCAACAAAGGCAGCCGCTCCGCTCTGCGCTCGTTCGTCGAGAAGACCGTCGATTTCCTCAAGCACGGCGTTCACCTTCTCGTCATCGACTTGTTTCCCCCGTCCGTCCGCGATCCGCAGGGAATTCACAAGGCCATTTGGGACGAAATCGAGGACGAGCCGTTCGATTTGCCACCAGACAAACCGCTTACCCTCGCCGCCTACGTCGCGGACGTTCCAAAGACAGCCTACGTCGAGCCGGTCGGCGTGGGCGATCTGTTGCCGGATATGCCCGCATACCTGGATCCCGATAGCTATGTTCCGGTGCCGCTGGAAGCGACCTATCAGGCGACCTGGGCGACCTGTCCCGAAGACATGCGCGAAGCGGTCGAGCGCGGCGAGCCATTGTCCGACGAGTCAGAAGAGGGATAGGTGCTGACAGCAATCGTTCAACTTGATAGGACTTCCGCGCGAGAAAAGGTTCCAACCTACGGAGACATAGGCATGGTCGCACGATGTTTGTGGTCAACAGCGGTCATCCTCACCTTAACGGCGAGTGCTTCCGCGCTGGCGTCGTTGCCGGCGCTGGCTCCCACCGAGTACCTCATCGAGCCACCCGTTGCTCGCATCTATCACGTCATCATCCAAAATGGCGATTCCGAACGAGTGTACCACTTCCCAATCAACGCCAACGACACGGTAATCGATGCCATTGCTCGGATCGATGGCCTTCCGGCAATTTGTTCCAGGCGAAAGATAAAGATGCGGATCGCTCGCCCAACGCCGGCGAAGAAAAACGGCTGCGAAATCTTACCCATTCGCTGGCTATTCATCACGGAGCAAGGCGATTCAAAGACGAACTATCAACTTATGCCCGGCGATCAAATCCACATTGTTCCAGGATGTTCCGAGTGTCCGCCCGCCCGTACTCGCGTTCACCTACAAGGCTTTATTCAATTGCAAAGCAGCACCGCAAGCCCCGGCATCGGCGGCCTTGCTATGCAACTGTTCAGTTTGCGGACATTTCCTTGCAGGATCGGGAGTTGCCTTGCAAGTGGGAGAGATTCGTTTCCACCTAGATACGATTTACCCTGAATGCGACTGCACGACAAGTCTACCAGACGAGCGCTAACGAATTGAGGATAACGCAATCACCCAGAATGTTTCTCGTTTGACAGAGAGCGGATCGATAGTATACAATGGAGTTGTTCGCTCAGGACCGTCTTCAGCGGCGGACACCGAACGAGCTTGGGCCACCTCCGGGTGGCCCCTTTTTATCGCCGAACAATTCCGAGTGGGTCTTTCCCTGACGTTTTTGTGTAGCAAATTCCCCGCAGTGCCGCATCAAACATCTGATGAATGCCGTATTTTCTTATTCGCGCCGTTGGCTCTGTTTCTCGCTTGAGTAGAGCATACGCTACGCAGTCTGCCAGTTGCACAAGGTACGAACGGTGCGATTTCTTGAATACCGGGTCTTCAATTATCCTATCTGTCGTAATGTTCTTCGTTCGGCATCCAGGCGACCACTCGCCGTACTTTGACGGGACTGGATTAAAGACGTGCATGCGGCGCAACGCTCCCTCAATCTCTCCTTCCCTTCCCTCGTCCGCAATTATCAACGCCCGCGCGCGGTAATTCATAACGCGCTTTCTTAGGTCGTCTAATTCCGTTGAAGTTAGAGATTTTCCTATCTTTGCCAAGAGTTTTTCTCGTTTTGGCAGTTCATCCTGCTCCATCTTTAGCATGGTTCGTTCAATCCGATTGATAAGCCGGTCCCAAGCAATCATTTGCGGGTCCGGGTGATTTTTTCGCTCCAAACAGACGTTAAAAAGCATCACATTGGGAAGTTTTGCTACCAACTCAAGCAGCCCAAGGAAGATTCTTGACCGTTGCCATTTCCCGATGACCTGTGGGCCGAGCCTGCCGTGACCGGAAACCAATTCGTGAGCGTGAATCTCCCTCCGGAGTCTTACGCCGAATCGATCTCGCAACGACACCCTGTGCGCGCGCACTTCGTCGAAACATCGTTTCCATTCCGTATGTCTGATGACGATTGCTGTCAGGCAGAACAAACGAGCATCGTAGGATTCGTCAACGTAGAAAAACCGCACCGGCATGGGCAAAACTCCCGCTGGTTCGCAAGGGCGGGAGTGCATCATATCACTGAAAGGTGCCACAGGCTACCGATTTCCTTGTATCCGCCCTGGTTTTCTTACACGCTGCTGCGTTCATTACAAGAATAAACTGCGTTGCAAGCCCCCGGTATCCATCCACAGTAACACCTCCCAATCCAATCCCATCCTCGGCTCATCCTCCGGTGCCGCAGCTGCCCCCAAACCGCATCGGAAATCATCCTTGCCTGGCAAGGATTTACGATTATCCGGGATACGATCACAGCTGCTTTGCGAGTCCGATTGATATAGTGAACTTTCGTTCCGATGCAAGATACGATCTTCCCTGCCGTATCTCCTTGTAGGTCAAGAAGTTCTGTCGCTACGATTGTGCTTGTGGAAGGAAGGCGCTTTCGCTAAAATGGGAGCAGCTGCAACAAGGGGCATGAGACTCGAAATAAGCGGAATTGCCGAGCATGCAGACGTTCGCAAGTTGGATTTCGCTGGCGGAGAATGAAGCGGCGCGATTGGCCGTCGAGCGCGTGGCCGATTGCGTCTGCGGGCGCGAACCACGGCGGTCGATCAATCCGCTGTTCCTCTACGGACCCGCCGGCACCGGCAAGAGCCATCTCGCCTCGGCCCTGCTCGCCGATGTCATCGGGCGAGCGCCCGATTTGCAGGTTGCCCTGCTCAGCGCGAGCGATTTTGAATCGCTGCTTTTGCCCGATGCCGACCGCGAAGATTTGAAAGCAGCTCGACAAGCGGATTTGCTGGTTGTCGAGGATCTGCAACATTTGCCGGCTCGCGTCGAGGAAGCATTCGTTCACCTTCTCGATCGCGGTTTGGCACGCGGGCAACAACTCGTTTTCACCGCCCTGGTGGGGCCGGCTCAGCTGATTCATCTGCCGGCGCGGGTGACAAGCCGGCTTGGCAGCGGCTTGGTGGTCGGCCTGGAACCGCTGGCACCGAACAGCCGGCGAGCCTTCTTGCGCGATCGAATCAGCCGGCGCGGGCTGAAGGTGGATACAGACGCCATCGCCTGGCTCGCCGAGCATGTCTCCGGCAGCGTTCGCCAGTTGGAAGGCGCCTTGGCTCGCCTGACGAGCCTGATACGCCTTCACGGACAAGCGCCGGACATGCAGACCATCGCCGAGCAGTTCGGCGTCGAGGCGTCGGCGGGTCGGCCCACCGTGGAACGCATCGCCCAGCGCGTTGGCCGCTATTTCCAGGTCGAGTTGCGACAACTGCAAGCGCGCAGCCGTTCGCGCGGCATCCTGCTGCCCCGGCAAGTCGGCATGTACCTGGCTCGCCAGCTAACCGAGTTGTCGCTGCAACAGATTGGCGCCTATTTCGGCGGCCGGGATCATAGCACGGTCCTGCACGCTTGCCGTAAAGTCGAGCAAGCTCTCGGCCGCGATGTCCACCTGTCGGGAGCCGTGCGCCAGCTGCACGCAGACCTCGCATGACCCAACTCGGTGGAAAACCTGTTATCGGTTCGACGAGAATCTGTCGCCCGGCGATGCTATTCCCCGACTCCCGCCAACCCCGCGCAAACCGGCCTGATTCACTCGACGCGAAACGATACCGGCGCAACAAGCCGGCAACAGGATTTCCACAATGAGAGCATGGATGCAACCGCTGAGCCGATAAAGAGAAGGCACATCAGCAGGTGAGTTAGTGATCCTTTTGGGCTTCACCTCAATACTGCTGCTGTAGAGATATAGAGAGAATGATTAATTAGCGAACGGCAGGCATGAGCTGGCTGGTGTAGTTCCCATCAGTCAGTCGTTCGTCGAACTCAAGGAGGACCGCATGAAGGCCATTTGTCATCGCGAGGGATTGCTGGCGGCGTGCCAATTGGCCAGCGTGGCCATCCCGGCCCGCGACGTTAAACCGATCCTAAAGAACATTAAAGCCATTGCCGGCGATGGTCGCTGTACGCTCATGGCCACCGACATGGAAGTGGGCATTCGCTTGGATGTGCAAGGATTGACCATCTTGGAACCCGGCGAGGCAATCTTGCCGGCGGCTAAGCTGATTGCCATTCTGCGCGAGACACGCGATAGCGAGTTGGAGATCGAGAGCGATCCCAGCGCTTGCGTGGTCAAGGGACCGTCGTTGGAGTTCGAGATGCCCAGTGAGGATCCAACGCAGTTTCCCGACTTGCCGACGTTCGCCGAGGATAAGTTTCACGAGATCACGTCCGGCAGTCTGCGCGAGATGATCCGCCGTACCGTATTCGCCGCCGCCGACGAGACGGCTCGTTATTCCATGACCGGCGTTCTCTGGGAACTGGAAGACAACGTCGCTCGTCTGGTGGCAACGGATGGCCGGCGTTTGGCTCTCGCGCAGGGAACCGCCACGGGGCATGGCGGCCACACGACGCGCGGTCAGGCTCCGGTTGTGCCGACCAAGGCCATGAGTCTGCTGGAGCGTAACCTGCAAGACGACGAGGAGACGGTCAAGATTTGCTTGCGGCCCAACGAGGTCTTATTTCGCACCGAGCGAGCTGTCGTGTATAGCCGGCTCGTCGAGGGACGTTTTCCCGACTATCGGCAGGTTTTGCCGAAAAAGCAAGCTGTGAGGATTGTGCTGCAAGCGGCGCCGTTTCAGACAGCGGTGCGGCAAGCCGCCATTATGACCGACGAGGATAGTAAGCGCGTCACCTTCCGCTTCAGCAAGAATAGTCTGACGCTCAAGGCTCAGGGTACGACGGCCGGCCGTTCCAAGGTTGAACTACCGATCGAGTATGACGGCAAGGTTATTGAGATTGGTTTCAATCCCACTTACCTCGTGGACATGCTCAAGATCCTGTCACCTGATGCGGAGTTGACTTTGGATCTCATTGATGCGGGCAGTCCGGCGTTGTTCCGCAGTGGGGCGAATTATTCGTATCTAGTCATGCCGTTGACATGAAATGGCGAACGGCCGGCGTAAGCCGGCTGGTATGGGCCAATAACCAGCCGGCTTACGCCGGCCGTTCGCCCATGAGGTTAGTGCCTCTGTGGTTAGTGAATTGAAGGATTGTGATGGCTATTCGCCGGGATGTGCCGAATCGGGGTCCGGAACGGCTGGGCGAGATATTGAGCCGGCTATTCACGGCGCGCGGCTGGGGTCGGCGACAAGGCCGACTACATCTGGAGCGCGCATGGGCCGAGGTTGCCGGATCGGAATACGCCGCGCACACGCGCCCCGGCGCGCTGCGTCGCGGCGTGTTGGAGATAACCGTTGATAATGCCGTATTGCTGCAAGAACTCGCTCACTTTCATAAGCGGCGTCTGCTGGAACAGCTACGCCGCCAACTGCCCGGAACCCCCCTGACCGACCTTCGCTTTCGCGCGGGGGTTTTGGAATGAATTGATGATTTCAGATTGATGATTGATGATTTAATTCAAATCATTAATCCGAGATATGAGGACACAACAATGAACGAAGAAAATAGTGTGATTGTCCAGAATGAATTGACCGCCGATGAACAGGCAACGCTGACTGCTTCGGAAGAATATGGTGCCAAGAACGTGCAACTCTTGCAGAACGCGGACCATATCCGCCGCCGGCCTAGTATGTACATTGGAGATATTGCCTCGGGAGGGTTGCATCATCTCGTATACGAATTGGTTTACAACAGCGTCGATGAGGCGGTGGCGGGGCATTGTCATCACATTCAGGTTAAGATCAACGAGGACGGCAGTGTTAGTGTCAAGGATGATGGTCGCGGCATTCCGGTCGATATGCACCCCGAGGTCAAGAAGCCGACGCTGGAAGTGGTGTTGACCCTGGCTGGCGCGGGTGCCAAGTTCGATAAGAATTCTTATAAGGTATCGGTCGGTTTGCATGGTATGGGCGCCAAGGCGGTGACGGCTCTGAGCGAGTGGACCGAGGCTGAGGTGCGTCGCAACGGCCGCGTTTACAAACAGGAATACGCGCGCGGCAAGGCGACCACGGAGGTCAAGGACATCGGCGCCGCCAAGGGCACCGGTACGCTCATCACCTTTTTGCCCGACGTTGAGATTTTCAAGGATATCCACTTCGATTACGACACCTTGGAGGTACGTCTGCGCGAATTGGCCTTCCTCAATAAAGGATTGGCCTTTCAGCTGATCGACAAGCGTACGGGCAAGGAAGAGACGTTCAAATACGACGGCGGCCTCGCGGAATTTGTCGCGTATCTGAATCGCTCCGAGGAGGTGTTGCATAAACCGATCTATGTCGAGAAGACGGTGGACGAGGTGCGGGTGGAAGTGGCGTTGCAATACACGAGCAGCGAGGAAGAGCGGGTGCGCTGCTATGCCAACAACGGTTACAATCCGGTCGGCGGCACGCACATGACGGGCTTTCGGGGGGCGTTGACGCGCACGCTGAACGCTTACGGCACCAAACAGGACATGTTCAAGAACGTGTCGCCCATCGGCGAGGACTACCGCGAGGGCGTGACGGCCGTCGTCAGCGTGCAGGTGCAGGAACCCCAGTTCGAGGGGCAGAACAAGATTCGTCTGGTGAACCCCGAAGTCGAGGGTATCGTCACCAGCATCATCAACGAACAGCTGGGCAAATATCTGGAAGAGAATCCCAAGGACGCCCAGCGCATTATCAAGAAGGTGATGGTGGCGGCCGAGGCGCGTGAGGCGGCGGCCAAGGCCAAGAAGGCATTGAAGGATCGGAAAAGTATTCTTTCCGGCGGCGGTCTACCGGGGAAGCTGTTCGACTGCACCGAGCGCGATCCCGACGCTTCGGAATTGTTCTTGGTAGAGGGCGATTCGGCCGGTGGCTCCGCCGAGTCCGGCCGTAATCGCAAGTTTCAAGCCATCCTGCCGCTGCGCGGCAAGCCGCTTAACGTCGAGAAGGCTCGCCTGGAGAACCTGCTGAAAAACGACGAAATATGCAGCCTCATCTCCGCCATCGGTATCGATATCGGCAACAGCGAAGATGAGAACATCAAGAATTTGAGATATGATAAAGTCATCATTATGACCGATGCGGATGTCGATGGACAACACATCCGTACCCTACTCTTAACATTCTTCTATCGACAAATGCCGCGCTTGGTGGCGGACGGTCATATCTATGTGGCGCGACCGCCCTTGTATAAGGTGACGCAGAAAAAGCATGTACGCTTCGTGCAAACGTCCGAGGAGATGCAGCGCGAACTGATCGAGCGCGGTATGAAGGATACACGCTTGAGCATACTGCCGCCGCCGGCCGAGGATATTGCACCGCCGGCACCGCGCGTGTTGCAAGCCGACGAACTGGTGCCTCTCTTGCAGGTATTGAGCCGGTTGGAGGGAGCGCTGCAAACGTTGGAGCGTCGCGGTTTGAATTTGCGCGAATTTTTGGCTCGCCATAATGAACGCGGTCTGCCGTTTTATCGCGTGCTGCTCGGCAGTCATGTGGAATGGTGTTACACGCAGGACGAGGTGGATGCGTTCCGCCAGCGCGAGCAAGAGCGGTTGGGCCGTGAACTGGTGGTCGGCGATGAGACGCCCGCGCAGACGAATGGCCATGCCGAGGTTTTGTACGTGCAAGAACTGCACGAAGTGCGCGAGGTTAATCGCGGTGTGACGGAACTGGCGCGCTTCGGACTGAAGCCGAACGATTTGCTACCGCAGGTTCGGCTCGCCGGCCGTGAACCGGCACCGCGGTTGGTGCTGGAGAACGGCGAACATCGCCGGCTGTTGGCGACGCTGCGCGAACTGATCGTCGAGGTGCGCAAGCAGGGCGAACGCGGCCTAGCGATCACACGCTTCAAGGGCTTGGGTGAGATGAACCCCGAGGAACTGTGGGAGACGACGCTCGACCCGGACCAGCGCATTCTCCTGAAGGTGCAGCTGGACGATGCGTTGAAGGCGGATGAGATGTTCCGCATTCTGATGGGCGAGAAGGTCGAGCCGCGCCGCGATTTCATTCAGAAGTATGCGCTGGAGGTCAAGGACATCGATTATCATGGAGCTTGAGACGTGTGTTAAGCACAGCGGGCGAGCGGGGCCGCGTAAGCGCTCCGAGTGAGATAAACACTCGGGGCGCTTACGCGGCCCTGCTCGCCTGTGGCATTTTATGGATAAAATCTTGAGTCGCGCCGGTCGTGCTGAGACACTGGAGAGGGAGAAACGTATTCGCTTGCTTTGAGGATGCGATCATGACGATAGCCAATCGCAAAGCGGTGTGGATATTCATTGTGGTGCTGGCGATGTTCGCTGGCGCGGGAATCAGAGTTTACCACGGTCAAGCCAGCGAACCGCCCAAAGCGGCGAAGGATGGGAACGCTCTTCATTCGCCGCGTGATGCGTTCGGCGATCAAGCCAGCGAACCGCCCAAAGCGGCGAAGGATGGGAACGCTCTTCATTCGCCGCGTGATGCGTTCGGCGATTCCTTGCCCTCTGAGGCTATCGCTCGTCTGGGCACGGTGCGATTGCGACACGCGGATTACCTTCGCGCGATCCGGTTCTTCCCGGACGGTAAAACGGTCGTGTCGTTGGGTGGCGACGAGATGCGCGTTTGGGATGCGGCCACGGGCCGGCAGTTACGGCACTTCGGGGCTGGTCTGTCTCCGTGGTCGGTTGCGATGTCTGCCGATGGCCAGCGGGTCGCCTTCGACCGCAACCTCGCTGTCTCCGGCAAAGGCGGTCCTGTGGAGGTGTGGGACGCGGCTGCCGGTAAGCTGCTCCACAAGTTGGGATCTCAGCACTACTCGTTGCTCTGTTTCTCGCCGGATGGCAAACGTCTGGCCGCCTTCACTGGCATCGACAATCCGGTTTCCGCCGCTGTGGACCATCCCTGGCGAATCGATGTCTGGGATGTGGCGACAGGGCGATCAGCGGCCAAGTTGATCGGGCCGAGCGAATGTGTAATGGATATGCGGTTTTCCGCCGACGGTAAGACGCTCCTCCTGGGTGGGTCCGGCAAGGCGATCTCGCTATGCGATGTGGCCAGCGGTAAAGAGACACGTCGTCTCCGCGATTTGCCGGCGGATGTGCATACCCTCGTTGTATCGCCGCGTGGCGACCGCGCGGCCTTCATTGACTTGCAGGTGAAACGACGAAACGGCGGCGGTAATTGGGCACCGGGCCGGCATGTGATTCTCATGGACCTGCGCAGCGGCGTCGAAGTGCGCCGTTGGTCGGTGCCGGCCGAGGTTGGCGCGGCTGGCCTGTTCGCCAATGGCTGGTGGCACTTGGCGTTTTCACCGGATGGCCGCAAGCTCGCGGCTTGCCAGAAGGATGGACCCGTCCGCGTTTGGGATACCGCTACCGGCAAAGAGATTCGCATTCTGTCCGACGGACGCATTCACGCTGGCGGGATGACCTTTTCGCCGGACGGCCGTACCTTGGCCGTCGGTGACTTTGGTCAGGTGCTGCGTCTGATCGACGCCGAGAGCGGCGCGGATCGCGTGACGACAAAAGGACATCGCGGCGGCGTGACGGCCCTGGCGGTCTCGGCCGCTGGCCGCACGGTATTCACTGCCGTTGAGGACGGGACTATCCATCGCTGGGACGCGCGGACGGGCCGCGAACTCGGCCGTCTAACGGGTCACAAACAGGAAGTAACCGGCCTGACGCTGTCGGCGGATGGCCGCACGCTCTGCTCCGTTAGCCTCGACCAATCGTTGCGCGTCTGGGATTTGGACGCGGGCAAGGAACGCCGCCGCCTCGAAGCGGGAAATGTTTCGGCGGCCCGACTCAGCTTATCGCCCGATGGCAAGACGTTGGCCGTGCCCAGTAATTCCAAGGAATTGTTGTTGTTCAATCCCACCACGGGAGAGCGACTGCACCGGCTGGCCACGAAAACGCGCATCATCACGGTCGCCTTCGCGGCGGATGCTTCGGTCGTGATGGCGCTGACAGGCGACCATACCATTTGCCGTTGGGAGATGCCGACGGGACGCCGGTTGTCGGACCTGTCGCTGCCGTTGGATGGCGACGAGCCGCCGATCGACGATCCGGATAACCGATTTCCCGAAGGGATTTTTGTCTTGTCGCCGGTCGGCCGACTGGTGGCCCATGCTCTCAACGATCGGTTCCTCCGCGTTTTCGATGTGGGCGCGCGGCGCGAGGTGTACCGCACGGTCAAGTTGCCAAGCAACGTCTCGATGATCGCCTTCGCGCCGGACGGGCGAACGCTCGTCTGGGCTGAGAGATCGGGCATCATCCACTGGTTGGAACTGACAAGCGGCAGCGAACGACTGCGCTTGCCCGGCCACGCTGGTCCGGTCAAGCACATGGTCTTCACCACCGACGGCAAACAACTCGTCTCCGGCTCGGACGATGCAACCGGCCTCGTTTGGGACTTGCTCGGCCAAGGGGCGACAACGCTGTCCGCCGAACAGCGCGACGCCTGCTGGACGGACCTCGCCGACAAGGACGCGGCGCGGGCCTATCGTGCCATGTGCCGTCTGATGGCGGCACCGGCCGACGCGCTTATCCTTCTGCGTCCGCGTCTGAAAGCGATCGAAGGCGTGGACGAAAAGCGCATCGCGCAACGGATCGCCGCGTTGGACTCGGATACGTTCGCCGTGCGCGAAAAGGCCACGGAGGAACTTCAGAAGCTGGGCGAACTGGCCGAGCCGGCTCTCCGCAAGGCGTTGGCCTCGCGGCCGACGTTGGAAATGAGTCGCCGAGTGCGTGGACTGCTGGACGAGATCGGTCAGCGACAGTGGCGGCCGTCCGCGGAGATATTGCGACAATTGCGAGCGGTTGAAGTGCTGGAGCGCATCGGCACGCCGGAGGCGCGAGCGCTGCTGGAAGCGCTGGCTCATGGTGCGGCGGGTGCGCGGCTGACCCGCGAAGCGCGAGCCGCCGCACAGCGGTTGGGTGGTTAGGGATCAGTAACCCATGCCCGCCGAGGTTGTGACGCCGCAGATCTCGGCCAGACCGAGCCGGCGGCGGCAATCGTCGAGCATCTCCTTCGTGCGGCTGGCCCCGACGCGGCTGACGCCCAGCGCCCGCACCTCCAGCAGTTTGTCAAGATCGCGCACGCCCCCTGCGGCCTTGACCTGCACATGCGGGGCCGCATGTTGGCGCATCAAGCGCAGATCCTCGATTGTCGCGCCGCCGCTGCCGTAGCCGGTTGAAGTCTTTACCCAGTCGGCGCTCAGTTCGCTGCAAATCTCGCAGAGTCGCACCTTATGTGCATTTTGCAGATAGCAATTCTCGAAAATTACCTTCACTTTTTGCCCGGCGGCATGGGCCGGCTCGATCACCGCGCGAATGTCCTGGCGAACGTAATCCCAATTGCCGCTCAGCACTTGACTGATGTTGACGACCATGTCCAACTCTTCGCAACCGTCGGCGAGAGCCTGTTCCGCCTCGGCGCGCTTGATGGCCGTCGTGTGGCCGCCGTGCGGAAAACCGATCGTCGTGCTGGCCCGAACCGTGCTGTCGCGCAGGAGATCGGCGCAGCGCTTCAAGTAGTACGGCAGAATGCAAACGCTCGCCACGTTGTAGGCCAACGCCAGCCGGCAGCCTGATTCCAAGTCGGGAACCGTGAGTGTGGGATTCAGCAGCGAATGATCGATCATCTTGGCGATGTCGTCGTAAGTGTACTGCATCGTCGCTTATTCCTTACATTTTCTCTCTGGTTGGGATGAAATTTCGCAGGTATGTCAGACTTTGGCGCAGCGCCGCCCGGCGCGATTGCGGCGACTCCTCGAAGACGCGGTCCTCGACCTCAACGCATACCGGCCCGCGATAGCCGGTGTCGCCCAGGACCGAGATGAATCGGCCCCAATCCACCTCGCCCATGCCGGGTAGCTTGGGTGTATGATACTGCGCCGGTGCGGCCAGGATGCCAACGTCGTCGAGATGATGATGATCGATACGCGCGTCCTTGGCGTGGACGTGGAAGATGCGTTCGCGGAACTCGCGCAGCGGACGAAGGTAGTCCATGTGCTGCCAGACGAGATGCGATGGATCGAAGTTGAGGCCGAGATTCGGACTGGGAATATCGGCGAACATGCGCCGCCAGATGGCCGGCGAGGTCGCCAAGTTTTTGCCGCCGGGCCATTCGTCGCTGGTGAAGAGCATCGGGCAATTCTCGATGCCGATGCGTACATTCTGTTCTTCGGCGTAGCGCACGAGCGGCCGCCATACCTCCAGGAAACGCGGCCAATTGTCGTCCACCGATTTCGCCGGATCGCGGCCGATGAACGTGTTCATCTGTCCGATGCCGAGCAGCGCCGCCGCGCGGATCACTTGCCGAATATGTTCGCTCGCCAGCCGCGCTTCGGCTTCATCGGGGGCGAGCGGATTGGGGTAGTAGCCGAGACCGCTGATCGACACGCCCGCGTCGGCGAACAGATGCCGCACGCCCTCGGCGTCGGCTTCCGTGAAATCGGTCACATCGAGATGCGTCACACCGGCATAGCGTCGCGCGGCCTTGCCCGCCGGCCAGCACATCAGCTCGATGCAATCGTAGCCGATGTCGGCGGCGGTGCGGACAATCTGTTCGAGCGATTGATCGGGCAGGATGGCGCTGACAAAGCCCAATTGCATGGGTTGATCTCCGCTCGCGGTGAAATCGAAGGACTGCTTCGCTAAGGCACAGTATAAGGGTGGCTTCCCGCCGTCAACTCGTTATCGGGCGGTTATAATCAACAGCGGAGGCGCTAGCATTGCCGTTCGGAGGAGGAAACCATGCCGATCCACGACTGGACCCGCGTTGATACAGGTTTGTTTCACGATTTCCACCAAGGGTGGATTCGCGCCCTGTGCGATGCGCTGAACGCGGGCGGACTTCCTCCTAGCTAGTGTTTGTCGCAAAAAGCGAATTCGGGCCATTTCCTGGCATTTTTGAGCGAATCGTGCAACGAAGATTGTACGTCAAACGTCTATCCTGGTGAAGAACCCTGGGCATTCCACAA
>Ga0134126_10000861_pt1 | contig 38446 bp, 35 predicted proteins | sample KB31752_FD_96881 | JGI IMG/M metagenome (GOLD analysis project Ga0134126, IMG submission 96881) | Terrestrial soil microbial communities with excess Nitrogen fertilizer from Kellogg Biological Station, Michigan, USA - KB3-175-2 | ecosystem: Environmental > Terrestrial > Soil > Unclassified ...
AATACACTCACGCATGACAGAGGCGTCGCCACGAGATCCTGCACACGCGCCAGAAACGTCGCTGCGCTCATCTATCTCGCCGCTGCCCTCATCTGGATGAAATGAATGTCAACAGAGCCTAGTCCTTGTCTGGAAGTTTGTATTCGATGCTATCTGCGAGAGCCTGCCACGTCGCCTCAATGATGTTTTCCGAGACCCCGACCGTCCCCCACTTATCTTTGTGGTCACCCGATTCGATCAAGACACGCACTTTTGATTCGGTGCCTCGATTGGCCGCCAGCACGCGCACCTTATAATCAAGCAGCTTCACTTCTCGAAGCTGGGGGTAGAATTTTTCCAATGCCTTGCGCAACGCATGATCGAGCGCATTGACCGGTCCGGTCCCGACAGCCGCCGTATGTTCGACCACGTCGCCGACCTTGACCATCACCGTGGCCTCGGAAAGGGGCGTACCATCCTCCTGTTTCTTTTCGACAATCACGCGAAATCCGAGCAATTGAAACGAGGGCTTATGGCTCCCCATCGCCTTTCGCATCAGCAATTCGAACGATCCTTCGGCGCCTTCGAATTGATAGCCCTGGTTCTCATGGTCTTTCAGCGTATGGATCAGCTCGTCGACCTTGGAATGGTTCTTTGGAAGCTTGATGCCATAGGCTTCAAGCTTATCGAGTAGACCGCTCCGTCCTCCGTAGTCGGAGATCAGCATCCGCTGTCGATTCCCGACTTTGGCCGGATCGACATGTTCGTAGGTAGCCGCATTCTTCAGCACCGCATGAATATGCACCCCGCCTTTGTGAGCAAACGCGGCATCGCCGACATAGGGTTGATGCTTGTTCGGCATCAGATTCGCGACTTCGGTGACGAAGCCCGACACATCTTTCAGATGGCTCAAGCGATCGGCCAAGGCAGGCCGCTTCATCTTCAACTCTAAATTGGGAATGATCGAACAAAGGTTCGCGTTTCCACATCGCTCGCCAATCCCATTGATCGTCCCCTGCACCTGAACGATGCCGGTCTCGATCGCCACCAGGGAATTAGCCACGGCCATTTCGCAATCGTTATGAGCGTGAATGCCGAGCGGAACCGGGCATTCTCGTTGAACCACACAGCAGATCTCGCGAATTTCCCACGGCATCGTTCCACCATTGGTATCACACAGGATCACTCGCTGAGCTCCGGCCTCTACCGCCTTTCTGATGGTGGCAAGCGCATACTCGGGATTGGTCTTGTACCCGTCGAAGAAATGCTCCGCATCGTAGAACACCCGGCGTCCCTTCCCGTAGAGGTACGCGATGGAATCGGCGATCAGCTCCAGATTCTTAACCAGCGAGATCCCGAGGGCATCCGTCACATGGAAGGACCAGGTTTTCCCGAACAGAGTGATCGTCTTGGTTTCGGCACCAAGCAATGCCTGAAGATTAGGGTCCTTACGGGCAGTATTGCCGGCTTTCCTCGTAGAACCGAACGCGATGACTTCGGCATGCTTTAAGGGAATGGTCTTGATCATCCGAAAGAATTCGATGTCTTTCGGATTCGCTCCGGGCCAGCCGCCTTCAATAAAATGAACGCCGAGGCTATCCAACTTTTGCGCAATGAGGACTTTGTCCTCCGCCGAAAAGCTGACATCCTCCGCCTGAGCGCCGTCGCGCAAGGTGGTGTCGTAAATTTCTAACGACGCTGATGGATCCACAGACGGCTTTGGTTCAAGAAGCGGCTGTTGCTCACGGGAAGCGCGGGAAGAGCCGGATTGGGAGGGTTTGCGAGCCATGGGAAGAGAGGGTATCAGGAGCGGGGCTCCCCTGTCGAGACGCCAGATCCGAGCGATTAGTGGCAGCCCGAGTCACTAGCGATCGTGAGTGCCTTAACTGACCGCCCCAAGGCCACTCGACCTCACACCTCGAACACCTTCAGCGACCAACTCGGCCAAATCGTGCACGAAGGGAAATACGACGCCGACAGGAGCATGGCTTTGATCGCCTTTTCCGCAGCCTGCTGCGCGTCGAAGCAAAGATCTTCAAGATAGATGTCGGGAAGATTGATGTCGACGGTAGCTCTGGCGAGATTACTTTTGGCTCGGTTCAACCACTCGATCGGATCGTCGGGTGGGCGGCGCTCAGGCGGCATAGACGACCTTGCCCTCGCGAACCGCCGGATAGATGACCAGGGCCGCACGATCCTTGTACCGTTCGATTTCCTCAGGCGTCACCACAATCACATCCACCGCCTGTCCAACGCCGATGAGGTTCATGTAGATGTCTTCAACAAGGTGGCCGCGATGGAACTGTCCCCGCTTGACCACGAGAAGGTCCACATCGCTGTGGAGGCCCATCTCACCACGAGCAGCGGAGCCGAACATGATAATCTTATCCGGCTTGGCCACGGCAACGATCCGCTGCACGATCGTCTGCAATGTCGTTTCATCCAGCGAGCGTTGATTGTTCATGCCGCCTTCTTAACGTCAAGTGCCCATCGATTGTCGACTCTTCGTCATAGCGTTGACGCGGTATTGTACCTTGACGGACCACCTCAAGGCCACGCGACCTCACACTGTGAAGACCTTCTGCGCTCCATCATCGTAGTGGAAGCGATCGTCCCGGGCTTAGGATTGGGAAACATGGCACGCGAGAAGCGAGAGCTCACTCTCAGAGGGGCACCACGCGGCCAGGCTCAGCCGTGGCAGTGATTTTCGTCAACCGGGACAGGGAAGTCGCTGGCCTCTAGCACTTCGAGCAATACAGGATGATCATCCGGTGAGAAATGAACGATAATCCCATCCGTCTCCTCGGCATGGTCAATCATGCCATCCGACAGATGGATCGTTAGGACATCGTCCCCGCGGTTATATTGCACCTTCATATCGTGCCCTCCTTCCGGGATAGAACGTCACCACGATGATCTCTGCCTCGGTTTCCACAAAGACGACATTCAGCAGGTGATCTTGGCTGAGCGAGCCCTGCGCAATTGTTCTTCCCTTATACCCTGCGACGATCTTGTCCGGATGATTCAGGATCTCCAATACCTGAGCCCGAGTGACCACACATCCATGCGCAGCCAGGATACCAAATTTCTCCTCGGCATGTGAGGTAAAACCAGACTGGCTTCATGAATGGGTCGACATGAAGGCCATGTCGCTCCTGGTCCTCAGATACATCACGCTAGTCGGTCACGAGACTTCCAACACCTTCAGCACTTCGTCGCCGTAGTGAGAGCATCCTGTGCGCTTCAATACTCCCATTTCTCATGCCGTACCGGCAAACGATTGAGCATGTCACGATAATACTGCCACTTCGGCATGAGGCGATTCACCAACGCGATGAATCGGTGACTGTGTGTAGGCTCAATAAGATGCGCCATCTCGTGCACGACGATGTACTCAAGACATTCAGGCGGTTTTTTCGCCAACTCCGCGTTCAGGCGGATATGACGTGCCGTGGAGTTGCAGCTTCCCCATTTCGTCTTCATGCGTTGAACAAAGACACGGTTGACCGTCACGCCCATCACCTGTTCCCACTTGGCAAGGAGCGGAAGCACGGCTTTTTTGAGTTGTTCTCGGTACCATTCTTCGACCAAGGCCTGTCGCTTAATGTGGTCAGTTCCGGGGCGTATATGCAAGGTGATGTTGTTATGCTTCAATTGAACGAACGGCCCCTCATTGTCTTCCCGCACAGCAAGCAAGTAGCGCCTTCCCCAGAGGTAATGGCTTTCTCGATTCAGATACTCGTGCGGAGTTTCACGTTCCTGTTCCCGTAATTTCTTCTGTTGTCGCTTGATCCAATCAAGTTTGGAGATGGCAAAGATGCGGATCGTGTCAAGATTCATGCGAGCTGGCGCGGCGATCCGCACTCGACCCGTCGGAGGATAGACGCTGAGATGAACGTTCTTAATGTCCTTCAGCACCACATCCACGGCCATATTGCCAAGCTGAACCTGCACCATCGTCAGTATTCCCTCTGCGCTTTGACAATCAGAAAGATGCGCTCGACCTCAGCCATATCCCGCAGCACGTCATACAATGCCCGCTTGATCACCTGCTCACGCGCCTGAACTCCCCGCCAGCCATCGGGCCGCACCTTTCGAACTGCTTCATCGATCTTCAGCGCCAGCCGCAATGTCGGATCCTGCGCAGTCTGGTACTTGGCCCTCGCTTCCGCCGCCCGATCTGCGTCCGCGAGTGATCCTTGCGTCTTCTTCAGGTTGTTGTACAGCGCCCGCAGAGCCGGGCTCTTCTTGAGCGGCTCCAGCGTCTCTTCTGCCTGGCCGGCCTCCACCTGCTTCGCCAGCTCGGCGATGCGGTTCAGGTATTGCTCATACTCAATGGCCTTCACCCTGCGCGCGGCGATAATTTCGTCCAGCAAGGCCGACATAGTCTCGTAATAGACCGGGTCGTTCAGGTGTTCCTTGATGATCTTGCGACGGACGTTGTTCTCAATGGTCTCCGCAATAGCGTCTTTATTGCCTCTCAGACCACCCAGATGCGCCGCGATGGCATTCGCGATCCCGGTTTTTACGATCAAGTCCAGCAAGGACATGCCATCGAATGGCGAAATTTTTCTCGGCTCGTCGGCCTCGATATAGGTATCGATGAGGTGTCGCATGTCGGCTTCGTAGGCTTTGAGATCGAGGCTTTCCCCGCTGGCCTTGCGAACAATCTCGCGGATGTTCAGCGACTCTTCCACTTGCTTCTTGATACGACGAATGTCTGCCGCGTTGTAGCCGGCTTGTTCCAGCTCGTCGACAATGTTGGCATAGGTTCGCACCAATGCCACCGTACCCTTGTAGAGGGCAGCACGACGTGGTTCGCGTTCGCTGAGGTCGGCTGGCATCTCCGTGTTGCCGCAGAAATAGTGGATGTGCTCCAACTCTCCCTTGGGCTGTTCTACCGGCTCATACAGTAGGTGCAGAGCCTCTATCGCATGGTCTAATCGTTCTTTCCCCTTCTTGAGTCGATCCTGGAGCAGCACCTCGGGATCAGGACCACCCGCGCTCCGATCCAACTCGGAGGTGTATACCGCAATGGCGCTCTCCACCTTCTTGAACAGGTCCTTGTAGTCCACGATATAGCCGAAGTCCTTATCTTCCCCATCAAGACGGTTCACGCGGCAGATAGCCTGGAACAATCCATGGTCCTGCATCGATTTGTCGATGTAGAGATAGGTGCAGGGCGGCGCGTCGAAGCCGGTCAGCAGCTTATCCACGACCACCAACAGCTTCATGTTGGTCGGTTCTTTCGTGAAGAGAGCCTTCGCCCATTCCTCATAGGCTTCTGTTTTGGTCATGCCCGGCTTGTGTTCGATGCCCTTCAGCAGCTCGGTGTAGGTGTTGTAGACGAACTGCTTGTCGGTCTCCGTGTTGGCGCCGACTTCTTCCTTGGTCACGTCTTGCGCCTGCGGGTTATACGAGGTCACCACCGCGCACTTGCCCTTGAAGGGTGTCTTCTGGAAAAGCGTGAAGTACTTGCAAGCCTCATAGATGCTCGACGCCACAAGGATGGCGTTTCCCCGTTCGCTGGAGAGGCGCGGCTTCACGCCGAAGTCGAAGACGATATCGCTCACCACCCGATCCATGCGGGACCTTGAGCTCAGCACCTGCTGCATCGTCCCCCACTTCTTCTTGAGCTCATCTTTCTGCCAGTCGTTCAGACCCTTGGTCTTCGCCTCGAACCAGGCGTCGATTTTCCCTTGAGAGCTAAGACGCTGATCGATATCCCTCGCCTCGTAGACCAAATCCAGCACCACACCGTCCTCCACGCCTTCGCTGAACTTGTAGGTATGGATGTACCGACCGAAGACTTCCAGACTCGTGGCTCGATCTCTTGCGAGCAGCGGCGTTCCGGTGAACCCGATGAAGACGGCGTTCGGCATGAGAGCCTTCATCACCCGGTGAAGCTTGCCGCTCTGCGTCCGGTGGCACTCGTCCACGAATACAAATACTTCACCCACCGTCCGGCTGGGCTGGGCCTCTAACTCCTTGATGAAGGCGTCGAAGTCGTCCACGTCCTTGCGCCCGAATTTGTGGACCAGCGAGCAGAGGAGGCGAGGGGTCGCCTGGCCAAGTCGGCTCATCAAGTCTCGGCCGCTGCTGGTGCGAGTGATCGACTCCCCGGCCTCGGTAAAGACCCGCTCGATCTGCTTATCCAGTTCGTCGCGATCGGTGATGATGGCGACACGGGCATAAGGGTTATTTTCCAGAATCCACTTGGCGAGCAGCACCATCACGATGCTTTTGCCGCTACCTTGGGTGTGCCAGATGATGCCGCCCTTGTGCTGACGCACAGAGTCTTGAGACGTCTTGATGCCGAAATACTGGTGCACCCGTGGCAGCTTCTTCACTCCGCCGTCGAAAAGTACGAAGTCGTGCATCAGCTCGATTAACCGCTCCTTCGCGCACATCTTGAGCAGATACTTGTCCAGCTTGAAGCGCGTATTGTCCTGCTCATCTTCTTTCCATTTGAGAAAATACTTCTCCGGCGTGTCGATCGTCCCGTATTGCAGCCCTTCAGAATCGTTGCCAGCGAAGATGAATTGCACCGTGCTGAAGAACCAGGCATTGAATTCCGACTGTTGGTTGGAGAGGTTCTGGCGGATACCGTCGCCGATGGACACGCGGCTGTTCTTCAGCTCGATCACGCCGACGGCGATGCCATTCACGTACAGCACCAGATCAGGCCGCCGCTCGTGGTTGCCCTTGAGCGTGACTTCTTCAGCTATTCCAAAGTCGTTCTTCCCCGGCTCTTGCCAATTGAGAAGGTGGACCGTCTCCGTGACCTTTCCAGCCTCAATCTTGACCGGTATCCCGTAGCGCAGGAGCTTATAGATGGCCTGGTTGTTCCCATAGAGGGTGCGGCTGTGGTTGTCCGCTTCGGTCTTCAGCAGATACAACGCCCGGCTGATCTGTGCTTGGGTATAGTCGGTTTTGGTCAGGTAGGTGCTCAGCAGCTCTTCTTCGATATTACTGTTACCGTCTCGGTCGGTCCAGTCACCAAGATACCGATAATCCAGCTCGTCGCGGAACAGTGCAATGATGCGGTTCTGTGTGGCGCGCTCGCGCTGGCCGACACCACCCATCAATCAGCCTCTCGCTTTGAGTTCATCTCGTAAAGCGTCTCTGTGATGGGCCCTCGGAAGAGTTCTTCATTCAAGAACTGAAGGAGTCGTTTGGCAGCCTCTTTTTCAGCGGGAAAGACGATCTTGTTTCCCTTCACCTGGACATCGACATCATAACCTTTCGAGTGCGCTTTGATCTCTTTCGCGGTGAACTTGTCCAGAATCTTTGAGTTCTTGAGTAGAGCAAAGCGTTTACAGAACCATTGACTTGCACCAACCGCTAACGCATCTGGGTCTTCTGCCGCTAAACGAGCATGCCCTAGCACCTCACGAATATCCTGTTCTGACGCTTCCTCATAAAAGTCGGTGAGTGGAAGAAAACTATTGGCTGTCCTAAAGGTGTGAAAGAGGAGTTTGGCATGCGTTGTAAAGTACAGCGCGCTCAATTTCGTCTCGAGGGTAAGGCCAGGGCGTTGGACACTCTTGTATGTGTCGTCTTGCAAAAAAAGAGAATTGCCAGGCTTAATTACATGAGAACGGATGAATTTCTGGAAGAGAACCACTTCCTGTTTCTGTTCGTTACGCGCGAACGCAACTACACTTCTAATAGAGTCGATAAAATGGTCATTCGCGCTAATCGAGTCTTGATTATGGATTGTGAGACTGGTTTCACTCCTTAACCAATCTGGCAATTGGTAGTCACTCAATCGGAATCGCTCGTGCTTCTCTAAGTTATACCCGGCATCGAATTGCACTTCAGTTATGTTGCTTAAGAATTCTGTATATTGTTGTTCCCAGCGTTCCGAGAGTGTGGTCTGTAAGTTCTGGTGGAGGGGTATCCGAAAAAGTCGCATTCCCTCGCCAGTTTTTACAATCGCCGCCAGCTGAAAGTTTTCAAGCATCAGCCGCTCCCGTGTGGAGATAAATATTGTGTGCCAGCCGAACGGTGTTTAATTCCTTTCCGGACCGTTTGAGCTCTGACCGGCTAATAAGTAGTAACGACATGCCATCGCTGTTCTTCAGGCTATAGAAGTGATACCCCAGTAGCCCCATGATCGGATTGAAGTGAAATGCTCTCGCATGCGTGAACACCAGAAGAATGATGACGAGGATATAAGCCCCAGTCAGCCAATGAATTTCTGCCACTGTGTCCTTGACCGAAACCAGGGGTAACAAGTAGGCAAGGAGAAACGCTAGAACCTCCTTGTCGTTGTCCTCGAACTGCTCGACCTTTAATTTGTGCGTCTGCGCATTCGTTGATGCGTAGTGCAGTAAGCCCCAGCATATGAACACCAGCAGCAGAGCAATGACCACCCAGGGGAGCCATTCGAACAACGGTTTGCCAAGGGCAAACTGGTTTACGGCCACGGCTCCGAGCATCGGTGAAAGTGAACTCAATACCAAGAGGAACTTGGCAAACCTGTTTAGCATGCAGCATTTTCTCCGCTCCGAGACGGGTGGACCAGCTGAATTCTCCCGGTCAACAGTTCCTGCATCATGCCCTGTTTGAGCCGGCGAGCTTTGGCGAGCTTGGCTTCCAGCGCAGCGATCTCTGCGTCCATGTCCGAGAGGATGGCGGCGATGGCGGTTTGTTCGGCTTTTGTGGTTGGGATACAAACCTCGAAGACAATCAGTTGAGCCTTGCCGATCTCGAGAAAAGTACTTCCCCCGCACAGAGTGATGAAACCTTGCTTCTGCGTCATCAGCAGGTAATACAAAAACTCCTCATCCACGTTTTCAAACGGGGTAAAGTTTTTGAAGCCTTGGTTGGTCGAGACAGGAACTCGATTGATCGCACACTCACCGATTGTAGCTCTTGACGTCATCACCACCGAGTTGTCAGGAATGATCTCGGCTGAACTGGACTTTACCCCTTCCCGAGATATTTTACGGCTCGTGTCGAACAGATACTTGAAGCTATTGAGCCTTGTGACGTCCGTCGGCGTGCACCATGGGATATCACCGTCCCAGAACTGAGGCTGTGTCGTACTTGGGGTTCCCCCACTGCGAATCTCCGCAAGTTCTCCTAACCGCTTCACCTCCCAATCCCCGCTGAAACCCGGCAGGCGCTTCTTGCCGGTGAGGAGTTGCTGCATGGCGGCCTGTTTGAGCTGGCGCTTCTTGACGAGAAGTTGCTCCAGAGATTCGATGAAGGCATCCGCATCGCTCAACGCCTCGGCGATGGCAGCTTGTTCGTTATAGGCGGGAAAAGGAATTTCCAACGCTCGAACATCACCGCTGTTGATGGCTGGATAGTTTGAACCAGTGAGCAGAGCTTCAATCTGGCGGTTCACGCAGTTCGCGAAGAGATGGAAAAACACATATCCCGGATGAGTAACGCCTTTCTGGCAACGAACGACGCAAAAACCTGTCGAACAGATCCAGTTTCCGTCTTCGCGTCGAAACAGCAGGTGTGACTGCAAATTCGGGCGGACAGTTGAAACAAGCACATCATCCAGACGGAGCTTTCGACGAGCACGAGAGGGTGCAGTGGCAAAGAGTTGTTCGGAGTGACTTCGGAGGAAGCCGCGATCAACGTCTTCAAGCGCGATGTAGTTAAAGACAAGGTCCGGATTCGTGTTGTTACCGAGGTTTTCTGGGTCGGTGTCTACGACATCACCGATCCTCTTCACTTCCCAATCCATCGGAATCACCCCCACCTCGGTCTGCTTGTAACCAGACTTCACTTCCACGAGAACCCCATCTTTGTCAGGTGGCGGTTCACTTTGGCTTCCAGATCGCCCACGCGGTTGACCATCTGCGGCATTGGGGTTTCGTACCGCTCGGCCAGGTCCTTCACCCGCTGGGTGAGTTGCTGGCTGACGCGATCCATCTCACCGTGGATCTCTCGATCCAGCGCCGCGAGCCACTTGTCGTCCACCACCAGCGTCTTGATCTCAGCCTCCATGAGCGTCGGATACTTGGCGTAGGCCTTGGCGTCGAGTGCCGCCTCCGCTTCCCTAAATCGCTTCTTGAGATCAGCCTCGTCGCCATTGAGCTTCAGCCAGTCGCTTAGCACGGCTGCTTCGTCTTTCACATCCTTGTCGTCTTCGATCTCCTTGAGCCTGGCAACGACGTTGGCCTTGTTCACCTTATCGAGTTCGGAGAACGCGCCTTCCTCGCCGCCATGTTCTTCTTCCAATTCCGTCAGGCGCGCGGTGACACCCTCCAGCTCAGTCGTCAGCTGATCAATGGCCTCCTGTTCCTTGGCGAAGTAACGGGCGACGATCAGTGATTTTGGCACGAGGTCGCAGGTCCAGCCTTTGTCTTTTTCTTTACCCTTCTTGTCTTTCTCGATGATGCGGTACGTCTCGGCCTTCCAGCCGTCGGCGGCGATGAGATAACTGTCGTCCTGCATGGTCTCGGCCCAGTAGTCCATGAGGTGCTGATAGATATCGTACTTATCGATGAGCGGCTGACCGGCGTAGTGGGCGAGCAGATCTTCGGACAGCTCGACAATGAGTTCCTTCGGATGGCAGCCGATCTTCAGCGCACGAAGCGACTTGGCGGTCTTTTGTTTCCACATCGCGAAGTGGGCGTTCATCTTAGCGATGAAGGCGGCGAATTCTGGATGCTGGTAGATCGCGGACTTGATCGCAGACTTCTCCACGGCCAGGTTGAGATAGCCGGTCCGGTTAGCCTTGAAGAGGGCTTGCCGGAGCTTGGGACACACGTCCCAGTAGCGCTGAAGCGCATCCACATCATCTTTCGGAATGCCGCCTTTTAGGTGTCCTTCAATATCTTGCAGGTCTTCCACCTGCTGGCTGTCGATGTAGCGAGGCAGGTTGAGGTTGAACTCGTTCTTCTCGATCTCGTCCACGCTCACCATGCGGGCGTATTTGGGCACGTCGAGGCGCTTGTTGAAAATATCCACGATCTGATGAATGTCCTGGGCGCGAAGTCGGTTCTTGGGACCGTCTTTCATGAAGCCGGCGCTGGCGTCGATCATGAAGATGCCCTTGCGGGTGTGGGCGTCCTGCTTATCCACCACCACGATGCAGGCGGGGATACCGGTGCCGTAGAACAAATTTGCAGGCAGGCCAATGATGCCCTTGATGTAGCCCTTACGGATCAAGTTACGGCGAATGTCGGCCTCGACATTGCCCCGGAACAACACGCCGTGCGGGAGAATGCAGGCGCCCTTGCCCGTGCTCTTGAGCGATCGGACGATGTGGAGCAGATAGGCGTAGTCGCCTTGCTTGTTGGGTGGCACACCGAAGGACTGGAACCGCTCGTAGGGATCATTCAGCGGATCGAGGCCTGTACTCCACCGTTTGTCGCTGAAGGGGGGATTGGCGACGACATAGTCAAAGGTCTTGAGTGTGTCGCCGTCCTTGAACTTGGGATCAGCTAGCGTATTGCCCTGCGCGATAAGCGCCGTGGGGTTGTTGTGGAGGATCATGTTCATCCGAGCGAGGCCTGCGGTGGTGGCGTCTTTCTCCTGGCCATAAAGGGTGACCGGGGTGCGCGCCTCGTCCGCGACTTTCAGGAGTAAGGAGCCTGAGCCACATGTCGGGTCATAAACGGTGGTGTTCGCGCTGGTCTCGGCTTCCCGGATGCCCAGGATCTGCGCGATGATGCGGCTGACTTCGGCCGGTGTATAGAACTGGCCCTTGCTCTTGCCGCTCTCCGTGGCGAAATGCCGCATGAGGTATTCATAGGCATCCCCCAGGATGTCATCGCCTTCAGCTCGATTCTTTGAAAAGTCGAGCGGGGGGTTCTCGAAGATCGCGATGAGGTTGGTGAGCCGGTCGACCATCTCCTTGCCGCCGCCGAGCTTGTTCGCGTCATTGAAATCCGGCAGATCGGACAGCTTGTTGACGCTCGCCAGCGGCGCGATGATTTTCTTATTGATCTGATCGCCGATGTCCGGCTTGCCCTTGAGCGCGACCATGTCCTTGAAGCCCGCACCTTTAGGAACGGTAATCGAGGCGTACGGCACATCCGCATATTTGTCGCTGATATATTTGATGAACAAGAGAACAAGAACGTAGTCCTTGTATTGGCTTGCGTCCATGCCGCCACGGAGTTCGTCGCAGGAAGCCCAGAGAGAGGAATAGAGATCGGATTTCTTAATCGCCATCCTTCGTACCCGCGTAAATAGCAAGGACTATGTTGTAGAGTCGGTGGCTCAGCGCGCGCAAGAATACCGGCTTTCGGTGAGTGGAACAAGGGCCGGATGGCATGGATTGCGGGCAAGTAGATGCAACAGCCCGCTCATTAAACAACAAACAACCAGGATTTAGTTAGTTGAATAGCAGGAGGCAGCCGTTTCAGGACTGAGCCTGATCGAGGTCGAACGCCGAATGGAGCGACCGCATGGCGAGTTCGAGATATTTTTCATCGATGACGCAAGAGATTTTGATCTCGGAGGTGCTGATCATCATGATATTGACCCCCTCGCGAGAGAGAACTTCGAACATTTTGGCCGCCACGCCTGAGTGTGACCGCATGCCCACGCCGATGAGCGAGACTTTGGCAATCGCTTCGGTGACCGATACCGATTTAGCTTCGATATCCTTCGCCACGGCTTGAATGATCGGCACGGCCTTCTTGAGGTCGGCGCGGGGCACCGTAAAGGAGAGGTCCGTCAGGGCTGCCTGGCTCATGTTCTGAATGATCATGTCCACATTGATATGAGCCTCCGCGACAGCTCCAAAAATTCTGGCGGCGATCCCTGGCATGTCCGACACGCCGATGACCGTAATCTTGGCTTGATTGCGATCGCCGGTCACACCGGCGATCGCCGCCGCTTCCATGTCCACATCTTCCTTCGTCACGAGCGTGCCCTTTCCTTCTTTGAAGCTGGAATTGACTTCGACCGGGACATTGAATTTGGCCGCAAACTCGACCGATCTGGTCTGGAGGACTTTCGCCCCAAGGCTGGCCATTTCAAGCATCTCTTCATACGCAATCTTGTCGATCCGTCTTGCCGCCGGCACGATGTTGGGGTCGGCCGTATAGACCCCATCGACGTCCGTGAAGATGACACACCGATCCGCCTTCAAGGCTGCCGCCAGCGCAACGGCGGAGAGATCCGACCCTCCACGGCCGAGGGTGGTCACGTCCGATTGCTCATTGATCCCTTGGAATCCTGCCACGACCGGGATGACGCCCTGCTTCAACGCCTCCTTGATGCGATCCGCTGTGACCCTCGCGATCCTGGCTTTGGTATGGGCACTATCGGTGATGATGCCGACCTGGCGCCCCGTAAAGGACCGGGCATTGATCCCTCGTCCCCGTAATTCCATCGACAGCAGCGCGATGGTAATCCGCTCTCCCGTCGAGAGCAGCATATCCATTTCGCGTTCGTCCGGAACAGTGGTCACTTCATGCGCGAGCTTGACCAGCCGATCCGTCTCCCCACTCATCGCCGAGAGGACGACGACGACCTGATTCCCCTCTCGCTGCGTGTGCGCCACCCGGTCGGCAACACGATGGATGCGCTCAATCGTTCCCACGGAAGTCCCTCCGTATTTTTGAACGATCAGCGTCATGGGTTTCAGCTCTTGGAGAAGAACTTATTCACGAACTTGGTCGCATCACGAGCCGACATGTTCATGGCCAGCGCATCGGCCTCGGTGAATCGGCGGTTGACGGTCTCAGAGTTGTTTCTGCTTCCCTCGCCAAACGCATAGAACGCCGGACTCTGCGGATCTTCTGCGTGATCACAGATCACGAGGAACCGATAGGGGCCTTGCTTGGCCAGGCCTTCAACGAGCGGGCCCACTAAGTCACGATCGAACTCCTCAATACCGCGAACCTTGGCCTTGATATCGATCCCCTGGATCACCTCGTCCGTCAATTCAGCATGCACATACACAAAATCTTTCTTGGTCAATTCTTCCAGTGCCACTGCCGCCTTGGTGCGAAGACCGCCGTCGGCCAGCCTCTCGGCATCCACCGCTTCGAGCCCCGCACTGATCCCGACACCGCGATACACGTCACTGGTCGCCACGACCGACCCGGCGATCTTGTATTTTTCCATCAAGCTCGGCCACATGACGGCCCGTCCCTCACCCCACAACCAGACACAGTTCGCCGGTTTCTTTCCCGCTGCGATCCGGCCATCGTTCACAAGATGGTCACGCAAGGTCAGGTGCGCGGCATCCATCAACTTCCGGAGGATATCCGCCCCATCTCCCGTGGGTAAGGCATCGGCAATGGATTGACCCAGGATCGTCTGTGGGTTGGTGCACAGGGCTCGCGGTTTCCCCTTCACCCAGACCATGAGATGGCGATGACCGGCTCCCGGATAAAACTGGATGGTCTCCGAGCCGAGCTGTTCATTGATCGCTTCGATCAATTCGCGGGCCTCCTCGGTCTCGATCAACCCGGCTGTCGCATCGTCCATAATCACGTGCGGCCCCAATTTCTTGATCTCAACGCCCTTCCCGCCCTCCGGACGCAAAGTGACCATCGTACAGCGATAGACCACATCGTGTTCCGTCACCGATACACCCAAGCTTGCCGCTTCCAGCGGCCCCGGGCCTTGATAGTATTTCTTCGGGTCATAGCCGAGAATCGCCACGTCGAGCAATCCGCTTCCGTGGCGAATCCCGTCGCTGGGAATCATCAGCTGTCCGAGTTCTCCGATTTGAGCCAAGCGATCGAGATGGGGGGTGGCCGCCACTTGCAGCGGTGTTCGACCATTCAGTTCTGGATAGGGGCGGTCCGCCATTCCGCCGGCATGCACCATCACATATCTCATGAGGTCCACACGCCTTTCAGATGTTCAATAGACGAGCAACGTCCTCGCGCGTTGCCTTGACGGTAACCGGTTGTTTGGACACGCTGATCGCCGTGTCGGCATCCTTCAAACCATGCCCTGTAAGCGTGCATACGATTGTCTCTCCCTCCCGTAAAATCTTGGTTCGATGCAGCTTGGCGACGCCGGCGACGGACGCAGCGGAAGCCGGCTCACAAAAGATCCCTTCCGTGGCCGCTACCGTTGTGTAGGCCTGGAGAATTTCTTCATCTGTCACCATATCGATCGCGCCCGCCGATTCCTCTATCGCGCTCAATGCTGAGGACCAGCTGGCGGGATTGCCGATTCGAATGGCCGTCGCAATAGTCTGCGGTTGCTCGACAACTCTGCCCAACACAATCGGAGCGGCACCAGCGGCTTGAAAGCCCATCATTCGTGGCACTCGCGTGATTTGATTCGCCGACCGATACTCCTTGTATCCTTTCCAATAGGCTGTGATATTTCCCGCATTTCCGACCGGCAAGACATGAAGAGTCGGAGCGTCGCCGAGCTGATCACACACCTCAAAGGCAGCGGTCTTTTGACCTTCAATTCTGAATGGATTGACCGAATTGACTAATTCGATGTGCAGCGACGCCGAAAAGTCTTTGACGAGCGCCAAAGCTTGATCAAAGTTCCCCTCGATCTGAATGACCGTCGCCTGATGCATCATCGCCTGAGACAGCTTCCCCATGGCGATCTTTCCGGCAGGGATCAACACGTACACCGACAACCCGGCACGAGCCCCATAGGCGGCGGCCGAGGCGGACGTGTTACCGGTCGATGCGCACATGACGGCCCGTGCGCCGCTCTCCACGGCCTTCGAGATGGCGAATGTCATACCACGGTCTTTGAACGACCCGGTAGGATTGACGCCCTCAAATTTGAGGTAAAGCTCGACCCCCGGTGCGATCGCCTTGGCTAATCGCGTGGCACAAATCAAGGGCGTGTTTCCTTCGCCTAAACTGATGACCGGGGTCTTCTCAGTCATGGGCAGGAATTTTCGGTATTCCTCTATGACTCCACGCCAACGATTCATCGGTTACTCGTCCTTGCCTTCCACGCGAATGAGCGTCGTCGGTTCGGAGACAAACGCTTGCCGGTTGATTTCACGAAGCGCGGTTTGCACATCCCGTTCTTTCGCCGTATGGGTCTTGATGACGACCGGCACTGTTTGCCCTTCACGGCGTCCTTGTTGCATCATTGAGGAAATGCTGATCCCACAGCGGCCTAACTCACCTGCGATCTGTGCCAACACGCCGGGTCGATCGACCACCGTAAACCGCAGGTAATAAAGCGAGCTGATCTCTTCCATCGATCTCAACCGGAGCGGTTTTCTCTGATCCTGCTGAAACGACGCCACCGGGACCCGACCGACGGCGCCTTTGAGCAGATTCCGGCCGATCGCGATCACATCGCTCACCACAGCACTCCCGGTCGGCATGGATCCTGCCCCTCGACCATACAGCACCACGTCACCGACGGCATCTCCGATGAACTGAATGGCATTGTACACATCTTCGACTTGGGCGATGGGCGACGCGGCGGGAAGCATGGTGGGATGGACCCGAGCCTCAATTTCCCCATCCACGAGCTTCGCGATACCAAGCAATTTGATCGTATACCCAAACTGTTTTGCGTAGGCAATATCGGTCGGCGTGATGCTCGTAATCCCTTCCGTATAGATGTCCTTGACGTTGACGGGTGTTCCATACGCGAGATTGACCAGTATGGCAAGCTTATGCGCCGAGTCGATCCCGGCAACATCAAAAGTCGGATCGGCTTCGGCATATCCGGCCTGTTGTGCATCCCGGAGAACCTCGTGGAAACTGTGTTCCTCATGGGTCATTCTGGACAAAATATAGTTGGACGTCCCATTGATGATGCCATAGATGGACTCGATCGTATTACCGGCAAGCCCCTCGGTCAACGCCCGAATAACAGGAATACCGCCGCCGACGCCGGCTTCAAATCCCAACTCTACGCCTTTGCGCGTGACGGCTTCAAAAATTTCCTCCCCGTGAAGGGCTAGTAGAGCTTTGTTTGCCGTCACGACATGCTTCCCGGCGGCGATCGCATCGAGGATCACTCGTTTAGCCGTATCATACCCACCGATCAGTTCGATCACGATATCGATGCTCGGATCGGTCAGGACGCGATCGATCTCGCTGGTGAGAACTCCCGAGGCCAATGCCACTCCGCGATCTTTCGCCACGTCCAAATCCGCTACCCGGACAAGTTCGATCGGCACACCGATGCGGCGGCTGATGAGGGAGGCATTGCTGAGGAGGACCTTGGCCACACCCGTGCCGACTGTGCCGAACCCGACAATTCCGACTCCAATGCGTGACTTCATTCTTCGCCCCCACCCAGCTTGAGGGCTTTGCGAATTCCCCGGACGGCTTGCCTGGTTCGATGTTCATTTTCCACGAGTCCAAATCGCACGTACTCGTCGCCGCCTTCGCCGAATCCAATTCCCGGCGAGACCGCAACCTTCGCTTCCTTGAGGAGGAGTTTCGAAAACTCCAACGACCCTATGTGACGATAGGGCAAGGGAATGCGTGCCCACACAAACATCGTGGCCAACGGTTTCGCGACCTGCCAGCCGATCCGATTCAACCCGCCCACCAGCACATCTCGACGTTTTTGGTAACGCTGGACGGTTTCCTTGACACAGTCCGGAGGACCGTTCAATGCGATCACACTCGCGATTTGAAGCGGCTGGAAAATACCATAGTCGAGGTAGCTTTTGATCTTCGCGAGCGCTCCGACGACCTCTCGATTACCGACACAAAACCCCACTCGCCAGCCAGGCATGTTGTAGGCCTTGGATAATGTGTAGAACTCTACCCCGCAGTCTTTGGCTCCCGGGATCTGAAGAAAGCTCGGCGCCTTATAGCCATCGAACACCAGGTCGGCGTAGGCGAGGTCGTGGATGACGATGACGTTGTGTTCCTTAGCAAAAGCCACGATCTTCTTGAAAAACTCCAGATCAACCACTGCCGTGGTCGGATTGTGGGGGAAATTAATCACGAGAATCTTCGGTCTCGGAAACGTCTGCCGATAGACGCGCGTCAGATCTTCAAAAAAATCGCTGTCCTGGCGGAGTTCGATGCCACGGACCTCTCCACCGGCAATGATGAAGCTGTACATGTGAATGGGATAGGTAGGGGTCGGAGTCAAGACCACATCGCCAGGGCCGATCATGGCCAAGGCCAGATGAGCCAGACCTTCCTTTGATCCGATGGTGACAATGGCTTCAGTCTCCGGATCCAGGTCAACATCGTAGTTTCGCTTGTACCACCCACAAATCGCATGCCGCAGTTTCGTGATGCCGCGCGATGCCGAGTAACGATGATTCTTTCCCTTGCGGGCAGCCTCGATCATCTTCTCGACAATATGAGACGGTGTGGGTTGATCGGGATTGCCCATCCCAAAATCAATAATGTCTTCCCCGCGTTGCCGCGCCTCAAGCTTGAGGGATTGAACCTGCGCAAAGACGTACGGCGGGAGTCGCTTGATTCGATAAAACCCTTCGCCCAACCCCATGAATTTCCTTTGACTGTTTTTAGATATTCCCCAAGTTGACTCATCACAATGCATGAGCGAATGCTTGTGGAAAGCGCGTATTCTAATGGAGGGCTTTGGTTGAGTCAATTTGCCTCATTGCTGCATTCCAATAGGTTCTGAAGTTGCCAAGGACAGAGACTTCTCATCCCCGTCCTTCGCCTATCGGCGAACCCGTTCTTGCTCCCTCTCGCCCCTTTCTGCTACTAATGTCGTTTGATTGCAGAATCTACTTGCCTCACGCGCTCATGATCAGGCTGATTTTGATAAAGGAGGATGGATGGCCCGGCTTGGAGTGAATATCGACCACGTCGCGACGTTACGGCAGGCACGTGGAGGAGCCGATCCGGATCCTTTGGCTGCTGCTATATTGGTCGAACTGGCGGGAGCGGATGGTTTGGTCGTTCACCTACGGGAAGACCGACGCCATATCCAAGACCGAGACCTTCATCTTCTTCGCGAAATGGTCCGGACAAAGCTCGACCTTGAAATGGCGGCCGACGGGGAAATGGCGAAAATCGCCTTGAACATCAAGCCAGACCTTGTCACGTTGGTCCCGGAAAAACGACAGGAACTCACCACGGAAGGTGGCCTTGATATTGTAGGACAGCGTGACCGAATTCAGGGCATTGTGACTCTGTTGCATAACGGGGGGATTCCCGTGAGCGTCTTTGTCGAGCCTGACCTGAATCAGATCAGAGCCGCGCACAAAATTTCCGCTGATTTCGTGGAACTGCATACCGGTCGTTACGCAAATGCCACACGCTCCAAAGAAGCCGATTCGGAATTTGAAGCCATTACCCACGCAGCCAAGCTGGCCTACAAACTTGGGATCGGAGTCAATGCCGGTCATGGACTGAATTACCGCAACGTCAAACGCCTGACGCATATTCCAGAAATCGTGGAGTACAACATCGGGCACAGCATCATCGCACGGGCGGTCCTCGTCGGTCTCGTACAAGCCGTCAAAGAGATGAAGGCCTTGCTCGGTTGATCTGATGTCGTCGACCCACAGAGTCTGCCCGTTCACCACCTTCGGTTCACCATGACCAAGATCATTACCGCTGCTCAGATGCAGGCGCTTGACCACCGGACGATTTCAGAGGCTCATATCCCAGCGACTACGTTGATGGAGCGTGCCGGGTCCGGCGTCGTATCTTGCCTTGAGCAACGGTTGGGACCTGTGCGGGGCAAGACGGTCACCGTTGTGTGCGGCAAAGGCAACAATGGGGGAGATGGATTTGTCGTGGCCCGCCTATTCCGCAGACATCATGCAAACGTGCGTGTGCTCGCCATGGCCCCCACCTCCGAACTGAGCCGAGACGCGGCAACGATGTGTAGGCAATTCGTTCGTGGCGCAGGGACATCTTCCGTTCGTCTCTACACGTCCAGAGCTCAGGCCCAAGCACTTTTGCATGACAGTGATATCATCATCGATGCCCTCCTTGGGACAGGACTCTCCTCGGCTGTAACCGGACGCTATGCCGAAGCCATTGACAGTATCAATGAAGCCGGTCGTCCCGTGGTGGCGGTTGATCTTCCATCGGGCCTCCATGCTGATACCGGCGCTATCCTGGGCCGAGCCGTTCGTGCCTCTCTCACCGTGACCTTCGGACTTCCAAAGTTGGGCCTCTATCAGAACGATGGGATCGACCTGACGGGAGAGGTGGCCATCGTGGACATCGGAATTCCGCCGGCCTACATTGATGCGGTCGAGAGCCGAACAACCTTGATGACACAGGAGGTGGTGCGGACGTACCTGCCGAGACGGCAACCATCAAGTCACAAAGGTACATTTGGTCATGCCGGCATTATTGCCGGATCCGTTGGAAAAACCGGGGCTGCCGCCATGGCTGCACGAGCGGCCCTGCGTGTCGGCACGGGCCTCGTGACTGTCGCAGTCCCGACCAGTGTCAACGATGTATTGGAAGCAAAGCTGTTGGAGGTGATGACGGTTCCGATGCCTGAAACTAAAGCCCGCACCTTTGCACGGATCGCGTTGGATCGACTCGTCGCCTTCATGGAGGCTAGAACCGCTATCGCCATCGGTCCAGGATTATCCACTCATCCCGAAACGGTTGAACTCGTCCAGGCCTTGACGAAACAGCTTGACCGGCCGACTGTCCTGGATGCAGACGCCCTGAATGCGCTGACTGGACGGACCGCCCTCCTGGCCTCTTGCAAAACACCGCCGATCATCACGCCCCATCCCGGAGAGATGGCGCGACTGGAGGCTGACGCAATACCTCAGACCGTCAATAGCGATCGGATCGGTACCGCCTCCCGCTTCGCGCGAGAACGAGGCCTGTTCGTCGTTTTGAAAGGGGCTCGGACCGTCGTCGCCCGACCGGATGGAACCGTTGCGATTTGCCCTACCGGCAATCCAGGAATGGCGACGGCAGGAACGGGCGATGTCTTAACCGGTATGATGGTGGGGCTCTTAGCCCAAGGCATGCCTTCCTGGGAGGCTGCCTGTGCCGCGACATACCTGCATGGCGCCGCCGGCGATTTGGCTGCAGCCAGAAAGGGACCAGCCGGAATGATCTCGGGAGACGTGATCGAGGAGATTCCTCATGCCCTCAGGCTCATCCATCAGGCTGCATCAAAAGACAAACCCAATGAAATATGGAACGCTCTCATGTGAGGACGTTCTCATGGCTAGATCCATCAGCTCTCTTGACCTTATCCTCTCATCTCCCGGCGAGACAGAATCGTTCGGATATACCATTGGTCGGCTGCTTCGGGGGGGGGAGGTGCTCGCCTTGATCGGTGAATTGGGTGCAGGTAAGACGGCGTTGGTCCGCGGGATCGTTGCCGGGCTCGGCGCACCGGCTGCGTCTGTCACAAGTCCGACGTTCCTGCTGGTCCATGAATACCAGGGGCGGCTTCCGATTGTTCATATCGATTTGTACCGGTTACAGAGACTTGAAGAAACCGAATCGATCGGACTATCGGATTACCTCACGGACAAGGTGGTCGTTGCCATTGAGTGGGCAGACCGGTTTCCCCAATGGCTCCCGGAAGATCGACTGGAAGTGCAGGTTGCCCATCGGACTAGAACGACCAGAAGAGCCCATGTGGAAGCTCGAGGTCCATGCTCTCGTTTACTTCTCGCTCAAATGAAGAAAGTTGTGCATTCAATCTCTCGATCAGTCCGGCCACGCCTCCGAGCCGGCAGAAAGACTTTGCCGCGATGACTCGACTGATTCTGGTCGGCACTCTTGTACTCCTTTCGCTGGCCTTCTTTCTTCAAAACCAAGAACAGGAAGTCACACTTCGCTATTTCTTTGGATTGCTCGAAGCCTCAACTCCCATTTACAAACCCATCATGGCCGGCTTTGTCATCGGACTTTTGGTCGCGGCTATCTTGTTGTTTCCTCCCTGGGTACGTGGACGTATCGATCTTCGGCGAAAGACGAAGGCCTTACAGGAAGCCGAAGTGAACTTAGAGCGACTTCGACAATCGCTTGAGAAGATGTCCGAACGGACCCAGGGTTCCACTCAAATGGAGTCTTCGAGGAACCTCGTTGATGAGTGACTCGACCCTGAGCCCGCTGATGCGGCAGTATCGTGACATCAAACAGGGATACCCTGAGGCCATACTGTTTTTTCGGGTCGGAGATTTTTATGAGATGTTTTACGAGGACGCACAGGATGCTTCTCGACTCCTATCAATTGCCCTCACTTCCCGCGATAAGAACAGCGCCCATCCTGTTCCACTGTGTGGCGTCCCCTATCATGCCGCGACAGGCTATATTGCAAAGCTATTGAAGGCCGGCCGTATCGTCGCATTGTGCGAGCAAGTTGAGGATCCCAAGGCAGCAAAAGGCTTGGTACGGCGAGAAGTCGTGAGGCTTTATACTCCCGGCACACTCGTTGACACGGAATTTCTCGCTCCTTCCGAACTCAACTATCTCGTTGCCCTCGCCGTTCGATCAGGCACGGTTCATGAGATGCCGATAGGCCTGGCCGTCCTTGAGGTTTCAACGGGTGAATTTTGGGGTATGGAGTTTCACGGTCCGCACGCGTCCACATATGTATTGAACGAAGTCGATCGGCTGGAACCTCGTGAAGTTCTCTTCCCCGCAGACCTTGTCCGCCAATCCTCCGCTTGGATTCAACAAATTACAGGAGCGCGTCTGTGTGAACGCCCACCGGCGTCATTCAGCCAACAATCGGCTGTTCGCACCTTGACTGAACACTTCCGCGTGCAAACCTTGGAAGCCTTAGGCTGTGCCGACTTCCCAGCTGCCGGTAGCGCTGCGGGAGCGGTCTTGGCGTACTTCCGCGAGACCCACCCGACGGTTTCCCTGGATCACGTTCGCCGATTCGCTGTCCGACATACTCACGAGTACATGCACCTGGATGGAGCGACCATCCGTAATCTGGAGCTTATCAAACCATTCGCGTCGAACGAGACCGCGTCGGGTTTGAACTCTACAACTCTCCTGAACGTACTGGATCGGACGGCCACGGCTATGGGGAGTCGACTCCTTCGCCAGTGGTTGGTGAGGCCGTTACTCCGCGACGACCAGATTCGGCTTCGGCTGGATGCCGTGGAAGAACTGAAAAACCACATGCAGGTGCGGGCTGCATTACGCACGGGCCTGCGGGAGATCCAGGATATTGCGCGACTCGGCAGTCGCATCGTACTCGGTTTGGCCGGCCCGCGAGAACTTCTTGCCCTCAAACAGTCTCTCTCGGTTTTGCCGGAGATTGTTGTCCATCTGGCGTCACTCCACAGTCAGTTGCTCTGCAATGTACGGGCATCCTGGGATAACGGCCAGGGTCTGTACGATCTGATCGAACGAGCAATCCAACTCGATGCTCCGCTCTCCATTCGCGATGGGAACATCATCAAAGAGGGCTATGATCCGGCAATTGACGAGTTGCACAAAACCAGCAGGGAAGGAAAAAGTTGGATCGCCGCAGTCGAGACGAAGGAGCGTGAGCGTACGGGCATTGAGTCATTGAAAGTCCGTTACAATCACGTGTTCGGCTACTATATCGAGATTACCAAAGCCAATCTGGCTCGTGTCCCCGCCGACTACATTCGCAAACAAACCCTGGTCAATGCTGAACGATTTATGACCGCAGAGTTGAAAGAACTGGAAGAACGCGTCATCGGAGCCGATGCCAAATTGCTTGCCTGCGAGCAAGAGGTTTTTATTCAGCTGCGTTTCCGGTTGGCCAAAGAAGCTCACCGATTGGACGCCATGGCGACCGTCCTTGCGCTGATTGATGTCGTAGCTGCATTGGCCGATACGGCCGCTTTGCACCGGTACACCAAACCCACGGTCACGGAAGGGGGCGCCATCACCATACGGGAGGGTCGCCACCCCGTGGTCGAAGGACTTTGTACCGATTCGGGATTCGTCCCAAACGACACGGTCCTCGATCTGGAGACCAACCGGCTGCTGATCATTACGGGGCCAAACATGGCAGGAAAGAGCACCTATCTGCGGCAAGTCGCACTCATCGTGCTGATGGCTCAAATCGGTAGCTTCGTTCCCGCCGCAGAAGCGCATATCGGATTGACCGATCGCATCTTCACAAGAGTGGGAGCTTCGGACAATCTGGCGGGAGGCCAGAGTACGTTCATGGTGGAGATGGTCGAGGCGGCCAATATTCTCCAGAACGCGACTCAACGCAGCCTGATTCTGTTGGATGAAATCGGTCGCGGCACAAGCACCTACGATGGCCTGAGCATCGCCTGGGCGATCGCAGAGCACATCCATGACCGCGCACGATTAGGGGCACGCACGTTATTCGCCACCCATTACCATGAGATGACACAGCTGGAGCAACAACGGACAGGAATCAAGAATTATCGCGTGGCCGTTCAGGAACGCGGCGAAGACGTCGTGTTTCTCAGAAAAATCGTGGCAGGCAAAGCAGACCGGAGTTACGGCATCCACGTGGCCAAACTGGCCGGGCTTCCTCCCGACGTCATTAGCCGGGCGCAAGCGGTCTTATCGCAACTTGAACAACCGGAGTCGGCTCGCTCCGGGTTGATTCAGGAACAGCTCCCACCGACGGCGTCGGAACCTCTTCCGCATCCCCATCCGATCATTGAGGAAGTCAAGCAGATTGACCTGTTCTCCATGACACCGCTTGACGCGCTGAATCGCCTTGCCGAGTTGCAACGCATGGTGAGATCGGATAGCAGCGATCCATCCGATCGATAACCCTTGTGGATCGGATGGTGAAAATGAAACGGGCGACATTTCACGCTGGAAATGCCGCCCGTTTCCATCATAGATAGCCGTCAGTGTGGTCGATTATACTGTGCGGACCAGGGAATGAGACCACCGAGGGTTTTCCCACCAGGAAGCATCACGTCATATTGCATGCCCACATTGTGCCCATCAGGAGTGACCGGCGAAGTGTTGAGATCTTGCTTGGCTGCTGCGCAAGCCTTGTCGAATTCACTTTTCCCGGCACAATCTTTAAGGCGTAGCGAGGACATGCTCAGAGGCTTACCCATGGCGCCAGACACCTCTGGAACTTTCTTCACTGATGAAATCACCCGATGGTTCTGCTCAGTCTCCGTGGCCACGAATTCGATTAAGTCCGTCGTGCTGCCGGGAGGTACATCCTTCGCGGCTGCGGGCCCGGCATGGGATCGACCCATCTTCTTCAACTCTTGCCAGGCGGACTTATCGGCATAGAACTTCACATTTTTACCTGGATGAATTTTTTGCCAGTACAAGCCGCTCTCGGCATTACCACCGAAGACGGCGATGTTAATCCACACCGCTTCATCATAGGGATCAAGGACGATCACCCGACCCTGTAGGGTGGTGGGTTTGCTCATATCACCCCACTCGAAACGCTCTTGAAACGACTCAATTGCTGAGGCAGTCGAACCCATACCGACTATCAGCGCAACGGCTGCCAGAACGGCTGCACCTCGCTTCTGCAACATCATGATCGCTCCTCCTTCACCAAACATGTTTCGCGATTGAGAGTGTCTAGTCCTTGATCACCTTGAAACCGGTGATGGTTCTGCCGTCCAGCATGACCTCCATAGCGACCAATTCTTGAGAGGCCTTGATGATTTGATCCATCAGCGCTTTATCTTTGACGGCAAGACGTACCGTCGTGGCCGCCTGGTACCAGCCTGAATAGGTTGAATTTTTCTCAGCGCCACCTGTAAAACCCCAGGCACAACAACTGAACAGCGGATCAGGCGGCTTCACGTCAAACGTCGTCGATGATCGGCCCATAGGTGTGCCGGATCCCGGCTCTCCCGTATTCCAATATTGAACGCCGAACAAGAGTTCTCCATCCGGGTTATCCGCCCACTGCGACCAGACACGGCCTTGCAGCGTCTTGGCCGCGGCTTCGGATTTCAGTGGTTTTCCACCGACCACTGCATCGGCAAGACCCAACGCTTCGATTCCGGCAGCTAATGTGAACTCGGCCGTTAGCAAGCCGAATCCAGAAAACACTGCCACGGCGGCTAGAACGACAGCCTTTTTCATACGCGTCCCTCCTTCGTCAAATTGAGCCCAACAGTCCAATGAGACGTTATTCGTCGCCAATGCTGGATATCGCTAAATCAAAGCCTTTGGAAAATTCTCGTTCTTCAATAGCCTGCGCACCAAAAACGAACCGGGACGCCGCCCGGCTGCTACCGGAACGGTACTGAAACTGCGATGCCCCGTCAAGGACATGTTTGATGGATTCGACTCTAGAGAAATGTGTGCCCAAATGTCAATACATAACAGTCTGTTGTGAGATTTCAATAGATTGACCTTCATGTGCAGCAACGGAAGTTAGGAAAATTTCGCGCTCAACCCCGCTACTTGACGTGAAGAAAGAGGCCCCAATCCGGTCAGCGCAATTCTGTTTCCGGCCAACAAATTTTGTGCGATCTGCAATACTTGCTGTTCAGTGACGCTATCGATCTCTTCAATCAAATCCTCCAGGGTCGTATGTGTCCCCGTAATCAGCTCATCTTTGGCAAGTTTATTCATCCGACTATGTGAACTCTCCAAACTCAGCATGAGACTACCCTTCATTTGATCCTTTGTGCGTTTCAGTTCGTGACCATCGATACCATGCCTGGCCAGTTTTCGAATTTCACGCCAGACCAAATCAAGAACCCGCTCAACCTCTCGTGCTCGAATCCCGGCATATACCGTAATGGTTCCGCTGTCTGAATAGCCGGACAAAAACGAGTAGACCGAATAGGATAAACCACGTTTTTCTCGGATCTCCTGGAATAGCCTCGAGCTGACACTGCCACCTAGCACCGCGTTCAACGCGTAGACCGCATAGCGGTCCTTATGCCCGGCTGCAACGCCTTCGAACCCTACACAGAGGTGAACCTGTTCCAACGGCTTCTGTTTCAACGTCGCGCCACCCTGCAATTCAGGAGGCCACCGTTTGCAAGGAATGCGACTTGAAGACTTGCGATACCCGCCAAAGGTGCGCGCCAGTATTTTTTCAAGCTGACGGTGATCGAAATTCCCTGCGATCGCCACTACGATCTCCTCCGGCCGGTAATGGGCATCGATATACTCAAGGAGATCCTGCCGGCTGATCCGGACGATGGTTGATTCTCGACCCAAGATCGGCCGGCTCAAGGGATGTCGCCCCATGACCAACTTGGTATGAAGCTCCTGGACCAGATCTTCGGGGTCATCTTGAACCATGCGGATTTCTTCGAGCACCACCTGTTTTTCTTTCTCAATTTCTTTTCGGCCAAGACGAGAACAAAGAAATAAATCCGAAAGCAGATCCAACGCCATGGGCAAGTGCTGATCCAAGACCTTGACGTAGAACGTTGTTGTTTCGCGTGTCGTGAAGGCGTTCATCTCGCCCCCCAACGCGTCGATTTCACGGGAGATATCCGTCGCCGAACGGGCAACCGTCCCTTTGAAGAACATGTGTTCAATGAAGTGCGAATATCCGGCCTCTGCGGGACTTTCATCACGAGAGCCCGCATTGACCCAGATACCAACCGTCACAGATTTAAGGGTCGGAATCTGCTCAGTGACTAAGCGAATTCCGTTATCGAGAATGAGCTTGCGGTACAAGTGTTACCCGCCCGCTGAATCGTTTGCACCGTTTCTTGTCGGCGCAGGGATGGTCTCTTTTCGACTGAGCCTGATCTTCCCTTGTTTGTCGATCTCCAACACTTTCACGAGAATTTGATCGCCTTCGGCCACTTCATCGGATACCGCTTTCACGCGATGATGCGCAAGCTGCGAGATGTGGACCAACCCATCCGTGCCCGGCAGCACCTCCACGAATGCGCCAAAGTCCATAATCTTTCTTACCGTACCCATGTAGACCTTCCCGACTTCGACTTCCTCAGTCAAGCGGTTGATGATCTCCTTGGCTTTTTGTAACGACGTGCCGTCCGCAGAAGCGATGGTCACAATACCTGTATCTTCAACACTGATCTTCACTCCGCAGTCGGACTGAATCCCGCGGATGGTCTTGCCACCCTGACCGATAATATCGCGAATCTTATCTTGTTTGACTTTCATCGTGTAGATGCGCGGCGCAAAGGGCGACAAGTCGGCTCGAGGAGCCGCAAGCCCCTTGGACATGCGGTCGAGAATGTGGAGGCGTCCCACCCGGGCCTGCTCCAAGGCTTGCTGCATCAACGACATGGTAATGCCACCGATCTTGATGTCCATTTGAAGCGCCGTAATACCGTTTTTAGTCCCGCAGACCTTGAAGTCCATATCACCCAAATGATCTTCAAGACCAAGGATGTCCGACAAGATAATGACGTCGTCCGCTTCTTTGATCAACCCCATTGCGATGCCGGCGACCGGCTCTTTGATCGGTACCCCGGCGTCCATCATGGCCAGCGTTCCGCCGCATACGGTCGCCATTGAGGAAGACCCATTTGATTCCAGAATTTCAGACACAATCCGCAAGGTGTACGGGAAGACATCTTTGTCCGGAATGACGGTCTTCAATGCCCGTTCAGCCAGGGCTCCGTGCCCAACCTCACGCCTTCCCGGTGAGCGGAGCGGCCGCGCCTCACCGACGCTGAAGGGCGGGAAGTTGTAATGCAGCATAAATGTCCTGGTGTACTCGCCTTCCAAGGCGTCAATACGCTGTTCATCGTCGGTCGTCCCTAGCGTCACCACCGCCAAGCTCTGTGTTTCACCTCGGGTAAAGATCGCGGACCCATGGGCGCGCGGCAAGGCACCGACCTCACAGGTGATCGGCCTGATATCGGCCGGACCGCGTCCGTCGGCACGCGAACGGTTCTCTAAAATCATCTTCCGGACTTCCGTGTATTCCAATTGATGGAACACAATCCTGACGTGCCGTTCACTTGAGGGATCATCCGGCTTCTTCAGCTTTTCAATAGCGTCGGCCAGAATTTCGTCCAGCCGCTCCTGTCTGGCGGTCTTGTTGGCAATCATGATGGCATTACGAATTGGTTGTGCGACCAACGTCTTGATCTCGGCTTGGAGCGCGGAGTCGATTGACTCCGCAATAATCTCTCGCTTCACCCGACCGACCTTTTTGGCCAATTCATCGATCTGCTGGACAATTTTCTTAATCTCGGCATGAGCCAATTCCAGCGCTTCGAGCATCGTCTGCTCGGATAATTCATTGGCGCCTGCCTCCACCATCATCACCGCGTCCGCTGTACCTGCAACCACCAGATGCAGTTCACTCCGTTCCATTGTTTCGAGGTCAGGATTGACGACGAGCTGGCCGTTGACCCGACCGATCTTCACCCCGGCAACGGGACCGTTGAAAGGGATGTTGGACACCGCGAGAGCGGCTGATGCCGCCGTGATTCCGATGACGTCGGAAGAGCCGGTCTTATCTGCCGAGAGGACTGAGGCAATGACCTGCGTTTCGTAATAGTAGCCTTCGGGAAACAGGGGGCGGATCGGACGGTCAATCAAGCGGCTTGTCAGGACTTCCTTTTCAGCCGGTCGACCTTCTCGCTTGAAGTACCCGCCAGGGATTTTTCCGGCCGCGTAGGCCTTTTCCTGATAGTCGACGGTCAACGGAAGAAAGTCGATACCAGGCTTGGCCGTTTGTGCAGCCACGGCCGTCGCCAAGACGACTGTGTCACCATATGAAGCCCAAATTGATCCATCAGCTTGCTTGGCGACGCGACCGGTTTCGAGGCGGAGGATCCGACCTGCAATGTCGACTTCTACAACGTGTACCATCTATGGTCTCCTCTGGTTAAATCCACAGATGCCCACTGAGATGCGCTCAACGACAAATGACAAGTTAAAGGTGGAAAGTGTGAGACTTCTCAGTCACTTGATAAGTTTCACTTTCACACCGCGCACTTCGTGTGAGCGCATGTCGGTGTTCATCTGTGGGACATTCAAACGATACCTATGGCGCCGGTAAACGCCTCTGTTAGCACGACCGGTTACTTGCGAATGCCGAGTCGATCGATCACGGCTCGGTAACGCGTGTCATCCACACCACGGAGATAGTCCAGCAAACGTCGTCTGCGTCCGACCAGCTGCAACAACCCACGACGCGAGTGATGATCCTTTTTATGACTCTTGAAATGTTCGGTGAGATACGTAATCCGATTGGTCAGCACAGCAATCTGAACTTCCGGCGATCCGGAATCCCTGTCATGTTGCTGATATTGCTTGATGAGTTCACTCTTTGCTTCCTTCAGTAATCCCATACCTACTCCTTCCGCATTAATGACTCAAGAGACTCAGTACCTTGCGAATTCTAATCGACCCCGCGCGGCCGGTATCGCGAGTTCCAATGGCCAACAACTGACCCGCTTCATTCTTCAGCCGTACGGGAACAGCGGCGGGGGAAGAGGCCAGTTGCCCGACTCCCACCGGAAAAATCGGCGAGCCATGCAGGACACGTTGCGCCTGCTCTGCGTTCACAACCACCGCCGGGAGTTGGAAGAGAAGTTGGTCCAACGAAATGAATCGTTCACGGAGCGTTCCCATCGTGAGATGGCCGGCGACTTGATCGATCGTCATTGCCTGTTCGATCGACAATGGGCCGACACGGCGACGTTCGAGAGCAAGGAGATGTCCGCCTACGCCTAAAACCTGTCCGATGTCGACGCACAGCGTGCGGATATACGTGCCTTTTGAGCACACAATGCGCAGGATCACGTCACGACCGTGAACGGCCACGATCTCCAGCTGATGAATCGCGATCGATCGCTCTTCCCGCTCGACCGTTCTGCCTGCTCTAGCCGCTTTGTAAAGCGGCTGTCCACCGATTTTCACGGCTGAATACATCGGCGGCAATTGCTGTTGTATTCCTCGAAATCGAGTGATCACCGCCTGAAGCACATCTTCAGGCACCTCACATGGATCGACCTTAGTCAAAACCTGACCGGTTGCATCCTGAGTGTCGGTCGTTTCTCCCAGGCGTAAGACGGCACGGTACTCCTTATCCCAATTAATCAAGTATTCAGCGATTCTCGTGGCCCGACCGACAAGGATAGGCAAGACACCCGTGGCACTCGGGTCCAGTGTGCCGGCATGACCGACTTTGCTGCCGCGCAATAAGCTCCGGACCTTGGCCACAACATCGTGTGACGTCCAGCCGGCTTCCTTCTGGACAATGAGGACTCCCTCCAGAACGCCTTCCTGGTCAGTAGTGATGCCTGCCCGGTCCATACCTTTAAGATTCCGCGACCCTCTGCCCGCTGTTGGCAGAGTCCTGAGTCTCATGTTGTTCAGATTCCCCGTGCAATCCTTCCAACAGCCGCATGATACGGTCACCGCGAGCTCCGCTGACATCCTTCTTGAAAATCACATCCGGAAGGTAGCGGAGCGAGAGCCGCCGTCCTAATTCCGATCGCACAAACCCACTGGCTTTTGAGAGACCGGCAAAGATATTCCGCTCAGCCTCGCCCGTTTCCATGGTCGTGACAAAAACATGAGCGATGCGCAAATCCCCTGTCAGCTCGACATCGGTGACCGTCACGTCACGAATCCGGGGATCCTTGATTCTTCGCATGAGAATATCCGCCACTTCCATCCGGATTTGGTCGGCCACCCGTTCGGCTCTTTTATAGGTCGTCTTCGACATCTTGCTATCCCGACGTAGTCGATCGCACGCATTGCGGAGCCTAGAGCAATTCTAATTGAGTTCTCACCACTTCGACTGCCGGCATGCTTTTGATCAGATTCAACGCTTGGTCAAGCACCTGACTTACGTGTCTACTCTCATTCGAGACGCAAGCCATCCCTAGGATGGCCTTCTGCCAGAGATCCTGCCTATCTACTTCGGCGACTGAGAGATTAAACCTGCCACGAAGCCTGTCTTTGAGCCCGTGAATGACTTGTCGCTTGTCTTTAAGCGATAGGCTCCCCGGGATGAATAATTCTATCGTGCATAGACCCACGACCATGGCCAAGGGTTCAGTTAGAGTAGGCTCATGATGGAGGCTCTACTACGCGTAACCGGCCTTTGGGAAACAGGCTGCATGAAAACTCTGAGACTTCTACTAGAGCTTCGTTGCGATCTTATCGATTGCATAAGCTTCGACAATGTCGCCGGATTTCACGTCATTGAAGTTCTCGATGCTCAAGCCACATTCATACCCCTGCTGCACTTCACGCACATCGTCCTTGAAACGCCGCAACGAAGCGAGTTTGCCTTGATAGACCACCACATTGTCACGAATCACTCGCACCCCGGCGCTTGACCGAGGGATCGTCCCGTCAATAATATAAGACCCTGCTACCGCTCCGACCTTCGGAATTGTAAACACCTGCCGGACTTCCGCTCGTCCCAACACACGCTCTTTCAGGGTAGGCTCGAGCAAGCCTTCCATCGCAGCCTTGATGTCGGCAATGGCGTCATAAATGATCGTGTAGAGCCTGATATCGACACCCTGCTGTTCGGCCAATGCGGTTGCCTTCGGCTCCGGCCTAATATTGAACCCGATAACGATGGCTCGCGATGCGGCAGCAAGCAGCACGTCGGATTCCATGACTCCACCGACTCCGTTATGAATCACACGGAGCTTGACGGCGTCTGTCGACAGCTTTTCGACTGCGCCTGCCAATGCTTCAGACGATCCTTGCACGTCGGCCTTGATGACAATGGCCAATTCCTTCACAGATCCTTCTTGGATCTTCGCGAAGAGATCATCCAAGGACACTTTCGCAGGACCGGTGAGTTCTGCTGCCCGCCGCTTTTGAGATCGCTCTTCCGCTATCTCTCGGGCGACTCTCTCATTGGAGACGACATGGAAGACGTCTCCCGCCGACGGAACGCCCGGCAATCCGATCACTTCCACCGGAATGGACGGTCCCGCCTGCTGTGCTTTTTCGCCACGATCATTCATGAGGGCTCGGACACGCCCGCTGAATGTTCCCACGACATAGGCGTCCCCCGCCCGTAGAGTCCCGCTCTGGACCAACACTGTTGCAACAGGCCCCCTCCCTCGTTCGATCTTAGCTTCGATGACAGTGCCTTTGGCCTGTCGGTGAGGATCCGCTTTGAGTTCAAGCACTTCCGCCTGAAGTAAAATCATCTCGAGGAGCGTATCGAGACCCGTTTTCTGTTTGGCGGATACCTCGACCATAATGGTATCCCCGCCCCATGCTTCGGAGATCAGTCCTTGTTCAGAGAGGGCGTTTTTGACCCGATCAGGATTGGCTGTCGGCTTATCGATCTTATTCATCGCCACGATCAGCGGCACTCCGGCTGCCTTGGCATGGTGAATCGCTTCGATGGTCTGCGGCATCACGCCGTCGTCTGCTGCGACAACCAAAATGACGATATCGGTGACCTTAGCTCCACGAGCTCGCATTGCTGTAAAGGCTTCGTGGCCTGGAGTGTCCAGAAACGTCACTTGTTTACCACGCACCGAGACGGTATAGGCGCCGATATGTTGAGTAATGCCACCGGCTTCCCCTCCCGCCACGTTTGTTTGGCGAATCGCATCGAGAAGAGACGTCTTTCCGTGATCGACATGGCCCATAATGGTCACGACCGGCGGTCGAGGCTCCGGACGTTCATCACCGCCCGTCTCAACTACATCTTGCAGCAATTCGTCACCAACTTTCTCGACCGATATGTCAACTTTAACTCCATTTTCCTCCGCGAAAATCGATGCGGCATCCAGGTTCATCGGTTGGTGAAACGTCAGCATTTGTCCCATGTCCATCAGCTTCCGAACGATGTCCGCCGGCCGTTGACCGATTAACTCGGCGAATTCTTTTACCGTCGTCCGCGGGGTAACCTTCACGCTCTTCCGGCGTGGTTTGGTGATTTCTGCAGGGGTGCTATGGTGTACATGCTTGGATCGGTCATCCCGTCTCTGCACCGGAATCGCACGAAGGTCCTGCCATCGGGCGGCATCCTCACGGAGTTTCACATCTTGTTGTTGCTGCTGGCCATCTCTGGGGCGGCCTGTTTTTCGTGCTTTCTTCAGCTTGTCTTTTTGTCCCTCGGCCTCGATGGCCTCGAATGCCATGCTTTTCTTTTTGCCCGTCACTGGCTCTGGAGTCGGCGCCCCGATCGTCGGCGGAGCGACGGTCGGCTTTGTCGGCACCTCTGCCTGCTTCGCAACTAGCGGCGCCGGTGTGGGTTGGGAAATCTCGCCCGGACTTTCTTCCGTTGGAATGCCGCGATCCACTAGGCCACCACTACTGGGATGTTCAACGGATGGGGGCGGTGCAGGCACGGTAATGGAGGGTGCCGACTGTGTCGAACGCTCACTCTCAACAATCGGAGCTGAAGAACTGGCCTCGGCCGGTTCATCTTCTTTCTTTCGTTTGATCAGAATACGACGCTTGTCAGACTTGGACGGTTCTTCGGCGACGTGGCTCCTTGCCGCCATGGCTTTACCCCGGCTCGCATGCTCCCCTGACTTTGCGCCGAGCTCTCCTTCGATTTCTGTCCCCTGGCCTTTCGATTTTGAGCCCAGCTTATCCAATACTCTCTGAACGATTTCATCGTCGAGCCTACTGCTATGAGAGGAAACCGCTGCTCCCATCTTCTTGAGCTCTGGAATGAGCACTCGATTTTCCATTCCTAACTTCTTCGCGAGTTCATATACACGCATAGCCATGAGACGGTTCCGTTTTCTATCCGCTTGTTGCTTCCTCGGCTCTGGCAGCTTGTCGAGCTTCTTCTTGCAGCCGTTGAGCCTCGGCTTCCTCTGCGAGCGCTGCTTTAATCTCCCTATCGCGTTCTACTTTTTCTTTTTCGTATTCCGTTGCGCTGATGATATCGATCTTCCATCCCGTCAAACGCGCCGCAAGCCGGACATTCTGACCGTTTTTACCTATGGCCAACGACAATTGCGAGTCGGCTGCAACCACGAGCGCCGACTTCTTCTCTTCGTCGATCCCTACCTTTTCGATCGTCGCAGGGTTCAAGGCTTCGGCAATAAAGACCCGCGGGTCCTGGGTCCAGGTAATGATATCGATCTTCTCGCCCCGTAATTCGCGAACGACCGCCTGCACGCGGGAACCTTTAATGCCGACGCAGGCCCCCACCGGATCCACAGCCTTTTCACGCGATGTGACGGCGATCTTTGTCCGGTCTCCCGGCTCTCGAACGACCGATCTGATCTCAATGATTTTTTCCATCACTTCCGGCACTTCGAGTTCAAAGAGTTTCGCCACGAACTGCGGATGGCTGCGGGACAGAATGACTTGCACATCCTTCGGCGTACGACGCACTTCCAGCAACATCGCCTTCACACGATCGCCGCGCCGATACGTTTCACGCGGAATCTGCTCTTGAATCGGCAGGATGGCCTCTGTCTTTCCGAGATCCACAAGGTAATTCCGGCGTTCCATACCGAGAATGATCCCTGTCATGAGATCTCCCTGACGCGTCGAATATTCTTTTTGAACCGCTTCCCATTCCGCCTCACGCACCTTCTGGAAGATGACTTGTTTCGCCGTTTGTGCGGCAATCCTCCCCAATTCGTTCATTTCGATCAGCGATCCGATTTCGTCGCCGATCTCCGCCTCACTATCATACTGGCGCGCTTCTTGGAGAGAGATCTCCGCTTTGGGATTACCGACTGTTTCCACGATGATCTTCTTTGAAACAACGGAAATTTCCCCCGTCTTTGGGTCGATCTCCACTTGGATGTTTTCAGCCTGGCCGAAGCGTTTTTTCGCGGCTGTCTGCAGCGCGGATTCAATGGCCCCGATGACTCGGGCCTTGTCAATTCCTTTTTGACGCCCGATTTCGTCGATCACTGAGATCAGTTCTCGGTTCATACGTCACGCTCCTGCATCCGGTTACCGCTTACAATCTCCAACTCTCCAGCCCCTAAATTTTCACGACCAACTTCGCCTCGCCAATCAGGTCTCGATTCAGTTTCACCGTCTGGGGTGTCCGCGTTGCGGCCACAGTCAGGACGACCGCCTGGTCATCCACCTCCATCAGTCGCCCGGTGATCCTCCACTGGCCTTCGAGCGGTTGTCGAAGCTTGAGGCTCACCTCTTTTCCGATTGCCCGTTGATAGTCCCGAGATCTCTTGAAAGGCCGATCAAGACCCGGAGAAGAGACTTCAAGGGTATAGGCATGGGGGAACGGATCGGCTACGTCGAGCGCCGGTCCTAGGGCCTTATGTGCCTGCTCACAGTCTGCGATGCTGACTCCACCCGATTTATCGATCAGAACGCGAACGACCGAGCGAGAACCTTGTCCCACACACACCACATCAACCAACTCAAGTCCGAGCGTCCATAAGATCGGCGAAATGACTTCGTGCAACCGGTCGGCAACCGGCTGCGGACCATTGCCCGGTATGCTCAACCCATTTCCCTTTGACATGTGTCCAAACAAAAAAGTGGGCATGAGCCCACTTACAGAGAGGGCACCATACCATGCACATCGGTGCAAAGCAAGGGTACTAGCCGGTCAACAGCGTCCAGCGAGCGGCCAGCCCTTTCGTGATGAGACCTGGTTGGCCGGAGCCGATGGTTTTTCCATCGATCTGAACAACCGCGAGTACTTCGAGCGTGGTTCCGGTCAGAAATACCTCGTCCGCGCGGTACAGGAGGTCGACTGGTATGAATCGTTCTTCGATCACGATGTCGTCCTTCTTCGCCAACTCTAGAACCACGGTCCGTGTGACGCCGGATAGAATTCGAGGACCTTCGGGAGCCGTGATGACAACCTCATCTTGAACAACCATGACATTGCTCAGCGCACCTTCCATGACGAAACCATCTCTGACCAAAATTGTTTCGAAGACATCGGCCTTTTTCGCTTCTTCTCGAGCAAGGACGTTGGCCAGGAGATTGACGCTTTTGATATCACAGCGCCCCCATCGAAGATCCTCCCGGGTGCAGGCACTGACGCCGGTGCGTCGGAGTTCTGGCGCCAAGGGATGAAACTTCCTGATGGTCATGACGACCGTCGGGGGAATATCGGAGGGGAAACTATGCTCACGGGGAGCCACCCCTCTGGTAAGCTGAATATAGATTTTGGCATCTTGATATCCGGCCAGGCTGAGTCCTTGTTGAATCCACCGCGTCCATTGGACACTGGTATATGGCTGGCGAAGCGAGAGTTCTCTTGCGCTCCGATCCAACCGGGCAAGATGCGCGGTCAGCTTGAACGGGCTTCCTCGATAAGTCCGAATGACTTCGTAGACGGCGTCTCCGAATTGGAATCCCCGATCATCGATGGAAATGTTCGCGTCTTCCCAAGGAAGAAAGCGGCCGTTGATGAATGCGATGTCGGGCATTGGCTCAATTCCTGGATGGTGGCTCTACTTCTATTCTGAACAAGCGCCGATCTTCTGCGGTAAATTTCCATCCCATGCGCTTTTCGAAAATCAACTCATACATCCCTGACCGCACGGCTTTAAACTCGAAAATGCGCTGCCCGTTTTCTACAGCGTTATTGCTCGCGATGCAGAGGAACTCATCACTAAGAAGCGCAAGTCCTTTGGTGTCGTAAGACGGCACCCACTGTTCGCCTCTGGTGCGATCTTCCCATAGATGAATGAAGAATGACTGGTCGACCATGACCTTGCGGCAGTCGCTGCCGTCCAAAGCAGAGTTGTGATCGACACTGGACATACTCACGTCGATACCCTGATCCGCGTCATAAAGACAACCGTTCAGCCTGAGTTCCCTTTTTATAGTTTCCGTCGAGGGCCGATCAGAATATCGTTCCCGTCCACCCGAACTTCGTAGCTGCCTACACAATAACCGCCGCCGTCGATGCCTTGCCCATTTCTGATATCGAACGCCAGATCATGCCAAGGACAGGCAATGACATACCCTTTGAGCCTTCCTTCAATAAGCGGGCCGCCCTCATGGGGGCAGCTATTATGGATGGCGTACAACTTTCCCTCGACGTTGAACAACGCGATCGGGCGGTCATTGATCGTGACAATTTTTGAATTTCCCGGAGGCAGCTCATCGATCTGCGCAACCTTTTGAAACCCATCCATCGTGCGTATTTCCTCTGGCTGTCTTCCAGCCTCTACATGCGAAGGGCATACTTGAGCTCGTCGCTTTTTGCAACTCCAGCTTTCTTAATGAACCCCGATTCTGCCTGTATCACATACCGAACGTCTTCGGGTGGTGGCCCGAAAAGAGGGCAAGGATCTTGAGCACATGGCTCGGCATGCTCCAGCATATGCACCACGTGATGACTCTCGTCCACCCACAGAATGTCGATAGGGAATCGATATCCCTTGGTTGTTACGCGATGCATCCCGTTTTGCTCAAAGATATAAAGCATGCCTCCGTTCGGAGGCAATGCATCGCGAAAGGCAAGCCCAAAAAGCAACTTCTCCGGCGTGTCAGCCACTTCGGCTTCCAGTTCAACACCGCTCGGAAATGTGACGACGATGATGCTCGATTCCTTGCGTTCGACAAGGAAAACCGAAGCGCTCATCAGGAGAAGGGCGAGCAGAGTCATCATGATGATCCGCTTTTTTCGCTGTTCTCGATTGCTCGTTTTGGCTTGATTATTAGATACCATTGTGATATGGGCCGATCTTTTCTTTCTCCGCTGAGCCCCTCCGCTGAGCCCCTCCGCTGAGCCCCTCCGCTGAGCCCAATGGCCCATGCACACTAACGACCTAGGTCTTCTGACCGGATCCCGTTCAGTTGACTTAGAAAAGAATCACGGAATAAAATGTTTTTCC
>Ga0134126_10000862_pt1 | contig 38404 bp, 32 predicted proteins | sample KB31752_FD_96881 | JGI IMG/M metagenome (GOLD analysis project Ga0134126, IMG submission 96881) | Terrestrial soil microbial communities with excess Nitrogen fertilizer from Kellogg Biological Station, Michigan, USA - KB3-175-2 | ecosystem: Environmental > Terrestrial > Soil > Unclassified ...
CCGCGAGGGCCTGAAGGCCGTCTCCGCGGGCCGCAACCCGATGGACATCAAGCGCGGCATCGACAAGGCGGTCATCGCCGCCGTCGAGGAGCTGAAGAAGATCTCCAAGCCCTCCAAGGACTCGAAGTCGATCGCCCAGGTGGGCACGATCTCCGCCAACGGCGATGAGTCGATCGGCAAGACCATCGCCGACGCGATGGACAAGGTGGGCCGGGAAGGCGTGATCACCGTCGAGGAAGGCTCGGGGCTCGAGAACGAGCTCGAGGTGGTCGAGGGCATGCAGTTCGACCGCGGCTATCTCTCGCCGTACTTCATCAACAATCAGCAGAGCCAGACCGCGGAGCTCGAGAAGCCCCTGATCCTGCTGGTCGACAAGAAGATCTCGAACATCCGCGAGCTGTTGCCGCTGCTCGAGGGCGTCGCCAAGTCCGGCCGGCCGCTCGTGGTCGTGGCCGAGGACGTCGAGGGTGAGGCGCTGGCCACGCTGGTGGTCAACAACATCCGCGGCATTCTCAAGGTGGCGTCCGTCAAGGCCCCCGGCTTTGGCGACCGCCGCAAGGCCATGCTGCAGGACATCGCCGTCCTCACCGGCGGCACCGTGATCTCCGACGAAGTCGGCCTCTCGCTCGAGAAGGCGACGCTGAATGACCTCGGCGAGGCGAAGAAGGTCGTCGTGGAGAAGGAGAACACCACGATCATCGACGGCGCCGGCAAGCAGTCCGACATCAAGGCCCGCATCGAGTCCATCCGCCAGCAGATCGAGGAGGCCACCTCCGACTACGACAAGGAGAAGCTGCAGGAGCGTGTCGCGAAGCTCTCCGGCGGCGTCGCCCTCATCAAGGTCGGTGCGGCCACCGAGGTCGAGATGAAGGAGAAGAAGGCGCGCGTGGAGGATGCTCTGCATGCGACACGTGCGGCCGTCGAGGAAGGCGTGGTGCCGGGCGGCGGAGTCGCCCTGATCCGCGCGTTGAAGGCGCTCGACAAGCTCGAGGGCGCGAACGAGGACCAGTCGGTCGGCATTCGCATTCTCGCCCGCTCCATCGAGGAGCCGCTGCGGCAGATCGTGGACAACGCCGGCGAGGATGCCGCCGTGATCCTCAACAAGGTCAAGGAAGGCAAGGGCACGTTCGGCTACAACGCGGCCTCCGGGGAGTTCGGCGATCTGATCGAGCAGGGCATTCTCGATCCAACCAAGGTCACGCGCCTGGCGCTGCAGAACGCCGCGTCGGTCTCGGGTCTCTTGCTGACGACCGAGGTCATGGTGGCGGAGGCTCCGAAGGAAGAGGAGCACAGCCACGGTGGCATGCCGCCGGGCGGAATGGGCGGAATGGACATGTAACGCCCCCCTCGAAAGAGGTATCGATTCTGAAAGGATGAGCCGATAACCTTATCGGCACTGGTTAGGGGAGGCGCCCGACCCCAAAGCGGGCGGTCTCCCTGAAAGACGCGGAGCAAGACCCCCTATTCCGCGCAATATTTGAGCCCCGCCAAAAGCGGGGCTTTTTTTTGGGTCCGAGTGGCTACGGGGAGTGCGATGGACCGCCCGGCGTTGGCTGAATCGCCGACTGCGACACTCGCTGGTGCAGGTAGTCGACGAATTGCTGGCGCGCCTGCAGGTCGGTCTGCAAGTGTGCTACATCCTCGCAATGCAGGACGGGGATCATCGAGCCGGTCTGCTCGTCGTGTCGGCAAAAGAGAGTCTTACCACCCTCGATTTCAGTGGTATAGCCTGCGCGGAGCGCGAGCTTGAGCTCCGCAGTCGATACTCCCAATTCCTTCGCAAGGGTATCCAATCGGACGGTGGGTGGCTTGACGGACGGCTGGGCGCACCCCGCCGCGCCTAGGGCAACCGTCACACACATGAGGAACATCGGCGCACATGGCCCTTTCATGGGGTTCCTTTCTGGCTTCCGCCTTGGCCTGGAAGTACGCATCATGCTCCAGCGCAGGCCACTTCGTCACATGTCCTCGTGCAGCGCATAATTGAAAGTCTATGCGAGGCTGCGGGGAGCGTCCCATGACTCTACTTTCCAAGCGGGCTCTGTCGGCAGGAGCGGTGGCGGCGGGTCTCGTGCTCGGGCTGGCCGGCCTGGCGATGGGGCAGTCGGAGAGCCCAAAGCCAGCGACACAGGCCGCGGCCGACGGGGTGGTGCCGGAGGGCAAGACCGTCCCGGCGGGGAGGCTCATCGCGAAGGGGCCGGGGTACAGCATCGTGGCAGCTCCGGGAGCGGCGAGCCCCGCGGCGGCGGCCGGCCACACGAGCGTCACGGATGCGCCGCTGGAGACGCTGCACGAGCCGATCGTCTGCCAGGGGCAGCGGGTGCTCAACATCGACAATCGGGACATTCGCTTCGACGGCAACGCGATCACTGCCGAGGATGGCTGCGAGCTCCACATCATCAACAGCCGGATCAGCGCCGCAGGCATCGCCATCCGGGCGCGCAATGCCAGCGTGCACATCGAGAACAGCGAGATCGAGGGACACCAGGCCGCCATCGATGCCACCGGCGCCGCGCAGATCTACGCCGAGGCATCGACTTTCAGGGGCGCAGCGCGCCGCCTCGGCCGGGCGGCGATCCACGATCTCGGTAACAACAATTGGCTATGAGCGCTGGATCCCGGGTCCGGGGTAACACGGTTGCTTGATGGCTTCGCCGTCGGCGCGGAGCTTCGGGCGTGTCTGCAGCGGCAGTTGGACGCGCTCGAGTCCGCTTCGCCGGGCCGGTTGCAGTCACTGCCCGCCGAAGTACGTGACACGCTCCCGCGTGTCTTCGCGGCCAGTGATTTCGTCGCGCAGGCTTGCGCTCGCGACGCTGAGTTGCTGCGCGATCTGATCGAGCGTCATGGCCTGCTGCGCCGCGCGGAGCCCGGTGACTTCGCGGGCCGGGCGCCGTCCGCGCACTCCGGCTCCGACGCGGACATGCTGTCGGCCCTGCGGCGCTGGCGCCGGCGGGAGATGGTGCGGATCGCCTGGCGCGCGCTGGCCGGCTGGGCCGAGGTCGAGGAGACGCTGGCCGATCTTTCCGAGTTCGCCGATGTGGCCATTCGGGTGGCGCTGGCGCATGCCCGGCAGACGCTCGCCGCCCGTTACGGCGAGCCGCGCTCGGCTTCGGGAGCCTTACAGCCGCTCGTGGTCGTTGCCATGGGGAAACTCGGCGGACGGGAGCTCAACTTCTCGTCCGACGTCGATCTGGTACTGCTTTTCCCGGAGGGCGGTGAGACCGCCGGGCCGCGGCCGATCGCCAACGAGGAGTTCTTCACCCGGCTCGGCCAGGGCCTGATCAGGTTGTTGGAAACCGCGACCCCGGACGGGTTCACCCTGCGGGTCGACATGCGGCTGCGCCCCTTCGGCGACAGCGGGCCGCTGGCCACGAGCTTCGCCTCGCTGGAGGATTATCTGCCGCTGCACGGCCGCGACTGGGAGCGGTATGCCTACGTGAAGGCCCGGCCCGTCACCGCGGCGGAGCGGTACGCCGAGGTGCGCGCTTCCGCGCTCGGCCCTTTCGTCTACCGGCGCTACCTCGACTATGGCGTGTTCGAGAGCCTGCGGGAGATGAAGGCGCTGATCGGGCGCGAAGTGCAGCGGCGCGAGCTCGCCGGCGACATCAAGCTGGGGCCGGGCGGTATCCGCGAAATCGAGTTCGTCGTCCAGGCTTTCCAGCTCATCCGTGGCGGACGCGAGCGGCGGCTGCAGACGACCTCTCTCCTGCAGGCGCTGGCGAGCCTCGGTGAATTGCAGCTCATGCCCGGCACGGCCGTCGCCGAGCTGCGCGCGGCCTATCTGTACCTCAGGCGGCTGGAGAACAGCCTGCAGATGCTCGCCGACAGCCAGGTGCACCGGCTGCCCGCCGATGCGCTGTCACAGGAGCGCATCGCGCTCGCGATGGACGCTCCGGGTTGGGAGGCGCTGCTCGTGGAGCTCGGCCGGCACCAGGCGTGCGTCAGCGGCCATTTCAACCGGTTCGTCTTCGGCGGCGCCGCCGGGCGGGACGGCGAGGCGGTCAGGATCGATCTCGGGCGGCTGTGGGATGAGGGCGCGGAGATCGCGGTGCTGTCGGAATCCCTCGGCCGCGTCGGTGTCGCGGAGCCCGCGCAGGCGGTGCAGATGCTGTTGGCGCTGCGCGCCTCGGCGCTGGTGCGCAAGCTCGACGAGCCGGGGCGACAGCGGCTGCAGTCGCTGTTGCCGCCGTTGATCGCCGACATCGGCGCCGCCCGCCTCGCGGGCGCGGAGCAGCTGGCGGTGCTGCGCCGGATCATCTCCATCCTCGAGGCGACCGGCAAGCGCTCCGCGTACTTCGCGCTGTTGCGCGAGAGTCAGCCCGCGCGCTCGCGGCTCATCGAGATCAGCCGCCACGGCGAGTTCCTGGTCCGCCAGATCGCCTCCTACCCGCTGCTGCTCGATGAGCTCGTGGACGAGCGGCTGCTTGCGGAGCTGCCGGATCGGGCCGCGCTCGCGCGGGAGCTGCAGGCCGCCATGGAGCAGGTCGACGAGGAGGATCCCGAGCGCCAGGTGGAGGCGCTTTGCCACTTTCAGCGCGCCGCCGTCTTCCGGATCGCCGTCGCGGACCTGACCCGACGTTTGCCGGTGATGCAGGTGAGCGACCGGCTCACCGAGATTGCCGAGCTCATCATCGCGCGGGCGATGGAGCTCGCCTGGCGGCAGATCACCGCGCAGTTCGGGGTGCCGTACTGCGGCGAGCGCGCGGAGCGGCGGGCCGTGAGCATCTGCGCCGTGGGTTACGGCAAGCTCGGCGGCCTGGAGCTCGGCTACGCGTCGGACCTCGACCTCGTGTTTCTGCACGACTCCCGCGGCGAGCGCCAGGAGACGGAACCGGCCACCGCGGCCCCCGGGCGGGGCACGAATGCCAAGGCCATCGAGAATCCGCTCTTCTTCGTGCGCCTGGCACAGCGCCTGGTGCACCTGCTCACCATGCACTCGGCCGCCGGCCGGCTGTATGAGGTGGATGTGCGTCTGCGGCCGAGTGGCAAGGGTGGATTCCTGGTGACGCAGATCGATGCCTTCGCGGAGTATCAGCGGCGCGAAGCCTGGACCTGGGAGCATCAGGCGCTGCTGCACGCGCGCGCGGTGGCCGGTGACCCGGCGCTGTGCGCGGAGTTCGAGCGCATTCGTCTCGATGTGCTCCGCCACGCCGTGCGGCGCGAGGGTCTGCGGGATGAGGTACGCGCGATGCGCGAGCGCATGCGGCGGGAGCTCTCGAAGGGCCGCGACGGCCGGTTGGACCTCAAGCAGGATGCGGGCGGCATCGCCGACATCGAGTTCCTCGCCCAATACTGGGCGCTCGAATGGGCGCGGGACTATCCACCGGTCGCGATGTTTGCCGACACCATCCGGCAGCTCGAGTCGGTCGCCTCGGCCGATCTCGTCCCGCAGGCGACCATCGATGTCCTCACGGCGGCCTATCGGACGTACCGCACCCGGACGCATCACCTGTCGCTCGCCGGCGAGGCGGCGCTGGTTGCCGCGGACGAATTTGCGGTCGAGCGCGCCGCGGTGACCACCATCTGGGATGAGGCGATGATTCGAGGCTGATGGACTATAATCGACGGATGGCCGCTCAACCCGCATCGCTCACCCGGCTCATCCAGCCGAACGCGCAGAATCAGTACGACATCACGGCGGAGGATCTGCCGCTCTCGTGCCCGATGCCGCAGATGGCTCTCTGGAATTCCCATCCCAGGGTCTACCTGCCCATCGAGAGCAGCGGCTGGGCGAAGTGTCCCTACTGCGGCGCCGAGTACACGCTGCGGCGCTGAGCCTCGCCATCCTCCAGCAGCGGATCGATCAGCCGCAGGAGTTTCTCCAGCGCGCCGCGGTTGCGCTCGACGGCCACCCGGCCGCGATTTCCCATTTCCGTCCGTAGCCCCGGGTCGGCCAGCAGCTCGGCCACTTGCGAGCCGAGCTGCGCGCCGCTGCGCACGATTTTCGCGGCGCCGCAGTCGAGCAGCAGGCGCACCACATCCTCGCCATTGGAGTTGTGGGGACCGGTCAGCACGGGCAGTCCCAGCGACGCCGGCTCCAGCAGATTGTGGCCGCCGATGGGAGCGAGGCTGCCGCCCACGAAGGCAACATCGGCGGCTGCGTAGAAGTAGAGTAGCTCTCCCAGCGTATCGAGCAGCAACACGCTCGAGCCCTGGCGCGCGTCCGCCGCGGACGATTGCGAGCGCCGCGTGAACGCGACTCCCTGCCGCTCCAGCCAACCCGCGACCTCGTCGAAGCGGTTGGGATGGCGCGGCGCGAGCACCAGCAGCGCGCCGGAACGGACGGCGCTCACGCGCCGATGCGCCGCGAGCACCGCTTCTTCCTCGCCGCCGCCGTGCGTGCTGCCAGCGACCCAAACGGCGCGGCCCGGCGCATAGTGCTCGCGCAGCCTCTTGCCGCCGTCGCTGATGTCGGCCGGCAGTGTGAAGTCGAACTTGAGATTGCCCGTGATGTGGGTGCTGTCCGCCGCGGCGCCGAGCGCGCGGAAGCGCTCGGCGTCCGCTTCGGCCTGCGCTGCTATCACGACGCCGCGCCCGACGGTCTCCCTGAACAGGGCGCCGAGGAGCCGATAGCGATCGATCGAACGGCGCGAGAGGCGGGCGCTCGCGATGACCAGCGGTATGCGGCGGATCCGGCACTGACGATAGAGATTGGGCCAGAGCTCCGTCTCGATGATGACCGCGAGCTGCGGCCGCGCGCGGTCTAGAAAGCGGCGCACGGATCCGGGCAGGTCGAACGGCAGGAAACGCACCTCCGCCGCGTCACGCAAGGACGCGCGTGCGCGCGCCGCGCCGGTGGGCGTGAACGTGGTCACCAGCACGGGCGTTTCCGGATAGCGTTGGCGAAGCGCAAGGATGAGAGCCGTCGCCGCCTGCACCTCGCCGACGGAAACAGCGTGCACCCAGATGGGGGATCTCGCCGCAGGCGGGCCCAATCCGAACCGCTCGCCGAAGTTGCGCCAGTAGCTGCGATCCCGCACGCCGCGCAGCGCGAGCATCGCCGAGACCAGCGGCGCGGCGAGATATACCGCCGCGAGATAGAGGAGGCGCATTCGGGTCGGAATCAGCCCGCGGCCGCCGGCTCGCGAGCCGCGGGCGGCTGCCGATAGCCGTCGAGCAGGCCGTGCCAGTCGGCCTCGGAGAAGCGGTCGGCGGGCAGTCCGTAGGTGATCTTCTCCAGCGAGCGCCGCAGCCGCACGAGATTGGCGTCGCGCCACAGGCCGGCGCGCCGCAGCTGACACCGGTCGAAGTCGACCAGGTACACGATCTCCTCGCTGAGCATCACGTTGTGCGCGTTGAGATCGGCATGGCAGACACCGAAATCGTGAAAGCGCCGGATGCAGCGGCCGATCGAGATCCAGGTCACGATGGACAGCGCGCCGAGCAGCAGGCATTCCGCGAGCGATCCGACCGTCGCGAGCCGCTCCGTGATCATGTCGCCGCGATACGTCCACCCGCGGCGCACATAGCGCGCGGCGATCGGCGCCGGCACGGGCAAGCCGGCGCGATGCAGGCGGTAGGTGATGGACCATTCCTGGAACGGCCGGGTCTGCTCCTCGCTGCGCCAGATGTAGCGATCGGGAGAGAGCCGGGACATGAGCCCGCCGCGGTGATAGTGGCGCAACACCAGCCGGCGATCGCGGCTGCGTACGAAGTGCGTCGTGCCCCGCCCGCGCGCGGTGCCGTCGAGCTCGCCGCGGGAGCTCCAGTAGCGCGGGTCGAACCAGGCGGGCGTCAAATTGCGGGCTCGGGAAGCGTCGTATAGCATGGCCCCTCCCTCGATGACCCCGTGCTTGACCTCCGACCCGAGCGGCCAGCGACCACTCATTGGGTGAGGCCTCTGATGGTCCATAGGAAAAAACTGCCGCTCGACCGGCCGCCGGCCACGGCGTGCATATTGAGACTTTCGGCGCTCGGCGACACCTGCCACGCCGTCCCGGTGATCCGGGCGCTGCAGCGCTCATGGCCGCAGACGAAGCTGACATGGATCATCGGCAAAGCGGAATGGCGGCTGATGGAGCTCATCGATGGCGTGGAGTTTATCACCGTGGACAAGCGGGCCGGCTTCGGGGCGCGTCGCGATTTGCGGACGAAGCTGGACGGACGTCGCTTCGACGTCCTGCTGCACATGCAGCTGTCGTTTCGCGCGAGCCTCGTCTCCAGTGTCGTGCCGGCGACCGTCCGGCTCGGATTCGACAAGGCGCGCGCGCGGGAGCTGCAGTGGCTCTTCACCAACGAGCGCATCGCGCCGCGTTCCCGGGAGCACGTCCTCGACAGCTTTCTCGGTTTCCTCGAGGCGCTCGGCATCCAGGACCGCGCGCCGCGCTGGGACGTGCCGCTGCCGGCCGCGGCCCTGGAGTATGCGCAGAGGCTCATTCCCGACTCGCAGCCGACGCTCCTCATCAGCCCTTGCTCCAGTCACTCGCGGCGCAACTGGCGTCCGGCAGCTTATGCGGCAGTCGCCGAGCACGCGGTGCAGCGCCACGGCATGCGAGTCATCCTGGCCGGGGGTCCGACGGCGCTGGAGCGGGACATGGGGGCACAGATCGAGCGCAGAGCGCGGGTACCGCTCCTCAATCAGATCGGCCGTGACACGCTGCCGCAGATGCTGGCCCTTCTTGCGCGCGCGACGGTGATCCTGACGCCTGACTCAGGTCCTGCCCACATGGCGACCATGGTCGGGACGCCCGTGATCGGCCTCTACGCGGCGACGAATCCGGAGCGCAGCGGACCGTATCTCTCGCGCCGGTGGTGTGTGAATGCTTATCCTCAGGCCGCGCTGCGTTTTCGCGGCCGCCCGCCCGAGAAGCTGCCCTGGTGGGAGAAGATCGAGGAGCCGGGCGTCATGGACCTGATCCAGGTGGCCCCGGTCACCGCGAAACTGGACGAGTTGTTAGTATATCGCGCATGACCGATATTCAGGTGCCGATCTCCCCCGGGGAGCTGCTCGATAAGATCACCATCCTCAGGATCAAGGTGGCGCGCATTCTCGATGCGGCCAAGCTGGCCAACGTGCGGCTCGAGCTCGACCTGCTGGAGAAGACCTGGCGCGACTCGCGCTTCGCCGCGGCGGACGTCGCCCGCGACGAGCGGGCGCTGCAGGAGGTCAACGAGCGGCTGTGGGACATCGAGGACCGCATCCGCGAGAAGGAGGCCCGCCAGACCTTCGACCGCGAATTCATCGAGCTCGCCCGCGCCGTCTATCACTCGAACGACGAGCGGGCGGCGATCAAGAGGCGCATCAACACGGCGCTGGGGTCGCGCCTGGTCGAGGAGAAGTCCTACCAGGCTTATTGATTGGCGCAAATCGCTCCCGGCGATTCGCGCGAGCGCGCCCTCTGACGGGGATTCATCCCGCGGCCCCGGGAACGGCCCGGGGCCGCTCAACGGATCGCTTTTGCACTACGGATTCGGTGGCGGGGGTGGCGGTTGCGGAGTGGGGGCCGGCGCCGGGGGCGTCATTGCTTCGGGCGTGATCGCTCCTGGCGACACCGACACCGGCGCGGTCAGCCATTGGTTGATGGTCTGCACTTCGTTCGGATCGAGCGTGCCGGCCGCAAATCTCAGCGCCACGACGCTGTTGATGTAGGAGTAACGACTGGTGGCGTAGTTGGTCTTGGCCTGCACGAGCGTGCTCAACGCATTGAGGACATCGACCTCCGTCTGCGTGCCCACCCGGTAGCCTGCTTCGGTTGCACGGTAAGCCGTCTGGCTGGACGTGAGCGCCTGCTGCAACGCCTGCACGTGAGCGATCCCGCTGATGACGCCGAGGTAAGCATCACGCGCCTGCTGTATGGTCGAGCGCGAGGCTTGCTCGACAGCATCCTTGGCCGCGATCCACTGGTACTGCGCCTGATGCACGCGCGCCTCGGTCCCACCGCCGCTGAAGATGGGAACGGTGACCTGGAGCCCGATCTCGCGGTCGTTCGACCACGAGGGCAGGCCCTGGAAGGTGCCGTTGATGCCGATGAGCGATTCGTTCGTGCTGGAGCTGTTGAAGGTGCGGCTGGCGATGAGACTCAGCGTCGGCAGGTGGCCGCCGAAAGCGACACGCACGTTGTCCCGCGCCACATCCGCCGCCATCCGGCTGGCGATCAGCGTGAGGTTCTGATGCAGCGAGGTCTGGACCCACTGATTCTGGTTGGCCGGAGTCGGCATCACGAGCGGCATGTTGGCACCGGGCTCCGACAACGTCCCGTACTGTCGCCCGGTGATGACCTCGAGCTGATCCTCGGCGCTCGCCAGCGACTCCTTGTCGGCGATCACGGCCGCCGCGGCCGTATCGCGGGCGGCGCGCGCCTGCTCGACGTCGGTGATGGCGATCAGGCCGACCTGATAGCGCTTGTTGGCCTGCTGCAGCTGCAGGTCGAACGCCTGCAACGAGGACTCCTGCGCCTGCAGCGTGTCGAGTGCCGAGAGTACATTGAAGTAAGCGGTGGCGACCCGCAGGACCAGGTTCTGCGCCGCGGCCTCGTAGGTCGCCTGGGCCTCGGCTACCTGACTGTCGGCTGCCTTGAGGTTCATCCAGTCTGTCCAGGAGAAGAGATCCTCCGAGAGGTTCAGGCTCCACTGTTTGGCACCGACGGAACTGGTGCTGTAAACGGAAAATGGCGCCGGTCGCCCCGAGGCGCTCACCTGAGACTGGGTGAACAGACCCGACGAATGTGTCCAGGTCTTGCCCGCCGATCCGGAGATCTGTGGCAGCAGGAGCGCCCAGGCTTCCGGTCTGGCCTCACGGGCGGCCTCGTAGTTGGCGTAGGCCTGCTGAAAGGTGGGGTCACTGGCCAGGGCGTCCTGGTAGACCTTGGCGAAATCCGCGGCCCTGCCGGCGGCCGGAAGCCCGATGGCGAAGCCGGCATAGAAGAGGGCCAAAGAGAGGCTGAGCCTCGAAGTCCGTACGACGCGGTGCATGATCCCGAGATGCTCCTGATCTGGAGAGAGGCTCCTAGAACACAAAACCCTGCGGCCGAGTTGCATGAACGAGCGGATCGATGACCGTCTCGAACAGGCTCTCCGTGCCCCACGCATCCTCGGTGACCCGGCGGATGAGCAGCGCCTCCATCGCCGGCGGCGCGCCAACCACGACGAACAGCCGCCCCCCGACCGCGAGCTGGCGCTGGAAGCGCTCGTCGGGGACGGGGAGGGAGGCGGTGACCGCAATCGCATCGTAGCGTGTGTCGGAATCGAGCCGAGTCGCATCCTGGGTAACGATGTCCACGTCCCTTTGGCCGAGGGAGGCGACGTTGCGCCGGGCGAGCTCCGCGAGCTCCGGGAAGATCTCCAGCGACCGGACGGATGCGCCGGCAGCCCGCAGGCACGCCGTCACGAATCCCGAGCCGGCGCCGATCTCGAGCACGCGCTCGCCCCCCGTGAGGGCGAGGGCCTGGAGGAGCCTGCCGACGACGCTCGGCCGCAGCATGTGCTGGCCGCACGGCAGCGGAATCTCCACGTCCGCGAAGGCCAGGAAACGATGCTGCGGAGCGACGAACGCCTCACGCGGCACCTGGCGCAGAGTCTCGAGCACCCGCGCATCGAGCACATCCCAGGCGCGCACCTGCTGCTCGATCATCTGCTCGCGTGCCTGGATGAGGGACATCTTGCTCGGGGCTCCGATTGGACTTATTGCATTTCGGGAGGCGGGGGCCCGTGAAGTTACGGGTTTTCGCGTCTCCTGCCAAGCCGGTTTGCGATGAGATATGGTGAAACGCCGACGGGGCGCCAGATACCTACGCTATGCTTCCACCGTCCGCACCCCGGGCACGAGAATAATGAAAGCAATCCCGGACTGCTCCCCAGTCGTGATCCGCATGAGCTCCCATCGAATGGCCCGAGCAGCCGGTCGTGCGCGCGCGGCCGGCGGGACGCGCTGAGTGTCCGCCTTGGCGCTGCTCTGCATCCTTCTGGCCCTGGCCGCGGCCGTCCTCCTGTGGTTGCACGCCACCCAGCGTCGTGAGCTGAGCGACGTCCGACGGCTGTCGCAGCAGCTGCAGCGGATCGCCATCGGCGGCTCGCTCGCGGGCCGGGTGGAATCGGCCGGCGCCAGGCCGGAACTGTCGGCGCTGGTCACGGCGATCAACCATCTGCTGACGCGCGCCGCCGCCGACCGCGAGGGCAGCCGGGTGACGCCGAAGCTCTTCGCCGAGCTCGGCGAGCGCATCCACGAGGCGGTGCTGGTGCATCGCGAAGTGATCCTGTACGCGAACCGCCAGTTCGCCGGGCTGGTGGGCGCGGATCGTGCCGACCTGGCGGGGCGCCGGCTGGGCGACCTCGTGGCGCCCGAGTATGCCGAGCTGGTCCACGAGAACATCCGCCGGCGGCTGGCCGGCGAGCCCGCGGCGGAGCGGTACGAGGTCGAAGTCCTCGGCCGCGAAGGCCAGGTGAGCCGGCTGGAGATCAATTCCGCGCGGGTCGACTATGACGGGGGCAGCGCCCTGCTGGTGACGGGCGTGGAGATACTTCCCACCCAAACCGTGGAGGCGCTGCGGGTGCGGACGGAAGGTGACCCCACGGCATATCTGCTGGCCCTGAACTCGCTGGCCGAGGCCGTGATCGCCACCGACGTCGACGGCCGCATCACCTATATCAATCCCGCGGCGGAGCGGCTCGCCGCGACGCCCGTAGCGGAAGCGATCGGCCGGACACTGGAGGAAATTCTCGGACTGGTCGACGAGACCGACCGACGCCTGCTCCCGGACCCGGTACGCCAGGCGCTCACGAGCGGGATAGCGGTGACCTTGGGCCGCCGCGCGCTGCTGATCTCCCGCGCCGACACGAGCGAGCGCTCGATCGAGCTCTCGGCCACACCGATGCGCAATGCCTCCGGCGAGCAAGTCGGCGTGGTGGTCCTGCTGCACGATGTTTCCGAGCAGCGCGGCCTCGCCCGCCAGATGTCCTACCAGGCGACTCACGATGCGCTCACCGGCCTCGTCAATCGGCGCGAGTTCGAGCGGCGCCTGGAGGAGGCGATCGAGAGCGGCCACCGCGGTGATGGCCAGCACGTGCTGTGTTATCTCGACCTCGATCGTTTCAAGGTCGTCAACGATACGAGCGGGCACCTGGCGGGCGACAGCATGCTGCGCGAAGTGGCGAAGCTCCTGCGCGATGCGGTGCGCGACAGCGATACCGTCGGGCGCCTCGGGGGCGATGAGTTCGGCATGCTGCTCGTCGGCTGTCCCCTGGAGAAGGCGCGCCAGATCGCCGACGATGTCTGCCGCGCGGTCGACGATCATCGTTTCGTGTGGCGCGACCGGATATTCAACATCGGGGTGTCGGTGGGTCTGGTAGAGATCTCGCGTGAGAGCGGCACCATCGAGGAGTTGCTCACCGCGGCCGACTCCGCCTGCTACGTGGCCAAGAAGCAGGGCTCCGGCCGGGTGGCCCTGTATTCGGCGCGCGATGAGGCGCTGGCGCGCCATACCGGCGAGATCCAGTGGCTGCAGAGGCTGCAGGGCGCGCTCAAGGAGAGCCGCTTTCAGCTCTTCTATCAGCCGATCGTGCCCGCCCACGGCATCAACGGCGGTGGACCGGCGATGGAGGTGCTGTTGCGGATGCAGGACGAGGACGGTCACCAGGTGCCCCCGGCGGAATTGGTGCGGGCGGCGGAACGGCACCGGCTGATGAGGCTGGTCGACCGCTGGGTGGTGCAGACGACGCTCGCGGCGCTGGGGCGGGGCGCGATCCCGGTGCCGAACGACCGCTGTATCGCCATCAATGTCTCCGGGCAGACGCTCGCGGACACTCAATTCCTCGAGTTCGTGGTCGAGTGCCTGGACAGCACGGGGGTCACTCCCGCGCAGGTCTGTTTCGAGATCAGCGAGACGGCGGTGGTGGCCAACCTCGAGCACGCGCGCCGCTTCGTCGGCGTGCTGCACGGCATGGGCTGTCAGTTCGCCCTGGACGACTTTGGTTCCGGCGTGGGCTCCTTCTCCAACCTGAAGAGCCTGCCGATGGACTACCTCAAGATCGACGGCTCCTTCATCCGCAACCTGGCGCGCGACTCGGTCAATCAGGCGATGGTCACGGCGATGATCAAGTTGGCGCGCACGCTCAACTTCAAGGTGATCGCGGAGCAGGTCGAGGACAGCGCGGCCCTGGATGCGGCGCGGCGCATGGGCGTCGACTTCGTGCAGGGCTACGCCATCGCCCGGCCGCAGCCCCTCGCCATCGCCGCCTAACTCTTCCTCTTCGGCTCGAACTTCAAGGCGGCGCCGTTCATGCAGTAGCGCAGGCCGGTGGGCTTGGGGCCGTCAGGGAAGACATGGCCGAGATGGCCGCCGCAGCGCGAGCAATGGACCTCGGTCCGCTTCATCAGATGAGCGTGGTCTTCGCGCGTGGCCACGGCGCCGGCGATCGGCTGCAGGAAACTCGGCCAGCCGGTGCCGCTTTCAAACTTCGCCTGCGACTCGTACAGCGGCTGGCCGCAGCCGGCGCAGCGAAACACACCCTCGCGGTGCTCGTCGTTGAAGGCGCTGGTGCCGGCCCGCTCCGTGCCATGACGGCGCAGCACGCGGTATTGCTCCGCGGTCAGCCGGGCGCGCCACTCTTCATCGGTCTTCTCGACCGGGAACTGCTCTTTCGAATCCACGCCCGAACCTCGCCCATGCTGCCGAATCACCCCACGAGTCCAACAGGTCGGCCGCAGGGTCGTCAAGCGCGCGAGCGGGCGCTCTCGCCGGGCGGCGCCCGCGAACTTTCTCCGGATTGCTCCCGACGAGAAAGCAACAGGGAGGTCGCGCAGAAAAATATCCGTCCGATCAATGGATTAGCGATGATCCGCCGCCGCCCGTGTAGGCTGGCGCCAACGACCAACAGCCGGCCGCGCGCGCAAACCAACGGTGCAAGTTGGCCGCGGCCGTGGTAAGAAGGGCGCCCATTCATGCACGAGAGCGAGCAGCATGGAAGCGTCGCATACCCTATGCAGCTTGCCCGTTTATGGCGTGAGCACCTTGCCGCAGGTTGTCCCCGCGAGCTGAGCGGCGTCGAGATCGCCGGCAGCGACGCGCGCACTCTCGATGCCGAGATCACGGCTTGCGTGAGCGCGCTCATCTGCAGGTCGATGACCGTCGATGAGCGCATCGAGCGCCGTCTCGCCGAGATCAGGGAGGCGCTGGCGAACAAGCAGGCGGAAGCGCAGGAGCCGGTAGCGGCCTATTGCGCGCGGCTGAACGAGCTGGTGGGCGCGATGCTCACCGAGTCCCGCTCCGGCAGAGCCTAGGTCGATTGGCGCAAATCGCTCCCGGCGATTTGCGCGGCCAGCCCCTCGGCCCTTTCCCACCCCGCGGCCCAGGGAACGGCCCTGGGCCGCTCACTTATTCGCCTTCTAGCGACGTCCCTCGCACGATTCTTGCTCAGCTTGGGCTGGGTAGGCGTTCTAGGAGCAGACTGCTGTGGGATTTCCGAGTCTTGCAGGAGAGGCCGTCGTGGAGGACTTGCCGCACGCAGAGGTGCCGCTGAAGGTACTGGTCGTGGACGATCAGGTGGATTCCGCCGACGCGGTAGCCTGCCTGCTGTCGATGATGGGCCACGAAGTGCATACCGCCTACGGCCCGCACGAGGCGCTGGAGAAGTACCGGCAGGTACACCCCGAGGTCGTCTTCATGGACATCAGCATGCCGGAGCTGAGCGGCCTGGAGACGGCCGCCCGCATCCGGTCCATGCCCGAGGGCACCTCGACCACCATCATCGCCCTCACCGGTCTCGGCCACGAAGCGGACCGCCGCCGCTCGCGCGAGGCGAGCATCGATCACCACGTGGTCAAGCCCGCCTCGCCCGCCGTCCTCCACCGCCTGCTGAGCGCAATCCACCACGCCTGATTCCTCCGGCGTCCGAAAGCAAGCCGGATCAATCCCTGTAAGTCGGCTGGCCGCGCACAAAATCGCCGGGAGCGATTTTGGACGGCGCGAAGCGCCGGGCCCGAAGGGCCGAGGCCCAGGATGGGCCGAGCAACGCGGCAGGACGCCGCTCTTTGCGCCCCGCTGCTGCTTACAGCAGCGGGATCATTAGCAGCGCGACGATATTGATGATTTTGATCAAGGGATTGATCGCGGGGCCGGCGGTGTCTTTGTAGGGGTCGCCGACGGTGTCGCCGGTCACGGCGGCCTTATGGGCTTCCGAGCCCTTGCCGCCGAAATTGCCTTCCTCGATATACTTCTTGGCGTTGTCCCAGGCGCCCCCGCCCGTGGTCATGGAGATCGCGACGAAGAGGCCGGTCACGATCGTGCCGATGAGGAGGCCGCCCAAGGCCTTGATGCCGGCGCCGGGGCCGAGCAGGTAGTTCATCACCACGACCAGCACGATGGGCACCACGATCGGCAGCAGCGACGGGATGATCATCTCGCCGATGGCGGCGCGGGTCAGCAGGTCGACGGCCCGCGAGTAGTCGGGCTTCGCGGTGCCCTCCATGATGCCCTTGATCTCGCGGAACTGGCGGCGGACCTCGGTGACCACGGAGCCCGCGGCGCGGCCTACGGCCTCCATGGCGAGCGCGCCGAACAGGTAGGGCACCAGGCCGCCGATGAAGAGGCCGATGATCACTGCCGGATCGGACAGAGAGAAGGTGAGCAGCTTCCCGGCGGCCTCGAGGTTGTGCGTGTAGTCGGCGAAGAGGACCAGGGCCGCGAGAGCCGCGGAGCCGATGGCATAACCCTTGGTGACCGCCTTGGTCGTGTTGCCGACCGCATCCAGCGGGTCGGTGATGTCGCGAACCTGGCGCGGCAGGCCGGCCATCTCCGCGATGCCGCCCGCGTTGTCGGTGATCGGGCCGTAGGCATCGAGCGCCACGATCATGCCCGTCATCGACAGCATGGCGGTGGCGGCGATCGCGATGCCGTAGAGGCCCGCGCCGCTCGCCTCGCCCAGCTTGAACGATCCCCAGATGGCGAGGCAGATCGCGATCACCGGCAGCGCCGTCGCCTTCATGGAGACGCCGAGACCGGCGATGATGTTGGTGGCGTGTCCCGTCTGCGAGGCGGCGGAGACCCTGCGGACCGGGCTGTACTCGGTGGCCGTGTAGTACTCCGTGATGACGATGAGCGCGCCGGTGAGGGCGAGGCCGATGAGCGCACAGCCGAAGAGCGAGTTGCCCTGCGCCGGCATGAGCGCGTGCGTAATGAAGTAGAAGCCGATCGCCGAGACGATGCCGGAGACGATCACACCCTTGTAGAGGGCGTTCATGATCTTGCCGCCCTCGCGGGTCGAGACGAAGAAGGTGCCGATGATGGAGGACACGATCGACACCGCGCCGAGCGCCAGCGGATAGACGGCGGCGTTGAATCCGGCCGCATCGCCCCGCTTGCCGAAGAGCAGGCCGCCGAGGAGCATGGTGGCCACCACCGTGACGGCGTAGGTCTCGAACAGATCGGCAGCCATACCGGCGCAGTCGCCGACGTTGTCGCCGACGTTGTCGGCGATCACGGCGGGGTTACGCGGGTCGTCTTCGGGAATACCGGCTTCCACCTTGCCCACGAGGTCGGCGCCGACGTCCGCTCCCTTCGTGAAGATGCCGCCGCCGAGACGCGCGAAGATTGAGATCAGCGAGCCGCCGAAGGCGAGGCCCACGAGCGCGTGCAGGGCCGGCGCGTTGCCGATCAGGTGGCGCAGGATGGCGTAATACCCGGACACCCCGAGCAAGGCGAGTCCGACGACCAGCATGCCGGTGATTGCGCCGCCGCGGAATGCCACCGACAGGGCGGCATTGAGGCCTCGCGTGGCGGCCTCGGCCGTGCGCACGTTGGCGCGCACGGAGATGTTCATTCCGATATAGCCGGTCGCGCCGGAGAGGATGGCGCCGATGGCGAAGCCGCAGGCGGTCGGCCAGTTGAGGAAGAAGCCGAGGATGAGGAAGAGAACGATCCCCACGAGGAGGATCGTGCTGTATTGCCGATTGAGGTAGGCCTTCGCCCCGGCCTGAACGGCCGCGGCAATCTCCTGCATGCGGGCGTTGCCGGCGGGCAGGCGCAGGATCGCGGTCACGGATACGACACCGTAGAGAACGGCGAGCACACCGGCCGCAATAGCGGCCCACAGCCACGTCGTGGCATCCATCGGCAATTCCCCCGAACCCCCGAAAGGGCGTACAAAAAAGGGCGCGAACTATACCACGCGTCTTATAGCTTGAATTCGGTGCGCAGGCGCTTGCGGACCGGGACGCCTTTGATTCGAACATATTCGGGCAGGCCGTCCCGGTAGGGGGGATAGGCCTCGCCCGCGACGAGCGGCTCGAGGTAACGCCGGCAGGCATCCGTGATCCCGAATCCATCCTCGGTGATGTAATCGCGGGGCACCTTCTTCTCGACATTGGCCACCTCCGCGAGGGGGACGTGGCCGATGGTCCAGCGGTAGGGTCGGGACGCCTTGCGGACGATCGTCGGCATCACCGCATTGACGCCCCTGACGGCCAGCTCGACCGCCGCCTTGCCCACGGCATACGCCTGCTCGACATCCACCTTGGAGGCGATGTGTCGGGCCGCGCGTTGCAGATAGTCCGCCACCGCCCAATGATGCTTGTAGCCGTGCGCCTGGCGGATCATCTCCGCCACGACGGGAGCCACGCCCCCCAGCTGGGCATGACCGAAGGCGTCACGGGTGCCGGCCTCGGCGAGGAACTTGCCGTCGGCATACGCGGTGCCCTCGGAGACCACCACGACGCAGTAGCCGACTGCCGTGACGCATTGCTTGACCTTGCCGAGGAAGCGCTCGCGGTCGAACGGCACCTCGGGAAGCAGAATGATGTGCGGCGGCTCACCCGGCAGCGCGGAGCGTCCACCGCGCGTGCGGGCGGCGAGGCCCGCGGCCGCCGCGATCCAGCCGGCGTGCCGTCCCATCACCTCGAAGACGAACACCTTGGTCGAGGTCCGCGCCATGGAGGCGACGTCCAGCGCCGCCTCACGGGTCGACACCGCAACGTACTTGGCCACCGAGCCGAAGCCGGGGCAGCAGTCGGTATGCGGCAGATCGTTGTCCACGGTCTTCGGCACGCCCACGCACGTGATGGGATAGCCCAGCGACTCGCCGATCTGCGAGACCTTGAGCGCGGTGTCCATCGAATCGTTGCCGCCGTTGTAGAAGAAGTAGCCGATGTCGTGGGCGCGGAAGACCTCGATCAACCGCTCGTACTCCGCGCGGTTCTGCTCGAGACCCTTCAGCTTGAAGCGCGCCGAGCCGAACGCGCCGGCGGGCGTGTGCTTGAGGCCGCGGATGACGGCGGGACTCTCGCGGCTGACGTCGATGAGATCCTCCGTGAGCGCGCCAACGATGCCGTCGCGGCCCGCATAGACTTTGCCGATGTGCCGCGACTGCCGCATGGCCGTCTCGATCACGCCACAGGCCGAGGCATTGATCACGGCGGACACGCCGCCGGACTGCGCATAGAACGCGTTTTTCCTGGATATCGCTTTTTTCATTGGCGTCGGAGAGTCCCCAAGGTGAATCCAAAAGCATACCGCACGGCGTTTGACCTTGCCCCCCGGCGCCGGTAACGTGGCGAGCCTTTCGCGGCAGTCAGGTCTCGATAAGTCTCATGCGCATCGTCCTTTTGGGGGCCCCGGGATCGGGGAAGGGCACGCAGTCTCAGCGTCTGGTCGAGCGTCACGGCATTCCGCAGGTCTCCACCGGTGACCTGCTGCGCGCCGCCGTCGCCAAAGGCACGCCGCTGGGCCTGAAGGCCAAAGAGGCCATGGCCGCCGGCCGCCTGGTCGACGACGACATCGTTCTCGGCATGATCCGCGAGCGCCTCGCGGAGCCCGACACTCGCCCCGGGTTCATCCTGGACGGATTCCCGCGCAACCTCGCGCAGGCCCGCGCACTCGATGCACTGCTGCAGGAGATCGGCCAGCCGCTCGAGGTCGTGGTGCAGATGGAGGTCGATTATGGGGAGTTGTCCCGCCGCATCTCCGGCCGGCGCACCTGCAGTGAGTGCGGCCGTGTGGTGAACCTGCTGACCTCACCCCCCGGCGAAGCGGAGCGCGAGCCCTGCCCCAAGACCGGCAAGCCCCACCGCCTCTTCCAGCGCCCCGACGACAACGAGGCGACGGTCGCCGAGCGCCTCAAAGTCTACGAGCAGCAGACCCGCCCCCTCGTCGACTTCTACCGCGAGCACGGCCTCCTTCGCACGATCAACGCCGAGGGCTCCATCGTCGAGGTGGAGCAGCGACTGGAGCGCGCTCTGGCAAGGTAGGCAGGCGGCGCGCGGCGCGCGAGGCGCAAAGTCTCTCAGAGCGCCGCCAGCAATCTCTCCCCGATCACTGCACGCCGCCACCCCCGCAGTGCCGCGATCTCCTGGCCGCCCTCCGCCAGCCGCTCGAGATCTCGCCGCGTCGCCAGCACCTCGGGGCCGATCGCCAGCTCCGTCGCAATCGCCTGATTCACCCCGACGAGCTTCTTGACGAGCGCGCTCTTCACCGGATCCGGCCGCGACCGGTGCTCCAGCGGCGGTGGGGGGTCCGGAACGTCCGCCGCCGCGATGCAGCTCAGCAGCTCCTCACCGCAATGCCGCACCACGCCTTCCGGCACCTCCGCGATCGCCTCCAGCGCGGCCCGCGAGCGCGGCACGCGCACGATGAGCTCACGCAGCGCCGCATCGTCCAGAATCCAACCCCGCGGCCGATTCCGTTCCACGGCCCGGCGCTCCCGCCAGGCGGCGAGTCCGCGCGCCAGGCGCTCCCGGGCGGCGTCGAGTCCCCGCAGCCCCTTCACGCGCCGCCAGGCGTCTTCCGGATCCGTGGCGAGCGCGCGCGCGTCCGCGAGCCCCTCGAGCTCCTCGGCGAGCCACCCCCGCCGGCCGAGCTTCTCGAGCCGCTCCTCGAGCGCGAGCTGCAGCGGGATCAGATAGCGCACGTCGTCGCGGGCATACTCGATCTGCTCCGGCGAGAGCGGCCGGCGCGACCAGTCGGTGCGGGTATGTGCCTTCGGCAGCTCGACGCCGAGCAGCCGGCGAGTGAGCTCCGCGTAGCCGATCTGCGCGGCGAATCCAGCGAGCGCGGCCGCGATCTGCGTATCAAACACCGGCCGCACCAGACCGACCGCCGGCAGGAGAACCTCGAGATCCTGCCGCGAGGCATGCATCACCTTCACGATCCCTCCGGCGGTGAGCGGGCCGGCGAGCGCGCCGAGCTCGGTCACGGCGAGCGGATCGACGCATACGGCGTCATCTCCAGCCGACAGCTGAATCAGGCAGAGCTCCGCGCGATAGGTGCGCTCGCGCAGAAATTCGGTGTCGAGGCCGATGCGCGCGCAGGAGGCGAGGCGCGCGGCGAGATCGGTGACGGCGTCGGCAGTGTCGGCGATGGGGTGCAATGGTGTACCGGAGGATCTGTACAATCCGGCCGCATTATGCACGTTCACATTCTGGGAGTTTGCGGGACCTTCATGGGCGGCATTGCCGCCATCGCGCGCACCGCCGGCCATCGCGTCACCGGCTCCGACCGCAACGTCTACCCGCCGATGAGCACGCAGCTCGAGGCGCTCGGGATAGAGCTCATCGAAGGCTACGACGCCGCGCAGCTCGATCCCGCGCCCGACGTGGTCGTCGTGGGCAATGTCATGACGCGCGGCCAGCCCGTCGTCGAGGCGCTGCTCGAGCGCGGTATTCCCTATGCATCGGGTCCGGAATGGCTGTCGCGCGAAGTGCTGCGCGACCGTTGGGTCCTGGCCGTGGCCGGTACACATGGCAAGACCACCACGTCCTCGCTCCTTGCATGGATTCTCGAGCAGGCGGGGCTCGAGCCCGGGTTCCTGATCGGCGGCGTGCCCGCGAACTTCGAGACCAGCGCGCGCCTCGGTGCCGCGCCCTTGGGCGCGCGCGCGCCATTCGTCATCGAGGCGGATGAGTACGACACCGCCTTCTTCGACAAGCGCGCGAAGTTCGTCCACTACCGCCCGCGCACGCTCATCCTGAACAACCTCGAGTACGACCACGCCGACATCTATCCGGACGTCGCCGCCATCGAGCGGCAGTTCCATCACCTGGTGAGGACGGTGCCGGGCGGGGGCCGTATCGTCTGGAACGCGACCGACGAGCATCTGAAGGAGACGCTCGCGATGGGCTGCTGGACGCCGCGCGAAGGCTTCGCAGGCCATGCGGTTGCGCAGGCGCAGTGGACGGCCCGCGCGGCGGGCGGCGTCGAGGATTTCTCCTGCTTCGAAGTCCTCGAGCTCGGCCGCCCGCGCGGCACCGTGCAGTGGGGGCTCATCGGCGCCCACAACATGGAGAACGCCCTTGCTGCGATCGCCGCGGCGAGGCACGCCGGCGTCACCGTGGAGCGCGCAATCGAGGCGCTGCACTCGTTCGCGGGCGTGGCGCGCCGCATGCAGCTTCGTGGCGAGGTAAACGGCGTGCGTGTGTACGATGACTTCGCCCATCATCCGACGGCGATCGCCACCACCATCGACGGCTTGCGGCGGCGCGTCGGCAAGGGCCGCATCGTCGCGATCCTGGAGCCCCGTTCCAACACCATGCGCATGGGTGTCCATCGCGAATCGCTCGCGGGCTCCCTGGCCGGGGCGGACGAAGTTTGGCTCTATACACCGGCCGACCTGGGTTGGGACCCGGCGGGCGTCTTCGCGGCGCTCGGGCGCCGCGGCCACGGCCGCGGCGATGTCGGGGCGCTCGCGCGGGATCTCGCGCAGACGCTGCGACCCGGCGACCACGCGCTCATCATGAGCAACGGCGGCTTCGGCGGCCTGCACGGCAAGCTGTTGGAAGAGCTCGGGCGCCGTCAGGCCGGCAGCGCCTGAGCCTGCCGCCGGACATAAAACCACGACAAACCGACACCCAGAACGACCGTCCAACCGAGCACCAGCCAACCGGTGAAGCCGTCGTGGCGGCTGAGGAGGAAGGCGAGCGGCGAGGCGCGATTCGGCTGCGACAGCTCGTGGACGACCAACATCACCCACACCCAGCCGGCGTGCAGTCCCATGCCCGCGGCGGTATTGCCGGTGATGGAGCGCACGAGCGCGAGGACCGCACCGACGGCCGTCAGGCATAGAAGCGCATCCGCGATGCCCAGCGGATGGTCGAAGGACTGCAAGGTGCCGTGCAGGAGCGCGACGCCGCTCCAGGCGGAGAGCTGCGCGGTGGGGATGTGGTAGCTGCCGAGGAAATGGGTCCAGGCATAGACCACGGACGTCAGCACGATCGCCACGGTGGTGCCGGACTCCCGCTCGATGCCGGCGTACATCGCGCCGCGCAGCGCCGTTTCCTCGATCAGGCCGACGGCGAGACCGCTCGCGAGCCGCTTGGCGATCAGCGCCGCGAGCGCACCGCCGCCATAGGCCGCGGCCTTGCGCAGATCGAGCAGCCCCAGCGCCATCATGGAGGCCGCAACCGCCGACATCGTGATCACCCCGAGGGCGAGCCCGATGCAAAGCTCACGCAGGTAGATGCCGCGCGGCGCCCCGAAGCCGAGGCTGGTGCGATCCGCGAGCCGCAGCCGCCGCGCCACCAGGACGAAGCCGAGGAGGAATGCCAGCATCCCGATCCGCTCGCCGATGCGATGGAAGGGGAAGTCGAAATACGGATGCAGCAGCAGCCAGGCCGGGTAGGTGAACGCGGCCATCGCGGCCAGACTGGCCGCGATCAACAGCAGGAACCAGGCGAAAGCGCGCATGCGGATGCGATCGAACCGTCGTGGGGGGGTGCGCATTGTTCGCGCAAGTGGTCTTTGCGCGCAAATCCACATTAATGCGGCAAATCGACCGCAAGCCGCAACCTCTCGCGCTGGTCGCGGCCGCGGCCGCCCGCTGACAATGACCGCCGGACATCACACGAGCGGAGAGCCATCATGACGCAGACCCGGGCAAGACAGATACTGCAGTCGCTCATCCAGGGGATCGACCCCGTCAGCGGCGAGGAATTGCCGCACGAGACGGTGCTGCAGCGCGCCGATGTGCTGCGGGCGCTGCTCGCCGGCCTGACCGCGCTCGAGCAGACGGCAGCCCGCGCACAGCGGCGCTCGCAGTTGCCCGACAACGTCGGCCAGGCGTGGACCACCGAGGAGGAAAGCAGGCTCGTCGCCGCGTTCAAGAGCGGCGATTCGCCCGTCATCATCGCGCGCCAGCACGGGCGCACGCTGCGCGCGATCGAGGCGCGGCTGGAGAAGCTCGGATTGATCAGCGCGGAGCAACGCACGACGCGCGGTGGATTCACCGGCGTTGCGGAAGCGCCGCCACGACCGCGGATCGCACGCGGCGCTATACTGGGCCGCAAGAGGGCGCAACGCCGCTCGAGATGAGCTCAGGATCGCGGCGCGATCCGCTGCGGTACTCCCGTGATACAAGTCCCTTCAGATCCGGTGGTCATCTGGTTCGGCAGGATCGGTGACATGGTCATGCTGAGCGCGCTGCTCGAGATCCTGCACCGCCGGTACGCGCGGCCTTGCCGGATCATCGGCGCCGGTGCCTGGACGGCGCAGATCTACCGCTCGCATGGTGATGTTGCCGGAGTCATCTGTCTCGGCCGCCACAGGGCGTTTTTTCTCGACCCCGAGTGGTGGCGCGCGGTGCGGATGCTGCGCGCCGACCGCGCGGCGCCGGTCTATGTGTGCGAGGACTTTCCACGCAAGCTGCCGCGCATCCGGCGCCTGTTGCAGTGGAGCGGTACGCCCGACAGGCGCTGCGTCTTCATGGACGAGATGCTGGCGGCGGCCGCGCGCGGCGGGCAGGCGCCCGAGCACTGGGTGGACCGGCTGGTGGCGCTCGGGCGGTGCACCCCGCCCGCATTCGACGCGGCAGATTTGCCCTGGCCTGAGCCGGCGCCGCGGTGTGCGCCGCGGCTCGAGATCACGCCCGCCGAAGGCGCCGCGTGCGAGGAATGGCTCGCCGCAAAAGGCTGGGTGGGACGTCCGCTCGTGCTGGTGCAGCCCGGCAACCAGCGCACGATGAAAAGCGGCACCCGTCCCCGCATCTCGCCTCAGGATGACAAGGCCTGGCCCGTGGACCGCTGGGCGGCGCTGTTGGCGCACGTGCGCCAGCGCATGCCGGAGGCCCTGGTCCTCCTGGTCGGGGCGCCACAGGAAGCGGCGTTCCTCGAGGCGGTTCGCACGGCGGCGAACCTGCCATCGATCGACATCGCCCTGCTGCCCCTGAGGCGGCTTTTCGCCCTCTGCACCGTCGCGCACAGCATGATCTCCGTGGATACGGGTCCGGCGCATGCCGCCGCCGCCGTCGGTTTGCCGCTCGTGGTGCTCTTCGGCGCATCGCCGCCGCGGCTCTGGCAGCCGCGCAGCGCCGTCGGATCCCCGGTGGTCGGTGTCGGCGGAGCGCCCGTGGCGAGCCGGGTCGATGAGATCCCGGAGCCGGCGGTGTTCGAGGCCTGGTCCGGCTTGCTGGATCATCTGCAGGCCGCATCCGCAGCCGCGCGTTAGCCGCCGGCGAGCAGGCGCTCGAAATCCGCGGCGATGCGCTCGAGTGAGAAACGCGAGCACGCCCATTCGCGGCCGGCCGCCCCCATCCGGCAACGCCGCTGCGGATCGCGCGCGAGGGCGATCATCGCGCGCGCGAGCCCGTCGCTGTCGTCGGGCTCGACGCCGATGCCCGTGCGATCGGGAACGAAGGTCTCCGGGAGTCCGCCCGCGAGGCTCGAGATCACCGGCACGGCGGCGGCCTGCGCCTCGACGGACACGCGCCCGAAAGGCTCCGGGTAGAGCGATGGCACGGCGAGCACGTCGAGCGCCGGATAGAGAGCGGGCATGTCCGCTTCCCAGCCGAGGAGATGATGGCGGCTGGCCTGGGACGTGGCGCGGATTGCGGCACGCAGAGCGGCGCAATCCTCGCCGTCGCCCACCCACAACATGCGCGCGCCCGGCTCGGCCTCGAGAAACCGGCCCGCGGCATCGAGCAGAGTGAAGACACCCTTGGCGGCGATGATCCGGCCGACATAGCCCACCACGACCTCATCTGCGGTGAAGCCGAGCCGCGTCCTGACCTCGGCCCTCGAGGCCGGCGAGGGCCGAAAGCGCTCCGTGTCGATCGGGTTGTAGAGAATGGAGGCGCGCTCGACGCTCATTCCCTGGCGCCGGTAGTCCTCCCGGTGAAATCTCGAGACCAGCAAGAAGCGGTCAGTGCGACGTGACAGGAGCTCACGGGTGCGTTGCCTCACCGGCGCATCGTGCCAATGGCGGAAGAGCGCCACGCGCGCGCCCGTGAGCGCGCGCGCTGCGAGCAGCATCCGATAAAAACGGGGGTCGTTGGAGATCAGCCACTCCGGCCGCTGCCTGACGGTCGTGCGCAGGAGCGCTGCGGTAATGCGTATCCCACGGCTGCGTCCGGGACGTACGGATATCGTAGGCACCCGCGCCTCCTGCAACAGCGTCGCCACGGGGCTGCCGGCCATGACCAGGCAACGCACGTCGTGCCCGCGCTTCGCCATGGCGGTCGCCAGGGCCGCGACGTGCTGCTCGGTGCCGTAGCCGCGGGTGCTCGACTCGGCGAAGAGGAGTCTCATGGTCGAGTTATAGCCCATAATGGGCCGATGATGGCGGCCATGAGCGGCGTCCTATTCTTCGATCCCGTCTGCAGCCAGCCATACGACACGGAAACGCTGCGGCGTCAGGCCATGGGCGGCACGGAAGCGACCGTAGTGCGCATCGCCGATGCGCTGGGGGCGCTGGTCGCGCAGCACAACCGAACGAGCGCGAGTGGGCGCTATCTGCCGCCGAGGCGCGATCCCGAGATCACTGACGTGATCGTCAACCGGGACGCGCGTGCATTGCCGGCGGTACGGGAGCTCTATCCCAACGCGCGCGTTCATCTGTGGTTGCACGACCGCGTGAGGCCGCGCTCCAAGCGCGCCCGCAGGCTCGCCGCTGACGCCAACATCCTGCGTGATCTCGCCGTCAAGGTGATCTGCGTGTCGGACACGCACCGTCACGCCGTCGAAGCCGCCTTGCGGTGGATGGGGGCGAGCGACCGGGTGTCCGCCTGCACCATCTACAACCCCGTGGACGACGATCTGCGGCCGGACGACTCGCCGATCGACGATCGCAAGCTCGTCTTCCTGTCATCGCCCAACAAAGGGCTGAAGTTCACACTGGATGCATTCCGCGCCGTCAGAAGAGCGATACCCGGCATGCGGCTCGTGGTCGGCAATCCGGGCTACAAGAGCGGCTGCGCCGCGCGCGTCGATGGCGTCGAGTACCTGGGCCCGCAGCCTCAGCAGCGCATCCATGCCGAGGTGCGCACCGCGCTCTGCACGTTTTTTCCCAACTTCGTGATCCCGGAGACCTTCGGCCTGGTCCTCGCCGAGTCCAAAGCGCTGGGCACGCCGGTGCTGACGCATGACTGCGGCGCCGCGCTCGAGGTGCTGGTGGACCCGCAGCAGGTGCTCCCGGTCACCGCCGACAGGCAGGTCTACGAGTGGCTGTTGGGCGGCCTTCCGCCCCGCTGGCGCCGCTGGCCGGCGCGCGCGGCGGCGGGACTCGGCCTCTTCGACATGTACATCGAGCGCATCCGCGCCTGGCGCGCCGGCGCGCGGCCGGTGACCTCGCCCGATCCGCGCTTCGCTCTCGCGACAGTCACGCGGCGCTGGCACGAGATGCTGACCGGCTGAGGTTGTGAGCTCAGGCCCTCAGGCCGCGGCCCACGCCGACTTCGAGCCGCCGCCCGCGCCGCTCTCGATCCACACGAGGTCGGTCAGGATGGATCCGTCGGCCTTCAGCTCGAGCGTTCGATAGGCCGGTGGCCGCCGCTCGACGGTGAATTGTTCGGCGCGCGGCAGGAACTGAGCGCAGGTGGAGGGCGTGGCCAAGAGGCGCACGCCCTTGCGCAGCGCGTCGTGGCTCTGGTGAACGTGGCCCCACACGATGCCGCGCACGTTGGGATGCCGATCGATGACGTCGAAAAATTCCTCGGCGTTCTGCAGCCCGACGCGGTCGAGCCAACGGCTGCCCATGGGCACCGGGTGGTGGTGCAGACAGACGAGCACGTGCCGCTGCGGCGCGCCGGCGAGAGCCGACTGCAGCGCCCCCAACCTGTCCGAGCCGAGGCGCCCGGCAGCCGATCCCGGCATGGTGCTGTCGAGCAGCACGATGCGCCAGAGCCCGAGATCGACCGATCCGCCGATGACGAATGGCGCGCAGTCGAGCTCGCGGCGCATCGCCTCCGGCTCATCGTGATTGCCGGGCAGACAGAGCACCGGCAGCCGCAGGCCGCCGAACAGGCGCCGGTAGTGGACATAACCCGCCGGATCGTCCTGCACGAGATCGCCCGTGATCAGCAGCGCGTCGGGCGGCCAATCGCGCCCGCGGGCGTGCGCGAGCGTTGCCTCGAGCGATGGCAGTGTCGCGATACCGCGAAGCCGCTCACTCTCTCCCCCGTAGAGATGCGGGTCCGTGAGGTGTGTCAGGCGTATTACGCTCATCGCCAAAGGGTAACAGAGAGCCGGTGCGTGCCGGCAGTGAACTGGGTCGCTTCGACCGGCGCCGGGGTGTCGGCGAGCCGCAAAACTGTGATGGAGGCCAACCGAACATAAGTCAGTGTCGGGTCAGCGCGACGCCGGTCACGGTCTGCGCCGCAGGGAGTCACGGCTGCCTCGCGCGCGGCGCAGGCCCTCGGCGGCGGGCGCGCGGGCGCGTTGACACGATTGAGCCTCGGGTAGGGCTGATGGACAATGCGGGCCCTTCCCGGGCACTTCTTCCCACACGCGGCGCTCCAGGCGCCCGCAGAGAGGGCCGTATGACCACACGCCGCGAGCTCGCCAACTGCCTGCGCGCTCTCTCGATGGACGCCGTGCAGCGCGCCAATTCCGGGCATCCGGGGATGCCCTTGGGAATGGCGGACATCGCCCAGGTGCTCTGGGGCGATTTCCTCAGGCACGACCCGGGCCATCCGCGGTGGCTCGACCGCGACCGTTTCATCCTCTCGAACGGCCACGGCTCGATGCTCCTCTATGCGCTGCTGCACCTCACCGGCTATCCGCTCTCGCTGCAGGAAATCGAGGCCTTTCGCAAGCTCGGCAGCCCTACCGCCGGGCACCCGGAGCACGCACCGGCGCTCGGTATCGAGACCACCACCGGCCCCCTCGGCCAGGGTCTCGCCAACGCGGTCGGCCTCGCGCTCGCGGAGCGCATGCTGGCGGCGCAATTCAACCGCCCCGGATTCTCGATCGTCGATCACTACACGTACGTCTTTTGCGGCGATGGCTGTCTGATGGAAGGCATCTCGCACGAGGCCTGCTCGCTTGCCGGCACGCTGCGCCTCGGCAAGCTCGTCGCCTTCTACGACGACAACGGCATCTCGATCGACGGCAAGGTGGCGGGTTGGTTCACCGACGATACGGCCAAGCGCTTCGAAGCTTACGGCTGGCATGTCGTGCCGCAGGTCGACGGCCATGACGCGGACGCGGTCGCAGCCGCAATCCGCGCCGCGCGCGCCGAAACCGCGCGCCCCTCGATGATCTGTTGCCGGACCGTCATCGGTTGGGGCGCGCCGCACAAGCAGGGAACGCAGGAGGCGCACGGGGAGGCGCTGGGCGTCGAGGAGGTGGCGGCCACCCGCAGGGCCATTGGATGGCCGCACGGGCCGTTCGAGATCCCAGCCGAGCTGCGCTGCGCATGGGATCAGCGCAGCCGCGGCGCCGCCGCGGAGTCCGCCTGGCGGGAGCTGCTCGATCGTTACCGCGGCGCCTATCCCGATCTTGCGGCCGAGCTCGAGCGCCGCTTGGGTGGTGGGTTGCCCGCCGACTGGAGGCAGACGGCTTCACGGGCGCTCGCCGCCGCGCTGGCGCAGACGGCGCCGCAGGCGACGCGTCAATCGTCGCAGGCCACGCTCAACGTGATCGGGCCCGCGCTGCCCGAGATCCTCGCCGGCTCGGCGGACCTCACCGGCTCGAACAACACGCTGTTCAAGGGGGCCCGTGAGCTCGATCCGCAGGACGCGAGCGGCGATTACATCCACTACGGTGTGCGCGAGTTCGGCATGACCGCGGTGATGAACGGCATCGCGCTGCACGGCGGCTTCCTGCCTTATGGCGGGACCTTCCTGGTGTTCTCCGACTACGCGCGCAACGCCGTCCGCCTCGCCGCGCTCATGAATACGCACGTGGTCCTCGTCTATACTCACGACTCGATCGGGCTCGGGGAAGACGGCCCTACGCACCAGCCGATTGAGCATCTGGCGAGCCTGCGGGCCATGCCGAACATGTGCCTGTGGCGGCCGTGCGATGCTTTCGAGACCGCGGTGGCGTGGACGACGGCCGTGGAGCGCTCCGGGCCCACCGGGCTCGTGCTCACGCGCCAGGCGTTGCCGCAGCAGCCCCGTACGGCCGAGCAGCAGGCCAATGTCCAGCGCGGCGGCTACGTCCTCGTCGACTGCCAGGGGACGCCGGAGTGCCTGGTTCTGGCCACGGGGTCCGAGGTCGGCATCGCCGCGCAAGCGGTGAATGCCCTCAATGCGGGCGGCAGGCGCGTGCGACTGGTGTCGATGCCGTCGACGGAAGTATTCGATGCCCAGGACCAGGCTTACCGCGAGAGCGTGCTCCCGCGGGCGGTGCGCTGCCGTCTGGCGGTCGAGGCCGGTGCCACGCTATCTTGGTGGCGTTACGTCGGCATGGACGGCCGGGTGATCGGCATCGATCGCTTCGGGGCCTCCGGTAAGGGCGCCGACGTACTCGCGCACTTCGGCTTCACCGTCGAGCATGTCGTCCGCGAGGCCGGCGAGCTGCTAAAGTCCGCCGGCTGAGGATCGAGACGCTTTATCTTCTCGGGGCAGGGGCCCCGTAACCACCAACGAGGGGAATATGCCAATCAAGGTCGGAATCAATGGCTACGGCCGCATCGGTCGCAATATCCTGCGCGCGCTCTATGAGGGCCGGCGCACCGGGGAAGTGCAGATTGTCGCCATCAACGACCTCGGTGATGCGAAAACCAATGCACACCTGACGCAGTACGACACGGTGCATGGCCGGTTCCCGGGAGAGGTCAAAGTCGACGGCGACTCGATGGTCGTGAATGACGACCGCATCCGCGTGCTGGCGGAGCGCGATCCGGCGAAGCTTCCGTGGGGATCCCTCGGCGTCGAGTATGTGCTCGAGTGCACCGGCCTCTTCACCAGCAAGCCGAAGGCCGGGGCCCATCTGGCCGGCGGCGCGAAGCGCGTGATCATTTCCGCGCCGGGTGGTGAAGATGTCGACGCGACGATCGTCTACGGGGTCAACCACCAGACGCTCTCCAGCCGGCACACCGTGATTTCCAACGCGTCCTGCACCACGAATTGCCTCGCGCCGGTCGCGAAGGTGCTGCACGAGGCCATTGGCATATCTGCCGGCATCATGACCACGATCCACTCGTACACCAATGACCAGGTGCTGACGGACGTGTACCACAAGGACCTGCGCCGCGCTCGCTCGGCGACGATGTCGCAGATCCCGACCAAGACGGGCGCTGCGTCTGCCGTGGGTCTGGTCCTGCCGGAGTTGAAAGGCCGGCTCGACGGCTTCGCCGTGCGTGTCCCGACCATCAACGTCTCGCTCGTCGACCTCACGTTCACGGCCAAGCGTGCGACCACCGTGGAGGAAGTGAACCAGGCGCTGCGCAGCGCCGCGGGCGGCGCACTGCGCGGCATCCTCGCCTACAACGAGGGACCGCTGGTGTCGATCGACTTCAATCACGATCCGCATTCGTCGATCTTCGACGCCACGCTCACCAAGGTCATCGGTGGCACGCTGGTGAAGGCCTGCGCCTGGTATGACAACGAGTGGGGCTTCTCGAACCGCATGATCGACACCACGCTGGCCTGGGCCAAGGCGTCATGAAAGTCCTGCGCATGACGGATGTGGATCTGCGCGGCAAGCGGGTCCTGATCCGGGAGGACCTCAACGTCCCCGTGCAGGAGGGCGCCGTGACCAGCGATGCGCGCATCCGTGCGGCGCTGCCCACGATCCGCCATGCGCTCGACCAGCGCGCCAAGGTGTTCATTCTCTCGCACCTCGGCCGTCCGGCGGAAGGCAAGGCCGACGAGGCCCTGTCGCTGAAGCCCGTGGCGGCGCGCCTCTCGGAGCTGCTCGGCGAGTCCGTGCCGTTGCGGCGCGACTGGCTCGATGGCGTCGATTGCGAGGTCGGCACCGCGGTGCTGTGCGAGAACGTGCGCTTCAACAAAGGCGAGAAGAAGGACGACCCGGCGCTCGCCCGCAGAATGGCGGACCTGTGCGACGTGTTCGTGATGGACGCTTTCGGCACCGCGCATCGCGCGGAGGCCAGCACGCACGGTGTGGTGCGCTTCGCGAAGAGCGCCTGCGCGGGACCGCTGCTCGTGGGCGAGCTCGAGGCCCTCGAGCGCGCGCTCGAGAAGCCTGCGCGGCCGCTGGTCGCCATCGTCGCCGGTTCCAAGGTCTCCACCAAGCTCACCGTGCTCGAGTCGCTCCTCGCCAAGGTGGATAAGCTGATCGTCGGCGGCGGGATCGCCAACACCTTCCTGGCGACGACCGGCGTGGCGGTGGGCAAATCCCTGTACGAGGCGGACCTCCTCGACGTCGCGCGCCGCCTCATGGAGCAGGCGCGCGCGCGCGGCGCGGAGATTCCTCTGCCGACCGACGTCGTCGTGGCCAAGGAGATTGCGGCCACCGCGCACGCCGACGTGCGTCCGATCCACGAGGTCCGCCCGGACGAGAGGATTCTCGACATCGGACCGGACACGGCGGACCGGCTGAGCGGGATGCTGCAATCGGCGGGGACGATCATCTGGAACGGCCCGGTCGGGGTTTTCGAGTACGAGCAGTTCGGCGAAGGCACCCGCGCCATTGCCCAAGCGATCGCGCGCAGCAAGGCGTTCTCGCTGGCGGGCGGCGGCGATACGCTGGCCGCGATCGAGAAGTATGGCGTCGAGGACGGGATCTCCTACATCTCCACGGGCGGCGGCGCCTTCCTCGAGTTCGTCGAAGGCAAGACTCTGCCGGCCGTCGCTGCCCTCGAGGAGCGCACACGCGCCTGACATCATGCTGAAACGAACGAAAATCGTAGCGACCGTCGGGCCGGCGACCGACGACATCGCTGTCCTGACGGACATGATGGGAGCCGGGCTGGATGTCGTGCGGCTTAACGCCTCGCACGGCACGGTGGATGACCGGCGGCGGCGGTTGGAAATGGTGCGCGAGGCCGCGCAGCGCGCCAACAAATGCGTCGGGGTGCTCCTGGACCTGGGCGGTCCCAAGATCCGCATCGAGAGTTTCCGCGACCGGAAAGTGATGCTGCAGGAAGGGGCGGCCTTCAGGCTCGATACGGCTCTCGACCCGAAGGCGGGCACGGTGGAGCAGGTCGGCTGCGCCTACACGGATCTGCCGAAGGACGTCGCCGCAGGCGACACCCTGTTGCTCGGCGACGGCCAGATCGTGCTCGGTGTCGAGCAGGTCAGCGGCACCCGGATCGAGACGCGCGTGCGCGTCGGCGGCGAGCTGTCGGATCGCAAGGGTCTCAATCGCCAGGGCGGTGGCATCTCCGCGCCGGCGATTTCGGAGAAGGACCGGGAGGACATCCGCTTCGCCGCCGAGGAGCAGGTCGATTATCTCGCCGTCTCCTTCGCGCGGGACGCGGCCGACATCGAGCAGGCCCGGGCGCTCGTGCGTCAGGCCGGCGGCAATGCGCGCATCGTGGCGAAGGTGGAGCGGCACGAGGCCGTCGCCAACCTGCCCAGCATCATCGATGCGACGGACGTGGTCATGGTGGCGCGCGGCGATCTCGGCGTCGAGATGGGCTACGCCGAGTTGACCGGGCTGCAGAAGACCATCATCCATCAGACGCGGAGCAAGAACCGCGTGGTGATCACGGCCACGCAGATGATGGAGTCGATGATCCAGAATCCGGTGCCGACGCGCGCGGAAGTCAGCGATGTGGCCAACGCGGTGATGGATGGCACGGACGCGGTCATGCTGTCGGCGGAGACCGCCGCCGGCCGTTATCCGGTGAAGGCCGTGGAGGCAATGGCGCAGGTCATTCAGGGCGCGGAGAAATACCAGCTCACCCACAGCCGGACCCGCCACCGCACGGAGGGTCAGTTCAAGAGCAGCGAGGAGGCGATTGCCATGGCCGTCATGTACGCGGCCAACCACCTGAAGGTGCGCGCCATCGTCGCGCTGACGGAGTCGGGGGCGACGCCCCTTTGGATGTCCCGTATCCGCTCCGACATTCCGATCTACGCCTTCACGCGGCACGAGGCTACGCGGCGTCGGGTGACGATCTACCGTGGGGTCTATCCCGTCATCTTCGATGTGACCCGCGCCACCTCGGCGGGGGCGCTCTACGATGCGCTGTTCTCGCGGCTCCTCGAGCTCGATCTGGTGAGGCGCAAGGATCTGGTGATCCTCACCAAGGGCGAGCTGTCGGGCGTCCAGGGTGGCACCAATTCCATGCAGATCCTGCAAGTTGCGTAGAATATCGGCGTTCAAAATCGCATGGAGCGATTTTGAACGCCTGGCATAGCCAGGCGGGCCCGGGAGGGCCGAGGCGCAGGGATTTCGCCGAGTAAAGTCCCGCTTTCGGGCATTCCGGCGGCTCAGGAGATCGGTTGCCGTTGTAATCTACCCCCGATGGATGCGCCCGCAGAAGTCGCGAAAAGGCCGGCGCCGCGGCCGACGGTCGGGCTGGTCCTCACCGGCGGCGGCGCGCGATCGGCCTATCAGGTCGGGGTGCTGCTCGCACTGGCCGAGCTTCTGCCGCGCGCCCGCAATCCTTTTCCCGTCATCGTCGGCACCTCCGCGGGCGCGGTGGCCGCCTGCGTTCTCGGCGCGGAGGCGCACCGCTGGCGCCGCGCGGTATCGGGCCTCGAGCGGGTCTGGGCCAATTTCCGCACCGGCCAGGTCTTTCGCGTCAATCCCGGACACATGCTGCGCGCCGGCACGCATTGGCTGCTCGCGCTGCTGTCCGGCGGGCTCGTGCTGTCGCCGCCGAAGGCGTTGCTCGACAACAGCCCGCTGCGGCAGCTTCTGGCCACGAACCTGGATTGCTCGGGCATTCATCGCAGCATCGCCCGCGGGCATCTCAAGGGCTTTGCCCTCTGCGCGACGAGCTACGCCAGCGGCCAGTCGGTCGCCTTTTTCGACGGCCGGGAGTCGATCCCGGAGTGGACCCGCGCACAGCGCATCGGCCGCCGCACCGAGCTCACGCTCGATCACCTGATGGCGAGCGCCGCGATCCCGCTGCTCTTCCCGCCCATGTGCATCGGCCGCGAATACTTCGGCGACGGCGCCATGCGCCAGTTGAATCCGCTGAGCCCTGCCATCCACCTGGGCGCCGATCGCCTGCTGATCATCGGCGTGCGCGCCCGGCAGGCGGGGGGCGTGGGCGCCGGCAGCGGCACGAGCCGTGCGATGCCGACACCGGGCGAGGTTCTCGGCTACATGATCGACACGCTGTTCACGGATCAGGTCTATGGCGACCTGGAGCAGATCGAGCGCATCAACCAGCTGGTGCAGGAGGCGCCCTTTGCGGCGCGGGGGCTCAGTCACGTGGACACGCTGATGCTGGCGCCGAGCATCGATCCGCGGGAGATCGCGGCGCGCTACACCGCCGATATGCCGCGGAGCCTGCGGGCGCTGCTCCGTGTCATCGGCGGACGGGACGTCTCGGGATACCAGCTCGCGAGCTATCTGATGTTCGAGGCGGGCTACACGCGCGCGCTCATCGAGCTCGGATATCGCGATGCCATGGAGGCGCGCACGGCCCTGATGGCCTTCATGAGCGGCGAGCGGCTGCCGCCCCTCATGACCGCGGCGGGCGTTGCGCAAGCAACCTAGCGACTCAACCCCGTGTGGCGGGCGGACGCGGTTGGGAACTCGAGGCCGAAGCGCGCCACGAGCTTCTCGACGATGTAGACGGAGCGATGCTGGCCGCCGGTGCATCCGACGGCTACCGTGAGATAGCCGCGGTTGCTCGCGACATATTCGGGGATGCGCGCCCGGATGAACCCTTCGATGTCCGCGATCAGGGCCGCCACGTTCGTCTGCCCCTCGAGGAAGCGGACCACCTCGGCGTCGCGGCCCGTCAGGCCGCGCAGCGCGGGCTCCCAATAGGGGTTGGGAAGAGAGCGGGCGTCGAAGACGAAGTCGGCATCCCCGGGGATCCCGTGCTTGAAGCCGAACGACTCGAAAGTCAGCGACAACCGGTCCGTGTGCGCCTCGCCGAGGCGGCGCTTGATCAGGTCCCGCAGCGCGTGCACTCCCAGCCGGGAGGTATCGATGACGAGGTCCGCGGCGTAGACGATGGGCTCGAGCACCTGGCGCTCCAAGGCGATCGCGGCGCGCAGATCGACATCGTGCCGGCTCATCGGATGCTTGCGCCGCGTCTCGGCGAAGCGGCGCAGCAGCTCCTCGTCCGTCGTCGTCAGGAAGACGATCTCGCACTCGATGCCGCTGCGGCGCAGCTCGGCCGTGAGTTGCGGCACGGTGGCGATCTCGGCCGCCGTGTTGCGGGCATCGAGGCCGACCGCCGCTCGCTCGTAGGTGCTTTCCGGGCTGCGGGCGGCGTGGGAGATGAAGGGCTTGAGCAGTGCGGCCGGAATGTTATCGATGCAGTAGAAGCCCAGATCCTCGAGCATGTGCAGCGCCACGCTCTTGCCGGCGCCGGACAGCCCGCTGACCACTATGACGCGCACTGCGTACCGGGGCTCGAAGGTGACGGGTCAGGCGCGCAACGCCCGACCCTCCACGGCGTGATGGTCCGTCAGTTTCTCCTTGTGTTTCTTGATGCACCGGTCGAGCTTGTCGGCCAGGAGGTCGATGGCGGCATACATGTCCGCCTCGGTCGCGTCGGCGTGGATCGAGTTGCCGCTCACGTGCAGGGTCGCCTCGGCTTTCTGGCGCAGCTTCTCCACCGTCAGGACGCAATGCACGTCGATGACCTGCTCGAAATGCCGTCCGATGCGCTCCAGCTTTTTTTCCACATACCCCCGCAGGGAGGGGGTAACGTCGACGTGGTGCCCGGTGACGTTGAGCTGCATAGCCATCTCCTTCTCACGTGTTGTGGCTGACATCATCTCGATTCACATCTGGCCCAGACCGGCCCGCCGGCGCTCGTTGGAGGGGGGAATGCCCATCGCCTCGCGGTATTTCGCGACGGTGCGGCGGGCGACCGGAATGCCTTCCGCCGAGAGGAGCTCGGCGATGCGGCCGTCGCTCAGCGGCGATTCCGCATCCTCGTCCTTGACGAGCTTCCTGATCTTGGCCCGGATGGCGGTCGAGGAGGTGCCCGACCCATCGGCGCCCTCGACGTGGCTGGAGAAGAAATAGCGCAGCTCGAACACGCCGCGCGGGGTGTGCATGTACTTGCCCGAGGTGACACGGGAAATGGTCGATTCGTGCATGCCGATCGCCTCGGCGATGTCCTTGAGGATCATCGGCCGCATGTGCTCCTCGCCGTGCTCGAGGAAGGCGGTCTGCCGCTCGACGATGGAGCGGGCGACCTTGATCAGCGTCTCGTGCCGGATCTCAAGGCTCTTCAGCAGCCAGCGCGCTTCCTGCAGCTGGGCGCGCATGGTGGCATGGCTGGCATTGCGCCCGATGAGGCTCGCGTAGCTCTGGTTGAGGCGCACTCGGGGCAGGGTGGCCGAGTTGATTTCCACGGCCCAGCCGTGCTCGGTGCGCCGCACGAATACATCCGGCACCACGTATTCGGCCGAGCCCGCGCTGACCGTGGCGCCGGGCCGGGGATGACAGGAGCGTACGAGCGCCAGGGCGCAGGCGAGGTCCTCGTCGCTGACCCGAAGCTCCCGCTTGACGATGGCGAGCTCGCGGCCGGCGATGCGCTCCAGGTGGTGACGGGCGATCTCGATCGCAGGCTCGAACCCCGGAATGGCAGGGTCGAGCTGCCGCAGCTGCAGCTCGATGCACTCGCCGACCGACCGGGCGCCGACTCCGGGTGGATCCAGGGCCTGAACGCCGGCAAGCGCGGCCTCGACCTCGGCGGCGTCGCAGTGGATCTCGGGCCGCAGGGTATTGGCGATCTCCGCCAGCGGCTCCGTCACGTAGCCGTCATCGCTGATCGCATCGACGACGGCGCGCGCGATGGCGAGCTCCCGGGGCTCGAGCTTCGCGAGCTCGAGCTGCCACAGAAGGTATTCCTGCAGTGATTGGCCGGCGGCGTCGGCGAATTCCTGCTGCCGGTCATCGTCTTCACCGCTCCAGGGCGTCTCGGCGGGGCCGACGCTGTGCTCTCCCCAGCCCTCATCCAGCACTTCCACGGCGCTCTCGCGCGGACCCTCTTGCGGGGCCTCGGCCGGTTCCGGCGTGGCGGCGTGCTCCAGCGAGCCGGCCTCCAGGCCTTCCTCGTGGCCCTCGTCCATCGCCTCGAGCATCACGTTGGTCTCGAGGAGCTCGCGGATGTGCGCCTGCAACTCCAGGGCGGGCAGCTGCAGGAGCCGGATCGCCTGCTGCAGCTGCGGGGTCATCGTCAGTTGCTGACCCAGCTTGAGCTGCAGGGAGGGTTTCAGC
>Ga0134126_10000863_pt1 | contig 38340 bp, 17 predicted proteins | sample KB31752_FD_96881 | JGI IMG/M metagenome (GOLD analysis project Ga0134126, IMG submission 96881) | Terrestrial soil microbial communities with excess Nitrogen fertilizer from Kellogg Biological Station, Michigan, USA - KB3-175-2 | ecosystem: Environmental > Terrestrial > Soil > Unclassified ...
CGCGCATCGAAGCCGGTGTAGTGATCGGCGATCACGTGCGCGTCGGTCGCGACTGTGTGCTGCACCCGGGTGTGACACTCTATGACAACGTAACGATTGGCGATCGCGTCGTTCTGCATGCGGGTGTAGTGGTGGGTGCGGACGGTTTTGGCTATGTGCGCGACGAGATGGGCTATCACAAGTTTCCGCAGCGCGGCACCGTCGTCATTGAAGATGACGTTGAACTGGGAGCGCACACCTGTGTCGACCGCGCCGCATTGGGACAGACGCGAATAGGACGCGGGACGAAGCTTGATAATCTGGTGCACGTCGGCCACAACTGCGACATTGGCGAGCGCGTAGTCATTGCTGCACAAACCGGCATCAGCGGCAGCGTAATAATCGAAGACGACGTGGTGATTGGCGGACAGGTAGGCTTCGGCGATCACATTCGCGTAATGAGCGGCGCCGTTATCGGGTCGAAAGCGGGCGTGCTGCCCGGCAAGATCGTCAGGCCCGGCGTGTGGTGGGGAATTCCGATTCAGCCGCTGGATGAATACAAACGCCTGAACGCCCACCTCGCGCGGGTGCCGGAGATGCGCGAGGCTATCCAGGAGTTGAAAAGGCAATTAGGCGAACTCCAGAAAAAATTTCGAGAATAGTCTCAACATCAGTTCACGCTCCGAGCTACAACCATTCTTGCAGAGCACCAAGCACGCACTCAGCCGCTCTTTCCGAAGCCCCACCCTCGCCTAATTGAACTGCGACTTCGCGCAAGCGAGCGCGCATCTCTTCGTTTCGCTTCTTATCAAGTAACAGGAGTAACTCATCAGCCAGCCGCTCGCCGTTCAGATCATCCTGCATCAGTTCAGTCGCAACGCGTTCTCCTGCTACGAGGTTAACCAGGCCATAGTGATCCACTGTTATTAAACGTCCCAGCGTGTTCCAGTTAACCCAGGACTCTTTGTAAACAACCACCATCGGCGTGCCGATTAAGGCGGCCTCCAGAGTTGCGGTGCCACTCGCGATGGCAGCCACATCAGAAGCGCCGAGTGCTTCGCGCGATTGACCGGAGACGATGTGCAGGCATGAGGGCAAGGGCTCCGGTGTAGCCCTCTGAGAGCGCACGATGCTTCTTACTTCCTCCGAGGTGCGACTGGGTGCAACCACAACCACGAATTGAACCTCGGGGCGGCGAACGGAAATGAGCGCCGCTGCTTCCAGCATCGGTGGCAGAATCCGCGCCACTTCCTGGCTACGGCTTCCCGGCAGCAGTGAAACGATTGGCAACTTAGGATCAAGTTTCCACTCGCGACAAAATTCTGCGCGATCATGGCGAGGATAAACTTCCCCCGCTAACGGGTGACCAACAAACTCGACCTGGTTGATTCCCCGTTCGCCGTACCATTCCTGTTCGAAGGGAAGAATGGAAAGCAGTAGGTCGACGTTTTGCTCAATGCTGCGAGCGCGATACGAACGCCAGGCCCAGAGCTGTGGGCTGATGTAGTAAATTGTTTTCAGCCCCCGGCGGTGCAGCGCGCGAGCCAGTTTCAAATTGAAGTCGGGCCAATCAACCAGGATGACGGCATCGGGCTTTTTCTCTAGCGCCGCTTGTTTGAGAAGGTTGTAAGCGCGCCAGAACTTCGGCAGGGCGCCGCCGATTTCGAGTAAACCCAGGATGGCGAGGCCGTCCGAACTAACAATCGATTCAACACCGGCGGCGCGCAGTAAGGGGCCGGTGGCGCCGAAGAAATCCATTTGCGTGTCCGGCCTAGCGGCGCGTAATGCTTGCACCAGCGCGGCGGCGTGGGCATCGCCGGAAGCCTCACCGGCGACGATCATCAATCGGAGGGGCTGCGACACGCGACGCATGATAGCAGGATAAAACCTGACAAGGGATGACTGTGACCGCGGGCGTCCTACTCACAACACGTTGACGGTGCCCGCCTCAATTCCTATTGCGTTCCACTTCCTACCGCTCAAGAGATTGGCTGGGACCGCGGGCGTCCCGCCCGCAGCGCGCTGCAGGTGCGCAGTTTTGTTTTTGACTCTCCGCTTTCTCAAGTTCGCGCTTCGCGCTCATTGCGGGCGGGACGCCCGCGGTCCCAGCCAATCACTCGTCTGTTTACCCGCGCCTCCGCTCTGTTTTTACCTACTCCTGCTTTTTCGTGTTAGCATTCTCATGCTCTAGCAAAAAATGGCGCGCGCTTTTCCCCTAATCATAGTAGTGCTCGCCCTCTATGTTCCCGGAGGTCTTCACTTTCTTTGCGCGTTGCTTTCCGTTCAAGGAGTTTCTCGACGCTCGTGCGCTTTGCGATCTTCGTCGCAATCGTAGGCGTTGCTTCGGGTCGCGCCTTTGCCCAGCAAACCAATCCGGTCGATCGTAAGGTCACCAACCCGATGACCGACACGCCCAACGTCAACCCCTTAACTCAAGACCAGCCAGTCAAGCAGAAAACTCGACCGAAGCAAGAGGTTACAGCCGAGGCGACGGACGAGCTCAAGGTCGCTGCCGGAACGCAAACAGTTTCCGGTCCAAAAGAAGCGCGCGTATTTGTTTACGAAGGGAACGTCGACGCGCGCATTGGCACTTATCGTCTGCAGGCTGACAAAGTGACTGTGTATGAAGCGACTAACAAAGTGCTCGCGGAAGGTAACGTTGTGTTTGATCAAGGCGATCAGCAACGAATTACCGGGTCAACCGCCGAGTGGAACTATCGAACGAAGACCGGGTACTTCATAAACTCCACCGGCTTCACCAATCAAACCGAGGACGGCACCAGAATGTATTTCACGGCTGACCGCGTAGATAAAGTCAGCCTGGACACGATCATCGCTACCAACGTGCAAGTTACCGCCTGCGATGAAGATGTTCCCAAATGGAGCTTTCACGCCAAGCGCGTCAAGATCAAGACGGGCGATCGCGTGCGTCTCTATTCGCCGAATCTGCGCGTCAAGCGCCTGCCGGTTTTTTATCTTCCTTACGCTTCGGTTTCAATCAAGGACCGCGATCGCGCTTCAGGATTTCTAACGCCCACCTTCGGCGGTTCAGGCAAGAAAGGCTTCCGTCTTTCCAACGCTTACTACCAAACCCTGGGACGGTCAGCCGATGTAACAGTGCGCAGTGACATGTATACCTCGCGCGGCTTCGGTTTTGGCGCCGACTTGCGGACCCGCGCTAATTCGCGTTCATTTTTCAACGCCGGCTTCTATGTCATTAAAGATCGAACCTTAGGGCATAAGGCAGATGCGGAACATCCGGATCAGGGTGGCTCGAGTCTCTACGTCGAGGGGGTTCACTATTTTCCAAACGGGTTCATTGCGGCGGCGGACGTTAACGTTACCTCCAACCTCGCGTATCGCCAGGTATTTTCCGAAAGTATCCAGCAAGCGATCTCCCCGGAAGAACGGTCTCAGGTTTTCGTGAATAAAGATCTCAACGAATACAGTTTCAATTTCCTGGCACGCTCGCAGGTTACGTTTCTGCCAAATTCAGCGTCAGCCAATACGCGAGTGCGCATTCGCAGTCTGCCCGGTATAGAGATTGAAAAGCGTGCGACGGCGCTCGATTTTCTGAAAAAACTTCCCATCTATTACTCGTTCGAAGCTTCCGCGGACGGAGTCAGCCGTAAAGAAACTGTCGACGATCTCATCGCCTTTCGACTCGACGCCGGAGGCGATCCAATCGTTACACCTTCGATCGTGCAACGGCTCGACTACCATCCGAAGCTCCAGGTGCCCCTTTATTTTTATGGCATGTCGCTTACAGCAACAGCGGGTGGCCGTTTAACTTTTTATTCAAACTCAATCGATCCTATAAACCGTCAGGTATTGAGCCAGAACTTGACGCGAGGTTACGGCGAGTTTGAGCTCGACTTCCGGCCGCCGGCGCTATTCAAGGACTTCCATCGCGGCAACGGCGGCTTTTTCTTCCGTCACTTGATCGAACCCTATATCACCTACCGCCGCATTTTCGGAGTTGATAACTTCGATCGAATTATCCGCTTCGACTATTTGGATGCAGTCGCCGACACTAATGAGATCGAGTTTGGTGTCTCCAACCGCTTCTTCACTCAGCGCTCAACCGAAAACGTCAGCAAGGCCGCGGCCAAGGCTAACAGAACCCGTAAGCGTCTTGGCCCGTCGACGCAGCCTTACGAGGCCCTGACCGTCACCGTGCGCGGAAAATATTTCTTCGACACAACCTTTGGTGGCGCATTGGTTCCGGGCCGCAGGAACCAGTTTTATCCCATCAACACCCTTTCCGGTTTCAGTTATGGCGGCGTTCCGCGACGCTTCTCGCCGCTGAACATTGAGGCCCGCTATCGCCCGCGCGCCGATTTGTTTGTTGATATGCGCACTGACCTCGACACTCGAGGCGGCGGCTTGCGAGCGTTCTCCACTTCGTTCGGAATCAACAAGCCACTGCTGCAGGCGTTCCAGACGTTTTACTACACGCGCGCGGTTGAACTCGTGCCGAGTCTCGCCCGGTTCGCGGACGCACGCGGCAAGGAACCAGGCACGCTACGCGGCTCGCAGTGGAGTCCTTCGATCTTTTTGGGCGACCGAGAACGCGGATTCTTCGGCGGTGCGTCTTTCTTCTTCGACTATCAGGCGCGGCCCGGGAAGGGAAATAGTTCTCTAATCAGTTCCACGATCACCACAGGCTACAGTTGGGACTGTTGCGCTGTGACCGTGCAGTACAACACTTACAACGTAGGTGTCCGTCAGGAGAAAGGCACGCTGTTCAGCTTCCGGCTCAATGGCATCGGCACCTTCGGCACCGAACAAATCGGCCAGCAATTCCGGTAACGATTAGAGCAAAATCAGAACTGGGAGCGCAGCGGCCAGCCAAAGACTCAACGCTGATAGTCTTCATTTGAAACCACACTTCTCTCTAGATGTTTGGGCTCTTAAGTGTAGGGCTCGCTGCGCTCCCAGTTCTGATTTCGTCTTTTCGTCTTAACGATTCGCTCTACGCTTCGGCAAAGTTCGAGAACCGAGCAAGCCTTTCAAATGACCCCTACCTTATAGTTCAGTACTGAGTCAGTTTGATGTTCGATAAGCTTTAGCTTGTCGTGGTTCTACGACAAACTGAAGTTTGTCGGACATTTTCGATGAAACTGACCCACTACCTTTACTTCTGCCGACTGTGCACCCGAAGGGAACTGGTATATATTTACCCGGCGTCAAAAACATTTATCGCGATCGCCGGGATCGTTCGGAAAATTCATACCTGAGAATTTGCTCCCCGAATTCTGACTCAGACAAACAACCGATCTCATAAGCATTTTAGGTTTTTTAGGAGATTTGCCCCTTATGCAGGGTTCATTCGTAAGCATTAAGTCGAGGAATACCCGTTTAGTCTTCCTGTTTTCAATTCTGCTTGTGCTCACAGTTGTCCTGGTCGCCGCCCTCCCGACGACCTCCAGCGCTATTCAGGGAAACGCTCAGTCTGAGGTCAGCAAAAAACCGGCGCGCTCACGGTTTGTTCCCGGTCAGGTGTTAGTTCGTTACCGCAGCGAACGTTTAGCCAAACAAAAAAATCTCGAGAGGCTGGTCAACTCCGACGGACGGCAGCTTTCCATACAACTCGAGCGATTCGACGGCGCCAATATCGTTCCCGGTCTACGTCTGGCTCACGTTGCTCCGGAAGACACGATGGCGGCAATTGCAACGCTGAAGGCCCAGCCTGATGTTGTCTATGCTGAACCGAACTACCTTTTGCATTTGGATGCGACGCCAAACGATCCGCGTTTCTTAAGCAACGAACTTTATGGCCTCGCAAAGATCGGCGCGCCCCAGGCTTGGGACACTATCAGAGGCAGCTCGGATACTGTGCAGGCTGGGTTCGGTAGTCCCAGGATCGTAGTCGGCGTGATCGATGAGGGCATCGATGTACTTCATCAGGATCTCGCCGCCAACGTCTGGACGAATCCCGGCGAAGGTGGAACCCCTGATGGTATCGACAACGACGGCAATGGATTCGTCGACGATATTCATGGTTACGACTTTGCGCTAAACAGCGGAGTAATCACCCCCCAGAGTCATGGCACACACGTCGCGGGCACGATCGGGGCTGTGGGGAACAACGCGACTGGTGTAGTAGGTGTTAACTGGAGCGTGGGCTTGATGTCTCTCAAGTTCATAGACGGCTTCCAGGCTGACACTGCTGATGCAATACGCGCTTGCAACTACGCGAAGACGATGCGCGATCTTTGGGTAAGTAGTGGCGGGACCCTGGGCGCTAACCTGAGAGTACTCAACAACAGTTACGGTGACGATCAATTTACCCAATCGTTTCTCGGCTCATTCAACGCCTTGAACCAATCAGGGATTCTTTTTGTGGCTTCGGCGGGCAACGTCGAGGGGTTTAGCACTCAGCCTGACAACGATCTGGTGGCGCATTACCCATCAGGTTACGCTGCTCCAAACGTAATTGGTGTAGCTTCAACCGGACAAACAGATAATCTCGCGGCTGACTCTCATTATGGCGCGGCGACCGTCCATCTCGGTGCGCCTGGCGTTGGTATTCTTAGCACTACGCCGAGCAACACCTATTCGTTCTCGAGCGGCACGTCCATGGCCACGCCGCATGTAGCGGGCGCCGCGGCGTTGCTGCTCGCGCAAAATCCAAATTTAACGATCCAGCAGCTTAAGGGCCTGCTGATCTATAACGGAGATTTAGTGGCGTCCCTGGCTGGGAAAACGCAAACCGGACGAAGGCTCAACGTTGCCAATAGTGTCTCTGCGCTTGCCGAGAATGATGTGACTGCGCCGGGCACCGTTAGCAATCTTCATCTGAATTCTCAAATAGGTCGAAACCTTAATGTCGGCTGGACAGCATCCGGCGACGACGGAGCCAGCGGCCAGGCATCGCTCTATGCTCTTAGTTTCACCGATGCGACCAGCGGCGCGGTGATCTTTTTGAAGAATGTGATTCCGGCGGCGTCCGGAGTGGTTCAGGCTGTTGACGTGAAGCTGCCTTACCGTCATCCCACTGGCACACTTAACCTTCGTGAGTATGACAACGCCGGAAACGAAGGCGTGCCGGGCACCCTGCCGATTTCTATTAGCCTTATTGAAGGCGATCCTTATCTGACTTCGTTGGGAATTCACCTTTCGCTTTCAACGGGCGGAACCGGTCTCGCCACTAATTGCGACGACTGTTCCAGGACGAGGGCATTGCCGTTCTCATTTCCTTTCTTCGGTCAGAACTTCAATTCAGTTAACGTAACTTCAAACGGCGCCATGTATTTTACGACGCCGCCTGCCAACGATGCGGTTAGCTCTGCCCTCGGCCTTTCGCAGTTTAAAATGATTGCCGGACTCTGGGATGACTTGCGCACTGACCGCGTCGCCGGCGACGACATCTACGTCGTCACTCCTGATGCCAATCGCATAATCTTTCGATGGCAGGCGGTGACCTTTGGTAACGGAACACCGGCAACGGAATTGCCGGTGAGTTTTGAGATTGAACTGCGCAGTGACGGTACGATCCTGACTCGCTATGGCAACGCCCCGCAGAGTCCTGACGCCGACACTATTTCCCGCGTGGTAGGAATTTCCGGCGGTGAGCCTGACACTTATATCGTTCCCTCACACACTTCCGAGGGCACGGTAATAGATTTGACGAACGCGCAGACCGTAACCTTCCTGCCGCGCGGTCTTACTCATACGCTCACGGTGGCTTCTGTTAACCCGAGTAGTGGCGTGAGCATCACAGTCACGCCAACTGATGCCGGCGATCAAGGTAACGGTACGATGCCGTTCACCCGCGGCTATGTCCCAACCTCCGTAGTTAATCTGACGGCGCCGGCCACTACGGGCAGTAACAGGTTTCAAAAGTGGCAGCGCGACGGGGTTGACTGGTCGACGAATCCAGCCACTAGTTTGACGATGGATGCTCCTCACACCATGACGGCTGTTTACATCGTAGGACACACGCTGACAGTCGCTTCGTCAGGACCCAACTCGGGCGTGAACATTACGGTTAGTCCGAACGACAACAGCGGCCAGGGCAATGGCACCACGCAGTTCACACGTCTCTATGACGAATCCACTGTGGTGAGTCTGACCGCGCCGGCGACGGCATCGGGAAATAGTTTTCTCAAGTGGCAGCGTGACAGCGTGGATTTTTCTACGAGCCTGGCTACCAACGTGACGATGGATCTCAACCACACGATGACCGCGGTTTATGCCGCGCCGCGAACGTTGACCATCGCTTCGTTGAATCCGAACAGTGGCGCGAGCATTTCGGTGAGTCCAAACGACAACAGCAATCTGGGTGATGGTATTACGCAGTTTACGCGCACCTATACCGAAGGCTCGGTGGTTAATCTGACCGCCGCAGCCATCGCAGCCGGCAACATCTTTCTGAAGTGGCAGCGTGACGGCGTTGATTTTTCCAACAATGCTGCTACCAGCGTAACAATCGACGGCGACCGCACGATGACTGCGGTTTACGTGAATACTCTCCAGTTTTCACAGTCGCAGTTGGACGTGAATGAGTCGGGACTTTCCGCGACGATTACGGTAACCCGCAGCGGTAGCACGGCAGTGCCGGCGTCAGTTAATTTTGCAACCAGCGACGGGACTGCCACGCAGAAAGGCGACTATACGCAAGTGTCCGGCAAACTCATTTTCGCGGCCGGAGAAACTAGTAAGTCCTTTTCAGTCCTAATCGTTGACGATGTTTTTCAGGAGGCGACTGAGACTTTCAGCGTGACGCTGAGCAATCCGGTAGGTGCAACCCTCGGCGCAGCGAGCGTGACGACTGTCGCGATTTCCGACAACGACTCTGCGGGATTGCCAAATCCCCTCGACAATGCCAACGCCCAGTTTTTTGTCAGACAGCATTACCTCGATTTCCTTAACCGCGAGCCTGACGCGGGAGGCCTTGCGTTCTGGACTGGTCAAATTACCTCGTGCGGCAGCAATCAGGCCTGCATTGAGCTCCGGCGCATCAATGTGTCGGCAGCCTTCTTCCTGTCGATAGAGTTTCAGGAGACGGGCTATCTGGTCGAGCGCATGTACAAGGTTGCTTACGGTGACGCCACCGGAACCTCGACCTTCCCGGGGCCGGGGTCTCATCAACTTGCTGTGCCCATCATCAGGCGTAGTGAATTTATTCCTGATTCGTTCCAGATTTCAAATGGAGTAATTATCGGTCAGCCCGGTGCTATGCAACTGCTGGAAGCTAACAAGGTGGCGTTTGCAAACGATTTTGTTACCCGCACACGTTTCACCACGGCCTATGTAACTTCGCTGACACCGGCGCAATTCGTCGACGCGCTCATTGCTAAAGCTGCATTCACGCCCACGCCCGGGCAGCGACAAGCTTTCATCGATGAGTTTGGCGGCGCTCCAAACACGACAGACACCGCGGCACGGGCCCGGGCGGTGCGAGCCATCGCTGAAAACGGAACGTTTTCTCAGTTGGAGAAAAACAAAGCTTTCGTGCTGATGCAATACTTCGGTTACTTACGGCGTGATCCAGATACCAACCCCGATACGGATTACACCGGTTACGATTTCTGGCTGGGCAAACTGAACCAATTCAACGGTAATTTCGTCAACGCTGAAATGGTCAAAGCGTTTATAGTCTCTGATGAATATCGACATAGATTTGGACCGTAAGGCACTGAAAAATGAAAGGTGAAAAGTTTATGAGTAATGAGTAGAACCTCGTCAACCATACTTGACTCATCACTCATAACTTCGTCTTTTCACTTTTCATTCTTTACTGTTTTCGTGGTACTTTGACATCTCCCCGTTCGTTTGCTTCCCCTCCACTCCTCCGGAAAGGGACTGCTCAGATGATTTTCGCTTTTCAAAACAACTCTCATATTTTGCGAATCCTGTTGGTTCTCGTATGCGCTTCCGCCGGCATCGCCGTCACCGGCGTTAATGCCTTTGCGCAAAAGGGTCCGCAGGGAATCAGCCTACCGCCCAGGATTGTGTTTGGGAGTTCTCGAAACAACGGCAATCACGATATTTTCACTATGGACCTCGACGGCTCCAATCAAACGAGGCTAACCACCAGCCTGGCGTATGACGATCAACCGAAGTGGTCTCCTGACAGTTCCAAAATCGCGTTCATGAGTGGCCGGGATGGCAACCTCGAGATCTACACCATGAACGCCGATGGCAGTAGTCAAACGAGAATTACGAATAATTTCGCAGCCGATGGCTTCCCGGCCTGGTCGCCTAACGGTACGAAGATCGCTTTTGTTCGCGGCGATCTTGATAACCCCAGCACGTTTGAAATCTACGTGATGGACGCCAATGGCAGCAATCAGGTTCGGCTTACGACTGACTCTGTAATCGACGGCGTACCTTCGTGGTCGCCTGACGGCACGAAAATCGTTTTCATGAGCGGCGGTAGCAGCGTATTTGATCCCAATGCTTTTGAGATTTACAGAATCGACGCCGACGGCAATAACCGGACCCGCCTCACGAATAACACTGTAGTCGACGGCCAGCCATCGTATTCACCCGACGGTACGAAGATTGTCTTTGGTAGTGGAAACGCGCTGAGTCCCAATGGGATCGAAATCTACGTCATGAACGCTGACGGCAGTAATCGCATACAACTGACGAATAATGTGGAGACGGACGGTTTCCCAGCCTGGTCGTTTGATGGCGCGAATATCGTGTTCGCCTCCGGAAGCGTTGCTGATGAAACCACGGTTGAGCTTTTTGTCATGAATGCGAATGGGACTAATCCAGCGAAGCTCACCACTAATTCCAACCTCGATTGGTTTCCCGATTGGCAACGCATCCCGACGCCTCCTTCGCAGATACAGTTTAACGCAGCCAGTTATACACCTGCCGAAGACCACAGCAGCGCAGCCATCACAGTAACCCGCACCGGTAATACCACCGGCATGGCTTCGGTCAACTACGCAACCAGTGATACGGCCGGCGAAAGCAACTGCAATGTTCTCGGCAGTGCCGCTTCTTCGCGATGTGACTATCAGATAACCGTGGGAACTTTAAATTTTGCGCCCGGTGAAACCTCGAAGACGATTGACGTTTTTCTGGTGGACGACTCATACGACGAAACCAACGAAGCGTTTACGATGACTCTTAGTAATGTGAGGGGTAGTGGTGCGGGCCTCGGGTTACCGAGTACGACTACGGTAACAATCACGGACAATGACGCCTCGACTACCGCGAACCCTATCGGCAATCCAAATTTCTTCGTGCGCCAGCACTACATTGATTTTCTCAATCGCGAACCAGACGTGACCGGCCTTGCGTTTTGGGTTAACCAGATTACGTCGTGTGGCAGCGATGCACAGTGTGTAGAGATCAGGCGAATCAATGTCTCAGCCGCGTTTTTCCTATCCATCGAATTCCAGGAGACCGGCTATCTGGTGTACCGATTTTACAAAGCTGGTCATGCCACGATCGGAATGCCCGTGCCTGTCAGATATGCAGAGTTCATCGCAGACACGCAGCAGATTGGGCAGGGCGTCGTGATCGGGCAGCCAGGCGCGGGACAAAGACTGGAATCCAATAAACAGGCGTTCGCCCTGGATTTTGTGCTGCGCTTGCGATTTATCCAGGACCACCCGATCTCAGATACGCCGGCTGCCTTCGTTGACGAGCTCTACTTGAATGCCGGAGTTACGCCTTCCGCGGCCGAACGAACTGCAGCTATCAATGAATTCGGCGGGGCGCCGAACACGGTTGACACGAGGGCCAGGGCGCGCGTGCTAAGGCGCGTCGCCGATAACCCGACGCTGAATCAGCAGGAACTAAACAAAGCCTTTGTGTTGATGGAATACTTTGGCTACCTGAGACGTAACCCCTTTGATCCGCCGGAACCCACGCTAAACTACGACGGTTACAATTTCTGGCTGAACAAATTGAATCAGTTCAACGGAAATTTTGTGAACGCCGAGATGGTGAAGGCGTTTATTGTTTCAGACGAGTACCGGCACAGATTTGGACCGTAACAAACAGTGAAGAGTGAAAAGTAATGAGTAGTGAGTTAAGAACCAGTTAACCTAACACTCATTTTCTTATCCATAACTCATTGTCGCAAAACTTTTCACTGTTCACCTTTCACTATTTACCGGTTTTTCCCCTGGAGTAGCAATGAAACGAACTTCCCCCCTCCTCATCCTCGGTATTTTCGCTGCACTCGTTTTCATCATATTCGGCACTGTGCGCAGTACCGCTTCGGGCCCTTCAGGGTCGCGGCCTGTGACGGCGGCCAACCACGCAATTCCCACCTCTATTGCCGGACTAAGAAGTGTGGTTGCAAAACAAGAAGCGCCGCCTGCAATCGACCAGGGCGCCTGGCAGCAAATACAGGCTCTGCTTGAAGAAAAGGAAGCACGCTCTCCCGCCCAGCAGAAGATTGATTCGCAACTGCTTTACGCGATCAAGATGCGTCGTGGGGAAAAAATCGCCACGACTGTGCAGAATCTCTCCGTAGAAGTCGGTGCCGATGACAGTGGCCGGGTCACTGTAGACATTTCTGCGATCGTTGACGATCAATTGCTGAACGACTTGCGCGGAATGGGTGTCGAAGTTTCGCAAGTCTTTCGCCAGGATAACTCGCTGCGAGCGACTGCATCGTTGGAACAACTGGAGGCAATCGCAAGTCTCGCTCAAGTTCGCTTCATTCAGCCAAAGCAGGAAGCGTTGCTCTCGCAGGCTCAGCGGGAAACGCCGAAGCCCCTGCAAGCCCAACCTCGTTATTTCACACCGGACTGGCGGCAGCCGTCAGGACCTTATAGAGATATTGACGAACGCGCCGAGCGCATTCGGGCCGCGATTCGGCCAGCCCTAATCAGCGCTCCGGCTCCCAATAGTCCGTTAGGAATTGGCAGTGTCACGTCCGAAGGAGACACGACCCACCGAGCCTTCGTCGCGCGAGGCACATTCAACGTCGATGGCACTGGAATAAAGATCGGCGTCCTCTCAGACGGCGTGAGCAGTCTTGCCGTCAGCCAGTCAACCGGCGATCTGGGTGCGGTGACGGTCCTGACGGGCCAGGAAGGTTCTGGAGACGAGGGCACCGCGATGCTCGAGATCATTCACGATCTTGCGCCCGGCGCGCAGTTGTACTTCGCCACTGCAATCAACGGCCTACCTCAGTTCGCTCAGAATATTCGCGACCTGCGCACAGCGGGATGTGACATCATCCTTGATGATGTTGGTTACTTTGTTGAATCACCATTTCAGGATGGGCAAACGCCGGCGGTCATATCGCCTAACAACTCGGGCCTGGCGACACAGGCTGTCAATGATGTAGTCGCGTCGGGCGCCCTCTACTTTTCCTCAGCGGCCAACTCGGGAAATTTGAACGACGGCACTTCCGGAACCTGGGAAGGCGATTTCGCAGATGGCGGAACGATCAGTACAGTGCCGGGCGGAAAAGTGCATGATTTCGATCCGAGTGCAGCAGTTGCGCAGTATGACACGATCACGGAATCCGGATTTCTTACCAATTTCCACTGGTCAGATCCGCTAGGCGCTTCCAATAATGATTATGATCTCTTTATCCTCACCCCTACGGGAACGGATGTAATAGGGTCGTCGACAAATATTCAGAATGGCACCCAGGATCCTTACGAGGCAATCTTCTTTGCTCCGCAAGGTTACCGCGTGGTGATTTTACAAAAAACCGGAGCGGCAAATCGCTTCCTTCATCTCGCCACGAATCGCGGCCAACTAACGTTTGGCACTCCCGGGGAGACGCACGGGCATAACGCCGCTTCCGGAGGTTATGGAGTTGCTGCGGTGTGCGCCGTCTGTGTTTTCCCTTCGGCCTTCAGCGCCAGCGACATGGTTGAAACATTCAGCTCTGATGGCCCGCGGCGAATCTTCTTCGCCGGCGATGGCTCGCCCTTAACACCCGGCAACGTTTCATCAACTGGCGGGTCGCTGTTGCAACAGCCTCTCATTACCGCCGCCGATGGGGCGTCTGTATCTGGCGCCGGCGGTTTTCCCCAGCTGTTCTATGGGACCTCTGCTGCGGCGCCGCATGCCGCGGCCATCGCTGCTCTCTTAAAATCCGCGAACCCTGCTCTAACGCCAGCCCAACTCAAAACCGCGCTCACCAGTACTGCAATCGATATCGAAGGTCTGGGCACTGATCGCGATTCCGGTGCAGGTATTGCCATGCCTTTGCCGGCCTTGCAGTCGCTCGGACCTCCGGTAGTAGGCAAGGCGTTTCTCGATCTATCAACGGTGTCGAAGACTGAAACCTGTTGCAACGCCGACAGCTTCATCGATCCCGGAGAGAGCGGCACGCTCAATGTTGCCTTGAACAACCTTGGCATCCAGGACGCGACTGCGGCGACTGCAACACTGACGACTTCAACCCCTGGCGTGACGATCGTGAATGGCGCCTCCGCCTATCCCAACATAACCGTGCCCAACGGCAGCGCCGTTAACACCACGCCGTTTTCTTTTTCCCTGGCGCCGACAGTGTCGTTGGATCCGGAAGTTAGTTTTACGTTAACGATCAACTACAGCGGCGGTCATCAGCCGTCGCAGTCCTGGAATTTCAAAGTTCAAATGGGCCACCAATTGATCGTTAACGGCAGCTTTGAGAGCGGTGATTTTAAGGGGTGGAATGTTTCTACGGTGGCCACGGGCGGCTCTGGATCTCCTTTTGTACCATGGTCAGTAACGCCCGCAGGATTCGGGGGCTTCGCCGCTTATCAGATTCTTCCCACCTTGCCGCAACATGGCACTCATGACGCCTGGAATGGTTTTGATGGCGGCGGCCCGATGGAGTTTCGGATGTACCAGGACATCTCGATTCCCAGCGGTGCTTCACTGAATCTTTCGTGGCGCGATCGAGCGCAATGGAATTTCTGCTGTGCGTTTCAGACACAACCGAGAACCTATGAAGTCCAACTTCGCAATCCCTCCACCAACGCAATTCTGACAACGCTTTACTCATTTTCAACCGGCGTCGAGGATTTCTACCACGACACCGGCTGGCTAACCCATAGCCACGATCTTTCAGCTTTCGCCGGACAGACTGTTCGCATTTTCTTTCTCGAGAAAATTCCGGAAAACTTTACCGGGCCGGGACAAATTGAATTTGATTCGGTTAGCTCGTCAACCAATCCACTGCCAACGCCGACGCCTACACCAACGCCTGGTCCCTTCGTTACTCAACTCTACGGAGGTACCAGGAACGGCGAGCTAATCACGCTAAACCTAAGCACTGGCGCCGGCACGCTGGTCGGCAGTTTGCCAGGCCCAGGCAGCACTGAAATCGAATTTAATAACGACACCCGACGCGCGTTCTCACAGTTTCCCGACGGCTTTTTCGCGGGACAGGAATTCGATATCCGCACGGGAGCTACGCTCGGCCCTGCACTCATCGACGGTGGATCATTCACTGGATTAGAGTGGGTCGGGGCGTCGCTTTACGGCGCTCGAATCCTAAGTCCTGGCAGCCCTTCCGAGTTGCGCATTCTCAATCCGGCGACTGCTGAGTCAACGTTAGTCGGAGCAACCGGTCTGACTACTCCGCTCTCCGGACTTGCTTACGACGAGCCGAACGCGATCATGTATGGACTGACCGGCGGGGCAGGGGGCGGCTCTTCGTCCAAACTGGTTACTGTTAATCTAACCACCGGTGTGGCTACTGTCATCGGCTCAGTTGGATTCAATGGCGGCAGTCTGGAATTTGGCCCGGATGGCAACCTTTATGGAGGCAGTACTGGTGCTACCGGCAACCTCTACCGTATCAACAAAGCCACCGGAGCGAGCACGTTGGTTGGCGCTACTGGCTTTACAAGTTTGACTGGCCTGGCGCTCGTCATTGCGCCGGTAATTCCGCCCAACACTGTGCAATTCAACGCCGCGACGGCAAGTGTTTCCGAAACGCTCGACGCCACATCGAGGGTGGACTTGATCGTTACACGCACCGGCACGACCACCGGAGAAGCGTCGGTTGACTATGTTAGTTCGGACGGGACGGCCAACGACCGATCCGACTATCTGGCTATTCGGGGCACACTGCATTTCGCCGCCAATGAGACGTCGAAAACGATTGCCGCATTCGTCGTCGACGATCGTTTAGGTGAAGGCCCCGAGAACTTCAATATCACTCTCAGCAATCCCGTCGGTTGCACACTCGGCTCCGCGCCCGGGGTTGTCGTGACCATTAACAGCAACGAAGCGGTGGACGGACTAAACCCGATCAATGAGGCCAGCTTCAATACGGACTTCTTCGTACGCCAGCATTACATCGACTTTCTCAACCGCGAGGCCGACCCAGCGGGGCTGGCCTTCTGGAAAAACCAAATTGATGAATGTTTGACGCCGCAGTGTCGCGAGATTCGCAAGATCAACGTGAGTGCGGCCTTCTTCCTCTCGATAGAATTCCAGCAGACTGGTTACCTGGTCTACAAGGCTAACCAGGCGGCGTATAACTCGCACGAGTTTTTGACGCTGCAAGAATTTTTGCCGGATCTTCAGGAGATCGGACGCGGTGTGGTGATCGGTCAGCCAGGCGCCGACGCCCAGCTGGAAGCTAACAAGCAGAAGTTCTTCCTGGATTTCGTGCAGCGGCCCAGGTTCCGGAATGCCGCCAACTTTCCAAACTCGATGCCGGCTGAGCAGTTTGTTGACAAGCTGAACGCAAACACATTTGACCCGCGCGCTTCAGTCTCAGCGGGCGTGCTTACGGCAGCAGAACGCACTGCTCTCGTCGAGCAGTTGTCTGCAAATCCGGGGTCGCCCGCACTGCGCGCACAAGTGTTGCGCTCGGTGTCAGAGAAGGCGCTCTTTCACAATCGGCAATCCAACAAAGCGTTTGTGCTGATGCAGTATTTCGGTTACCTCCGGCGCAACCCTTCGGATCCACCGGAACCAACGCTGAACTATGCCGGTTACAATTTCTGGCTTAGCAAGTTAAATCAATTCAATGGCAACTTTGTCAACGCAGAGATGGTGAAGGCTTTCATTGTTTCGAGTGAGTACAGACAAAGATTCGGACCATGAAGGCCGGGGCAACGCGAGCGGAAAAAAGGCCGGACTCAAAATTGAGACCGGCCTTTTTTAGCACAGATTGTAGGTGCGCCCTACTTTTAGAATCGGTTGAGATACTCAGTCGAGACGAGGAAGGATCTAACCATCTGGGCAGCGTGAAAGTCGCCGCCCTGGCTATTCAGTTTCTGGAGCCAGAAATCATAACCGGTGTAGTCTGTGTCCGGGCCCGTGTTTGGATCTCTTCGCAGGTAACCGAGGTATTGCATCAGCACAAACGCCTTATTTTTTTCTGCGTTATTCAAGATCGGATTTTCCGCAATGCGTCGCACCGCTCTGCCGCGCGCTGCGCTATCTGCTGTATTCCCGGCGCCGCCAAATTCATTGACTGCATCCTGAACTTGCTGCGCTGTCGGCGTAATACCGGACTTGGTGAAAAGCTGATTTACAAAGTCTGTCGGAGTCAACGAAGTTGGATAGGCCGCGACGAATTGTGGGCGCCCGACGAAAGTGTTCGAGAAGGCCACTTTGTTTGCTTCCAAAAGCGCTAGTGCGTTTGGCTGTCCAATGATGACTCCATTTGAAATCTGCAGTGAATCCGTTAAAAACTCGCTACGGCGAACAATTGGCACCGAAAGCTGATGCGTGCCGCCCCATGTTGAAGTAGCAGTGGCGTCGCCGTAGGCCACTTTGTACATGCGCTCGACCAAAAAGCCTGTCTCCTGAAACTCGATGGAAAGAAAAAAGGCCCCCGAGGTGTTGTCGCGCTGGCCGGCGATGCAGTTGGCGTTACCATTGCACGACTGGATCTGGTTTACCCAGAAATCGAAACCACTCTGGTCCGGGAAGCGGCTCAGGAAGTCTGTGTACTGCTGGTTAACGAAGAAATCGGAGTCGTTGATGGTAATTGGCGTGTTCGTACCCGGTCGCAGGCGAAGCGGCTTTACTTTGATGTTGCCGTAGTAAAGTTCGGATGGGAGATTGGGGATCTCGGTTACTATGTGCAATGTCGGTGCTTGTCCCCAGACCGTCAGGGCCGCGAAGGCGGTGATTAGTAAAGCTAAGGCAAATTTCATCATATCGCTCCTGCTAACATACGCTTCTGAGGGATTGACCTCGAAATGAGGGGTTCGTCTAAAATCCGAGTGCTTAGACGCACCGACAAGGGCTAAAGTTTAACTCTTGGCGTTAAGTGGCGTCAATGAAGGCCTCTAATTTCCATTTTTTCTGTATCCGCGATCCCTTGCGGCTGAGAGGTACAAAGCAGCCCGCCGGGTTGCTCGAAGGGCGAGCGAAACACTGGAAATGCGAATAGGACTTGATGGACTGCCGCTGACAGCGGCCAAAACTGGCGTTGGGCACTATACATATGAACTCGCCCAGGCGTTAGCGAGGGCCGAACCATCAAGTCAATTTGAGATTGTTTACCCTTCCACTTATGCAACCATCAGGCCTGATGAACCTGGTTCGCCGCCCCTTCCTCCCAATTTAAAACTTAATCGTGTGCGAGTTGGGCCCCTGGGAAGATACTGGTGGTCGGCAGGCTTACCTCGTTACATCAGACGCAGCAAGCTGGAACTTTTTCATGGCACCAATTACGACATTCCCTTATGGCGGCGCTGTGCGACCGTGCTCACTATCCACGACCTGTCGCAACTGCTTCATTCCGAAACTCATGAAAAGCGCAGCGTCAGCCGCGCGCGTCGGCGCTTGCCTTTGATGGCCCGGACAGCCGATGCAATCATCACTCCGACTGAGAGCGTCCGGGGCCAAGTTTGTGAACACTTAAGGATAAGTTCGGAAAAAGTCTTCGCTATTCCGGAAGCGGCGCGCAAATGTTTTCGTCCCATGGCGATTGCAGAGACCGAAAATGTGCGCCGGCGATTGGGTGTCACGGGTGAATTTCTGCTCACTGTTGGAACGCTCGAACCGCGCAAGAATTTATCAGTGCTCGTAGACGCTTTTGAGGAGTTAATGCTCGCTCGTCCAAGAAGCAACATTCAACTCGTGATTGCTGGTGGCCGGGGTTGGTTGAGCGGTCCGCTGTTCGCGGCTATAGAGCGGTCTCCGGTGCGGGAACGCATCATCCTTACTGACTACCTTCACGATCAGGATCTACGCGCGCTTTATGCATCATGCGACGCTTTTATTTATCCTTCGCTATACGAAGGTTTTGGTTTGCCGCCGCTGGAAGCCATGGCCTGTGGCGCGCCGGTGATCGCCAGTCGCATTGCTGCTATTGAAGAAACAACTGGCAAGGCCGCGCTGCTCTTTGATCCCCGTAGCGCCCAGGAACTGACTCAGAGAATTCTTGCACTCTATGAGGAGAACGGTGGTGAAAAAATCCGGCGCACACTTTCAACCGCCGGTCTGAAACGCGCTGCGGAATTTTCCTGGGAGACAACCGCGCGATTGACCTGGAATGTCTACCACGAAGCATTGCGGCGTTTTGGAAGTTGAACCCCTGAACTTCACACGCATGCGTTTCATTCGATGCGCACCGGAAGCTTCAACGTAGGCGATCCTTTCAATCCAAACCATGAAACGCTTTCTTGCAGCATGTCGAGTTCAAGGTAATACTCGCCCGCTGTTTGCGGCGCATTGACGGCAAAGGTCAACTGAGCCTGTTCGCCGGGTCTAAGATCGGCCGTCAGCGTCGCACGTCCATCGTCATGCCTGATCATATTTCCTTTTCGGTCGAGCCAGTGGTTCCCCACCCCTATCGCGAAGGGTGTTGCTCCACGCTCGAGCGCGTACCAGGTGCTCGGGCTCTCATTCTTGACGCCAACAGTTATGAAAGCGGCTCGCCCTGCCTTAAAAACCGCGGGAAAGTTCTCAGCGGTGATTGCTGCCTTGAAACCACTCGCAGGCAATGGCTGCGGTACACGAGATTCACCCGCCGCGATGTAAACAAGATACGCTCCACCCGCCATCAGACGTTGCCCTAAAGGCGGAAAAGTTTCCGCTGTACTGATGACCAGCCCGCCCTCAGGAGGGGAGCTATCCTGAGCGAGGCGGGAGAATGTTGTGAGGGGAATGCCTTTGAGAGTTCCATACCACCACGACTGAATATATCCCGGCCTTCCGACAGCATCCGCAAGGTAGATCGGACCTGTCGGGCGAGCGGCAAGTGCAGTCGGCAGAATCTGCGCTGGAAAGACTGCGTCGAAAAGGTGATGTCGTCGCGGGTCACCCGCACTTTGGTAATAGCGCACCTGAAAGTGGGAGCCTTGCACGACTGTTACAACTATCAAGGCTGCCCACCCAACTCGACGCGAAGGCAACGGCATTTCCACCAGCCAGGTGAGCGCTGGAATGGTGAGCACGAGCAGGAAAACAGGCACCGCGCAAAGCCGCAACATGTGAAAGAAATCCAAAGTCAGGGATGCCGGCACGATCGAAGCGAGAAGACCATAAAGGATGAAGCACCACCACCTGTCGATCCGGCTGCGCAGCAGCCAGGCGCTTCCGAGGAACAGCAAACCAGTTGACGCCAGCAACGGCACTGCACCGTAAATGTGGATGACCTCGCTTACCCTTGAGTGATCAGGAATAAAGAGTGTCAGGGGATTGATGTTGACCGCATAGTGCTTCAGAAAGGCCTTCGCAATTTCAAAAGAACCATCCTGCGGCGCGAGGTACGTAATCTCGCGAAATCGTCGGACAAGCACACCCGGATTGCGCAAATTGTAGAGAAAGAGAGGCAGGAGACTTAGTGCATAAAGCGCCCAGGTTAAGAGAAGCCTTCGCAGGCGCGCGCGCGTTATGAAGAAGACGAGACCGAGAGCGAGCAGCGGACCGAGCATTCTGCCGATCGAGTAGGAGTAGGTGACTAGTGCCAACGTCGCAGCGACGCCAAGGACGTCCGACCAGGTCCATGCTGACTTTGTCGCAGCGCGGTGCAGACACAGCAGGAAGAGAATGAGCACCAACGGGTAAATCGCGACTTCAAGCACGACCCGGCTCAACTCGAAAAGCCAGGGCGTCAGCAAACTCATGAGCGTCAATGTCAGCCCGACCTTCCAATGGCCCGATATGCGCAAGCCAAGCCAGCCGAGAGCGAGCGCTGTAAGAATTCCCAACGCAGCGCTGAACACGCGCGCTGCCAGAATACTTGGACCTGTCACCCGGTAAACCCCTGCCAGCAGGTAGATATAAGTTGGGTTCTTATAGTCGTCGAAAGCGCGAAAAAAGAGCGGCCAAGCATTGCCCCACTCGTCTCGCCCGGTCTGCGAGATTGTGTGTGCGTTATAGGCGATCGACGACTCGTCTATGAAAAAACCCGGTGGATTGTGCGCCAGTCTCACAAAATATAGAGCGGCTGCCAGGACGATAACCGCCACAACAACCAATCCAGACTGACGCCAGAGGGGTACAGCCCGCAGTTGCTGATTGCCATGTTTGTTTACCGTGGTCATGTTGATTGAGTTACTTTCAATCTTAGCCTCAACGGCGGCGAGCCTTTATCGCTAAACCAGCCGACCCGTTTTTGCACGACGTCGATCTCCAGCACGTAGTCGCCTGGAGTTTTTGGTGCGGTGATTTCCAAAGACAATCCGGCCGTATCACCGGGCTCAAGGTCATAAGGAAAACGAATCTCGCCATCCTGATTGTTGAGCAATACTCCATCCGCTGACAGCCAACGGTTGCGAAGCGTTACAGAGTAGCTCCCATCCGATTCACCTACAGCCGGCCAGGTGGTATCACTGACATTTTTAACTATTATGCTTAGTGCTGTTTTGGCTCCAGGCTTAAGAGCTAACGGAGCGTTCTCGGCGGTGACCACGGCGCGAAATGCGTTCACAGGAAGTTCTGCGACCGCCACGTGAGGGTCGCCAGGTGAGACGGCATAGACAATGTAGTTGAGGCTTCGCGCAAGCAACCGGCAATTGTCGCAATCCTCTTCAGTGCTGATGACAACGGCCCCCGGCGGCGCTGATTCGCCGGCTGGTAGACGAACCATCTGCGCCGGATCCAACCCGTGTAAAGCTCCATACCATAAGGCCTGGATGTAACCTGCCTTACCGGGCTCATCAACGAGATAAATTGGTTTGCTGTCTGTCGCTAATGCGACCGCCAAAACTTTTCGTGAAAAGCGAGCATCGAAAACGTACCAGAGATCTGGAGAAGTCTTGTGATAAAGCCATTGAAAGTGAGCGCCCTGCACCATGATGAGTAAGACCGCCGCGGCCAGTATCACGCGTTTGACGCGACGCTTTGGCCCCTCGCTTAGTAACCACGAGATAGCCGGAACAGTTAACACCAGAAAGAAGACCGAAAAGGCAATCAAACGAAGTTGCGGAAACTCATTGCGGGTAAGCGAAGCGGGAACGACTGAAACAACCAAACCATAGAGAATGAATTGCCACCAGGCATCGCGCCGGTGATGGCGCCACAACAATACCAATCCGCCCAGCCCCAGAAGAACTGTTGTTGCCAGCAAGGCACCCGTGCCTGATACATGGTCGCGAACATTCGACTCTCCAGTGACCAGCCATCTCCACGGATTGATATTGGCGATGTAGTGCCAAATGAATTCCCGTGCATTGTCGGCGAATGAGCTTTGCGGAGTGATATAAGTCAGGAGACTAAACCTGCCGGTCATCGCTTCCGGATGGCGGCGGTAAAAGACAAACAGTGGAATCAGCGTCAGCGCGTAAACTGCCCACGTCTTAACCACACCTTGCCAGCGACGGCGCGTTATGAAGAAGGCTAGTCCGGCAGCCAGCAGCGGCGCTAATAGACGACCAATCGAATAAGAATATGTTAGCAGGGCAAGCGTCGAGGCCAGGGCCAGAATGTCAGTAGTTTTCCATGTCTCCCTGGTCGACGCTCGCCAGAGCGCAAGCAGAAACAGCCCGAGCAAGCTTGGATAAATTGCGACTTCAAACACCAGGCGACTGCTCTCGTAAAGCCACGGCGTAAGCAACGACGAAATTGCTACAATCACAACAACCATAAGCCGGCCAGCAATCCGCCAGGCCAGGATCCCTAACAGGCAGCTACAGAGCAACCCCAGCGTAGCGCTTAATAGCCGCGCGACGGTGATACTTGGTCCAGTCACACGGAAGATGGCAGCGAGGAGGTAGATGAAGGTAGGATTTTTGTATTCACCGAACGCCGGAAAAAATAGCGGCGCTGGGTTGCCATACTCGTCACGTCCAGTTTGCGCGATCGTATAAGCGTTGTAGGCGATCGATGACTCATCAATGGAAAAGCCCGGTGGCTGACGCGGCACGCCTACAAAGTAAATCGCCCCGCCGAATGCAAGCAGCACCGCGGAAACGAGCAACCCACGCAGGCTCAAAAACTCGCCTTTGGACCTTTCCTTCATCAACTTTGATTGTGCGGTAAGTTGCGAACTCTTGCTTCCGTCCAGGCGCTATTTGCCGCGCAAGCGCATGCGAATGACTCCCCACAAGCCTTCCAGGATAATGCCACCATCCATCTTCGATCTTCCCAGCCGGCGCTCGACAAAGACGATTGGCACTTCTGTGATACGCAGGTTGCTGCGAAATGCCTGGTAAGACATCTCCGCCAGGAATACGTAACCGTTAGCGTAGACCCGCTCGAAGTCGATCGCTTTCAGGGCTTCGCGCCGCCAACACTTAAAGCCCGTAGTCGTGTCTGTCAGAGGCATGCGTGTGATGAAGCGAACATAGAAAGTCGCAGCCTTGCTTAACATCAGTCGTTTCAAATCCCAATTAACGACGCTGATTCCTTTGACGTAGCGTGAGCCAATGACAAGATCATGGTCCTTGATCTGTTCGAAAAAAAGCGGCAGGTACTTCGGGTCGTGCGAAAAGTCAGCGTCCATCTGCACGACCATTTCGTAATCGCGCGCGAGCGCAAACTTGAAGCCGGCGACGTACGCGGGTCCGAGTCCTTCCTTGCCGGGACGATGGAGAACAAAAACCTTTTCGGGCTGTGCAGTGCTTAGCTCATCAGCCAAAGCGCCCGTACCATCCGGCGAGTTGTCATCGACCACGAGTATGTGAACAGAAGGAGCGTGCTGCTGGATACTCTCGATGATGCCCGAGAGGTTCTCCCGCTCGTTGTAAGTGGGGATGACTACGAGGCAATTCATCTCAGCCCCGGCTCTCGCGGAAGATCTAAGAGGGCGACGAAAGACTGTTTCATGATAGGCGGCGTATCATCGCACACGAAAAACGTAAATGGAATTGCCAAATACCGCCTCAGGTTTTTGGTGTTTGAATTCCTCAAAAAAGTTCGCCCGCTGCTGTGGCGTCTCTCGTCCGCTGCCTGGTGGGCCAGCCGGAATTGTCGAACCATTAAAGTAGCTGGCGCCGATGGCAAAATAACGAGGCGGATCAATCCGCGATTCCGGAACCAGCAGGTCGACCCGCTCGATGCCGTAATAATGCAACGAAAAAAAGCCTCCCAGAAAAGCATCGCCCACACGCTTCTCACCGCGTTCGTGAAGAAACGTTGCCACTGCTCGCGCATCATCACCCCATTCAACGTTGGAGTCAGACAAATACCACCAATGTGGAGCGCGGCTGGCGAGTTGATTCATGTAAACCATTTCATCTGGAAACGCGCGATAGGTCTCGATTGCCATCCAGCCTAAGAGCGACAGCGCGATCAGCGCGCCGGCGCGATACGCGCGCCGGGATTTGATTAAGCGATCGAGCAGTGCGCCACCAAGGATAAACAACCAGGGATAACCGGGCAGGAGATAACGCACGCCGATGTTGATATGACTGAACAGAACAAAGACTGCGTAAACCGCGAAGGGGACCAGCAGCCAAATAAAGCGACGATCACGGTTCCGAACCGACTGGTAAACTCCCCAGCCAAGTGAAGCTAGTGACAGCAAGATAAAAGGAATCGTGCTCTTAAGAACAAACGCTACTGGGAAGTAGTACCACCAACCTCGCTCGCTATACATTCCCAGTAACGACGCGGAATGACCCTGTCCGTTATGCCAGAACTGAAAAAGCACTCCCAATACAAAATCAACCGGAAGGATGTGGGCAAGCAACCTGACGCCAGTGGTAAGCGTGTCGCCATATGCGTGAAAAGAGCTTTGTATCCATTGCACATCCGCGTCGCCCATCTGCCGATGCTTAAAAAAATACGCGGCGTTAATTGCAGTCAGAATGGCAAGCATTACCAGCGCCATGTGTGCCAACAGGCGCGAGCGAACTTCAGGCACGCGCCACCTGCGCACTAAAAACGCCAGAAAAAACAGTGCGAGCACGGGCCCGACCAGCAACATTGAATACTTTGCGAGGATGGCGAGACCGGCAGCCAGGCCCAGCAAAACGGCGCGGCGCCACGTATGCTTTTCCGCAAAGTGATAAAGCGCCATGAAGAACAGGAGATAGCCAAAGGCCGCCGGTATGTCGGTCTGGACCACCCGTCCATGCGCCAGTACCGTTGGCTCAAGAGTATAAAGCGCTACCGCCAACACGGCTGCACGAGCACCGAAAAGCTTCCGGGCAAAACGAAAAATTAAGAGACCAAGCGCAACAGCCAGCGCGATCGTCGGCACGCGTGACCAGAAGGAGATAGACTCGAAGTTCTCCGTGTTATTGGCCCAGAAACTTTCCTGGTACGCCCACTTTGCCTCGCTTGAAAGTGACGACGCGGTTGTTTGATCGGGCCGCACTTCATTAGGTTGAACGAAAAGTAAAGGAAGCGCCGCGAGTATTTTTGAAAACGGCGGGTGCTCATTCACCAGTTGGAAGTCTCCGGCGGCGAGATGATAGTATGCCGAAGGAATCATCACGATCTCGTCTACGATGATGCTCTTGCGCGAAATTACCGCCAGCATCTGGAGGCTCATGACGGCGAGCAATGCCCCGGTCAGCAACTCGGCGCGGCGCACTCTCGCCCATCGCAATATTCCCACCACGGCCAGGCGCGGCTCGATGACAAGAAAACCCGTCTCCGTAACTGGCTTCTGACTCAATGACCCGTTCATTCAACCACCACTTCAGATTAAAAACTGACTACCTCGCAGCGCTCGCAGTTACGCTGGCTCCGATCGTTTACTTCTTGCCGGCCTTTCGCAAGCACGCGGTGCTTTGTCCAGACGACGGCTTTCTCTTCAACGTGCCGTTACGCGTGGCCGCGGCCCAAATGGTGCGAGCGGGCCATTTGCCACTTTGGAATCCTTATATCTTCAGCGGGATGCCGCTGCTGGCTTCTGCCCAGGGTGGGCTGTTGTTTCCACCAAACTGGTTCTACCTCGTTTTCTCTCCCGCAGTCGCCACCAACCTGATGGTGGTTTCTACTTACATGATCGCCGCACTCGGCGCTTATCTCTATGCGCGACGCACTGGAGCGTCGATTGCGGGAGCGGTGACTACGAGTCTCATCTGGCAGTTTGGTGGTTTCCTGATGGGGCAGATCAGTCATATCAACATAGTTCACACGGCGGCGTTGCTGCCATGGCTGCTTTGGGGACTTGAAGAATTTGTCCGTACTGGAAAACGCTCTCGCGCAGTCTTGTTTGCCCTGCTGGTCGCCGTGCAGGCTTTTGCCGGCCATCAACAAACTTTTGCTTATTCATCGATGCTGGTCGCGGCTTACGCCATCGTAATGGCTATCAGCAACATTCAATCTCGCAAGCGCTATCTATGGTCGCTAGCTTTGATCGCGGCGGGCGTTTTAATTGCTGCGGTGCAAATCGTACCGACCTTCGAGCTGCTGCGCAACAGCACCCGCGCCGTCGCCTCTTATGAATTCTTCACTTCATTCTCGATGCCGCGGCGCTTCGTGCTGGAACTCTTCGCACCCTACGTTATGGGCGGTGGAGACGGACGTTTGTTCCGGGCGCCTTACACCGGCCCGCCGTTCTACGCAGAATTTTGTGTTTATGCTGGCATCCTTGGAATGATGCTGGCAGCGTTTGCTGTACTGCATAAGCCTGATACGCGAACGAGGTTTTGGGTCGGCGTCGCGTCAGTTTCTTTCGTGCTGGCGCTCGGTAGTTACGCACCGCTGCATTTCTATTGGCTGGTTTATCACATTCCGATTCTCAAACTATTCCGCGTTCCTTCGCGGCATCTGATGGAAGTTCAGTTCGCAATTGCAGTGCTCGGGGGGCGGGGCCTGACGGCACTGGCGGCAGCGCGAGGAAACCAGCAGGAACGTTCTCGAGTAATGCGGCTCCTCGTAATTGCCATCGGGCTCACCGTCGCCTTAACGTGTTTGGCTGTTACCTGGTTTCGCCCGGCGAACTTTCGTTTGGGTCGTGTGGCAACGATCAGCGTGATGCGCGCTCCCGAGTTATTCATGCCGATTGTACTGGCTCTGGCCAGCGGTTGGGCTCTTTGGGCTTTCGCAAGGGGACGCCGGCATGGCACGGCAGTATTATTTGCCGTTCTCGCTTTAGATCTAATTCTCTGGGGACAGTCGAGCGGCTGGTACACCGGAAGCCCTCGCTCAGATGACGAATACTGGCACCTGCCGGATGTGGTTCAAACTCTGCGCCAGATCGCACCGAAGGACACCTCGACGTACAGAATATTGACTGCGAATCATACTTTCGATCCGGCAGTCGCTCCGGTTCCGCCTTCCGTATCGCGTTCAACTGACTGGGTGTTGTGGACTCAAGCCGATGTCTACATGCCCTATGGAATTCAAAATGCGGCCGGCTACGATGGATTTGGTCTTGAACGTTACAACCGGCTCGCCGGGCAAATGAAAGTGTGGGGTGAATTAACTGATCCGGATACCACGCTGCGCGGCAACAGTCGCGAGATCGACTTGCTTAACGTGCGTTACCTGCTTTCGATGAGACGGCAACCAATTGCTCAGTCCGCCCAGCTGTCCTCCATCCTGAGCACCTTTCCGATGGCGGTCGAAAATTATGGCGGTTTCGGATTCGCCCAGAATAATTTGGGTATTCCGTATTTAGATCAAGCTAAGCGCCTGACCTTTGCCGTTCCGTCCGTGGAGGTCGATCACGTCGCGTTGTTGACGAATCTAGCCTGGTCAGAAAACATTCCCAACAAAACCGCGATTGGCAAGGTGCGGCTTAAAGCAAAAGATGGACGCGTATTTGAGTTTGCGTTAAAGGCAGGAGTTGACTCAGCCGAATGGTCATACGATCGTCCGGACATTCGCGATCGCATTCGACACCAAAGACCTGCCGTGGCAACCAGCTACGAGGTCACCGATGCTCAGGGCAATTACCAGGCACATACGTACCTGAGCGCGTTTGCCTTGCCTGGAAAAATTTCCATCACGAGCGGTGAGATTCTTCTGGAACCCAAATCGCAGTGGCCTAACTTACAGTTGAGTGTTGGTCGCGTCTCGCTGGTGGACGCTGGGGAGGGAAAGAGTTATCCACTGCGGCGCGAATGGGTGAGTATTGAACCCGTAGCCAGTCCGCCGCAGGTTGCGGAAGTCCCTCGGCCGAGCAGCGATCGATGGAAACTTGTCTCGCGAACTCAGTATGTTGACATCTTCGAAAACGCGCACGCGCTGCCCAGAGCCTGGCTTGTATCTGAGGCTCGCCAGATGGACGAACTAACAATGCTCGAAGTAATTCGCACGGGTAAGTTTTCGGACACATCGCAATGGAATCCAGCGAAGACCGTTTTGGTTGAATCAAGCGGGGGAGAGATGCCGCCGAACACTGGATCCGGGAACGCTGAAGTGACTCGATACGAACCAAACCGCATCGAGGTCAAAACGGAATCGACCGCGCCTTCGGTGCTCGTACTTGGCGAAAATCACTATCCGGGCTGGCGCGCGTCTGTCGATGGTCAATCGGTTCAGGTGATGCGTGTGAACTACAACCAGCGCGGCGTCACGCTTCCTCCCGGCAATCATCTCGTCACGTTTGTCTATCGGCCAAAGTCGGTGCTGATCGGTTTCGTAATCTCCATATTGACGCTGGTCGGAATCGTGGCCTGGTCGAGAATGCCGTTCTTCGCACGTCCAAAGTAAACATGAGTGACAACCCTAAAATTGGACTGAAGCTCGAGCAGCCGCGTTATGTTGAGCGACTTGAAGACTGTTTTTTCTATCACGCGATGGAGCTGCCCGGCTTTGGATTAGTCAGGGCGCACTGGGACCTGCGGGGACGGTTTGATGACTATACGGGTGGTGTAGACGTCTCCGGCAAGTCTGTGTTGGACATCGGCACGGCCACGGGCTTTCTCAGTTTCGAAGCGGAGAAACGTGGAGCCGCTCGCGTAGTGTCGTTTGACATGAGCGATGCGCGACAGCAGACCTTCCTTCCTTTCAAAGATAAACTTTACTATCGCGATCCCGAAGCTTGGGCCGAGCAATATGGCGCCGAAGTCGAACGGTGGAAAAACGCTTACTGGCTCTGTCACCGGCTGCTTGGTTCAAAAGCCGAGGTTTACTACGGTGATATCTATCATCTTCCGCCGGAGCTGGGCCAATTTGATGTTGTGATTGTCGGCTCGGTGCTGGAACACTTGAGCGATCAGATCAGCGCCCTGGCTTCGATCGCGCGTTTGACGAAAGAAACGATCGTGCTGGTCTCGCCGCTACTGCAAACCGCTGAAAGAATTGCGCGATTTGAGTCTTTGGCGAGCAACCCGGACGCGGACTTTACCTGGTGGACCTACTCGCTTGGGGTTTATCGCGAGGTGTTTGCCATGCTCGGCTTCAGGATCGAGAAGGTGAGTAGTTCGAAGTATTACTACATGTACGGCGATCGGTTCGAAGAGCGATCGACTATCGTGGCCGTAAGAACGTGAGTCTTAAAGTCCAAAGATCAATTTTCGACGCACCTTCTAAACCGATCATTCCACGACGATATCGTGTCGCAGCGTACCTGATCCGTGATCTTCAAACCAGGTGATGTGCTCAGCAACCATATCAAATTCGACTATATAGTTACCCGCGGTCGTTGGCGCCCGCAGCTTGAATTCAATATCCAGGGAGTCGCCTGGCTCCATATCACGCGGTAAACCCGCGCGTCCGTAGTCCCAGTCAACCTCGTCTTCATCCATCTTCAATAAGTGCGCCCCGAGTGAGACCGTACCTCGTTCGCCTACGGCCTTGCTTTTGGCGGGCCAGCGGCTCAGCCCAACATTCTCAACGCGAAGAAGAAAAATTAATTCTGTAGAAGCGCGACAAGTGCCCGGTCCATCCACGAGGTTGAGTTTGGCGACTAGATGTTTTTCGGCTTCGTCGGACCTGCCTTCGCTTTTTGCTTTGCGACAAACGACTATAGCCCGTTCGTTTTTAACTTCGACCACGTCTACCTCATCGAATCCGGTCGTTCGCAGCATTGCTTTTAGCGCGTCCACGCCCGGCAGGAACCAATTGAAGACTTGTTCTTTGGCGCGGGTGGGATTTTCGACAAAAGCGAGCGTGTGCAGCAGCATCTGTTGCTCGCCCAGCGGATGCACAAAAGATTCAGGCGTCCGCTCAGTTGGCATGATCGCGGTTTCGATAATTAGGAGTTCTTTCGTTACCTGGTAAAGATTGTCCAGCGCCAGGATCGGGTGCTTCAGGTGATAGAGCAGGCCAAGCGCGAGGGTAATATCAAACTGGCCAACCAGGCGCGGGTTGAGTTCATAAACATTCAGACGGCGAAACTCGACTGCAAGTCCCAGCACTTTGCGAACAAACAATCCCTGACGAACGTGTTGCCGTTGACCGTCAACTCCCAAAACCCGTTTCGCGCCGAGCCGCTTCGCTTCGAACGCGTAGAACCCGGCATTGCAGCCGACGTCCAACAGCGTTTTGCCGCTTAACTCGCGCGGGAGAAGTTTTTGGATTGTCTGCCAGGGTCCAAGAGGGTGATCGACCGGTTCGCCCATCACGCTCTCGGTTTTTGTGTAGAGGCCATCACCGAGATCAATGCGATGGAACCATGGCTCGAGCCGCTTTAACTCGGCGAGGATTTCTTCACGTGACATTGTTTGCTTCACAAGGGGAGAACGTCGAGAGTGATAACGAGTGGCTGAGATCCTCTTTCTGCAAACCAGCAAACATGCTGATCCACCAAATCAATCCTGATCGTATATTTTCCCGGTTCCGCCGGCGCCGTAAGTTGCATCTCGATCGCAATGCTTTTGCCCGGAGCGACTGCGCGCGGCAACAGTGGATGGCCATGGAGTTCGCTGACAATCTTGCCGTGCTGATCGATTACGCGAAGACCAGGCATCACAATTCCAGCGCGAACTGTCTGGGCGTTTAGCCAGAGGGTATCACCGGCATTTCTTATCGTAAGTGGAATTTCGATTTTAGTCTCCCGCTCAGTCTGTTGGGGCAGGGAACGACGCAGGGAAAACTCCGCGCGCAATACGCCAGGCGCTCGGCTATCAGGCACGCTTGACGCCGGCGCGTCATCGGCAACCTTCACACACGTCAGGTAATGGTAATCAGTCGCGAGAGTTCGCAAAGGCAAACGATCGTCTTCCAACATCTCGCGCTCAAAGAGCCCGTTTACGCTCACGTAGTCACCAACCACAGCCAGTCCATGCTCGTTCAGCAAAGCGCGCAGGTAGTCGCCGCTAAAGGGTGATTCGAGCGTTCCATACCGGCGCATCACGTCCTGCAACTCATCCTCGGTTGCCGAGCCCGCTGATGGCTTATAACCTTCCAGAATGAAGAGCAATCCGCCTACGTCTAACATCTGGGCCAGGTGACGAAAAACCTTTCGCTCGTCTTCAAAGTGATGAAGCGAGTCGTAACAGATAACCGCGTCAAACTTTTCCGGCAGCGGCGCGGTCTCGATATCCTGCGTTAGAAAACGGCAGCGTAAGGCCGTCTCATGATCCACGTCGTAAGGAACGCGCTTCACACGTTCGCGCGACATTGCGATCAGTTCGTCACTGATATCAATGCCGGTGACGTCGTATCCGAGACGCGCAAAATATTCGCTGAGCCAGCCGGAACCACAACCAACGTCCAGAATCCTGGAGCCGGGTGGCAACGCGAGCGCCGTGGCCATGTTTGCGAAATCGGTGAAGTGGCGGTGGGTCTCCGCGTCCATGCCGTCACCAGGATGTTTATCAGGCTTGTTGGCGAGATTATAGAAAGGTTTTGTTCGCAGATAATGACTGCGTTCGGCATCGAGCATTTTTGGATATTCGAGCGCCGCGCGTTTGTAGTCGATGCCTTCGAGTTTTGGTAACCGGCCGGGTGAGTCTGGAGACGCCTTCGCATTTGTCGCCTGACCGTTGCCCCCGCTGGTTCTTATAGTGGAAATCTCAGTCTGTTTCGGGCTGTCAGGCAAAGTTGAGTAAGGTATTCGCTCGTTGCCATTGCCCGTTCTGTAATTCGCTGCGGGCGCGAGCACTGCAACTTCCCGAGCGACGCCGCGCAGGAGCGTTTCATCGTTTTCCCGAATGCCGAGCGCAGTTATTTCGTTGGCCACGCCATTGAGAAACTGTTTGCGTGAGCGTTGGGAGATAACCTGGCGGATGAAGTCGATATAGCGGGCGGCGCCGGTTTTGATATCGTGTGTCTCAGTTATGTAGCGTTGCGCATTGGCGCCAATGCTTTGCCGTAGGCCGGGGTCTTCTATAAGCCGGCGCAGATAGGCCTCGAGCAAAGCGTCTGCATTTTCGTCCTGATCGATTTTTACAATTGCGTCGTCTGGTAGTTCGGCAAAGGCGCCGACGTTAAAGACGATTGTCGGAACGCCGGCGGCCATGAGGCGACAGAGACTGGCCGAAGTTTCGCCGACGGTACGTTCGCGCAGATTGAGCGCAATGTCAGTCGCAGCTATCCAACGTTCAAACTCTTCAAGTCGCAAGTGCCCGGTGATCGTTACCCGGTCCTCCATCTCATACTGTCGCACCAGCGCGCGCACGTCGAAAAACGAATTGGGCTCGCCGACCAGCGTGTAGTGAAAACTGTGATCAGCTTTAAGAGACCAAAGAATTCGTAGAGCCTTTTCAATTCCTTTGCCCGGTGTTATGAGACCGAAGTTGGCAATTTGGGTGACGCTTGCGTGCCCGTTTGATTCGTTTGCCTGACGTGCCGGTAGCGGTTTAGTCGGCATGTTGATGTGGGCAATTGCTACGGACGGTACCAACTTCGCAAAACGCGCGCGGCAAAACTCTGAATGAACGACAATCCCTTCGGCGGCGTGGGCGAGTCGACTGTTTAGTGGAAACTCTAAAGGCAGGGCTGCCTGCGGGGGCATGCTGCCGCGCTCCAGAGCCTCCGCTGCTTCACGCGTAGCGCGACTGCCATGGCAGGCGAAAACTTCTTCGAGGTAAATCTCTACGCGCTTGCGATCCTGCGCCAACCCAAGAAAAAAATCCTGCAAAGCGAAATCGTGGAAAACGACAATGCCCGGATGTGCGCAGGCGACCTCAAGCATGCCTGCGTGATAACGATGATCATTTCCCATGTGATAGATGATCGCATCATAGTCGCCGAGCGTTTTGAGAACCGACGGGTTGTGGCGATAGTCAAGGCAAGTAAACCGATCGCGTATCTCAGGATTAGACGGTTCGAAGCCGTCGACGAATAGGGTGATGTCAGCCGCTACCGCGAGATAAGGCAGCAGCTCTTCGCTGTAGTCGGAAATCCCTGACGGCTGTGGATTCAGCGGGCTGAAGTAAGCGAGTCTCATGGAAAGCGGTCTGCAGTCAGTTGTGCTTGGTCGGTAGTGGGCATGTTCGTTTGTTGTCTCATTAACACCGTGGCTTTAGCCCGGTGATCCAAAGTCAAACGAAACGGGAAACCGTTAAAACGGTTTCATTTTTTTCTACCTTACCAGCCACCGGGCTAAAGCCGCGGTGTCAATGAAAGTAATTATTCAGTTGATTATGTATTGTGTTGTAGTTTTGCTCGTAACACAATTCACTCATTATTTTTCATCGCCGGTCGCTAATCAAGCTTCCAGTGCTCCGCAGCGGCATTTTGTAGGGTTTCCTCGCTCTTCCGCTTTCTTTCGTCCTACCCTATCATGTGCCACGTTGCCGGGGCGCGAGTACCTCGGGCCTGTTTCACCGGAACTTCAGGAGAGCACATGGCCGAAGACCTGCCCTCGCGAGAAATCCTCAAACAACTTGTCGAACGAATCGATCTGCTGGAGCGTGTGCTGGGGATAACTACCGCCCGACTGCACGCAATCGAGCAGCATCTCGGGATCATTCGCCAACCGCAAACGCTCCCTGAATCTCAAGCGGGCCAAAGCGGCGAAGCGAATCCGGCCAAGCCTCAAATCAAAACGGAAGATTTGAAAGCCTCGCAGCCAAATCAACCGCCAATCCAACGGCCGGTACAACCGCCAATCCAATCGACACCAGTCGCGACACCGCCGGCGGAACCTCCGGTGCACACCTGGTCGAAGGCCGAGACGCCCGAAACCCGCGCGACCCATCCGTGGATGAATGAACCCCCACCTCCGCGTATCCACGCGACCAGAGAAGCATCCACTCCGTTTGGCCTGCATGTACCGATTGAGAAACCGGATGAAGCGGCGCCCGCAGGTGCGACACACGAAGTTAAGCGCCGCGATCTGGAAACCGTAATTGGTGGCAGTTGGTTCAACTGGATTGGCATCATCGCGGTCACGTTTGGCGTCGCCTTCTTCCTCAAGTTTGCTTTCGACAAACAATGGATCGGTCCCAGCGCCCGCGTCAGCCTCTCCGCGCTCGTAGGCATTTCATTGCTCTATGTGGGCGAGCGCCTGCGTGGGCGCGGTCTGAAGGCCTATGCCTACATTCTTTCGGGGGGCGGCCTGCTCATTCTGTATCTATCGGACTACGCGGCATACAACTTCTATCACCTCATCGGACAGGTCCTGGCCTTCGCGTTGATGGCGGCGGTGACGACGACGGCTGTGTTGTTGTCGGTGCGTCTGAACGCGCTGCCAGTGGCTATCCTCGGACTCGTCGGTGGCTTCTTGACGCCGGTGTTGCTCTCAACCGGTGTGGACAACGAGATTGGATTGTTCACTTACGTGGCGCTGCTCGATGCCGGCGTACTCGCGGTGGCCTACTTCAAGCGCTGGCGCACTCTCGACTTCCTATCTTTTGCCGCGACGGTAGCGATTACTGTCGGTTGGGCATTCAAGTTCTACGAACATCAGAAGGTTTGGACGACCCTCGTCTTCCTCAGCGTCTTCTTCCTGCTCTATTCGCTGCTCGCAATTTTCCACAACGTACTGCCGGGCCGGCCGACGCGCTGGTTCGACGTAGCGCTCGCTATAGCAAACGCCACGTTCTACTTCGGTCTCAGCTACCTGATGCTCACAGAGGCTGGCTTTGACCAGGCGACGCCTGCGACTCAGGCGCTCCTGATCTCGGTTTTCTTCACTCAACTTTTCTACATGACCTGGCGTTGGAGCCCCGACGACCGTTTTCTCAGGTATAGCTATGTGGGAGCAGCGGCGACGTTCCTCACTATGGCCGTCGCGATTCAGTTGGAGCTGCACTGGGTGACGATTGGTTGGGCCGTTGAGGCGTTCATGCTGGCCTGGGCGGGTTTGCGCTCCGGCGAGAAGGCTGCGCGCCATGCCGCAATCGCAGTTTTCTGTGTGGCCGTCTGCCACTGGTTCTGCTGGGACATGCCGGAGTTTGCCTACGGCGTTGATCCTTCATTCATCCCGCTTCTGAACCGCCGCGCGCTTTCAGGCGCCGTGCTGGTCGGTGCGATAGCGGGCGCTACCTGGCTCTACCGGCGCGCGGGCGAACTCGACGAGAACGAGCGAGAATTGGTCAGGACGTTCTTCCTGCTTACGGGCAACGCCGTGGCGCACACGCTTTTGACTCTGGATATTAACGACTTCTTTATCGCGCGAATGTCGCCAGGCGTTTCAGCAAACACGGACCTGCAGGGTCCACTCGCGAATGCGAGGCAGTTCTCGATCTCCATGTTGTGGATGCTCTATGCGGCGACGATGCTGGCGCTGGGAGTGTTGCGGCGCTCTGCTCTGTTGCGTTGGGTCGGGCTGTTTTTACTGCTGGCCGTAATCGGCAAAGTCGTCGCCCTCGACACCGTTTTCTACGCAGCCCGGTGGCATTTGCCCGTCTTCAACCTGACCTTCATGGTCTATATGCTGCTCGTGGCCGTGCTCGCCTTCGCGGCCTGGCTTTACGGGCGAGCACCGGGCGTTACCCAACCAGAGCAGCCCTTGATGCGGCCGGTGCTCATCACTGCCGCCAACGTGCTCGCGCTCGCGGCGCTCAGCCTTGAAGTCCTGGGTTACTACGACCGCTTGCTGACAAGGTGGACTGAGACGGGATCAAGCACAGAAATTTTCAGCCAGTTTCAGGAAGGCAGGATTTTCACGCTCGCGCTGGTTTGGACTGTCTACGCTACGTGCGCCTTTCTGGTTGGTGCGTGGCGTAAAGCGAGCGCGTGGCGTTGGGGTGGACTGGTGCTGCTGACGATCACGATTCCGTTAGTTCTCCTGAACCTGAATTACTACGACGCAGCCTGGCACGTGTTGGTCTTTAACCGCACGTTTGCCATCTTCGCGGTGTTCGTTGCAGCCCTTTGGCTCATTACGCGAACTTACGCGCGTTCGGGTGCAGCGTTTGCCGAGGCCTTAACGGTGCGCCGGGTCGCGACAGTCGCCGGGAACTTCCTGGCAATCATCGCGCTGAGCGCACAGGCCGCGGGCTACTATGAGGCTAAGATCACCGAGGAGTTGAGGCGCGGCGTTGGGTCCTCCTTGTCGGACGACTTTCCCGCGCCTTTGCGCAACCTGGCGCTGGCGAAGCAACTTTCACTGTCGGTGGTGTGGGGACTTTATGCCAGCGGCCTGCTCATTGTCGGGCAGGTGCGCCGGCTGACACTCTTGCGAGTGATGGGGCTTGCGTTACTCTCGCTGACAATACTGAAGGTTTTTATCTGGGACTTGTCCTCGCTCGACCGTATCTACCGGATCATCTCATTCATCATGCTGGGAGCAATCCTGCTGGCAGTTTCCTATTTCTATCAGCGCAGCCAGCAACGAGCGGAAGAGCAGGAGTCAGGACTCAGGACTCAGGAGTCAGGAGATAGTGGCCAGTGATCGGTGTCAGCAGGTGGTAGTCAGGAGTTAGGACTCAGGAGCAGGACTAGAAGCAGTCTGAGGCCTGACTCCTTTCTTTTCACGTGAGCGCCAGCGTAAAGTGCGCTGCAAACAAGGCGCTCATCAAGGCAAACAAAACCAGAAACACCGTGCGAATCACCTGGTCAAACTTTGGCTGGCGGCCCGCCATTGCGAGCGTAATGTAGACCGGGAAAACCACCATCGCATAGCGTGCTTGTGATTGCAGCAGCGCAGACGAAAGTGCGACCAGCACTGCCAGGAGCGTATACGCAGCGAGCGCAAATTGACGTCGCTTGAGCAGGGCGATGCCGCAAGCAAACGCGAGCAACACCGCCGAAAAATTCACTAGTTTGAAATCCCAATGCGCCGCGATCTCCGCTGGGTGACGCAGATAGTCGAACAGCGGCGAGAAGAAGAAGCCCGCTTTACGCCCCCAGGCAGCCATTGCGTCTTTGAACGCGAAAGCGTTGCCGGTGATGACGTAAAGGTAAATCATGAATGACAAGAGGCCGGCAGGAACCAGAAGCAGAGCCAAACCGTCTTTTCGCCACGTCCGAATTGACCCCAGCGGTCGATACATCTCCCAATAGAGCACCGCCAGCGCCGGCAACAACAGCACACCCGTCGTGCGGGTGGCTGAAGCAAACGCACCAAGCAAGCCGGCGAGCCACCAGCGTTCGCTCTTAGCGAAGTAAAAGCTCGCCACCGTTAACATGAGAAAGAGCGACTCTGGCAGGGGTATAGAAAAGAAGTAGCTGGTGGGGAATAAAGCGACATAGAACAGAGAACGATCGGCATCGTCTGCGCTCAATCCCAGGAGCAAGGTAAGGCGGTGCAGCAGGAAAAGCGCCAGCAGGAAGCAAATGTGCGAGAGCGCCATTCCAGTTATGACAAACTCGCCGGTCACGTAAGAAGCGAACCGAAGCAACAACGGGAACAGTGGAAAGAATGCCCAATTGCGAGGCACGTCAGCATTGAAAGGCATTTGCTCGTAGCCGCGCTCCGCAATACCGACATACCAGTTTACGTCGGCAGTCATAAGCTGCTGACGTAGGATTGGCGCTATGGGTGCCTTGGAGAGCGAGACTGTGGTATCGAAATGTTCGGGGACCCGATCTGGCACAGTCTCCCGTAGACCAACCAGTACAAAGATGACCAGAACTATGACCCGCGACAGCGTAAACGCGAAGAGTGCAGCACGCACACTGCGATCACCGAGCAGGCGGCGAATGGTTTCGGAAACGTGGAGTTGTTTCATTGGGAAGAGGGACTATATACCAGCAGCCAGGCAGGCGTTAATATTTTGGTGTGCGTTGACACGTCTACCGGATTCCAAAGTAGTAGTGGGTCAGTTTGAATTGCCAGCCAACGATTAGAGACAAAATCAGAACTGGGAGCGCAGCGACCAGCCAAAGACTCAA
>Ga0134126_10000864_pt1 | contig 38309 bp, 11 predicted proteins | sample KB31752_FD_96881 | JGI IMG/M metagenome (GOLD analysis project Ga0134126, IMG submission 96881) | Terrestrial soil microbial communities with excess Nitrogen fertilizer from Kellogg Biological Station, Michigan, USA - KB3-175-2 | ecosystem: Environmental > Terrestrial > Soil > Unclassified ...
GCCCAGCGTTACCGGGGTGGCGCCTTCTGGCTATGGCCCCCTGCCGCTTACAGTTGGCCTGGGCTTTAACCATCCTGCAGGTGTGGCGGTGGATGGCGCGGGCAATTTGTACGTGGCCGATCAGCTCAATAACCTGGTGGTTAAGCAGCCGGCCGGGGGAGGTACGCCTGTAGATTTAGGATTTGGATTTAATAACCCGTTCGGGGTTGCAGTTGATGCCGTCGGCAACGTTTATGTGAGCGATATGCAAAACAACGCGGTTAAAAAGATACCGGCGGCAGGCGGTAACCCGGTCATCATCGGGTCGGGGTTTTTGCAGCCGCGCGGGGTTGCAGTTGATGCCGCCGGGAACGTTTATGTAGCTGATGCCGGCCACAACGCGATAAAAAAGATTCCAGCAGGCGGCGGTAGCCCGGTTAGCCTTGGCTCGGGATTCAGCAATCCTTATGGTGTGGCCGTAGGCACAACCGGGATTGTATATGTAGCTGATTATGGCAACAATGCGATAAAGAAAATTCCAGCTGCCGGCGGAACGCCGATCAATTTAGGCTCCGGCTTTAGTATGCCATTCGGCGTAACGGTAGACGCCGCGGGGAATGTTTTCATGACCGATCACAACAACAACGCCGTAAAAGAAATTCCGGTTGGCGGCGGCGCGCCGATTGTTCTGAGTGCGGGATACAATGTGGTTGCCGGCGTAGCGTCGGATGCTGCCGGCAATATTTTCGTAGCTGATGTCGGGGGCAATTTCGTCAAGGAGATCAGGCGGGGTGGATTTTATATCACGCCAAAACTGCCGGCCGGCTTAAGTTTTAACAGTAACACGGGAATAATTAACGGTACCCCCACGGTGGCCGGCGTTGCAAAAAATTATACGGTCACCGCTTTCAATTACGGAGGCAGCGCTTCAGCCGTTATAAATATTACCGTACACCCGCTGCCGCCAACATTAAGTTATAGTACACCGCAAATTTATACCCCCGGCACTGCAATCGCAGCGCTGGCGCCAACCAGTACCGGCGTTGCCGCGGCTGGCTACAACAGCGCCCCGGATATTTTGGGTTTTGGTTTTGACAGTCCCATTGGTGTGGCGGTAGATGCTCAGGGCAATATTTACGTAGCAGATGCCGGCCATAATGCGATAAAAAAAATCCCTGCGGGCGGTGGTTCCCCAGTCGTCATCGGATCGGGTTTTCTTGACCCAGCCGGAGTGGTAGTTAGCGCTTCTGGGAATGTTTACGTAGCTGATTACAGCAATAATGCGGTAAAGATGATACCTGCAGGTGGCGGAAGCCCGGTTACCCTGGGCTACGGGTTCAGTCACCCGACGAGTGTCGCGGTAGATGCCGCAGGAAATGTATTTGTGGTTGATAACGGGCACCACCAGGTAAAGGAGATCCCGGCCGCCGGAGGATTTCCCTTGGTTTTAGGTTCAGGGTTTGTTGATCCGTACGGTGTAGCGATCGATACAGAAGGCAATGTCTACGTAACGGACAGGGGTAATAACTCACTAAAGAAAGTCCCGGTCGGCGGCTACACCCCGGTTACACTGGCTACAGGCCTCAATATGCCTGGCGGTGTAGCGGTTGATGCAACCGGCAATGTGTTTGTTGCGGATGTAAACAACAACAAGGTAAAAAAGTTCCCCGTTGACGGTGGCGCTACAGTGGTCATCGGTTCGGGATTCAGCTTTCCGGCAGCTGTGGCGGTTGATGCGGCAGGTAACGTTTTTGTAGCTGATGAAAGCAGCGCAATAAAAAGGTTTCTGCCCAAGGGCGGCTATTATTTGAGCGCATCGCTGCCCGCAGGATTGAGCCTCTCGAACAGTACAGGCATAATCAGCGGTACTCCAACGATAACAAGCCCGCCCACAGACTATACAATTACGGCATATAATGCAGGTGGCAGTGCCTCGTCAATTGTTAATATTAAAGTGGCGCTTGCTGTTCCCAATATCGTTTACAGCACCCCCTTAACATTTACTACCGGCATTCCTTCAGGCGCTGTACCCTCGGCCAGTGGAGTAGCTGCTGCGTCCTACAGCAATGCCCCTGCAGCTATCGGCCCCGGCTTCAGCCGCCCATGGGGAATCACAACTGATGCCACCGGCAATATTTACGTCGCCGATGCTGGTGGAGGCACAATAACCAAACTCCCTGCGGGCGGCGGCGCGCCGGTTGTTTTAGCCTTTCATTTAAGTCAACCGGTCGGCTTAGCCGTTGATGCCGCGGGAAATATATTTATAGCGGATTATGGCGTGATTGAAAAATTACCTGCAGGCGGCGGCAGCATGGTAAATCTTACAACTCCGGGTGCTACAAGCCCTTTCGCAATCGCTTTAGATGCAGCCGGCAATGTGTATTTCTCGGATTTTGGCGACAATACCATAAAAATGATACCGGCGGCAGGCGGGAGCCCGGTAACTATTGTAACCGGGTTGGCGGGCCCCGAAGGCATCGCTTTAGACGGAGTTGGCAATATTTATGTGGCCGACAATAACAACAATGCAATAAAGAAGATTCCTGCGGGCGGCGGCAGCCCTGTCAGCATAGGCTCCGGGTTCAGCGGCCCTACCGCAGTTGCCGTAGACCCTTCGGGAAATGTGTTTGTGACCGATTACGGACATCGTTCTCTGGCCGAGATCCAGGCCGGGAGTAACAGCCCAATTGTTATAGCTTCTGACATTAATCAACCGCGCGGCACAACGGTCGACGCAGCCGGCAATATATATGCGGTGGGTGGCGACAACAGCGCCGTTAAAAAAATCAAGCCTGCCGGCGGTTACTATTTAAGCGCATCATTGCTCGCAGGCTTAAGTTTTGCAAATACAACCGGGGTTATCAGCGGAACGCCAACGGCAATAAGCCCGGCAACAAATTACACCATTACGGGCTATAATATCGGTGGCAGTAAATCAGCACTGCTGAACTTAACGGTCGAATTACCTTTACCTACTCTTAGTTATCCCAGCCCAAAAACCTATACCGTAGGTTTGGCGATCACCGCGCTGGCGCCAACAAGCAGCGGCGTGGGAGCGCCTGGTTACGGCAACCCAATAAACCTCGGCGCCAGTTTCATTAATCCGGCCGGTATAGCGATAGACGCCGCAGGAAACCTTTATGTAAGCGACGACGGTAATGGTACGTTGAAAAGGATTCCTTTCGATGGGGGAAGCGCGGTTATCCTGGGCACCGGGTTCAGCAGCCCGGAAAGCGTGGCGATAGACGGCGCAGGTAATATATACGTTGCCGATGTTGGCTACGGTGAAGTATATAAAGTACCGGCAGGCGGCGGCGCGCGGGTTACAATAAGTTCTTTCGACGCCCCGTATGGCGTAGCTACAGATGCCGCCGGAAATGTATATGTGGCCGACCAGGGTACCAACGCTGTATACAAAATACCGGCCGGTGGAGGGGCCCCGGTGGTCATAGGCTCCGGCTATGCACCTTATGGTGTCGCAGTTGATTTTGCCGGCAATGTTTACGTAACCGATTATGATAATAACGTGTTAAAAAAGATTCCCGTTGGCGGCGGGCCCCAAATTACATTGGCCACTGGATTTTTTAACCCGAGCGCTGTAGCGATTGATGCTGCCGGGAACGTGTATGTTGCCGATTCGGGTAATGGCGCTGTAAAGAAAATCCCCGCAGGAGGAGGCGCAGTGATTACTATCGGTACCACGTTCGTTAACCCGACCGGCATTACTGCTGACGGTAACGGGAATTTATATGTGGATGAGCTAAACGGCCATGCAGTTAAACAAGTTAAACTGACTGGCGGCTATTATTTAGGTGTGCCGCTACCCAATGGCCTGCATTTGGATAATAGCTCGGGTATTATCAACGGGTCTCCAACCGCGGAAAGCCCTGCCACAAATTATAAAATCACTGCTTATAATACCACAGGCGGAGCTTCCTCCGCGGTAAATATTAAGATAGCCGGCAATGCCTGGCTTTCAAACCTAAAAATAAACAACGGGACATTAACACCAGCATTTGCAATTGCAAAAACCGTCTATACCGCCAGCGTTGCTAATAATATAACATCTATTACGGTGACGCCGACTGCCAGCGATGATACTGCGTCGATAAAAGTAAATGGTGTAACAGTAGTATCGGGTGCAGCATCCGCGGCCATTCCGTTATCTGTTGGCTCAAATGCCTTAACGACAATTGTAACTTCATCCGACGGAAAGACCAGTAAAACCTATGCTGTGACCGTAACCCGGTCGGCATCGGCAAATGCAAATCTAACCAACCTGAAAATTAACAACGGAACGATAGCTTTAACTCCGGCTTTTAATTATAATACGCTCACTTATAACGCAAGTGTAACAACGGCAACCACGACCATAAAAGTGACACCGGCCGCTGCCGATGCCAATGCAACAATAAAAATAAACGGCACGACAGTAGCATCAGGCACAGCATCATCAGCACTTCCTTTAAGCGCCGGTTCCAATGCTATAACGACTGTCGTTACGGCGCAAGATGGCACCACGACAAAAACATATACCATTACAGTAATCCGCGCACCTTCAACCGATGCAAACCTGGCCGCCCTGACGCTAAGCAGCGGTACCTTGGCCCCGGTATTTGCGGCGGGAACAACAAGTTACATGGCAGGGGTAACCTACGCCACCGCTTCAATTACGGTAAGCCCGACTACCGATGATCCCACAGCGACTGTAAAGGTTAACGGCACAGCGGTAACCTCGGGAACAGTATCGGCAAGCCTGCCCTTAGCGGTAGGCCAAAACGCCATTACCGTAGCAGTAACCGCGCAGGACGGCACAACGACAAAAACCTACACGGTAACCGTAACCAGGGCGCCATCGAACAATGCCAACCTATCAAACCTGAAAATAAACAGCGGGACGATAACCTTAACGCCTGCCTTTAATTATAACACCACCAGCTATTCGGCAGGTGTAACCAATGCCACAACATCAATAAAATTAACCCCTGCAACAGCCGATGTCAATGCGACAGTAAAGATCAACGGCACGACTGTAACATCGGGTACTGCCTCGGCAAGCCTGCCATTGGTTGTCGGTGCAAATACCGTTACCACTATCGTAACGGCGCAGGACGGCAGCACCACAAAAACATACACCATAACGGTAACAAGAGCGGCCGGCCCTACAGCGAAGCCGCTGGATGCGATAAGTGTTGATAAACCTGTCGAAACCCTCGCAGTAGCTAGCCAGGGCATCGTGGTTCCCCAGGGAATATCGCCCAATGGCGATGGCATTAACGACTATTTAGTTATCGACGGAATAACAGTCTATCCTGATAATAAATTAATGATTATGAACCGGAGCGGGCGATTGATATATGAAGCGAAAGGGTACGACAATAACAAAAGGGTATTTGACGGGCATTCCAGTAAGACCGGCGCCAGGCAATTGCCGGGTACCTATTTCTATTCGCTGGATTATACGGTTAAGGGCGTGACTAAGCATAAAACAGGGTTTATTGTAATTAAATACTGAGGGTAAGGCGTGGCTATAAGGTTTGATAGGTTTAAAATTTGAACGGCTTATCTAACTAAATCCTTAACGGTCAGATGGTGATTTACCCGCAGCCGCAGTAGTACAATTATTTGGTTTAAAAAAAGTAATTATGATAAGTTTTTACAGCCGTTTTGCCGGCAAACCCGATTGTGGGGCGTTAAAAATAGACTCTTCCTCTATAGGCCGGTATTTTATTTCAAAGTGTTCATTTGTGGCAATCGTCATTGGCTTTGCCGTTCCTTGCAAAGTATTTGCACAAGCGCCGAAGATCAGCTACAGCACCCCGCAATTTTATACGGTTGGAAAACCGATAAATCCCATGGGGCCTTTTAATTCTGGCGGCGCCGTGTCTGCGCCGCTGCTAACTTCGACAGGGGTACACGGACTTCCCGCTTTTATTAATTCAAGCGGAATTGCGGTTGACGGAGCAGGCAACGTATACACCATCGACTTAAGCGACGATATTGTAAAAGAGTTCCGCGTAAGCGATGAAACCACCGTAAACCTCGGCTCTTTTGTTAATCCCACCGGTATTGCCGCTGACGCAGCCGGGAACGTGTATGTGTCCGATGCAGGCCCGGGCATTGTGTACAAGATATTTGCCAGTAGCGGAGTCATCCGTAAACTGGCTGCGGGCTTTAATTACCCTGCGGCTTTAGTGGTTGATGCAGCCTCTAATGTTTATGTGGCCGATATAGATCAAAGCAATTCGGGCCTCTCCGCTGTACGAAAGATATTTGCCGCAACTAATGTCGTCCGCACTATCGCCACGGGTTTTTACCAACTGGCAGGGCTGGCCATTGATGGCATTGGCGATGTTTACGCTGCTGATAACGGCAACCCAAATGACCCCAGCGCCCAGCACTTTGTTTCAAAAATCGTAATTGCAACCGGTACGCAATACAATGATTTTAATGACCATCAATTAATTAAAGCAATAACAGCCGACGCAGCAGGAAATCTTTATGTACTTGAGGATACACCTGCCGAACCGGTAGTTATGGCATCGACCAGTGGCGGCGGGCATTACTCAACGCTAACGTCAGCGGGAAGCCCCGTTTATACAGGGCTTACCATAGATGCGGCAAACACCTTGTATATAGCAAACAATTACACTTATAAAACTAATATACCAAGCGAGCCATTTGATAAATTTGTGCGTGCCGGCGGGTATTTTTTAAGCTCGCCCCTTCCTTCCGGCTTATTTATGGCTGATGCTACGGGTATTATTACGGGTACACCGCTTGTAGTAGGCCCCGCCAGGTCTTATACCATCACTGCTTATAATCATGATGGCTCAAGCACCGCTAATGTAAAGATCCAGGTTAACCCGGTACCGCCCGTCATCAGCTACAATACACCTGTAACCTACTCACAGTTTGCTGCAATTCCGGTACTTGTACCTGCAAGCGCCGGAGTTGCGGCCCCCGCCTACAGCGCCGGCTATGTAAAGGTGAATACCAGCTTTAATCATCCTGAGGGCGTGGCTATTGATGCTGCCGGCAATTTGTATATCGCCAATACCGGCGCCAATACAGTTAAGAAGGTAGCTGCGGGCAGTGGCGCCGTCTTAACATTAGGGTCCGGGTTTAATCATCCTGAAGGCGTTGCGGTTGATGCGGCAGGCAATGTTTATGTTGCCGACTTTGGCAACAATTCGGTAAAGAAAATCCCAATCGTTGGCGGTCCTCCGGTGGCGCTGGGGTCGGGTTTTAAACAACCCGCCGGGGTAGCTGTCGACGCAGGCGGAAATGTATACGTCGCCGATTACGGCGACAGCCTGGTGGAGGAAATACTCGCAGGAAGCAATACGCCTGTCGTCTTAAGCGGTGGTACCACAGGCCCGTCAGGAATTGCGGTTGATGCTTACGGGGATATATTTGTGAGCTATCACTTTAGCAACAAGGTTGTTGAAATGAAAGCCGGAACAAATACCCCGGTAACCATTGCCACCGGGTTTACCAGCCCTGGGGGTTTAACTGTCGATCCGTCGGGAAATGTTTTTATCGCTGATGGGGGCAATAATAATGTAACGGAGATCCCGGCGGACGGTAGCAGTCCGATTGTAATAACCGGATCCCAGTTTACGCCGGCGGGTGTTGCTGTTGATGTGCAAAACAATTTATTTGTTGCCGACCCGCTAAACAGTTCGGTTAAAAAAATTCAGCCAATAGGCGGCTATTACATTAACGCTCCACTGCCCGCAGGACTAAGCTTTAATACAACTACCGGCCAGATCAGCGGAATACCCGCGGTGCCCGGCCCGGCTGCAAATTATGTTGTTACTGCGTATAACATTGGCGGCGGCGGTTCGGCTACAATAAACATTACTGTCAACGCCGTTGTCCCTATTATCAGTTATACAAGTCCGCAAGTTTACAAAATTGGCGCCGCCTTAACGCCGCTTGCGCCGGTAAATACAGGTGCGGCTGTTAACCTTCTTGGTCACAGCACTAAAAATCAAACACTAGGCTTTGGGCTGGTCAATCCATACGGAATTGCTGTGGATGGCGCCGGTAACGTATATGTAGCAGATCGGAACAGTAATAAAGTAGCAAAGCTTTCAGCCGCCGACGGCACTGTTACTGCAGTTGGGTCGGGATTCGTTACTCCCCAGGGCGTAGCCGTCGATGCAGCGGGGAATGTTTATGTGTCTGATGTCGGAGACGGTACCGTAAAGAAGATACCCGCCGGCGGCGGGCCGACGGCAATAGTAGCTTCGGGCTTCGGTATACCGAGTGGTTTAGCTATAGATGGCACGGGAAATATTTATGTGACCGATTCAGCCCCGGGCGCCGGTTCGGCCATAAAGATCATCGCAAACGGAGGCGGCATGGTCACTTTACGAACAGGTTTCAGTAATCCGCAGGGCATCGCAGTTGATGCTTCAGGCAATGTTTATGTGGCTGATGCCAATGTTGGGCTAAAAGAGATCCCTGCAAACGGCGGAAGCCCCGTCACTGTTGCCGGTTCGCTTACCAATACATGGGGCGTAGCGGTAGACGCCTCCGGCAACATATTTGTAACTAATGCAGGTAACGTGTACCGGGTAGCGGTCGGCGGGGGCAAAGTAACTGTTGGCACAGGGCTGAATTCATCTTACGGCGTTGCTGTCGACGGCGCGGGAAAGGTGTACGCTACTGATAACGGCAACAATATTGTTTACATGATACCGCCGGTCGGGGGCTATTTTGTCACCCCTTCGTTGCCAGCCGGATTAAGCTTCTCCAGCAGTACCGGCGTTTTCAGCGGAACGCCGGCTACTGCCAGTCCGGCTACCTACTACACCGTGACCGCTTACAATAAACAAGGCAGCAATACGACCAAAATCAACTTAAAAGTATTATCGAATAGCGCTGATCTTTCGGGCATCACCTTAAGCAGTGGTACTTTGAGCCCTGCCTTTATACCCGCTACTGTTGGCTACGCGGCAACAGTAACGAATAACACGGCTGCGATTACTTTAACAGCTACCACCACTGATCCGGGGGCCACCTTAACCGTGAATGGCATAGCGGTGATGAGTGGCAAGGCATCGGCCTCTATACCGTTGACAGTGGGGCCGAATACGATCACGATTATAGTGACTGCGGCCGACGGCATAACCAATAAAACATACACAATAACCGTAACCCGCGCGCTTTCTGTCGATGCAACTCTTTCTGGCCTGGGTGTAAGCGTGGGTACGCTCACGCCTGTTTTTGCCGCAGGAACCACAAGCTACAGCGCTTCAGTCGGAAATGGAATAACATCAACGACCATAACACCAAGCGTAACAGATGCTAATGCCACTGTAACGGTAAATGGAATAACAGTAAAATCAGGCACAGCTTCGACACCTATACCCTTAAATATTGGCATTAATAACATAACCATTACAGTAACTGCCGCTGACGGCTTAACGACAATGTCCTATTCAATTGCGTTTACCCGCGCTGCATCGCCCAATGCCAACCTTGCCAACCTGAAAATAAACAACGGGACGATAGTACTAACCCCGGCTTTCAACTTTAATACCATCAGCTATACGGCAAGCGTACCGGCCGCAATGGCAACGATAAATGTAATACCCGCCACAGCGGATGCCAATGCAACGGTAACAATTAACGACGCAATGGCAACATCAGGAACAGCCTCGACACTGCCGCTAAATGCGGGGCAAAACGTAATTACAACAGTAGTGACGGCAGCCGATGGAATAACCACCAAAACCTATAGCATAACCGTAACCAGGGCGCCATCTGCCGATGCAAAGCTTGCGGACCTTACCACCAGCAGCGGCACTTTAACGCCTGTGTTTGCACCAGCAACAATAAGCTATACCGAAAACGTAAACAACACTACCGCTTCAGTAACGGTGACGCCCACTACCGATGACCCGACAGCAACAGTAACAGTAAACGGCATGGCAGTGACATCGGGCGCCGCGTCGGCAGGCCAGCCATTGGTAGTAGGCCAAAACGCCATTACAATCACAGTGACGGCAGCTGATGAGATCACTACTAAAACCTACACAGTAACCGTGGTCCGGGCGCCATCTACCGATGCAAACCTTGCCGACCTTACCACCAGCAGCGGCACTTTAGCGCCTGTATTCGCGGCAGCAACAGTAAGCTATACCGAAAACGTAGCCTACGCTACCGCTTCGATAACGGTGACGCCCACTACCGACGACCCCACAGCAACAGTAACGGTAAACGGCACGGTGGTAACATCGGGTGCCGCCTCGGCAGCCCAGCCCCTGGCAGTAGGCCAAAACGCCATCACCATCGTAGTAACTGCACAGGATGGTACCACAACAATGAGCTATACCATCTCGGTAACCAGGGCCCCTTCGAACAATGCCAATCTATCGAACTTGAAAATAAACAGCGGGAGCATAGCATTAACGCCGGCATTTAGTTTTAATACCACAAGCTATACGGCAGGCGTAACTAATGCTACTACTTCGGTTAAAGTAACCCCTGCAACCGCTGATGCTACCGCAACAGTGAGTGTTAACGGCGTGACGGTGGTATCTGGCGCGCAATCCGCAAGTCTGCCGCTGGTTGTTGGCACAAATACCATCACTACCGTGGTAACCGCACAGGACGGCAGTACTACGAAAACCTATGCCATAACGGTAACCAGGGCAACGGGGCCGGTTGCGAAGCCGCTTGGGACGGTAAGCGCTGATAAACCGGTAACCGAACCTCAGCCGGATGACGGCATCGTAGTTCACCGGGGAATTTCAGCAAATGGAGATGGCATAAACGACTACCTGGCCATTGACGGCATAACCAATTACCCGGACAACAAATTAACGATCGTGAACCATAGCGGGCAAATCATATACGAAGTGAAAGGTTATAATAACAGCACCAGGGTGTTTGACGGTCACTCCAGTAAAACCGGCGCAAGGCAATTGCCGGGTACTTATTTCTATTCGCTTGATTATACCGTTAGAGGAGTAGTTAAGCATAAAACAGGGTTTATTATACTTAAATATTAAGCGGTAACACTTCTTTCAAATTAGCATTATGAAAAAATCTCATTTCAAACAATTGGTTGTGGTTCTGTGGCTTGCAATCGTACTTCCGGGTAGATTATGTGCCCAGTCGGCCCCAATAATTAGTTACAGCAGCCCGCAAACCTATACCGCAGGTACAGCTATTCCACCCTTGACGCCAACAAGCAGCAGGGTGTCTGCTCCCGCTTATAGCAGCGCGGCAACGCTGGGCTCAGGCTATAACGACGTAGGGGGTGTTGCAATAGATGGCGCGGGCAATATTTATGTGGCTGATTTTGGGAATAATAACGTATGGAAGATACCGCCAGGCGGTGGTTCCCCGGTAACCATTGGTTCTGGCTTCGATGGCCCGGAAGGTCTGGCGGTTGATGCCGCGGGCAACGTTTATGTAGCCGATGCTTTCAACAATGTTATAAAAATGATCGCTGCTGACGGAGTCACGGTAACAACCTTAGCCTCCGGCTTTGCTTTCCCGTACGGCATTGCGTTAGATAGCGCGGGAAACCTATATGTGGCCGATTACGGTAACAGCGCCGTAGAAAGAATTCCCCCGGGCGGTGGCCGCCAGTTGACTTTAGGGTCTGATTTTACTAATCCGACCGGGATTGCTGTCGACGCTGCAGGGAATGTTTATGTGGCCGATATTGGTGGCAATGTTGTCAAGAAAATCCCTGTCAACGGCGGTGCACAAATTACGCTGGCTTCCGGCTTTACCAACCCGACCGGACTTGCTGTCGACCAGTCGGGCAATGTATTTGTTGCCGATAATGCGATTGGCTCGGCTTTGGTAAAGGAAATTCCTGTTGGCGGCGGGCCAGTCGTTAGCATAGGTTCGGGGACCAATACCCCTTTTGGCGTGGCGGTTGATGCTGCATACAACGTGTACGTTACGGATAACTTCAATAAAAACGTTCATCGGATCAAACCGAACGGAGGCTACTATGTCAGCCCTGCTTTACCGGCAGGCTTAGGTTTTAATAATGCTACGGGGGTTATTAGCGGGACGCCTGCTGCAAGCAGCCCGGCAACCAATTATACCGTTACCGCTTATAACTTTGGCGTCAGCGCATCGGCGGGTGTAAATATAAAAGTTAACCTTCCGCCTTTGCCAACTATCGCTTACAGCAGCCCTCACACCTATGGCTTTGGCGTGCCAATTGCAGCCCTGGCCCCCACGGCCACGGGGGTAGCCCCTTCTGCTTACAGCAGTACCGCATTAACGTTGAGCGCTGGCTCGACTATTTCGGCCGGTTTGGCGGCAGATGCCGCAGGCAATGTGTATGTAACAGATCGCTTCAATAACGTAATACGGAAGACCCCGGCAGGCGGCGGTACACCGGTAACGATTGCATCCGGCCTAAATAACCCGATGGGGCTTGCAGTAGATGCCGCTGGCAATGTATATGTGGCCGATACCTACAACAATGCCATAAAAAAGATTCCGGCGGGAGGCGGTCCAATAGTAACCCTGGGTTCAGGCTTTTCAGCGCCGCAGGGCGTAGCGGTAGATGGGGCGGGCAATTTGTACGTTGCCGACACCGGCAATAATGCCCTGGAAGAGATTCCGGTCGCCGGCGGCGCCGTAGTAACTTTGGCGTCAGGGTTCTTTTATCCGACCAGCGTTGCGGTAGACGGACAGGGGTTTATTTACGTGGCAGATGCTTCAAGCGAAATGGTGAAGGTATCCCCCGGAGGCGGTACCCTGGTTGTTTTCGGCCCCGCCTTCCTAAGCCCAAACGCGGTGGCTGTCGACGCTTCTGGCAATGTGTTTGTGACCGACCAGGGAAACGTGCTGACAGAAATTCCGGCAAACGGAGGCGCTCCAATTGCTATAGGCTCGGGCTTTTACGGGACGGCCGGTGTGGCTGTTGACGCTGCCAACAACGTTTATGTAACCGATTATGAGCTCAACGTTGTTGAGGAAATCAAACCCGTTGGCGGATATTACATCAGCCCCGCGTTACCTGCGGGCCTCAGTTTTTCCAATGCCACTGGGACTATCAGCGGTACCCCCAGCGCTGTTGGAGGCAGCCCCGCTGCAAATTACACCGTTAGCGCTTATAACCTCGCAGGCAAAGGCACGGCTACTGTAAATATAGCAACTTTTCCGTCGCCGCCTGTCATCAGCTATAGCAGCCCTCAAACCTTTTCCATCGGAACGATGATAACGCCGCTTTCGCCAACTAGCAGCGGGGTGGCCGCTCCCGGCTATAGCTCGACCGCCGTTACGTTGGCGTCGGGATTAAATGCCCCGCTGGGCATTGCTGTAGATGCATCGGGCAACGTGTACGTGGCTGACGCGGGCAATAATGCGGTAAAGAAAATACCGGCTGGCGGGGGCAGTCCTGTGGCCATAGGTTCCGGGTTCTCCGGTCCGCATGGCCTGGCAGTAGATGCGGCAGGCAACGTATATGTGGCCGACCGCTATAATAACGCGGTAAAAGAGATCCCGGTAGGCGGCGGAAGTCCGGTTATCATTGGCTCCGGCTTCAGTAACCCATTTGGTGTAGCTTTAGACGCCGCCGGAAACATATACGTAGCTGATTACGGTAACAATTTAGTAAAGAAAGTTCCGGCCGGCAACGGAACGCCCGTTATTATTGGCTCGGGCTTTAGTTCTCCAACCGGCGTAGCTGTAGATGCCGCGGGAAATGTATTTGTGTCGGATTTTGGGCATGGTATGATAAGAAAGATTCCGGCGGGCGGCGGCAGCCTGGTTACAGTAGCCTCCGGGTTTAATTTCCCTATGGGTGTTGCTGTAGATGCTGCCGGCGACGTGTTTGTATGCGAATTTGGGAATACTACATTAAAAAAGATCCCGGCGGGCGGAGGCAGCGTAGTTAGCCTGGGCCCGCCACTTACCTATCAGTACGCTGCAGCAGTTGATGCGTTTGGGAATATTTTTGTGGCCGACTGGGGCAACAATGCGGCAAAGGAAATTAAACCTATTGGAGGTTATTACCTGGGTACGCCGCTGCCGGCAGGCTTAAGCCTCGATCCGGCTACCGGTGTAATCAGCGGCACGCCGACGGTTATAAGCCCTGCCGCAAGTTACACAATTACGGCCTATAATAGTTCCGGCGGCAGCACAACAAGCCTGACTATCACGATTAACGTGGTACTACCCGCAATAAGTTATGCCAGCCCCCAGGCATATACCATGAATACGCCTATAATCCCACTTACACCTGTGAGCGGCAGCGTCGCGCCGCCGGGCTATAGCGCTGCGACGGTTAACCTTGGTTCAGGTTTTTCAGCGCCTGCCGATGTAGCGCTGGACGCGGCCGGCAATATTTATGTTGCGGATTATAATAACAGCGCGGTAAAAAAGATCCCGGTTGGCGGCGGCGCGCCGGTTGCAGTAGGTTCCGGATTCGTGTTTCCACGTGGTATTGCAATAGATGCCGCCGGAAATATTTTTGTGGCTGATATGGGCGCCAATGCACTAAAGGAAATATTAGCAGCTGGCGGTTCAACAATTACTTTAGGAAGTGTTGTATATCCAAGCGCTGTAGCCGTAGATGCGGCCGGCAACATATATGTAGCGAGCCTCGGCAGCGGATCGGTATTAAGGTTTCCCGCAGGCGGGGGAGCCGCAGTCACCTGGGCATCAGGCTTTAGCTCACCTACGGCGCTCGCAACAGACGCATCCGGCAATTTATATGTGGCAAACGAAGTTAAAATATTCAAAGTTACCGCGCCCGGCAAAATCCAGGTTGCCATAGCCTCGGGTTTCAGCCAACCGATCGGCGTAGCGATAGATGCCGCCGGGAACCTTTATGTAGCCGATTATGGCGGAAACGCCGTAAAAATGTTTCAGCCGGGCAATAGTACCCCGGTTAATTTGGGAGCAGGCTTTCACGGCCCCGTAGGCCTGGCTATTGGGCCCGAAGGCAACGTTTATGTGGCCGATCAGAATGATAATATGGTTGAAGAAATTAAACCGACGGGCGGTTATTACATCAGCGCTTTACCTCCCGGCTTAACTTTTAATAACAATACGGGTAGCATCAGTGGTACGCCAACAGCTGTCAGCCCTGCAACAAATTATACCGTCACCGCCTATAATGGCGCCGGCAGCACTTCGGCCATAGTGAATATTAAGGTAAGCGGCGGCGCCAATCTTTCGGGGCTGCTTATCAGCAGCGGTACCTTAAGCCCGGTTTTTGCGGCAGGTACCGTCAGCTACACCGCAAGCGTGCCAAATGCTAAAAGCTCAATTACTATAACGCCTACAACTACCGATGCAGCGGCAGCCGTAAAAGTGAACGGCACATCAGTGACATCAGGGACTACATCGGCAGCTATTCCGCTAGCCGTTGGTCAAAATACGATAACCGCCACTGTAACAGCGTCAGACGGTACAACTACCAAAACCTACGCGGTGGTTGTAACCCGGGCGTTGTCAAACAACTCGAATCTCGCAAACCTGAAAATAAACGGCGGCGCAATTGCCTTAGCCCCTGGATTTAACTATGGCATAACCGGCTATACGGCCAGTGTTACGAATGCAACGTCCACTATAAAATTAACTCCCGTAACGGCCGATGCAAACGCAACGGTAAAAGTCAATGGAACAACGGTTGCATCGGGTACGGCATCAACAGCCATACCGTTAAATGCAGGCCAAAATACAATCACCACAGTCGTAACCGCGCAGGACGGTGTAACCACTAAAACATATATTATTACAGTGACCCGTGCGCTTTCCGCTAATGCTAACCTTGCCGGCTTGTCGCTAAGCCACGGCTCCCTAAGTCCCTCATTTGCTGCAGGAACGGGCAGTTACACAGCATCGGTCAACGTAGCCTCGGTTACCGTCAAGCCAACCACCAGTGTATCAACGGCCAGTGTAAAAGTTAATAACGTGGCTGTGGTATCGGGGACAGCGTCAGCAGCAATTCCCTTAGTTACTGGCCTGAATACCATCACCATTATAGTAACCGCACAGGATGGATCGACCACCAATACTTATACAATAAGTGTAACCAGGCTATCCAACAATGCCAACCTATCGAACCTGAAAATCAACAGCGGGAATATTGCATTGTCCCCGACATTTAACTACAACACTACAGGCTATGCCGCAAGCGTAGCGAACACAGTTTCGGCCGTAATCGTTACCCCCGCTGTAAGCGATGTCAATGCAAGCGTGAAAATCAACGGCATAGCGACCCCCTCAGGGACGGCATCAGCAAGTCTTCCTTTAGTGGTCGGGGCCAATACCATTACCGCCGTTGTAACAGCCCAAGATGGCGTAACCACTAAAACCTATACTATAACAGTAACCAGGGCAACAGGGCCGATAGCCGACCCGCTTGAGGTGATAGGCGTTGAAAAACCAATAACCAGCCCCCGATTTGACGACATGATCACGGTTCAACAGGCAGTTTCGCCGAACGGCGATGGCATGAATGACCATTTGATTATTGATGGAATAAGTAATTATCCTGATAATAAATTAACGATCATGAATCGCAGCGGGCAACTTGTGTTCGAAGCAAAAGGTTATGATAACAACACCAGGGTGTTTGACGGACACTCCAGTAAAACCGGCGCAAGGCAATTGCCGGGTACTTATTTCTATTCGCTTGATTATAGTGTTAAAGGAGTGGTTAAGCATAAAACAGGGTTTATTGTGTTGAAGTATTGAGAGCAGTGATTGACGCTTAGGGTAATCCGGAATTTGGAAGAACGGCTCACCACGCGTTAAGTTGGATTGTTGTAACCCGGTGATTTACAAATTTTAGAAATATAACAGGCTGGTTTTTTAAAGCTATGCCTTTTTTTTGACAAAAACTCAAAATATGTCTTAACAAAAAACGACTAATAATCATTTTATCGTGGGACGGAAAAGAAAATAGTACTATAGATACTACCTTTGAAACATTACCTTTAAAATAAATGGAGAATAAAAATATCGAGGTTTACAACTGCAAAATTGCTTATACTGAAAAAAATAGCGCTGGTCTAAAAACGTTGTTTTTTATACATGGAAACTCTTGCTCATCCCGGATTTGGCGGAAACAATTGGACCATCCTCTTCTTTCTGATTATAGGTTAATTTGCCTGGACTTACCTAGTCACGGGCGCTCCGGCAAGCTTAAAAACGACGAGGATAACAATCTTTTGTTTTTTGGGGATTTGCTATCGAAATCAATTAATGCATTAATTGATGGTAAGGAATACATTTTAGTGGGATTTTCGCTCGGTTCAAATATAGTTGCCGAAATGATAAGCCATTCTTTAAATCCCGCCGGTATTGTGATTATATCGCCCACAATTATTGGTGAAAATTATACTTTAAATGATACATTAAAACCGGGCGCGGACCCAACACTACTGTTTACTGATGAACCTTCACAAAAGGATATTATTGCATTTATCCACAACGTCTTATTTTCGTCCGATGAAAGTGACCTTTTAACTTGCGTGGAAGATTTTAATGCTGTCAAAAAACCATTTCGCTCCTCGATTTTAAAAACCGCCATTGAAGGAAAATTAAGCGACGAGGTTATGAACTTAACGCGATATAATATTCCGATGCTAGTGCTTTTTGGTAAAGAGGATAAAATTGTAAACCCCGATTATCTTGATAGGGCGCAATTGCCTTTATGGAACCGTGGGGTCTTTAAACTTGACGACGCGGGCCATTACCTTATGTTAGATCAGCCCGAGGGGTTTGCAGGCTTGCTGGCAGATTATTGCGGGCAAATGTTTAAATAAAGCCAAGCTTTATTGCAGTGTTTAATAAATCGGACGAATTAGCGGAACTTGTTTTTCGGAGCATGTTTTTCCGGTGATTATTGATTGTATTAATACTTAACGTTAATTCCCCGGCGATTTGCTTACTGCTCAAGCCCCTTCCCATTAATTTTAGAATTTCAATTTCTCTTTTACTAAGCGCATGCAATTTGTCATTGGGCAAATAATTTCTTTTGTACAGCAGCATTTTTTTCTGGATGTGTTCACGGGTATCGATTTCCTCAATGGTGTGTACTACCACGCTGTCATTCTTAAAGTGCGTAATATCTATGATCATACCTAATATTCCCAAAGGCTTCCCCATAATATTTCCTGGCAGGAATGAGAAACGCTGAAGCATGGTTAAATAAGCCCCCTCAGCATTTAATATCCGATAATTATATGAAAATACCACATCCTGATATTTTTCCAATGGTAAATTTTTTAAGAAATTTATGTTATAAGGAAATATTTTATTGTTAAAAATATTGAAATCCTCAGGGTGCCACTTACTCAAATACGATTCCACACCCATTTCCATAAAATATTTTGCGCTAAACCCCAGCACGCTAAAACATAGCTCATCAACATAAATATATTTCCCCTGTGTGTAATCGGACAAGAAAATAACAGGGGCAAACCTGGAGGTGATACTAATCGTGCCTTTTAACTTTTGTACAACTTCATTTACATCAATATCTAATGGGACGCCGTTGTTGCCCTTTGACATTTTCAAATAGTCGCGGTACGAGCTCGCAAGTGAATGCATGAATCAGACTTTATAATAAATAAAAATAGTCATAAATGGCTATTTTTCCAATTACTTACAGGTAATATTTTTACTTCTGTGTTTTATATCTTACTTTTCATGAAACTGCACCTGATTTATTTTTTATTGACTGACCCTTGCCCCAACGGTTATGAAAAAAAACTTACCCGGAATTACTTTTCTATTCATTATTGCAAGCATTAATAATCTTTTTGCGCAAGCACCCACTATAAGCTACAGCACCCCGCAAATCTATAACGCAGGTACTGCTATTACGCCGCTTATTCCAACAAGCAGCGCCGTAGGCGCACCCGGTTATAATATTAACCCGGTAACAATCGGCTCTGGTTTTTACGGGCCAACCGGCTTAGCGCTTGACAGGGCGCGCAATTTGTACGTAGCCGATAAAGGCGGCAGCACCATCATGAAGTTTCCGGCCAATAATGGCACCCCCATAAACATTGGGTCGGGGTTCAATTCGCCGGACGGGGTAGTGATCGATGCAGCTGGTAATGTTTATGTGGCCCTTGAAGGCAGCAGCGCTGTAGAAAAGCTTCCTTTTGTCGGTGGTTCGCCTGTTCTCTTGGCTGCAGGTTCTAACAAGCCTGTAGGTTTAGCGCTAGATGGCGCCGGTAATTTATTTATTGCCGACATGGGTAATAACGCTGTAAAGGTGCTTGCGCCCGGCAGCAGCTCCCCAATTAATTTAGGATCTGGTTTTAAAAATCCGACGGGTGTGGCCGTGGATGCCGCTGGTAATATTTATGTGGCCGATGAAGGCAACAGCCAGGTGAAAGAAATACCTGTTGGCAGCAACACGCCTGTTGTGATAGGCGCAGGGTTTAACAATCCCTTCGGTGTCGCCGTGGACGGAGCAGGCAATATATATGTGACTGATCTCGGCAATAATGCGCTGAAAGAAATTTTGGCAGGCGGAGGCGCAACCATTACGATAACTTCAGGGTTAAATCAGCCCACGGGCGTTGCGCTCGATAATTTGGGCAATATATACGTCGCCAACGGGGGCGATGGCACTATAAAGAAAATTACACTCCTTGGCGGCTACTTTTTACCGGCTGCATTACCCCAGGGATTAAGCTTAAACAGTACTACAGGTGTAATCAGCGGAACTCCGACAGTGCCAACGCCAGCCACAAATTACACCGTATTAGCGTACAATACTAATGGCGTAGGTTCGGCAACGGTCAATATTCAAGTTTTGCCCGGCACTGCACCGATCATCAGTTACAGCGGCCCCCAAACTTATTTGGCGGGCCTCCCGATAACGCCGCTCGCTCCGGTAAGCAACGGCGTCGCAGTTCCGGGCTATAGTGGCGCCGGATCGGTATGGGCTTCCGGTTTCGGACTGCCGCAAGGTATGGTTACTGATAAAGGGGGCAATTTCTTTTTTTCCGACGCGGTCAGCAATTCGGTGAAAAAGATCCCGGCCGCCGGTGGACTGCCCGTCATTTATGCTTCGGGTTTTTCGCATCCGGCCGGCCTGGCAATAGATGCTGCCGACAATATTTATTTGGCTGATATCAATGGCAACGAAGTGTTTAAGATAGCCCCTGGCGGCGTCAGTAAGTATTTGCAGACTATCTTTTATTATCCATCGCGGTTGGCCGTAGACGCCGCAGGAAACCTGTTTGTAACTTATTTCAACGCTGCTAATAAATTTTATGCGCTTGATGAGATAGCCGTTAACAGCCCATTCCCTATAACTGTGATCCCTGGTCTCAGCAGCAACCCAAACAGTATAGCGGTAGATGCGGCAGACAATTTATATTTTGATTATACCAACGATAACACATTAACCAAATTGTCAGCAAGCACTGGCACCTTCACAACATTTGGCTCAGGTTTTGTTAATCCCGTCAGTTTGACCATGGATGCCTCGGGCAATTTTTATATTGCCGATATGGGCAATAATACGATTAAAGAAATTCCGGCGGGCGGAGGTGCGCCGGTATCATTGCTTACCGGATTTAACATCCCCCAGGGCGTAGTTGTAGATGGCGCAGGCAATTTGTACCTGGCCGACAAAATCAGCAGCGCGTTAATAAAATATGGCCCGACAGGCGGCTACTATATCAGCCCTTCCTTACCTCAGGGACTAAGTTTTAATAACGCCACGGGCGTCATTAGCGGTACGCCCGCAGCGGTAAGCCCCTCAACAAATTATACCATAACCGCTTATAACTTCGGCGGCAGCGCTTCGACTACTGTAAATATCAGCGTAATCCTGCCAACACCGCCGACTATCACCTACAGCAGCCCCCAGGCTTATGGTGTCGGCGTTGCTATCTCACCATTGACACCTGTAAGCAGCCAGGTATCGGCTCCCCATTACAGCGCCAGTTTTATAGGGGTAGCCAATACCAGCGGCGCAAATTCCGTGGCGGCAGACGCGGCCGGCAATATTTATACCGCTAATTTGAGCACCAATGCCGTAACTGAGATACCTGCAGGCGGCGGCGCACCTATAACGCTCGGCTCAGGATTTAATCACCCGTTTGGTATTGCGGCAGACGCTACCGGAAATGTATATATTGCCGATTATAATAATAATGCAATAAAGGAAATACCTGTTGGAAATAAACCTCCGATAACCATTGGCAAAGGCATCCTGGGACCCGTTAGCGTCGCGGTAGATGCTTCAGGCAATGTTTATGCAGGGTACTATAATGGTGAGGTAAGAGAATTCCCAATTGGTGGCGGGGCATCTATAATCCTGGGATCGGGTTACAGTTCTCCCGCGGGTATAGCAGTGGATGCTGCAGGGAACGTTTATGTCGCCGGGAGATCTGCGACGTCGATAACTGAGATTGTTAAGGTAGGGGGCGCTAATGTAACGCTGGGTTCGGGTTTTAACGGTCTGGCTGGTGTAGCGGTAGATGCTGCCGGCAATTTATTCGTGGCTGATTTAAATAATAACGAGGTTAAGGAGATCCCGGCAGGGAACAAGCCTCCGATAATTATCGGAACAGCTACTTTTCTTTCAGGTATAGCAGTGGGCCCGGCGGGAAATGTTTATATATCCGTTTATACAACTGGTGGCGACGTAGCAGAAATATCACCCAACGGAGGATACTATTTAAGCGCTTTATTACCGCCGGGCTTAAATTTTGATGACAGCACCGGCATTATCAGTGGGACGCCGACAGCGGCCAGCCCTCCAACAAACTATATCGTAACCGCTTATAACCCCGGCGGCCATGCGGCGGCAACGGTAAATGTTGCGGTACGGACCGTCGCGCCGGCAATTATTAGCTATGCCAGCCCCCAAACATATACCGTTGGCGCGGCAATAACACCACTTGTACCTGTAAGCAGCGGTGTTGCAGCGCTGGCTTTCAGCAACACGGTAAAAAACTTCCCGTTTGCATTTACGAACCCGCAGGCGCTGACCATCGATCAGACTGGAAATATATTTGTTGCCGACGCTGGCCTGTTAGAAAAATTTCCGGCAGGCGGGGGCGCCCCGGATACCATTTACTCCTCCGGGTATGTGGTGAGTGCCGCTGTCGATGCCGCCGGCAATATTTACGTTGCTGACCAAAGCGCATATGCAGTAATTAAAATTCCAGCTGGCGGCGGCAGTCCTGTTAAGTTAGGCGGTGGCAACCCCAGGTTTATTACAGTCGACCTTTCGGGCAATGTTTACTATACTGATAATGATAGCAACGTGGTTTGGGAAGTATTTCCGGATGGCAGCTTTAAACAATTTGCTACCGGGCTTAATAACCCCTCCGGCGTAGCTGTAGATGCCGCCGGCAATGTATACGTTTCCAATAACAGTAATGAGGTGTTAAAAATTCCTGCCGACGGGGGTACGCCCGTTGTGCTGGCTAAAGGATTTAATTTTCCGGAAGGTTTAAGAGTGGATGCGGCAGGTGACATTTTTGTTGCAAACAATAACCTGGTGGAAGAAATCCCGACGGGCAGCAGCACACCGGTTACGATAGCATCGGGTTTTGCCGGCCCAAATGATATCGCGTTTGACCCATTTGGAATTATGTATGTAGCTGATATTGGTAATAATGCAGTAAAAACCGTAACGCCGTTAGGGGGGTACTTTTTAAATTCATTGTTGCCTGCTGGGCTAATCTTTAATTATAGCACAGGTACGATCAGCGGGATACCAACATCTGCAAGCCCGGCCACCAACTATATGGTCACTGCCTATAATGCTGGCGGCGGCAGTACGGCCACCGTAAATATAAAACTGCTTCCATCTTCCAATGCAAACCTTGTCGGCCTTACATTAAGCAGCGGGATATTGAGTCCGGCTTTCGCGAGCGGTACAACCAGCTACACGGCATTGGTTAATACTCCATCGGTTACGGTAACACCTGTAGCCGGAAGTGCAGGAGCTACAGTGAAAGTAAACGGCTCAACTGTAGCTTCCGGAATGGCATCACAGATCATCCCGTTAGCTTTGGGGGGAAACGTTATTACTACGGTAGTGACGGCTTCGGATGGCGTAACCACCAAAACCTATACCGTAGCGGTAACCAGGCTTTCAAATAATGCAACCCTTGCGAGCTTGAAGATAAACGGCGGAGCAATAAGCTTGACTCCCGCATTTGCAAGCGGCACAACCAGTTATGCTGCAAATGCAACAAACGTTACAACCTCAATTACAGTAACACCCATTACCAACAATGGCGCCGCAACAATAAAGGTAAATGGCACGGCGGTTGTGTCAAAAAACGCGTCGTCGGCCATTCCCTTAAATGTTGGCGTCAATACCGTTAATACTGTAGTAACAGCGCAGGATGGCGCAACTACAAAAACTTATACCATAATGGTAACCAGGGCTCTTTCAGCAAATACCAATCTTTCAAACCTTAAAATAAACGCCGGGGCGATATCGTTATCGCCTGCATTTAACTATGCCACAACCAACTATACCGCAAGCGTAACAAATGCCACAACATCAATAAAAGTAACGCCTGCCGCTGCTGATGTTAACGCAACCGTTAAAATAAATGGTACCGTAATAAAATCGGGAACAGCATCGGCGGCCCTGTCACTCAAAGTCGGTACGAATACTATTAACACCATTGTAACGGCACAAAACGGGACAAACACCAAACTTTATATCATAACAGTGACCCGGGCACCGTCGGCTAATGCCAGCCTTGCAAGCCTGTCAATCAGCGGCGGTACATTAAGCCCGGCATTTGCAAGCGGCACAACCAACTACACGGCAACAGTAGGCACAGCATCGGTGACAGTAACACCAACAACCAGCGATGCGACGGCAAAGGTAACAGTAAACGGCACGGGGGTAACTTCAGGCGCTGCATCAGGGACCATCCCCTTGGTAGTTGGATCAAATACCATTACTACCATGGTGATTGCTCAGGACGGAACTACAACGGATATGTATACCCTAACGGTAACGCGGCTTTCAAACAATGCAAACCTTTCAAATCTTAAAATAAGCAGTGGAACAATAAACCCGGTATTTAACTATAATACAACTGGCTATACGGCAACTGTAACCAACGCTACGACATCGATTACCGTGACTCCTTTTACAAGTGATGCTAATGCAACCATAAGAATAAACGGAATAGCAGTGGCATCAAAAGCCGCATCGCAGCCTATTGCTTTAAACCCGGGTCCCAATATCATTACTACAGTAGTAACAGCGCAGAACGGAACAAGCACAAAAACCTATACCATCACTATAACAAAGCCATCAAATGATGCCAGCCTTGCTAATCTTTCATTGAGCAACGGCACATTATCACCCATATTTGCTGCCGCTACAACCAGCTACTCAGCATACGTGTCTGATGCTGCTTTGAGTATAACAGTAACACCCACAGCCACCAATGCCGGTGCAAGCATAACAGTAAACGGCACGGCGGTAACTTCGGGAATAGCATCAGGTGCTATTGCTTTGGCTGTTGGCCCAAATACAATAAATATATTGGTAACGGCAGCAGATGGCATAACCACCAAAACCTATACAGCAACGGTAAACAGGATAAACGTATTCCTGTCGAACCTTAAATTAAACAACGGGGCGATACCCTTAACACCTGCATTTCACTTTACAACCACAAACTATGCAGCAAGTGTAACTAGTACTACCACTACCATAAAGGTGACGGCCGCGCTTGCCTATTCCGGCTCAACGGTAGCAGTAAACGGCACACCCGTAACGTCCGGAACTGCATCAGGGTCTATCGCTATAGCAATTGGCCCTAATATCATCAACACCGTGGTAACGGGCGCCGATGGGGTAACTACCTATACCTACACTATAACAGTAACCAGGGCAACCGGACCGATAGCCGACCCGCTTGAGGCGATAAGCGTTGAAAAACCAATAACCAGCGCCCAATTTGACCGCATAATAACGGTTCAACAGGCAGTTTCGCCAAACGGCGATGGCATGAATGACCATTTGGTTATTGATGGAATAAGCAATTATCCTGATAATAAATTAACGATCATGAACCGCAGCGGGCAAATTGTATACGAAGCGAAAGGTTATGATAACAGCACAAGGGTATTTGACGGGCATTCCAGTAAAAATGGTTCAATGCAATTACCCGGTACCTATTTTTATTCGCTTGATTATACCGCCAAAGGGGTCGCTAAGCATAAAACAGGGTTTATTGTGCTGAAGTATTGAGAGCAATAAAGGCGATGATTTAGATTTGATCTTTTTAATTGTCAAGTTTTTTTTCATTCCCCAGGCCCAATCATTTATTTACTTTTTGTCAGACTGACTTTGTACCTGGTTTTATTAGGGAAGATCTGGAAAGAAAAAAAATTGTCATAAAAAACAATAATAATATACCGCCGCGAACTTTAATGGCCTGATATGCTAGCGCGATAAATTGGGAGAAGATTTATTTTTGGTTGTGTATCTTTTGATACCGTTCTGATTTTTAGTGATTTATATTTTTGTTTTAAATCATTAACCACATAAACTAAAGATCATGAAAAAATTGAATTGCGCCGATGCCGGCTTTGTTTGCGATGCTGTCGTAACTGCCAACAACGAAGAAGAAGTTTTAACAATTGCTGCCGAACATGCTAAAAGTGTTCATGGTGTAACTGTTACCCCTGAAATGGCCGAACAAATACGGTCTTTGATCAAAGATGAGTAGTTGTCCAGGCACTGCTGCCTGGTGCGGCCGGGACGCTTATAATAAACTGCATAAAGCTTTATTTAAAAGAAGTAGTTTTGTTTATGGACAACCGGAATGAACTCCTCAAAAAAATCGCCTTTTTTACTGAACCTGCATTCAAAGAGGAATTATTACAGCATGGTAAGCTGCTTACTTTTAAAAAAGGGGATATTATTGTACGGGACGGCCAATATGTGAAGTTTTTGCCAATTGTACTGCGCGGCGCTATACGCGTATTCCAGCAAAAGGAAGACAGGGAAATTTTGCTGTATTATGTTCGGGCGGAGGAAACGTGCACCATGTCTCTTGCGGCTGCTTACTTCGACAATAAAAGCACCTCGCACGGCATCGTAACCGAGCCAACCGAGGTGCCGATCTTCCCCGCCGGCCTTATTTTGCAATGGCAATTGAAATATTCTTCGTGGAACAGGTATGTGATGACGATGTTCAGGAAACGATACGACGAACTTATCAACTCGTTTGAAGGAATTGCATTTGAGCATATCGACGTAAGGGTATTAAACTATTTGAAAAACAAATCGATAAAAGAGGGCGATGCGTCGCTCAATCTTTCCCACCAGCAACTGGCCGATGAGCTCGGCACCACCAGGGTGGTGATATCCCGCATTCTTAAGGAATATGAAAAAAAGAATAAACTAAAATTATTCAGGGGCCGCATCGAGCTATTGTAAATATTCCCATGACTCTTCTTAACGGCATCGACGCCTCAACTGAATATTCTCCGCTGCTTTTTCTCTTCTCACCTCATGGCTCTATATCACCGGTTGTTAACTACCGCGTAAGTGATTTAAACAGAATTTAGAAAAAATTAAATTTTTTAATATTTTCGATACGTCGTATGCTGGTGTGCGAGTTGAAAATCGTCACCGGTACTATAAAACACTGGGTTTGCCGATGCTCTATCTCTGCTTTTATTCTACGAAGCGCTATTACTTCCACAGGGCGCTATTGATGACGTTTGGGCTTTGCTGCACGCTGCGTGTTTGCGCGCAGGATCAACAGCTGGTGCACAAAACCTTTGCGGAGCGAGCCCCTTTGCTCAACAAGCTTTACATGAAGGACATGGTCGACCAGGATTCCGTCACGCTGTTTAAACGCATAAACAGCATTCGCAAACTCGCGATCGATAATAATGACGAAGACTTGTTGGCAGAAGCGGCGCTGGCCCGCGCTCATTACTTTTATTACCGCAAGTTTCCGCACACGCTGGTATTGTCTATGCTCGACAGCTTAAACCAGGAAGGTAAGGAAAAAGGGAAATTATGGCTGGAAATCATGACTGAAAACATGATGGCCTTATACAACTTTGAGAAGGCGCAGCACTACGAGCAGGGGTTTGAACATCAACAGCGGGTTTACGACCTATTGAAAAACGTAACTCCCCTGGAGTTTCCCTATAAACAGAAGTGCCTGCTGCAAATGGCCGACAAACATTATTTTTTTAATGATTTCAGAGAAGCGATCTTTTACGATCTGCAGGCGGCCGCGGCCGAGCCGCCTGTGCCGCTTCCGCCGTTTGCAATGGGCCAGACCACCATCTTTAACACCATCGGCCTTTGCTACCAAAAATTGAAAATGAATGATTCTGCCGAATATTATTTCAGGCGAACCATCAGCCTCGCAAAAAAAATGAAAGATGAAGTTTGGGACGGGATAGGCAGCGGAAACCTGGGCTATACCCTTTTCCTGGAAAAAAAGTATGCCGAAGCCACGCCCCTGCTGCAGAAAGATGTGGACATTGCTGTTAAATACCACGACTGGGGCCTTGCTTCGGGGTCGCTGATGGTATTGGCAAACATCAGCCTGGGGGATGGGAACCTGACAAAGGCGGGAGTACAGATTGATTCGTGCCGCAAGTATGTGAACCGCTTTTCGTGGCAATACGAGCGTTTTGAGCGCTTGTACCCGCTTATGTCTAAATACTATACTTTAACCAATCGCCCGGCGCTGGCAGTTGAGTACCTCGATTCTTCAATGTTTGTAAAAGATAGTTTAAACCGGAGGTTAAGTGCGCTTCAGTTGCTGCGTGCAAGCCAAAAGGCAGATGTAGAAAGAAGCCGTGCCGAAATAGCCAATATTGAATCACAGAAAACCATCAGCAGCCTCGAGCGCGATACGCTGCTCGGCGTATTGGTGTTGGTGTCGGGGGCAACGGTATTGATCTACCGGGAGCAGCGGAAAAGAGCGCGCCTGCAACAAGAAATGATCGTTAAAGCACACGGTGAATTGGAAGATGCGACGAGACAACTAAATGATTTCGCAAAAAACATCGCCGAAAAAAACGAAATGATCCAGCTGCTCGAGCTGCAAACGGATGGCGGCGGCAAGGATGCGGTTTGGAAACTGCAGCAAAGCACAATCCTTACTGATGAAGACTGGGCCTATTTTAAAGGGCTTTTTGAGAAAGTGCATGGCGGCTACCTGCAGCGGCTAAGAGAAAAGCTGCCCGGTTTAACCCCCGCCGAAGTCCGTTTTATGGCATTGAGCAAGCTTGGCCTTAATTCAAGGGAAATGGCCTCCATGCTGGGCGTGGGCACCGAAGCCATCCGCCAGTACCGGAGCCGCCTCCGCAAAAAGTTCGACCTCGGCGAAGAAGCCAGCCTCGAAGAGTTTGCAGGGCAGATATGATACCGCGACAAGTGCCTTTAAAATTCTGGTTCATGTTCATGTTCATCACGCCAGTGTTTTTGGAGATGCCTTATTCACAGCAGATTATGAAAATTTTTTCGCAAAAATCGACCCCTTCAAGGTGACAAAATTTTGTCACCACTAAAATTATTGCAGCATTTATTTGATGAAAAGTACCTGGCGTATATGCGAAGCCCTACCGGCATAAGTTTAGTAAAGTGTTTACTTATACCGGGAACAGACACATTGAGACATCCGGCCCGGACATAATTGCCCCTCGCCACCCCAGCACGGTCAAGATGACAATACGGCTGCTATCAAACCGCGGCCTTCCAGGCCATCAACCCACAAATTCATTTTCTGTCTTTTCTTTCTTTCCGACTTTTCCGACTTTTCGGACTTTCCGACTTCCGGGTTCAATTATAACGCTTTTGTCACGCCCCCTGTAACGCCTTTCTAACGCTGCAAATGACTGTTTTGGCTAAAACCGCCTATACCTTTGGTTATGCTAAACGACGAAACAAAGCCGACCAAAATCCCAAGGCACCTGGTAACGCTTATTATTTCGCTGCTGGTGCTGCTCGCTTTATTTCTGCTCATTATGCTCTGGTATGACCGCAAGATAAACCAGATGCAAACCGAGGAGCAAAAGCTGCGCAAAGATGTATCGGTTAACACTCTCAGAAAAAACAACCTGTAAAAAAATAAGTATCATGAAAAATTTTTACTTGTCCGTTCGTAAAATTTTGTTCCCGGCACAAATCCGGCTGATGTTAGCCGGTATGGCGACGGCTTTTGTAGTGGCTGCACTGCCCGGCAAATTATTTGCGCAATCGCCGTCTATCAATTACAGCAGCCCCCAAACTTTTGTAGTGGGCACAGCCATAACACCTGTTTCCCCTGTAAATACTGGCGGCGCGGTAGCATCATTGCATTTTAATAGCTCGTCGGCCACCGTAAGCACCGGGGTTAACGATGCCACCTGCGTGGCCTTCGACAAATCGGGTAATATGTATATTGGCGAATCATCCGGCACGGTTTCGGTGCTCGCATCGGGAGGCAGTTCGGCTACTGTTTTGGCCACAGGTTTCACCTCGTCGCCCATCCTGAGCATCGCTGTCGACCAATCAGGTATTGTATACCTTGCAGACGGTTCGGCCGTTTGGAAAATACCGGCAACGGGGGGCCGGACACCCGTAGTAATAGATCACTTTTATGGTCCCACATCCGTAGCCGTTGACCCAGCAGGAGACATTTATGTAGCCGATTCAAACGAGGCGGAAGTACTTGATTCGAACGGGGGGCTGATAAGAAATATCGGAGAGGCGGATATGCTGTTAATAACGGCAGACCAAAACGGCATCGTTTTTTTTTATGACAGCAATGGCAACATATTTGAAGGCGGGCCAGGACACATCGGTAATGACCTTTTGGGCAATACTTCGGCTGCTGCAATTACAACAGATGCATCGGGAAATTTCTATACAGTGACAAATGACGGACAGTTGTTTATAACGCCTCAAAATGGAGCGGCGTCAATTTCGCAGGGCCCATTCCCTGTTATAACGGGCATGGCGGTTGATGCCAACTTTAACATATATGGTGCGTTAAACGGAAACGTCATCAAAATAAGCGCTTCCGGTGGTTATTTTACAAATCCTGAATTGCCTTTCGGGCTCACCATCGACGGACACACCGGCGTCATCAGCGGCACTCCCTCGGACACTTCAGCAGCTACCGATTACAAGGTTACAGCGTTTAACGCATCGGGGAGCAGCACTGCCACCGTAAATATAACCGTTAACCCGATGGCGCCGGCCATTAGCTACAGCAGCCCGCAATTGTACCAGGTGGGCACGGCCATAAGCGCCTTGTCGCCGGCCTCATCGCGGGTAGCCAGCTGGGGGTATAGCGCCAGCACCACAACAGTAAGTTCTGGTGTTGGGGCGCCGGTAGATGTAGCAGCCGATGCGGCAGGAAATATATATGCTGTCGAGTTCAATAACAACCAGGTGGTAAAGATACCCGCTGGCGGCGGGGCTGCGGTAGTTTTAAGCTCAGGCTTCAACGGCCCGTTCGGGATAGCCCTTGATGGCTCCGGCAATGTATACGTTGCCGACGCCGGGAATAACGCAGTAAAGGAGATAGTTGCCGGCTCCGGCACGGTAAATACCATCGGGTCCGGCTTCAGCGGCCCCTCGGCGGTAGCCGTTGATGCGGCCGGCAATGTGTATGTGGGTGATACCGGCAATGGCGCTTTGAAGGAAATTCCGGCAGGCGGCGGCACACCTGTTACGCTGCAGTCGGGTTTTGCCACAATACAGGGCGTGGCGGTGGACGCTGCGGGCAATATTTATGTGGCCGATGCGGGCGTGGGCACAAGCGGTAACGGAGCGGTTTACAAAGTGCCCGCCGGCGGCGGTTCCATGGTTTCGGTAGGTACCGGTTTTGCCAGGCCCGCCGCCGTAGCGGTGGATGCCGGCGGCAACCTGTATGTTACCGACATCAGTAAGAGCGTTGTCACCATAATTGAGCCCGGCGGCGCGCAGTTTACTGCCGGGTCAGGTTTCGACCATGCAAATGGCGTAACATTCGACACGAGCGGTAACCTTTATGTTGCCGATGCAGGTTCAGGCACTATTAACGAAGTAAAAATTACAGGCGGCTATTTCCTTTCAGCATTTTTACCGGCCGGCTTAAGCTTTGATAACAACACGGGTATTATAAGCGGTACGCCGTCAGCGCCGGGTCATACAGCCAATTACACCATTACGGGCTGGAATATTACAGGCAGTGCGGCGGCTACGGTAAGCATAACGGTGGGCGCGCCTATCATCAATTATACCAGCCCCGTCGCTTATGCCACAGGTGTGGCCATTACGCCGCTTACGCCTTCGGTAGCAGGCGGTGCGGTTGGGGCATTTGGGTTCAATACAACCGCAACCGGTGTGAATACCGGCGTTAGCGATGCGGTCTCTTTAGCGATGGATCAATCAGGTAACCTGTATATCGGCGAAGGCTCGGGCAATATATCCAGGTTGCTGGCAGGCGCAAGCGCCGCAACTGTTTTTGCAACAGGTTTTACGGGCGCCTGGTCAGTAGCCCTCGACGCTTCAAACAATGTTTTGGTTGCGGATGGTACGCACGTATGGAAAATACCAGCCGGCGGCGGCACAGCCATTAGCCTGGGCAGCTTTCATTCGCCTGTCGGCCTCGCTATCGATGCGGCCGGTAGTATTTATGTGGCCGACAATGCCGGCGTCACCGGCGGCGTGTTCAAAATGAACAGTGATGGTACCGGGCAAACCAGGATCGATAACAATTTACCGCAACCGGCTTACATCGCGCTTGATAATAATGGCAATTTATTTATCGGCGATCAAACTGCCCAGGCCCTTTACGAAATACCAGCGGGCGGAGTGCAGAAACAGTTGGCGTCCGGGTTCGGTGTCATCGTATCGGTAAAAACCGACCTTTCGGGGAACGTTTATATTGGGGGCCGTTCGGGAGGGATATATTGTTATTCCGCAGGCTCGGGCCTTACCAATATCGATCCCGTTCCAACAAATGGGCTGATGACCGACGCGAACTTTAATTTATATTATGCCAGTTTCAACGATGGCAAGGTATATAAGATCAGTCCCCGGGGGGGTTATTTTACCAACCCGCAATTGCCCAACGGCCTTACCATAGACGCTAACACCGGCACCATCAGCGGCACACCGGCTAATGCTTCTGCTGCCGCTAATTACACTGTTAACGCTTTTAACGCGTACGGAAGCGCTCCGGACACGGTGATCATTACTGTTGGCCCCGCGCCGGCAATCAGCTACAGCACGCCTCAAACATACATCCAGGGGAGCACCATAACGCCCCTGCTGCCTTCAAGTACAGGCGCACCAATTTCAGGCCTGGGTTTTAGCACTTCAATCACCCTCAGCACAGGCTTGAGCGATGCCAACTGCATGGCTATGGATAAAAATGGGAATATTTATATCGGCGAATCATCCGGGAAGGTTTCAAAGCTGGCCGCCGGTGCTTCCTCGGCTACAGTTTATGCCACCGGATTTGCGACAGTGAACAGCTTTGATACTGAAGGAATCACCGTCGATACATCCGGCAATGTATATTTTGCTGACTTTCACTCAGTATGGAAAATACCCGCCGGCGGCGGAACGCCGCTGACCCTCGGCAGCTTCGGGGCGCCAGGCGGCGTTGCCGTTGATGCCTCGGGCAATGTTTATGTTGCCGATCTGAGTGGCAGTGGCGGGGTGTTTAAAATGGCAGCCGACGGAACCGGGCAAACTAGGATTGGTCACCCGGCGGAGGCCACCAACATAACGGTGGATAATAACGGGAATGTGTTTATTGTGGACGGGCTTCTTGACGAGCTCTATGAAATACCGGCCGGGGGGACGTTAAAAGCGTTAAGAAGCCTTGGCCAACCCTCATGTGTGACCATTGACGCGGCGGGCAACGTTTATATCGGGCAGCCCGGTGGTTACGGTTTACAGTTTTTATCCGCCGGTGGAGGATCCTTATTGGGGATCGGCCCAAGCATTAGCGGCCAGGTGACCGGGATAATGGTCGACCCTAACTTTAACTTATATGTGGCGAATAATGGAATTATAAAAAAGATAAGTGCTTCCGGCGGTTATTTTATAAGCCCGGAATTGCCCAACGGGCTTACCATAGATCCAACCAGCGGCGCCATCAGCGGAAAGCCCACAACGGTTTCCCCGGCTGCTAACTATACGGTAACGGCTTTCAGCAATTCTGTTAGCAGCACTGCAAATGTAAATATAACAGTGAATCCATCGGCGCCAACCATCAGCTACAGTACGCCAAAGGTTTTCGCGCAAAATGCAGCCATTACACCGCTGGTCCCCGTTTCAACCAATGTGGGATCGCCGGGCTATCTCGGCACGGCAAGTACAGCAGGAAGCTTCGCGCAGCCCTTCGCTACCGCCGTTGACCAAAGCGGCAATGTGTACGTTGCCGACAAGTCGGCTAACAGCTTGTATGAACTGCTCGCCGGGGGCGGCCAGGTTACCGTAGGCACAAGTTTAAATACACCGGCTGGTGTTGCGGTAGATGGATCCGGCAATGTTTACACTGTTAGCCAGGGCGACAAAACCATAGTGAAAATACAGGCGCATACCGGTACGCAAACGCTCGTTGGCAGCGGTTACCAGTTTCCCACCGCAGTGGCAGTCGACTCTGCGGGCAATGTTTTTGTTACCGATGTGCAGGGCGCCGCAGGCGTTGTTTACAAGGTAGCCCCCGGGCAAAACAATCAGATTTTTACAAGCGGCTTTATAAGCCCCAATGGCATTGCCGTAGACGCGGCAGGCAACGTTTATGTTTCGGACTTTGGCGGCGGCGCCACTCCCTCGATGGTCTACAAAATATCGCCCGACGGTGGTACGAAAACACCGCTAAATCAATCCTTTACTACTGCGACCGGCCTGGCTATAGATGCAACCGGCAACCTGTTTGTCGTGGACGGAGGCAACCTGGATATTATAGAGTTCCCGGCCGGCGGCAGTTCGGCCATAACTATTACGGCAGGGCTTAGCTTTCCATTTGCTGCGTCGGCTGATGGCGCAGGAAACCTGTATATTGCCGACCCCGGCGCCAATAAAGTGGTGAAGCTGACACCGGCAGGCGGGTATTTTATCAACCGGGTACTTCCTGCAGGGCTTAGCCTTAATGCCGCAACCGGCGCCATCAGCGGTACGCCGACGGCTGTAAGCCCGGCAACGGATTACACCGTTACCGGGTATAACTTCCTGGGCGTCAGCGGCGCCGCGACAGTAAACATAAAGGTATCGCCACTAAGCAATGCCAACCTTACAAACCTTACCCTCAACCACAACGCCACCTTTACGCCGATTTTTGCGCCCGGCCAGCTGAGCTATACCGCAAACGTACCTTATGCAACAAATGAAATTTCAATAACACCTGCCTGTGATACCACAGCTACGGTAAAGGTGAACAACACTGCGGTAACGAGCGGGATACGTTCGCAAAAGTTTCCGTTAAGCGTGGGCAATAATACGCTCACAGTGGTTGTTACAGCCCAGGATGGCACAACCACTAAAACATATACCGTAACAGTAACAAGGGCCGCCTCGCCAAATGCCTACCTTTCAAACCTGAGGCTGAACGGGCTGCCCATGTCCCCGGCATTTAACTATACCACCGCCGGTTATACAGCCCGCGTGCCATATCCTGCAGCATCAGTTAAAGTAACGCCAACCAGCGCCGATGCCGGGGCGACGATAAAGGTGGATAACGTGCCGGTTGCCAGCCATGCGTCATCATCAGCCATAGCGCTAAACGTTGGCGACAATACGATTGCTGTTACAGTAACTGCGGCCGACGGCATCTCGACCAAAACATACACCATTACCGTTACCCGCGCAGCGCCTCCCGTCGATGCAAATCTTTCAAACCTGCGGATAAATGGCCAAACCATTTCCCCGGCCTTTAACTACACCATAACCGCCTACACTTCAAACGTTAGCAATGCAACTTCGGCGGTTAATGTAATACCCACCGCGCATGATCCGGCGGCAACTGTAACGATAAACGGCAGCCCGTTCAGCAAGGCCGCACCGCCTGGGCCCGTAGCGCTCGCAGTCGGCGACAATATTATAACAACGGTTGTAACCGCAGCCGACGGCGTAACAACCAAAACCTATACAATAACAGTAACGAGGGCAGCCGGGTCGATAGCAGAGCCGCTGGCGGCAATAAGCGTTGAAAAACCAATTGAAAGCGTCCGGCTTGAGGGTGATGATATTGTGGTGCACCAGGGTATATCCCCGAACGGCGATGGAATGAATGACTATTTGGTGATCGACGGCATAACAAACTATCCTGAAAATAAATTAATGATCATGAGCCGCAATGGTGCGCTGGTATATGAAGCAAAGGGGTATGACAACAGCACGCAGGTGTTCGACGGGCATTCCAATAAAACAGGCGCCAAACAATTGCCGGGCACTTATTTTTATTCGCTGGAATATAAGTCGGGTAATATAATCAAGCATAAAACAGGGTTTATTGTGCTGAAGTATTGATGCTGATATATCGTCGCGGTAATTGTATTTTATTTAATGCAAGCAGCGAACAAAAAAATATAAATAATAAATTAGAATGAATTTTATCCAGGTGACAGTTTCATCAAAAACATGCGTATGAAATTTTTTTACAACACCCGCACACCTTTTTCACTAAAGAAAAGATTACGGCAATTGGCGCATTGCCTCGCATTGACCGTAACTATTGCCTGGAATCCTGCGAAATTATTTGGCTCGGCCACTGAATCAGGCAAAGCTATTACGGCTAATATTTTTAACAGCAATTATCATTATTGATATGAAAAATTTCAACCTACTTATCCGCAACATGTTGGCTTCAGGGCAACAAGCACAATTTGCGGCAACTGCAATCGTGTGTATAGTGGCTTTGTTGTTTCCGGGCAAGGTATTTGCTCAAAAACCGGCATTTACATATAGTGGCCCGCAGATTTATACCAGCGGCACTGCAATTAGTCCGCTCAGCCCGGCAAACACGGGCGGCGCAGTGGCTGCCGTTGCGTATACTTCGCCGTCGAGGATTACCCACGGCCCCGATTCGAACGGGCCGAGCGTGCTGACGACGAACTCCGCGGGCGATCTTTTTGTTGCTACGTTTGTCACGACCGAGTCGCCTGGCGGCACCATCACAAATTTAAGCTATGTAGTAGCTATTCGTGCGGGCAGCGGCCAAAGGGATTCATTGCTGATCGACTCTCACATCATTACTTCAATGGCTTGTGATGCTGCCGGCAACCTTTATTTAGCGGACGGAGCGGGTGTTACGGAATGGCATCCCAATGACGGTTCGTTTGTTACACTGGCTTCGGGTTTTGCCGCAGCAGGTGTTACACTCGATGGCGCCGGGAATATTTATGTTCTTGTTGACGGAACTTTCGGGAGTACCTCACTGCAGAAGATACCCGCAGGCGGCGGTACGCCGGTTACGATAAACGCATCGATCGGTTTTCAGATCCTGGGAATAGCGGCCGATCCGGCCGGGAACCTTTACGTTGCCGGTTCAGGGGGAATAGTTGAGATACCCGCCGGCAGCAATAGCACCATAAATGTAGCCAATGGCATTTCCTATTCGCCGGGTATAGCCTCCGATAACGGTGGCAATATATATGCCTTCAACAGTAACAACGATGTGGTGAGAATAATGCCCGACGGCACCACCTTCGACATCACATCCGGCAGTAACATGCTTAGCCTGGCTGCCGATAATTCGCACAACCTTTATTTCGCCCACTACACCAGCAGCGATACCATATCGGTTTTCAAAGTTAGCCCCGCGGGAGGTTATTTTATAAGCCCCGAGCTGCCGGCCGGCTTAACTATCAATCCCGCCACAGGAACGATCAGCGGCACGCCGGCAGTCGCGTCATCGGCAACTAACTATACCATAACAGGTTATAATGCCAGTGGTTCTTACGGTGCGAACCTCAATATAAAGGTTAATTCAGCCCCGGCGCCTATTATTAGCTACACCAGTCCGCAATCATATCGTAAGGGAACGGCAATAACCCCGCTTACACCCTCCAGCGTTGGCGCGGTGGTGGCGGCGCCGGCGTTTAGCAGCCCCTCGGCTTTAGTGCTTTCAAGCTTTTATACATTCTCCAACCCGGTAAGCATAGCGGCCGATGCTGCCGGCGACCTGTTGGTGGATGACCCGGGCCATTTTTCGGTATTCCGCCTTTCGGCCGGGGCCACGGCAACCACTACCGTAAACGGCGGGGTGGACAAAGCGGGCGGCGTGGCATTTGATGCCGCAGGTAATATGTACCTGGTCGATTTTGAATTTAACCTTGTAGAAAAATTCCCGCCTTCCGGCCCTGGAGTTACGTTGGGTTCCGGCTTTATCCACCCGGCTGGTGTTGCAGTTGACGGCGCGGGGAATGTTTACGTTACGGATCAGGGTCACGGCGCGGTAAAGGAAATACTGGCCGGCAGCGGGGCTATCGTTTCATTAGGTTCGGGCTTTAGCCAGCCTAACGGGATTGCGGTTGACGGCTCGGGCAATGTTTATGTAACCGATAACGCCAACAACCTTGTAAAAAAGATCATACCCGGCAATAGTACCCCTGTGACCATCGGTACCGGTTTCAGCGGCCCTAAAGGTGTTGCTGTTGACGCCGCCGGGAATGTTTTTGTTGCCGATGCGGGCAATAATGCTGTTAAGGAAATACTTTCTGCCGATGGCAGTACCATTAATATTGGTTCAGGGTTTAATGCACCATCCGGGGTCGCGGCAGACGGCTCAGGTAATTTATACGTGGCCGACTCGGGCAATGGCGTAGTAAAGAAGCTAAGTTTGATTGGCGGATATTATATAAACCCCTTTTTACCCGCGGGCTTAAATTTTAATGACATCACCGGCACTATAAGTGGAACGCCGACCGCTATAAGCCCTCCCACAAATTATACCGTAATCGCTTACAATGGCGCAAGCAGTGGTTCGACAGTATTGGCCCTATCCGTTGTTGCCCCGCCGGTAATTAGTTACAGCAGCCCCCAAACCTATACCCAGGGCATAACAATTACACCGCTGGCGCCGGCAAGCAGCGGCGGCACCATAGGGACAGGGGGCTATCAAAGTACTTCTTCGGTGGTACAGAACGGCGGCTTTTACCTGGCTACGGGAATTGCCGTTGATGCTTCGGGGGCTATTTACGTTGCGGATTACTACACCACTAAAATCACGAAAATTGCAAACGGGTCGTTTAATGATTGGGGCTCGGGTTTTGATAGCCCGGGCGCTATAGCCTTCGATGCCGCCGGCAACCTGTATGTAGCCGATGCCGGCCACAATGCGATAAAGAAAGTAAAAGCGGGCAATACCGGAACGGTCACCGTAGCTACCGGCTTTAACAAGCCA
>Ga0134126_10000865_pt1 | contig 38296 bp, 43 predicted proteins | sample KB31752_FD_96881 | JGI IMG/M metagenome (GOLD analysis project Ga0134126, IMG submission 96881) | Terrestrial soil microbial communities with excess Nitrogen fertilizer from Kellogg Biological Station, Michigan, USA - KB3-175-2 | ecosystem: Environmental > Terrestrial > Soil > Unclassified ...
ACCTTCCCCGGCATCGCCTCCGGCGAGACCTTCACGTATCGCTTTCCGATCAGGCAGGGTGGCACCTATTGGTACCACAGCCATAGCGGCATGCAGGAGCAGACCGGGCTCTCCGGTCCCCTGGTTCTGGTTCCTCGCGAGCCCCAGCCGTACCACTACGATCGCGACTACGTGGTCATGCTCACGGATTGGAGCGATACGGATCCGATGACGATCCTCTCGAATCTCAAGCAGCAGAGCGACTATTACAACTTCCACCGGCGCACCTTCCCACAGTTCCTGGTGGATGCACGCCACAATGGCCTCGCACCCACGCTGAAGGACCGACTGATGTGGGACCGCATGCGCATGAGTCCCACCGACATCATGGACGTCACGGGGGCCACCTACACATTCCTGCTCAACGGCATTGCTCCCGTCGCCAACTGGACGGGCCTCTTCAAACTCGGCGAGAAAATTCGACTCCGGGTGATCAATGGTTCAGCGATGACGACATTCGACGTACGCATTCCGGGCTTGCCGGTGGCCGTGGTGGCAGCGGACGGCAACGATGTCGAGCCGGTGGTGGTGGGTGAGCTTCGTATCGGTGTTGCTGAGACGTACGACCTGATTGTCGAGCCGCGGCGCGACGCCGCCTACACCATCTTTGCGCAGGCGCAGGATCGTTCCGGCTACGCGCGTGGCACGCTCGCGCCACGCCCAGGCATGTCCGGCGCGATTCCTCCGATGGATCCCCGGGCGCCAAGAACCATGGTCGACATGGGAATGGCCATGGGGCACGGAGGGATGGCGACCATGCCCGGGATGTCGATGCCGGACATGCCAGGCATGTCGATGGCGACGCCGACCAAGGACGCCGCAGACACCCGGAACAATAACGCCGACGGCGTCGATCCCGCGAAGCTGCGCGGCTCCCCCTTTGTCGACAATGTGACGGAAGCGCCCCACGATCGCCTGTCAGAGCCCGGCGATGGCCTGGAAAACAATGGTCGGCGCGTTCTGGTTTATACCGATCTTAAGGCCCTGCATTCGGATCGGGACGCTCGGCCTCCGACGCGCGACATCGTGTTCCACTTAACCGGCAATATGCAGCGCTTCGTGTGGGGCTTCGACGGCGAGAAGTTCTCGCAGTCGGCCCCCATTCGCGTGAAGCTCGGCGAGCGTGTGCGCTTCATTCTGATCAACGACACCATGATGGAGCATCCGATGCACCTGCATGGTTTTCTGTTCTCGCTGGAGAACGGGCAGAACGGCAGGCTGCCGCTCAAGCATACGGTCAACGTTAAGCCCAGCGGGTTGGTGAAATTTCACTTTACAGCCGACACCCCGGGCTATTGGGCCTTCCACTGTCACCTGCTCTACCATATGGAAGCGGGTATGTTCCGCACGGTATGGGTCGCGTGAACCCGCAGCGCGTGCACTGCATCGTTTTAGCGGGACTGGTTACCGCGACGGCACTGCTCGCCCTTTCGCCCTCTTACGCACAGAGCCCAGACGCCTCCGAAAGTAACGCCGCATCGCCGTTCGGTCCGTCGATGCACGACAATCGCCTTTACACTCATCTGCTGTTCGACGAGCTCGAGGGACGCTTGGGATCGACAGACTCCTTCAGGTGGGATGGGGAAGGGTGGATCGGTACCGACACCAATCGACTTTGGATCAAGAGCGAAGGCTTCGCCACGCACGGTGGCGTGGAGGACGGCGTTCAGGAACTCTTTTATGACCGGCCTATCAGCCCGTTCTTTGATGTGCAGGGCGGCGTGCGTTACGACTTGGATTCCCTGCCAGGTCGCGGGTGGGCCGCTCTCGGCGTCCAAGGGCTGGCTCCCTATCTTTTCGAGCTCTCGGCGACACTCTATGCCCGTGACGCGGGGCACTTGGCCGCGAGACTACAAGCCAGCTACGACGAGTTGCTCACTCAACGGCTGATTCTGCAGCCTCTCGTAGAGATCAACGCCTATACGCGGCCTGACCGCGTGCGCGATGTCGGCTCCGGGCTCTCCGATATCGATGCGGGATTGAGGCTTCGCTATGAGATAAACCGCAAGTTCGCTCCATACCTGGGAGTGACGTATCAGCGCAGCTACGGGCCCCGCAGCCGGAGCGCTGGCGTGGCCCCTTCCGGATCTGTGGACACCTGGCGTCTGGCAATAGGCATGCGTACCTGGCTCTAGTGCCGACCTCATTCCATCCTTGCCAGTGAGAGCCCCGGCGTCGCCTCGCGAAGCCGTGGTTTATCCGTATGGACCCGGCGGTTGCACGGGCACACAGTCACGCCGACGAAGGACATTGGCAAGCAATGTACTGGGGAGAGGGATCATGAAAAGCCCGTTGCCAGCAATGTGGATGGTGCCGGGATTACTCGGAATGGCCCTATCTGTGGCAGCCGCGCAGCCTCACGATGGGCACCATGCTCAGGATCAGCCCTCCGCTCCCGAAGCTCAGGCCTCCAGCCCTGAGGGTATGTCCTCTCAGAGCGTGCAGCAGATGCGCGATTATATGAGCGCCATGCGTTCTCAGATGTCCCGGCTTCATCAGACCACCGACCCCAAGGAGCGCGAAAGGCTGCTTCGGGAGCACATGCAGAGCATGCAGTCGATGATGAGCCTGATGCAATCGATGGGGGGCGGCATGATGGGCCAAATGATGGCAGGGCACGGGAAGGCTTACGCGGGCGGCGCGCATAACGGCAACGGCCAGATGGGTGGCGGCATGCTGCAGATGCAGAACCGCATGGACATGATGCAAATGATGATGCAGCAGATGATGGAACAGATGCAGGGACAGACGGGTCACTGAGACAGCTCTTACAGACTGACTGCCGTTGGGCACGGGCATAAGCGCCGTGACGAGACGAGCGCTACCTCGCCGGAGAGCCGCGGATACATCCGAGGCTGATAACTGCATCGGTCCGCCAAACCACGGCATCGGAAGATGCGATTGCGCTGGTATCCGGGTCGAGAGCAATCTCAGAAGCTTGACTCTGGACTATGGTCCAGGGTTTAGCATGCTGGCCGATGACTCGGAGATCGATGATGAATTCCATGGGCATCGGAACGCTAGCCAGACAGGCAGGCGTGCGCATCGATACCATTCGCTACTACGAGCGCACCGGGCTGCTCTCCGCCAAAACCCGCCTGGCCTCGGGATATCGCCGCTATGGCGACCTTGAGCTCTCGCGGCTGCGCTTTATTCGCCGGGCACAATCGCTGGGCTTCACGTTGAGCGAGGTGCGCGAGCTGCTCGTGCTGTCGAACCGACGTGACGTTTCGAAAGTAAAGCGTGCCGCGCAGGAGAAGCTTGCGGATGTCGAGCAGCGCATTGCGGCGCTCGAGCGGATCAGGAAGGGTCTCACCAGGCTGATCGCCGCCTGCCCTGGGCACGGCCGCGCTGCCGACTGTCCAATTTTGAACGCCCTCGGTACCCAGGAGTTGCTATGACTCGCATCGATGCGGGTCATGAGGCCAGTCCACGGCAGCACCCGGAGGGAGCGACAGCAGGCGGGATCGATCCGGTATGCGGGATGAAAGTATCGAGAGGGTCGGCACAGAGTCTGGACTACCAGGGACGCGGATACCTGTTCTGCTCCAGTGGCTGCCGGGAGCAGTTTCGAAGGGACCCCGAGCGGTATCTCAGGCGAAGCCACACCGTAGAGCCTGCCGACACGATGAGGCTCGAGCCGCTGAACGCGACTACGCGCCCGACTCCAGGCGAAGCGCAAGCTCGTACGCTCTACACCTGTCCGATGCACCCGCAGATTCGCCGCACCGAGCCGGGCAGTTGCCCAATCTGCGGGATGGCGCTCGAGCCGTTGCAGCCGGCAGCCGAGGGATCTCGAAGCCCCGAGCTTCGCGATATGACGCGGCGCTTTTGGATCGGCGCAGTGCTCTCAGCACCGTTGCTGGTTCTTCAGATGGGCGTTCACGTTCGAGCGATCGACCTGCACCACTACGTCTCTGCCCTGGTTTCGCAATGGGTCCAGTTCGCCCTGGGAACGCCGGTCGTGCTCTGGGCAGGCTGGCCCCTACTCGACCGCGGCTGGGCTTCATTTCGCCGCCGCTCGCTCAACATGTTCAGCCTGATCGCGCTGGGCATCGGCGCGGCGTATCTGTATAGCCTGTTCGCCACCCTCGCGCCCGGATTGTTCCCTACCGCCCTGCGCACCGAGAGCGGACTCGTGCCGGTGTATTACGAAGCCGCGGCCGTCATCACAGTACTCGTGCTCCTTGGACAGGTGCTGGAGCTGCGTGCGCGCGAGTCGACAGGTAGCGCCATCCGGGCGCTCTTTAATCTCGCGCCAAAGACAGCCCGACGCCTCCGTCCAGACGGAAACGACGAGGAAATTCTGCTCGACGCCGTGCAGGTCGCTGACCGCCTGCGCGTGCGCCCAGGGGAGGCGGTGCCCGTGGACGGGGCGGTGCTCGAAGGTCAGAGCGCCATCGACGAGTCGATGGTGACGGGAGAATCCCTGCCTGTCGGCAAGGACCCCGGCGCCAAAGTCATTGGAGGAACGATCAATGGCACCGGCGCCCTCGTCATGCGAGCCGAGCGCATCGGAGTGGATACAATGCTTGCTCACATCATACATATGGTCGCGGAAGCGCAGCGCAGCCGCGCACCGATCCAGCGTCTTGCAGATCAAGTGTCGGCCTGGTTTGTACCGGCGGTCATGCTCGTGGCGATCGGCTCCTTCGTTGTCTGGATGTTTCTGGGTCCAGCGCCCCAACTTGCCTATGCGCTGGTGGCAGCCGTCTCCGTACTGATCATTGCCTGTCCCTGCGCACTGGGGCTCGCCACACCCATGTCGATCATGGTCGGGGTCGGAAGGGGCGCCACCGCGGGCGTGCTCATTAAGAACGCCGAAGCGCTCGAGACACTCGAGAGGATCGACACACTTGTGGTCGACAAGACCGGGACGCTCACCGAAGGCAAGCCTCGGGTCGTGGCCATCGAACCGGCGGGTGAAACCGATGAATCGACGCTGCTATTGCTTGCGGCCACGCTCGAACGGTCGAGCGAGCATCCCCTTGCTGCGGCCATCTCGAGCGCGGCCCGTGAGCGAAAGCTTGCGCTGGACGAGGTGACAGACTTTCGCTCGCTGACGGGCCAAGGCGTGACGGGCAACGTGCAAGGCAGACAGGTTGCCGTCGGGAATGCCAAGCTGCTCGAAACACTCAAAATTCCGTCCGCCGAACTCGAGGCGGGCGCCGAGCGTCTACGCCGCGAAGGCGCGACCTCGATGTTCGTCGCTCTTAACGGACGGCCCGCCGGGATAATCGCTGTTGCAGATCCTGTAAAGAAAAGTACACCGGCCGCCTTGGAGAGCCTACGCCGGGATGGTATTCGGATCGTGATGGTCACGGGCGATCATCGCTCCACTGCCGAAGCAGTCGCGCGCAAACTTGCCATCACCGACATCGAAGCCGAGGTGATGCCCGAGGGCAAGAATGCGATCGTCCGCCGGCTACGTGGTGAGGGCCGTGCGGTAGCGATGGCCGGCGACGGGGTAAACGATGCGCCCGCGCTCGCAGAGGCGGACGTCGGAATCGCCATGGGCACGGGCACGGACGTCGCCATGCAAAGCGCCGCGGTCACGCTCGTCAAGGGAGATCTCGCAGCCATTGCGCGTGCGCGTGCATTGAGTCGAGCGACGATGCGCAATATCCGCGAGAACCTCTTCCTCGCCTTCATCTACAACGTCGTCGGCATCCCGATCGCGGCAGGAGTGCTCTATCCTGTGTTCGGATTGATGCTCAGCCCCGTCATCGCGGCTGCGGCTATGAGCTTCAGCTCCGTGTCCGTCATCAGCAATGCCCTGCGACTACGATTCGTCCATCTTTGAGCGGTCGAGACTTCCTCCCCGGCGAAGTCGCAGACACATTCAGTCCAGCGCGGGAGTATGTGGTACCTGTCATTGAGCTCGGCTCGTCATCCCGCTCTCCCTTTAGAGGCAGTGCCTCTCACCCTAATGGCTATCGCCCGATCTCACTCTTGATAGGTGCGTGGATCCGCTGTACGTCGCTAGGCTTGTGCTCTATTGCAATTGGAGCACGCATCATGGAATTGGCCTTAAATCTTTTCATCGGCACCGTTCTGATTATGGCTGCCGAACTCAGCTACTATGTCCAGCGCCGACGCCCGATTTCGGTCACCGTCGAGGCTTCCTCGGCGGTGTCTCGCCTATTCGCGCTCTCGCGTGCTGTTAAGTCGTGGGAGAAAGAGTACGCCGACATCTACGATGAGGCGGCGTGAGGTGAGCGTCAGGTGGCAGTAACCGGCGGCTTTAGGGACAACTGATCAAACTTCCATCTCCTTCAGACGGGTCTTGATCAATTTCCGCCCCAGCGTAGACGACAAAGGCTTGTCCACCGAGAAGTGGAGCGAACTCTTGGTCTGATCGTAGGGCTTGAGATCACGCGCGAGCGATTTGAGCGTCGAGCCGCTGAACGGGAAATACGAACAGCCCTTTGAGGTCGCACAGAACCCGGCGACCACTGCGCCGTGGAACCGAAGGCGGGAAGGACGGCAAGGATCCTGGCGCGAAGATCAGCAAGGGCCCGTCGACGATCTTCGGGAATACTCTGCAGGTATTCATCGATCGTAGAGCATTTGCGCCGTACGCTCATTAAAGCGGAATGCTACAGGATGACCCATGGGGCACCAATGGCTGGCGGGTCGGCCGAAGCCGCACCCGCAGCTATCCGACCAGAGCGCCTTCGACCCGCTTCCGCTCGCTCAACCGACCCTAAGCGTCTGGAATGTAACGCTCTGTTCGCAGCCCTACATCGTACTGCGGCGCCTCGATAACCTGCACCCGCTTGCCGAGTAGGTCCGAAATAGCCTCCATGAGTCGGCGCGCGGTGTGACCGGTGTGCCCGATGTGGTGGCGCTGACGGTAGGCAAACGTCCTGGCAATCGTTGCAACAAGGTCGGCTTTGGCTTCTGGCGTCACGTTCACCTCTTCCCGCACTGGATCGTCCCACTATCTAACACGGCATATGTTCCGGCGTGTACGGGTGTTGACGTAAGCCAGTGAACCAGTCCGCAGAACACATTCGTACCCTCGCCCGGGCCGAACAACACGGTATCGCCCAACTCATGGCTGCGATCGGATAAAACCTCCTGCGGTTGCTGGCACCGGTGACCGAGCACCGTTACCCCTAATTTGAATACGGCGGGGATGACACTGCCCCCCCGTGAAACATGAAAAATGGCCACCGGGCAGCGTCGATCTCGGGCAGACAACGGCACTGACCTCCTTTGGAGGCGCTACAATTCGGCCTGGAACCGGAGGATGCAATGGCCGAAGAGAACTTGCGACGTCTTGATGACCAGATCCGCGTTGCGATGATCAATGGTGACGTGGATATACTGAACAGTCTCATGGCCGACGACTTCGTTGGCACCAATCCGTTCAACCGTGTCGTCAACCGCGAGCACGTGTTAGAGATGGTTCGAGCTGGGCGACTCCGACACTCCCAGTTCGAACGAGTCATCGACGAGGTGCGCCTATGGGGGGATACCGCCGTGGTCATCGGCCACGAGACCGTTACGGACAAAGGCGGTCCGGCGCGGGAACGCCGCTACACCGATGTCTGGAGGCGGCAGGACCAACAGTGGCGGTTGACGGTGCGGCATGCGAATTTCATCGCCGCCCACTAATGCCTTCGGGGCGGCCTCGGCTGCTGCTTGTAATATTGAGAGACAGCCAGCGCCCTCTGCGCCGTCGATCCGCCTCGCTGATCTCCGTGATAAGCTTGCCTGGCCCGTTCAGATGACCACCAAGGTATCGAATGCGAAAAGCATTGCTCGGCCTAGTTGGTTCATTAGTCTCCACTGCAGCTTTTGCTGCTGACCCGTTTGGGTTTTATATCGGCGCCGGTGTTGGTCAGGCACACGTAAAAGCTGATGATGGGCCGAACGGCCGGCTAGGTTTCAACCACACCGATACTGGATGGGACGCTTTCGCGGGCCTGCGTCCGCTCCCTTTCGTCGGAGCAGAACTTCAGTACATCGACTTCGGAAACCCCAACGCCCGCGAGGGCAGCTATCAGGTGTCCTCGCTGGCACGGGCTCCAGCAGCGTTCGTGACGGGAACCGTCCCGTTACCGTTTGTGGATCTATACGCTAAGGCTGGGCTAGGTCGCCTGCATACGACGATTACGGAAGACACGTCCCTGCAACTATTCTGTGCAATCGGGCATTCTGATTGTCAACACGCCCGGAGCGATACCACGGATACTCGTTTCGGCTGGGGGTTGGGATTGCAATTCAAGCTTTCATCAGTGGGGATACGAGCCGAATATGTGCGTTTTAGCGCGCCCAATGGAGACCCATATCTACTATCAGCGGCCGTCGTATTCAGGTTCTGAACGGCCGAGGCTCGACCCATTCCGGCCGGTCGCCAAACCTCGCGTGACTGCGGCAGGCGCGATCGCCGTGCGGCTGTCATGCAGTTGTAATGATTGAAGAGGATGGCGATCAGCACCGCCTGGTCTACACTCAACCCTCGAATTCCAATAGCTCATGGCACCGCAAGCGTGCCGGTAGGCCATCCGATGAAGTACTGGCCGCTGATCTGGTCCGGCATCTGGCGCAAGCCCGGCCGCACTCTGCTGATGCTGCTGCAGATCCTGGCCGCCTTCCTGCTCTTCGGCGTATTGCAGGGGGTCAAGTCCGGGGTCGATCAGGCCATCACGGCTATTCAGGCGGACCTGTACTGGGTCTTTCCAGCAGACGCTGGCACGACCCTGCCTTTGGGCCTGGGGCAACGCATCGCGGCCGTACCGGGTGTGAAGCACGTCTATCCTGAGAATGAATTCGGCGCCGCCTATCAGCGCCCCACCCAGCAGCTGGTCGTCCTTGCTACCGATTTCGATGCCGGACCAGCTGGTAACCTGGGTGTGGAAGCCGGCCCCGAGGCGCTCGCTGCCCTCGCGCGCACACGCACGGGAGCGCTCATCAGCGCGCCGCTGCAGGACACATACCACTGGAAGGTGGGCGATCAGATTCCGCTGCTATCGCACACGCCGCAGAAGGAGGGTAGTACGAGTTGGACCTTCACGGACGTCGGCACGTTCCGCCCCCCCGTTAATGGCGCCCTGGATCGCTACATCGTGGTGCGCAACGACTATTTCGCTGAGGCTCGCCAGAGCGGCCGCGGTACCGTGGGCCGCTACTTCATCCAGGTCACCAACGCCGCGCAGGGCGAGCAAATCGCCCGCCGCATCGACGCCCTATCCAAGAATTCACCGTTCCCGACCCGCACGCAATCCGTTCGTGCCGGTACACAGTCGAGCTATCAAAGGCTTGGGGACCTGAATTTCATCGTGCATTCGATCGTCGGCGCAGCCCTGTTCGCGCTGCTCTTGGCAATCGCTGCCCTGACCATGCAATCGGTGCGCGAGCGCACGACAGAGCTCGCGGTCTTGAAGACCATAGGGTTTTCCGACCGCAAGGTGTCCATTCTGCTCTTGCTGGAATCCATTACGTTGTCCCTCGGTGCGGCGCTCGTCGGGCTCGTGCTGGCATCGAGACTGATGTTGTGGGTAAACCGGTTTGTGGGCCTTCGCCTGACCATGCCCTACGCGGTGCTGGCGGTTGGACTCCTGCTTGCACTTATTCTCGCGCTGGCCAGTGCGTGCCCGCCGGCGTGGCGCGTGCAGCGGCTGCAGGTTGCCGAGGCACTGGCGGGACGATGAGAGGCCTGGACCTACGACCGCCCGCCAGATCACCGGTTGCGGCAGATGAGCATCGCGGGTGCGTACGCTCCCGTGCCGTTGCCGTGCTCTGCATCACCGTGCCTCTGCGTTACTGCCAATCCTCGCCGGACTGTCGCCATCGGTGGCGCCGACCCCGAGAGCACGCCGGAACTAGAAAAAACTCCAAAGCACTCCGGCCGAAAGAAGACTTGGATTGCCGCCGATCGCATTGAATTTTTCGTACTCGGCGCGCACCGCCCAGGCGCCAAATCTGTACTGAATTCCGACACCGGCGGCGCCACTTGTGTTCGTGCGCTTCGTTTAAAAGGTGAATGTGCAAATCGCACATGCGCAAGGACTACATGCGCTGCCATTGACGCTCCCCTCTAGACGAGCGATACCCGCCTTCAGATAAAGGTCAATGACAGGCACGGGCAGGTATAGCACACCAAAAGCTGCCGGGCCCTTCAGCGAGACGTCCGCTGGATGTCCGAAGAGTGTCCCGCCCGGTTTACCAAAATCGATGTAATCAACTTCGCCGCCTACCCAGGATATCGGCCGCGCGCCAAGCATTACCTGGAATCCGGTATGGGTACCATCGATTTCTTCGGTTCGCGTCATTGGGAAGAGATCGCCAAGCCGCAGCGAAGTCTTGGACTCCACATGAGACTCGCCGACCACGGCGCCAACGTAGACATTCGGAGACTCCGCGGCGACTGCCTTGCCGCGCGGCTGTGCCAGCAGCGCGAACACGGCGAGCATCAGCAGGGGGAACCTGCCAGGAAACCAAGTCGACGATGTGGAATTCACTGCAAGACCTCCCATCAGCGGTGCGCGCTGCGCCCGACAACCCAGCGGATCAGGCCCATCTTCGTTGACCTTGGCACCGGCGCACAATAATCATGCCCGCAGCGTCGATGTCCAATTGCCGGTTGGAAATCGTCTAAGGCTAATGACTGCAGTCGGCGGGCTGAGACATTTGCCGCGCAGGCAGCCGGGCCATACGGAATGCTTGCCACATGGTTGGACCGCCCGAAGACGGGTCCGAGGGCTTCCGGCGATTAGCACTCCGGACTATTAGGACATTTATTTAAACGCGTCCGCCTCAGGTAATGTGGATTGCTCCTTCTTCGCCGAAGATGTGCGGCCCCTGGATCCCTTACAAGATCCGCCGCCCGTTGCAGCACTCAACATCAGAACATTATTCCTGATTGCCAGTGGATTCTGCGGCGGGCATGAGCATTGTCCGACAGGGCATCCGGCCCCTCCGCTGACCGGGTCGCCCTTTGCTCTGCCGTGTCCAGGTGTGATCACGCTCTATGCTGCTCCGCGCGACGCTCACGGGCATAAATCCGCAGCACCGCTACGGCGAGCTGGATCACCACCGGCCCAATGATCAGCCCCGCTAGCCCCATCACAATCACACCGCCGAATAATGCGATGAAGAGCAACAAAGCGGGTATCGCCTGGTCCCCCACCAGGCGGGGGCGAATCACATAGTCGCTCAGCCCGATGACGACCAGGGCGCCCCAGACCAATTCCATCACAGCGCGGGCCGTGTGCCCCATCATCAGCAGATAGATGCCTACCGGCACCCACACCAACATCGTACCTACCGCCGGGATTAGCGAAGCGATCGCCGTCGCTACACCAAAGAACAAGGCATGCGGTACGCCAGTGACCCAGTACCCGATGGCCGCCAGCATGCCTTGCGCGAGCCCGGTCAAGAGCGTGCCCGAGATTGTCAAGCGACCGACTCGATGGAACTCGGCAAGCAGCGCTCGCGTGTAACTGCGCCGCAGCGGCGATATCAGCTCCAGCATGGCAGTTATGCGCGTCCAGTAACGCAGGACCAGATACATGGTCAACAACGCGAGCAGCAGGCCCAGCGCGCCCATAAAGGTTCCCGAGGCGAGAGAGGCCGCGAACGCGGCCGAGCGCGAAGCGATCTCGCCGGCGCCGGCTTCCAGGCGCGACTGGATGGTCGCCGTTGATATTCCGACGTCCCCGAGCCAGCGCGTCACTATCGTAAGCCGGTCGTTGTAGGCACCTCCTGCGCCTAGCTGCCCGCTTAACGCCTGAGCAAAGGCCGCGACGCGGGTAATGAAAAGCGTGAGGAAACCGCCCAGCACCCCGACCACGGCTACTCCTGATAGCAGCACGATAGTCACTGCGGCTGCTGAAGGGCGTCGCATGCGCCGGACCAGACGGATGTAAAGCGGCTCAAGCATAAACGCCATCACCGCGCCGAGAAGAAGCCCGACCGCGAACGGCCGCGCGAGCCAGAGGATCGCTGCGATTGCGACGAGCACGAGCCAGCCAAGGGCCCGACGCTCCCGCGGCGCGTCAACACCCAGGCGTGGCAAATCAACGCCGGGGCCTGCGCCAGCGTGACCTCCAACACTGGTTGGCCCTTGGATGTCCTTATGGGCTTTCAAGCTCTCACCCGATCATGTCGAGGCTGCGTAAGGCATTGATGTTATGGCTGGCTTGCCGAATGGGCTCTCGTCACTGCGCACGGCGCGCCTTCGGTCTCGCTGGGCTCGGCACGGCATAAAGTCAGCTATGAAATGCACCTCCCTCGTTTTCTTTCACAGACGCCCAATTGGTTTGCTTGCGGAACCGCTGGCGTTTGGGCGTGGGGCTGCGGGCAGGGACCGGTTGCGGCGCTGCCGCCCTGCACTCGTTCGGTCGTTGTCCTGACAGTGTCTAAGTCAAGCATCGAGCGTCGCTCCATACTCTAGATATCCCACCATTGCAAAGCCGACACCAGGAAGCCGCAGAAAGGCTGCCCAATGCCGTATGGCTTTCTGCTCGCTGTACCCTTAATCCGAGCCGTCTCTCTTCCACCGCCAGGATCCGCCTTTCCAGCGGATGGGTCAGTACGTTACGGACGAGAGCGGCACTGAGGGCGGCATGGAACGCGGCTTGGCGCAGCGCTACCAAAAGCCGGGCATTGTTCCCTCCCCGACGGCGCCTGATGTAGGCAAGCACTTCATTCGGCAGCGAGCGCACTTGAATATTCTCTCCAGATCAGAAAGCAGGCACGATGCATACGAAGTTGTTGTTCGACCGGAACAGAATTCGACCCGAACTCTAACAGGTACTGAGTGTGATACGGAAAGATCGGACGAGCGCAGGCGTCACAGATCCTGCCAGAGCAGCGCATGCCATACCTCACTTTGCCAGGGCCATTCGGTAATCGATGGGCGATAAGTCGACCAAGGATTCGCCGCCTCGTATCGTCTTGATGTCCTGTAGGCAGCGTTTGCGGATCTTCGGCCGCGAGCATTGACTTGACTCCCCAGCCTCGCGTCATAACGCCAATTCGAAGGGCGATCATTGTCTGAGATAAGTTGTTTTGGAATGACATGGCGGATTAGGTGCGCAGAATCTTACTGTCCAACAATACGCTTAGAACGTCGGCTGATCTGTACGTCAACCCACGCATGAGCACGATGCTGCCCCAGCCGCCTCGCAACCCAGCCCTAACATCTTGCCGGCTCTCGGGCGACGTTGCGCAGGCACACTGCTTTGCGACGGCCCAGGGGAACGATTCCTTGACTCGAGCCACCAATCGCCACTTGGTGGCTGACAGCCTTCACGCAGGCCGTACCGGTTGCGTGCTGCGCAGAGCGAAGAGATGCGGACCTGTTTGGGGTGCGCAGCGGCTGGTCGAAGAAAACCTAACAACAGGCCACACCTCGCGGTATCGTACGCCGACTATTATGACTCCCTAACGGCCCTATCGTCTCTGTTAGTGCGACAGCGCACCGACACTCGCGGTCCGTGGATCTAACCTCAGCGCCGGTAGTTGCGTAAGGGCGGCGCCGCGCCGATGGATCTTGCCACCGCAGTGCCACCGTTCGCCCAGCGTTGGCGCCGACCGCTCCGGTAACCCGGTACATGTATCTCCCGTGCGTATTGTTCGGGGCCCCCTTCATCATCGGCCGGTCACTGAAGATGACCAGTGTCTCCGAGAAAGCTATGGTCCAGAGGATGGAAACGAGCAGGGCCTGATGTCGCGAGTGAATCCGCGATTGTCCCGATGCTCACGCTACGACCGACGGCCTTTACCCTCGGGAGCCAAGGGGGGTGTGAGCCCCCCTCACCTGCTCGCCGCGCAAGCGCGCGCCGCCAGCGCGACAGATAGGAGAAACATTGTGCCGCAGCCACCATCCCCGCGGGCGAGCAATCGGCTTCTCTCAGCCTTACCGGAGCAGGAGCGCCGACGTGTGCTCGCGCGCTGCGAACACGTGCAAATGGTCTTTGCCAACGAACTCTGCAAGCCCGGAGAGCCCCCCGTTCGCCACGTGCTGTTTCCCACCGCCGGCTTTGTATCTCTAATCACTCCCATCGACGGAGAGGCCGGACTGGAGGTGGGCCTGGTCGGCGATGAGGGCATGCTGGGAATTTCGCTGCTCCTCAGGGTGAACGTTGCACCATGGCACGCGCTAGTGCAGGGTGCCGGTGCCGCCTGGCAGATGGATGCAGTCGCCTTTCGCCGTGAGCTCGAGCGCAGCGCGGCGTTTCAGAAAATGCTGAATCGGTACCTGCACGCGACAATGAGCCAGTTGGCCTGCACCGCGGCCTGCAATCGCTTCCACGTCGTGGAGGCGCGCCTCGCCCGCTGGCTGCTGATGACCGGAGATCGGGCTCACAGCAAGCGGTTTCACGTCACCCATGAATTCGCGCAGGGGTCACTCGGGCGGCCGGCGCGCTGCAGCGGCGTAAGTTAATCCGCTACAGCCGAGGCGATATCAGCATCATCGACGAGCGCGGCCTGCGGGGCGCTGCCTGCGGTTGTTACGCAGTCGCAAGAGACATGTACGCCAGTGCCTTGGCCTAGTCTGCCAACAGTTAAATTCAGCAACGCTGTGTCGAGCCGCTCCTTCGATGCAAGTACGTGCGCGAACGCACCATCAATTACTTGAGATTGGCGCACGTCTGAGGAAGTATGCGTTCAATTTCGGACCCTGTGTGCGGTGAAGCACAGACGAGGGAAGGGCGCTATACTGGATGCCTCTTCCAGTCATGCGGCAGACTCGATATTCAGTGCCAGACCATCACGCCCCAGGAGACAATCACCTGCTGGCTGCACTTTCTGTGGCGGAGCGCGAGCGAATCGGCCCCCATCTGCAGCTGGTGTCAATGCCACTGGGCAAGGTTTTGTACGAGTCTGGCGACGTACTGGGCCATGTGTATTTCCCCATCAATTGCATCGTCTCGTTGCTGTACGTGATGGCCGATGGCGCCTCGGCAGAGATTTCGGTGGTCGGCAATGAAGGCATCGTTGGCATCTCCTTATTCATGGGAGGCGAAACGACGCCGAGCCGGGCAATCGTGCAAAGCGCTGGCAGCGCCTACCGACTCATCGGACAACGGCTTAAGGACGAATTTCATCGTAATGGCGACATGCAGCTCTTGTTGCTGCGTTACACGCAGTCTCTGCTCACGCAGATGGCCCAGACCGCGGTTTGCAATCGGCATCACTCAGTACACCAGCAGCTGTGCCGCTGGCTGCTGCTGTCGTTGGACCGGCTACCCTCAAACCAATTAGTCATGACCCAGGAGCTCATTGCGAATATGCTCGGCGTGCGCCGCGAAGGGGTAACGGAGGCGGCTGGCCAGCTGCAGGCGCTCGATGTAATCCGCTATGCGCGCGGGAAGATCACTGTGCTGGATCGGCCAAAGCTGGAACAGCTCTGCTGTGAATGCTATGCCGTGGTCAAGAGAGAAACTGATCGACTGTCGCCCAGGCAGGCGGTTAGCGCCAACGCAGCGGTGCGGGGGGGAGGATAGCACCCGGTGGCGTAGCTGAAATGGCCTTCGGCCCACGTCCTGGTGGGCATCGAAATCACCGTCGTCGCCGTCTCTCCCTTGCGTCCGAGCACACCCATTTTGACGAATGGCAACAAGCCCTGTGCAAAATCCGCGATGCCGATGGACCGCCGGTCAAAGCACCGCACGAACCAGCGCATACGATTCCCTCGGAGAACCAGGTGCTGCGATTATCCAGCCGTGCCGAGACGGGACGGCGTGCAGCTGTCTCGCCAGGACTGACGGTGTCAGCGCCACCATATCTAGCGAGATATCTGAAACTTGGGCTGTTCGATGCAAGCCTTTATCGCAATAAAGTGGCGGCGTTAAGAGGCCAGAGTTTATGTGGGCACCGCAGTCGCACGTTCATCACTTGGCCGCTCGCGTTTTGGCTATATCGCAGCTAGTAGCGCAGAAATCTTGAAAGTCGCGAAGTGGGAATGCGTGTCTGACACCGCATAAGGCAGGATGATCTGGTCGTTATGGTGCAGGGCACCGCAGGTATAGACCACATTAGGCACGTAACCTTCACGTTCTGAAAGTTCCGGCCCCAGCAGCGGTTCAATAGAGCGCGCGAGGACCTTTGACGGGTCTGCCTTATCGAGGAGAACCACTCCTATCGAATATTTTCTGACCGGCCCGACGCCATGGGTGAGCAGGAGCCAACCCTCGTCGAGTTCAATAGGCGACCCGCAATTCCCGATCTGCACGAATTCCCACGGGAATAGAGGTTTGAGCAGAGGCACGCCTTGGCCCCAGGAGTACAGGTTGTCCGAATAGATCAGGTAGAGGCTCTCATTGTCGTGGCGGCCGATCATGGCGTACTTGCCGTTCAGTTTTCTAGGAAAGAGAGCCATGCCCTTGTTACGTGCAGCTGCACCCTTCAATGGCGTCATCCGGAAGGATATAAAGTCGGAGGTCTCGATCAGCTCCGACCTGATAGCCCAGCCGCTATAGGCGGTGAAGGTTGCGTAGAAAGTCCGGCGGCCGGCGTCCTCAAACTCGACGAAGCGGGCGTCCTCGATACCATGCGATTGCGCTTCGGTGATCGGGAAAATCACGCGCTCACTAATATCCTCAGTGCCCCCAAAGCTTATTTCTATGCTTTCCTCGGGCATACCGGCAACCCGATGTTGCAGAAGCGGAAGAGAGGCCAAGCGAGCGGCCCTATCAACGCTTACTTCGCCATCCGCACTGATGACGCCCGACCGAAACGTCAGCGACGACACATGACCTTCACCGACCGCGCGGAGACTCAGGATGAAGCGGCGCTCGCTGGGCGACACGCCCGACTGATCTGGATGGGCGACAATGCTCGGATTGAACAAAGCGGCGGCTTCGAAAGAATACTCGTGCATGAAGTACGCGCCAATGAGTTGACGCTGCGCTTTGGTGAAAGTGATATGGCCATGGAACGCATATTCCATTTCGTCAGCGCGAGCCTCAAAGGTCGCCAAGACGTTGCGGTGGCGGCCTTGAAAATTAACCAGAACCTCGGCCAACTGGCGGCCAGCTGTCTCTGGATCGAGCGCCAGGACTCGATCCACGATGTGGTTCGCCCGCGTCTTGTCCGTCGGGTTCTGGTCGCGCGGCTCGGTGGCCGGCTTGAATTGGCGCAACACTACCCGCGCGGCGTCGGGGCGCAGGGAGACAGATTGACGGATCACGAATTTCGCCTGCGACAAAGGTCCTCCGCTCGTATGCATGAGTTAACGCAATCAGGCCCCCACTGCCAAATGCGGCGTAAGCGCCACGTACTCGTCTCCGACACGCGCTAACTGGTGCATCTCCGCGAGACTCAGCAGATAAGACACGACGGACTCGCCACCCCGGTTCTCGTTGGGCCGATCCGGATGCAATCCATCGCGGCAGGCTCCTGTTTCGAGGTCGACCAATGGTGAGGCTAGATCGTTAGCCCCGAGAAACCATGCGAATGCCCGCTCGGCCTCACTTCTCCAGAAGCGATCGCCGCTGGCACGCCATGCCGCTAAGCAAGCTGAGATCGTTGCTGCGGCTTCCAGCGGCTGCTGATCGAAGGCCTGAGGATGCGTCCGCTTGGCGTCGAAGCTGCGCGACCCAATGGGCCTGAAAAGGCCAGCCGGCGTCGTCTGCAGCCTCATCAGCCAGCGCAAGGACCGTAAGCCCACGTTAACGTAGGAGCGTGTTCCGGTTGCGCACCCCGTGACGATCAAGGCCTGAGGCAGACGTGCATTGTCGTAGGCAAGCCCGTCCTCAAACCACTCCCAATCCTTAGTCGCAACCGCTTCTATATTGGCGATCAACCTGTTCGCTAGCACGGCTCGCAGACGTTTTGCCGCCGAATCCTCCGCAAATGCCGCGCAATAGGCGTTCAACCCGAGCAAGGAAAAGCTGCCGGCACGCGGCGAGGCGAAACTCTCCACGGTTGGCACCGCTTGAGCGAAAAGAGACGCAGCCCACCGGCGCCGCGAAGAATCTGGATCGCTGTGAGCGCATTCGCCGAGGGCCCACAGCGTCCGCCCGTGACTGTCCTCCGAGCCGGCGTCCTCGAGCCAACGTCGGTCGAAGCCCAGGAAATTGCGGAACCGCCTCTTATCGGGGTTCCAGGCGTATTGCAAAAAGGCGGCAAACCGGCCCGCCATTGGTTCTGGTAGGCGTTGTTCCCCTGGCTTGCTGAGGGCGCAAGCAACCAGTAACGCGCGGGCATTGTCGTCGGTGCAATATCCGTGCGACCGATCTGGCACGCTGTGGACTGCGTGCTGAAGCAGCCCCGTGTCATCGCACAGTGATAAAAAATGCCCGATGCGAATCGCAGGTAGGGCCTGGCTGTCGTGGGCAGCGTCGTCCTCGCCTGGCCGCACAGTCATCGTCAATCGATGATCGCGGCGCGCCGTATCAAAAGCGTCGAGATAGCGCTCGGCAATCCGGGGCCAAATCATGGGGCGGCTGCTCGCATAGGCACGCTTGCGTATGGCAAGTCGTCGCACGTCGTCGGAGAGGAGTGCCGCGATCTCTCGCCCAGCGGCTTGTGTGTCCCCGAAGGGAACCAGGATGCCGCGCCCGTCCGCCAACAACTCGCGGGCATGCCAATAGGGTGTCGACACGACCGCCTTCCCTAGGCCGAAGCTGTAGGCCAGGGTACCGGAGGTCATTTGTGCCTTGTTGAGATAGGGCGTGACGTACACGTCACACATTGAGATGTAACGTAGCAGCGTCGCTTGATCGACGAATCGATTGAGGAATACGACATTGTCCTCGATTCCCAAAGCTCGCACTCTCGCCACTAGGCTATCGCGATAGGCCTCGCCCTGATCACGGATCAGATTTGGATGCGTCGCCCCGAGAACGACGTAGACGGCGTCGGCTCGGCTCCTCAGGATTATGGGCATGGCATCAATCATCACTTCTATGCCCTTGCTGGGAGAGAGCAGACCGAAGGTCAGAATGACGGGGCGGCTAGCGAAGCCGAAGGCGGCCTTTGCCTCGTCCGGTGCTACAAAGGCAAAGTCTGGCGTGCCATGCGGAATGACCTCAATCCGGTCGCTCCGTAGTCGATAGCGGGTACTTAACAGCTCCCTTCCCTTCTCGGCCATAACGATGACGCGCGAGGACTTTTCGACGATTCGATCGAGGACGCTGCGTTGCATGGGCGTCGGCTGGGACAAAACGGTATGGAGCGTCGTCACCAGAGGCATGGTCAACCGCGAGATGAGCGCCAGAATATCGCCGCCGGCCTCCCCACCAAAAATACCAAACTCGTGCTGCAGCGAGACTGCCGCGAATTTACCGGCGTTCAGGAAAGCGGCCGCACGCTCATATTCCTCCGGTTTGCTGTCGTGGACCTGCAGGTTGACCCCGGATGGATAGTCATAGACATGATCATCGTCGGTCATGGCGACGATGCAGGTTTCCACTCCGGCCGGCAACTTCGCGATAGCCTGTTGCAGGTCACTCGTGAACGTGGCGATCCCGCACCGGCGGGGGGGGAGAGTTCCCGATGAAAGCCACACGGTCGCACGCTGTCACGCTCGTGCCTCTCCGGTTGCAAAGCCGGGCGCTGTGGTTGGCTGAAAAAGGATTCGATCCTGTTCGCCCCTAAGAAGGCGGGCCTCGCCGTCGAGCCTGCGTAGCAAACTTGGGTTTGGATTGGAACCTGCATAAGCCGCGAGACCCCGCAGTCCCGCGGTTCCAACTTCGATGTGCGTGCGGTCCACTTGCAGAATGATGGCTTCACCAATGCTAGCTTCGATCGAGCCAATCCTGGCGCAACCATCCAGCATGAATAGCCACGTCTCCCCGACCGCGAGCAGCTCCCAGTTTGATCCGCACGGAAGCTCGAAGCGCTCGAGCACGAAGTGTGGGCTTGCCACAAGCAACGTTCTCGCGTTAGTCAATGTGCGCAGAGGCGCCTGATGTTCAGTCTGCTCAGCGCTCGCCGCTGCGAGCGCGTAGTCGACGTGGAGTGGACGCTCTCTGTCATAGTCGAAGAGGCGGAAAGTTGCAGCGCTTCGCTGCTGGATCTCCACGATTACGAGTCCTGGGCCAATGCTATGAATGGTCCCAGAGGGTACGAAAATGACCTCTGAGTTACGGGCAGTACGCCATTGAACCAGTTCAGAAATCGAACCTTCGTCGATCGATCGGCGTAGTTGCGCTGCGGTCATCCGCCGCTTCAATCCCACGGCAATTTTGGCATCAGGCAGGGCCGAGAGGACGTACCACGCCTCGGACTTACCGCGCGTCAAACCGATGGAGTGCGCAAAGGCATCGTCAGGATGCACCTGAATCGAGAGCGGCTCTTTCGTGAACAGTAGCTTGAGGTCCAACATGAAATCGGGCGCGCTAGCGCCGATCGGTTGAAACCAAATCTCACCAATTGCGACGCCATTACCGTGATACGCATCCCAGGGCCGCAGATCAGTGCTGCCCCAGGGCTTCGGTATCATTTGCTTGCAGGTTTGCGCGATTGTCATGTCAGTCCCCTGGTCCCAGTGCCGAGGTCGACACGACGTCGAAAGACCCGTTCATGACCGATCCACAGATCAGCACCAGCTCATGACGGGCGAGCTTGAATCCGGGCCTGCCTGCGTTATTCCGAGACGACGGGCCAATGCGCTTTTGTCTCGCAAGCGAGCGCTACAGCTAGCTGCGTCGATGCGCCACCTTCGTTTTCCCAGACATCCAATTGTTCTGCCTGTGGCGCCCCTGGCGTTTGGGTGCGCCATGGGTACATCTTGCGCCCTAGGCGCATCACATGAGCCATTATGCGCAGCCCGCTATTCCCATTCTCATTGACCTGCATGATTCTATCCGTCTCCGACACGCCAGACGATACACTCTACTGCTTCCCCGTCGATCGATCGGTACGCTACCGCACGGTGAACGATGGCGGCACTACGAACCGGGTTTAGGTCCAAGGTCACTAGGCATCGATCGACTCGAACAGCGCCCAATGCGCCCACAGCTCCCAAGAAAGCCGAGCACTTCAATCAGCGTCGCACAGCTTGGGATATTCGCTCCAGATGAGCCAGATGAGAAAGTACGCGCGATGCGGACGCTGCGAGGCGTGCCATGGAGGCGCTGCGCTACACTCCAGTCTGCAGGGACTTGGCAGTTTTTGATGCTGGTCCTCACGGTCTGCGCAAGCATCGGCGTTTAGCTACGCTAGCGCCGGCAGAGCGCGACAGAATCGCTGCCCGAGCTCATACCGTCATCACTGGATGAGGTCTTCTACGAGTCATCCGAGCATTGTCTATGCATCATGTCGTGGGAGCCGCCAGGTTTCCGCAAGCTACTGTCAGGGTGGGATTGCCGGGCGAGGCTTGTACACTTACGAAGTACTTCCCTGTGCTCGGGGTATTAATCGCAACTGTGGCGTTCGAGACGCCTGTGCCCTTGGAATCGACGCGCAGCGGCGCGTAGTTCTCGAAAGCGCCAAACACTCCCTCATCCGCACTACACTGTCCGAGATGGATGGCCCATGGGTGCAGGCCTCCCGGTGATGTGTTCGCAAGCCTCAGGACAATCTGCGTGGTTCCCTGCTTTCTGCCGGGTGCCATTGACGCCGATCCGCTCATTTGTACGGCACCGGCCAGCTCGGGCGGGCTGGCGATGTTTGCGTGCCAGCTGGTGTTAAGATTTACGTCGGCGGTGCTCACCTCATCGGCTGGCTTGGAATGCAACATGCTGCAGGCGCCGAGCGCCAGTGTTGCAGCCACGACAATGGTAGCTCGATGGCTCTGCATGTATCTCATATATCTTCCGGATTCATTGATATTCACTTGCTCTCCATTGCTGCACGGCTGAAACATTCGTCCCCTGACCGGCAAATCGCGACTTTCTCTCTTTCCGGGAAGTTACAGCACGGCCAGCGCTGGCTCTGTGCGCCAACGGACATAGCGTTTAGGGACGACCAAGGCCGGAAGTCAAGGAATGCCTTCTGCATCAGTGCGCCGACCACATCACTATGCGTAACTAGTATCGTTGACCATGTTTCGATACGGAATCGTTAGAGGCATCGTCGCCGTTTCAACGATCAGTAAATATCCAAGCATTGCGTAACCGGTTGCCCACGACCCTATGAATCGCACTCTCGCGCGACGCCCCCCCCAAGCCGGGTACAGTCTTCGAGTACCTGTGTGAATCTCAAGATATATGCCGACGGAGGTTGCAACATGCAGGGAGGTGTGCCGCGCAATTGCGAGATCGCAGTGCGGAGCGACTGTGCCGATCTTTTCGAAGTGAAATCATGCAATAGCGTCCAGCGCTGGCCGCATCGCAGTCGCATGTGTTGCAAAGCGTTACGGTCTAACAATCGCTTAGATCAACAAGCACTTCCAACGGCGGGTTACCCTGACGGCGCATAAGTGGAACTCCAGGCCGGCTAGCCAACCTTCCACCGCGCATCAGCTGCGAAGGCCGGAAAACAGGGCTTCGCCGGGTGCGAATTCGCGTTCGCAACTAGTCCTTTGAAACTTCATTTATTGACGGCCACGTCCCAGCGGGGGGTGGTCTAGTAGGGAATTTAGCTAAAGCGAGCGGTCGGGGCCCCTCCGAAGTAATCCTGTCACGTGCCGCAGAATGTCTGGAATACCCTCTCCTCGGCGCGAGGAGGCTTAGTGTATTCCTCAGCGTGCGGTTGTTCCTCGAAAGGTCGTACGACGACGGCAAGCAAGGCGCGGAAGGGACCAAAATCGCCAGCCGTCGCCGATTGAATGACTGCTTCGATTCGATGATTTCTTGGTATATATTTAGGATTCGCCATTCTCATCATCTTCAGACGAAGCTCGGGCCCTGCGGATTCTTGCGCATGCCTATCGCGCCATTGACGAAGCCACACTTGAAAGTCTCGGCTGTGCTGTAACGTCGGATCCACAATAGAATTAGCTCCGCCCTCCTCGAGCAAGGATGCAAGAGAATGAAACGTTACGGTGTAGTCAGCCTGCGCCGCATGAAGCACGGTCAGCAAACCGCGAAATAAGTCTCCGTCTCCGGGCTGCTCTTGGATAAGCCCGAGTTTTGATCTCATGGCTCCGAGCCACTGCTGCTCAAACTTACCAGAGAACGCGCCGACCGCTGCCGTTGCCAGCACGACGGCCTCCTCTTGGTCATCACTGATGAGTGGCAATAGAGTTTCAGCGAATCTAGCCATATTCCACTGGGCAATTGCGGGCTGATTCGAGTAGGAATAGCGACCATGCTGATCGATGGAACTGAATACGGCCTGAGGCTCGAAGGCATCCATGAAGGCGCAGGGTCCGTAGTCTATAGTTTCACCGACAACACTGGTGTTATCGGTATTCATGACGCCGTGAATAAAGCCAACTTTCATCCATTGCGCGATAAGATAAGCCTGCCTATCGACCACAAGATCTAAAAGACGGCGATACGGGAGTGCGTCTGCCTTCGCCTCTGGGTAGTGACGAGCAATCACATAGTCGGCGAGCTCCTTAAGCGTTTTCGTGTCGTTTCGGGCCGCAAGAAATTCGAAGGTTCCGACTCGCACGTGACTGGTAGCCACTCGCGTCAAGATGGCTCCCGGCAGTGCTCCCTCCTCTCGCCAAACCCGCTCCCCTGTCGACACGGCCGCCAAGGATCGCGTCGAGGGAATGTTCATGGCCGTCATCGCTTCGCCTACGAGATATTCACGCAGCACGGGACCCAACGCAGCTCTGCCGTCGCCCCCGCGGGAATAGGCCGTGCGGCCAGCCCCTTTGAGTTGTATGTCTTTTAACGCCCCGTGACGATCGCGTGCCTCTCCCAGGAGTAGCGCCCGTCCGTCCCCCAGCAGCGGTACAAAGCTGCCAAATTGATGGCCGGCATACACCAACGCGATGGGTTGGCTGCCTGGGAGCCGGTCGTTGCCGCTGAATATCTGGGCTAGACGCGCCGTATCGTTGAGCCCCAACCGAAGACAGAGCTCGATGGCAAGGGAATGATTCAGCTCAATCAGCGTCGGGTTGACGACTGGAGTCGGGTCCAGGCGGGTATAGAGGGCGTTCGGAAGCCGGCTGTAGTCGTTCTCAAGATTCATCCCCGTACTCTATTCCTTCGCCGAGAGTCCGATGCGGCGGACTCCGAACTGAATCAGTGTCGAATCGTCTGTGCGTTGCGCCAAGCAATGGCATCAAACGCCTTACCGAGTCTCGCTGCCGCATCGAAGTCGGTGGCTGGCGTGGGATAACGTCGGCGGCGTTGGATGCCACGAGCTGCCGCACAGCTAAAGATAGACAGAAAAGCGCCTCGCCGTCCTTTCTGCATCGAGCTTCTCGAAGCCGCGACAGCAGCCTTCGACCCGATCTCGCCGGTGGTCGAAGGGTGATCTTTGGATTATACCAATTGCTACGTCGAGATCCGGCCCGATGCGTTCAATGAACTCAGAACCGCGATATTGAACTACCCCTGCCAGGGGACCGCGAGCGAGTACTCCAAGCATTTTATCCGGGGCGTGCCGCCGGAAGTGGATCAGCGCCCCATGCAGCAACCGACCATCTCTCGCACGAAGGATGCGCTCGGGTAATATGGCGTACCAGACATATCCAGGAATGACCATGACCAGCCCCATGTATACCAATTCAGTGCCCGTTTTTCAGCAATTGCTGACGGCCTTGAAAGCCATATTGACCCAAGCCGACGCACATGCCGCAGCCAAATCAATGGACCCGGATGCTTTTTTGCAGGCACGTCTTTATCCAGACATGTTTCCACTGGTTAAGCAGGTGCAAATTGCCGCGGATTTTGCGCGCGGAGTTTCAGCACGTCTGGCTGGCGTAGAGGTTCCAAATTTTGAGGGCAAAGAAAAAAGCTTTGCCGATCTCGAAGGGCTACTCACGCAGACACTTAAATTTTTGGACAGCTTGAATTCGTCTCAGTTCGAAGACAGTGAAACAAAGGAAATCGTGCTCCGGCCCGGTACGCCTAAAGAGAAGAAGTTGACTGGTCAAGGCTATTTGTCCAGCTACGGCTTGCCTCAGTTTCTCTTTCATGTCACCACGAGCTATGCGCTCTTGCGACACAACGGCCTTCCGATCGGTAAGCGTGATTTCATGGGGGCGTATTAGATTTCTAGCCGTTCCAAATGAACACTGCAAAGCAGGACTGTGGCGTGCAGTGCTACAACCAAGCCACAAGGGGGGGTGCGAAGTGGCGCGTCCGCCATGAGGCCCGACCGAAGACCGCCCTGAGGCCGGTTCTGGCCGGAGGTCGTCACACGCCATGCCATCCTCATAACAAATCTATTTCTTCCTTCGTGAGCAGTCGCCATTGACCCTGTGGTAACTCACCCAGACAAAGCGGCCCAACGGCAACGCGCACGAGACGCAGTACCCTCACGTCGAAATGCGATAGCAATCGGCGTATCTGCCGGTTACGACCCCCGGCCAAGACGATTTCCAACCACGCGTTCTTGCGCCCGGCGCGCAGGGAGCGGGCGGACATTGCGGCCAGGCGCTCGCCACCCAACTCGACTCCGCGCTCGAGGGTCACTGCTAAGGAAGGGGCCGGCAATCGGTCGATCTGCACGTGGTAGGTCTTGTGCGGCCCGGATGCCGGCTCGGTGATCCGAGCTGCCCATGTGGGGTCATTGCTGAATAACAGCAGACCCTCTGAAGCTTTGTCGAGTCGACCGATCGGCGCAAGCCACGGCAGGGCTGCACGTTCGAAACACCTATAAACGGTATCACGCCCCTGCTGATCCTTCGTCGTCGTGACCAGGCCACGCGGCTTGTTCAGCATCAGCACTAGCCGCTGCGCTGACTTAAGCGTTTGACCATCGAGCTCAATATGATCCAGTCCCTGCACTACGGGACTATCGGAGTCGCACGCCACGCGGCCGTTGACGCGGACTCGGCCTTCGCGCACCCACTGCGCCGCCTGAACGCGCGAGCCCACCCCCAGCTTGGAAATTACCCGCGCCACGCCGTGCCGGGATACCCTAGGTAACCGGGTCGAGGGGATTCTAGTCATCGCTTCCTAGAGGGTAGCCCGGCAATCGGCTTTAGGCCATCGTGCCGGCTGAACTCGATTCGCTTAACGACCGCTACGGGGAGCGCGACATCGAGCGATGGGAGGACCGCAATTGGCCAGCTGCCGGTCACCGAATCGGGGCGCCAGGGTGCTGGCTAATGGCTAATGATGTCTAGAAGTTATGTTTGGCGGCTCGAACGACTGAATGCAGCTGAGCCAGAGATTCGCGATGGATATATTCGCGCTAAATGTGGTGACCTTCGCTTCGCGTACCGTCGAGGCCAACAGGGAATTGCTCGGCTGACGGACGTATTCGATCCGCAATCGCTACGCCTGCTTCCGCATGGGATGGCATCTACCCGCGTTTTGACATCCAAATAGTCGGCCCATACATTCATCATCTTGCATCGATCGGTCAGCCTCGCAGCCCGATTGTAGGTGCGACGAGTCTCACCTTTGCCCTTGCGTGCCAAATTCAATTCAATCACGTCTGGATGCCAGCCCCGTTCGTTCAACAGGGCTGATGCCATGTCGCGAAACCCATGCGCTACCATCAATTCCAGCGGGTACCCCATTCGCAGCAGCGGCGCACCTAGAGTGCTCTCGCTCATTGGGCGGGCTGCTTACCCAATGGCGAGGAACACGTATGAGCGATGCCGGTAATGGGCTTCAACTCCTTCAAGGTAGCGACCTGCGGGCAGAGCGGCACCAGATGGCGCCGACGATGCGATCGCGCTCGTAATAATTGATTCCGTTCGGCACGAGCTGGGTCAAGACTCGGTCCGCGAACTGGTCCCACGATGGACAATCGACGAGGCGGGAAATGCCAGCGCCGACAAAGACTACTAGCTCGCCCGAGCGCGCTGCATTCTCCACCTCGGAAGATAACTCCGGGAAAGCCTCAATCGGCACAATCCCCTCCCGCCTGAAGGGTCGTATCGTAGCACCCGCGTAGCACCCGTCCTGGAGCCGAGATTTTTTATCGTAAGCCTGTACGACCAAGAGATTAAGAGCCCCCGGCACCAAAAATTGATGCGCAGTGATTAAGACTGATAGTCATTGATTGCTCAACGGCTTACAACAGATTGCACATTGACTAGGGCAGATCGACATGGGCTAGAATTGAACCACCGCCTAGCACAGTTCTAGCACCGAATGACCGAAAGATCCGCCAGCCGAATCGAGCGCGCAGGACCCCTCCTCCTAGCACGGACGGTGCTATGAGCCGGGAGCTGCACTTCACCAAGCCCGCGTTGAACGCGCTGCCGAAGGCCAAGGCCGGGCGGCGCGACTACTACAACGACGATCAGATTACGGGCCTGCAACTCGTCGTTACCGAGACCGGCCGCAAGAGCTTCTACCTTTACGCGTGGTTTCGGGGCACCCCGAAGCGCTTTCGCATTGGCGGCTATCCGGATATCACCGTCGAGCGCGCCCGCAAGCTCGCCGAGCGCATCCGCGGCGATCTGGCCGAAGGCAAGGATCCGCTCGCCGAGCGTGAGCGCGAGAAGCTTCAAGGGGTCTCGCTGCGCGAGGCCTTCCAGTCGTTTGAGGACGTGCGAGGCCGGCGGCTGAAAGCCAGCACCCTGGCCAGCTATCGCAAGTACCTGACGAGTGTCTTTGCCGACTGGATCGACAAGCCCTTTATCGCTATCACGCGCGACAAGATCAGCCAGCGGCACGCGCAAGTCAGTCGCGAGAGCGGGCCGGCGCATGCGGACAATGCCATGCGCACGCTGCGTGCGATCCTCAATTTCGCCATGGTGCAGTTTGAGGGCGAGGACGGCGAGCGGCCTATGGCCGAGAACCCCGTCGCGCGCCTGTCGCAAACGAAGGCCTGGAATCGCGTCAAGCGGCGCACCACCGTCATCGCCGAGCATCAACTGCGCCCCTGGTTTGAGGCCATCCTAAAGCTCAGGCACGGCCCTCCGGACAGTCAGGATGCTCTGGTAGCCGATTACCTGCTGCTCCTCGTCCTGACGGGCCTGCGCCGCTCCGAAGCCGCGGGCCTCAAATGGGGCCAGGTTGACCTGGAGGGGCGAACCTTCACGCTGACGGATGAGCAGACGAAGAACCGCCAGCCCCATACCCTGCCCCTCTCCGATTATCTCATCGAGCTGTTGCGACGGCGGCAGGGCCGCAGCGGCAAGAGCCCGTTTGTGTTTCCGGGTCCCGGTGAAAGCGGGCACCTGGTCGAGCCGCGGCCGCAGATGCGCCGAATCACGGCGGAGTCGGGCGTGTCGTTCATTCTCCACGACCTGCGGCGCACGTTCGCGACGGTCGCCGAATCGCTCGACATCCCGGCGTACGCGCTTAAACGCCTCCTCAATCACACGATGCGCAGTGACGTGACCGCGGGGTACCTCATCATCACCCCTGAACGCCTGCGCGAGCCGATGCAGCGCATTACCGACTTCTTCCTGCGTGCGGGCGGGGTGCGTCCGACCGCGCCCGTCGTACGCCTCCCGGTCGAGCGACGGCTATGACGGACAAGGTATCGCCCTTCCCGCGTCCGTCGAGCAGCGCTCCCGAGTCACTTTGGAGCGAAGGCCTCCCGCCATCGATTGACGCGCCGGCGCCGGGTTCGGCTCTGGATACCCTGGTTGCGCACATGCTGACCGAGCGCGACCGGACGCTCGCTCAGTGCGGCGATATCTTCCGGGAATGGAGCGCGCTTCCGAGCGTGACGTTGGAGCAAGCGGCTTGGCTGCTGCTGCAGCGGGATCCTTGGCAACCGCACCCAGATGATGAGGCGCAAGCTCAGGCCCTCAGTCTGTTGCATGCGCGCGCGCTGAATCGGCTGGAATGCGAAGTCGGCGGCTCCTTATTGCCGACCGGGCGTCACATTCCCGGTTTCACCCGCCGATTTACGATGGTCGAGGTGCTGCGGGCCGCACAACCCTGTTTTCTCGCTGACCCGGCGACTACTAAGCTTTATGGCATTCGCCCCATTACGGTGGAAATCTTTGCCGAGTTCCTGCAGAAATCCGAGCTTTCACCAGAACAAAAGCGGGTCATCACGCAGCAATACGTGCAGAGCCGGGTGCAGTTTCATCGCGAGCTTGTCGCAACGCTGATCGCCGACGGCTTAGCGCGCCCAATTTCGGCTACCAGTAGTACCCGAGGAAGAAAACGGCGCCCATCCGCCGGAGCGCCAGTGAACGCTACTATTAGCGGTATGACCAAAGCGGAATACTTTGGGCTATTCCGGCGGAAATTCGCCGAAGCCGGGAAGGCCGGGCTGCCTGGCGGCGATGGCCCCCTCGCAGACGATTGCGATGCGCTCAATATCCACTTTGACCGAGGCCGCACCAAGGCTAGAAAACCCCCACCAGTCCGTCGGCTCAAGCAGCGCCGATAACCTGTCATTGCTGTCATGTCATCGCCTCTCTGCGATGCCAGCAATGACAACTGGCGCCAACGCTAAAGTCGGGCCGTCATCAGCAATCAATGACGGCAGACGCACATGACTTCCAATCAGCTTTCCATTTCTAGGCGCCGCCCGACTGAAACGGCCGCCCCCGTAGCAAACCTCTCCGATGAACAACGCGCTGCAATCGCCTTCGTAGGCGGCCTCCAAGCCGCTGGGGTCGACTGGGGTCGAGGCGGTGCCGGGGACGAAATGCTCGTTCCAACACTCGCTGCTGCCGGCCTCCTTGGCCTCAAGCAGCAGACCCTCGCCCTTTGGCGCTGCGATCGAATGAGCGGATTGCCGCACGTGCAGGTCGGCCGCCGCATCTTCTATCGACTAGGGGATCTGCGTCGGTTCATCGCGAACCGCACTCAGCAGCCGCGACAGGCTTGCTGACACCCAAAACGATGATGGCCGTGTCTTGCACACACGGCCATCGCGGATATCCAGGTCGATACACATGCCGGCCCGGCAAATGCTCGGAGTACGTTACCCGTGAGCGCAATCATAGCGCCGCCAATCGGCACCACCAACACCTTCCCTGAATACTCGCGCATCTTGTCGGATGACGACTGGCGTAGCGATATCACAGCGGTCGCACGGCGCCAAGACGACTGGGAAGTGGGCTACCGTGATGCTGATCTCTTGGCCTGTCCGAAGTTTTTGCGAACACCATTGCACGGGGTCGTCCTCCTTTACGGATCACCCGTCCTACTTGTGATGGGCGACAGCGGTAATCTCCTGCGGAACCTCGATCAATGCGAATGGCGGCTGCATGCGTGCATCGCTCTGGATCCAAATGGGCCGCACCAATCGTATCGCGCCGGCATTCTGCTGGTCATTGACCGGTTGAGACATGGCCTCAAGGCCTTGCAGCGGCTGAACGGGGCCAGCGCGCCGCGCCCCCAGGCTGCCGCGCTCATCAAGAGCGTACACGCATGACTTCCGAGGGCCCACAGACTAGCGGGGATAGCACCTCCAATGCAGGCGGCGTCGGGGCGGCATTGCTCGATGACGTGCAGGAGTTTCTAAAGCGATTCGTGGCCTATCCGAGCGAACACGCTTCTATAGCTCATTCCCTTTGGGTTGCACACACTCACGCCATGGATGCCTGGGAAAGTACGCCGCGACTGGCATTCCTTTCCCCCGAGCCCGGTTCCGGTAAGACGCGAGCCTTAGAGGTGACCGAGCTCCTGGTTCCGCGTGCAGTCGAGGCAGTGAATGCAAGCGCTGCCTACTTGTTCCGTAAGGTTTCCGCCCCGGAGGGGCTGCCAACGATTTTGTTCGACGAAATCGACACCGTGTTTGGCCCAAAGGCGAAAGAAAACGAGGAGATCCGTGGCATGCTCAATGCCGGTCACCGGCGCGGCGCCATTGCCGGCAGATGCGTGGTCGTCGGCAAAACGGTTATGACTGAGGAGCTGCCGGCATATTGCGGCGTCGCCGTCGCGGGACTGGGAAATCTGCCCGACTCTATCCTCACGCGCTCCGTCATCGTGAAGATGCGTCGCCGCTCCCCAAATGAGTCCGTGGAACCCTACCGCCGCCGACTGCATGCGCCTGAAGGACATGTGTTGCGCGCTCGCCTGGCCGACTGGATTGGTAAAATTACTAGCAGTTTGGCGCTCGCACGTCCCGAAATGCCACCCGGCGTCGAGGATCGCGCAGCGGACGTCTGGGAGGCGCTCTTGGCCATGGCCAGCGCAGCAGGAGGCGTCTGGCCCCTAAGGGCCTCTGCGGCTGCCAGAGCGTTGGTAATCGACGCACGGGAGAGCACACCGAGCCTTGGTATCAAGCTTCTATCGGACCTTCGGCTCGTGTTTGGCGAGTCAGATCTCCTGTCCACGGAATCAATCCTCTTGGCCCTGCACAGGATGGACGAATCGCCTTGGGGCGACATGCGTGGAAGGCCACTCGATGCGCGCGGCTTGGCGACGCTCCTCCGGCCATACGGGGTCCACTCGAAGGCCATTCGCATCGGAGAATCGACACCCAAGGGGTACGCGCGCATGGATCTCTGGGAGGCTTGGATTCGGTATCTCGGGGCACCGGCCATGCCCTAATGCCGCAACTACCGCAACAGCCGAGGCGCAGCCGAATCGAACATAGGATGTTGCCTATGTTGCCCACTTGACGGGGGCGCTTTTGTGACCGAGACCGCGCCATCACGGTTCCGCCGGAGCTTACTGCCGCCCCCCCCAACACACTCGTCAGGCAAACACGTCAATAGCGAACGCCTGGCTGTGAGGGGGAAGGGGGCTCGCGGCTGAGCTAAGCTCAAACCCCGATCGGTGTTCCATTAGGCCTTTCGGGGCGTAGCGCCACCACGACAGCGGGCCGCGTTAAGGACCGCAGGCGCCCGGGTCACTCGCTGAGCGCGCCGATCACAAGATAGTTCTTCCGCGAGCCCCCCGGCGGTTCAGGTCTCGACGAGTGCGGGGCCCAGCCTTCATCGGTTGACAATCGCAGCCGCGCTCGCTAGGCGCTAACCCCGAGCAGAGTCGCGCGGGCGATAGCTGGCAATCCGCCTTGGGGGGCGGCTGCACCTCCACAAATCGGGATGTAACCGTTACAGTGAGCCGATGAATAAGAATGCAGGCCATCGGCTACCACGAAGCAATCCGTTCGCCGAAGACCGTCGCGCGCACGCGGCGCACAAAATCATTCGCGAATGCTGGCACCCGGGTGCGGCGCTGAGCGGCGCTGCGTATACGACAGCGCCACTGCCGCAGCGTCCGCTATGAGCATAGAGACGCGATTCGATGTGCCTTTAGTGGCGGCAATGGCGCTTCGAGAAAAACAGATACAGCAAAATTATCGGCCGATTATCGCTGTACACAAATGGTTTGCACGTCGCCCGGGCACACTGTTCCGTGCGCTTGCGCTTGCCGAGTTCGGAGATGCACCTCTTGCGGACCTGTTCTTCAAAGCCAATGACTTTGCCGGCCGGCACATCGCCGACCCGTTCATGGGAGGAGGCACGCCGCTGATAGAGGCCAACCGCGTTGGCTGCGACGTCACTGGCTTCGATATTAACCCGATGTCGGCCTGGATGTTCGCGAGGAAATCGAACACCTGGATCTGGACGCGTACCGGACGGAAGCTAATCGGTTGCTGCTGGCCTTGCGTGCCGAGCTGGGGCACCTATATGTCACGGACTGTCCCCTTTACGGTGATAGCGCTGTGCCGGTGAAATATTTTCTATGGGTTAAGGTGGTGGACTGTGAGTCATGCGGATGCAACATTGATTTGTTTCCAGGATACTTGTTAGCGGAGGATTCCAGGCACCCCCTAAACGTGGTCGTCTGCTCCCATTGTGGCGACCTAAGTGAAGTGGCGGACAGGACTCACCCGGGTTCGTGCTCTAGCTGCAAAACCCGGCTGCGAATCGAGGGCCCCGCAACCCGTGGCTGCTGCGTCTGCTCTAAATGTGGCCACCGCAGCCGCTATCCGCGTGCAAAGACTGGCGCACCTCGCCATCGCCTCTTCGCGCTCGAGTATTACAACCCACACCGCAAGATTGGACACAAAGGCCGGTTCTTCAAGAAACCCGACGCGAAGGACCTAGCACGGGTTGCCGCAGCAGAAGAGTGCTGGCGCCGAATCAAGGCACAGTTCGTTCCAGATCAAGAGATCTTGCCTGGAGATGAGACTGACCGGCTGCATCGCTGGGGATACAGCCACTATCATCAAATGTTTGGCAATCGGCAGCTCCTAGGGCTCGAACTTAGCTGCCGCCTCATCCACCGCATAGTCGACGAACGAGTGCGCCATGCACTCGCCACTAACCTGTCTGATCTATTGCGCTACCAGAACATGCTGTGCCGTTACGACACCTGGGCTCTTAAGTCGCTGGATATTTTTTCCGTCCACGGCTTCCCGGTAGGACTCGTACAGTGCGAGTCGAATCTTCTCGGTATAGTCAACGGTGCTGACAACAATGTCGGCTCGGGCGGTTGGACCAATATCATCGAAAAGTACATTAAGGCGAAGCGCTATTGCCACGCCCCTTTCGAGGTCAAGCGCGATGGTCTACGCAATGTGCAGGTACCTATTAAAGGGGAGTGGATCGGTGAATATTTAAACGGCTCGCGCCGCCGTAAGGTCAACATACATTGCGGCGACGCTACGACTGCTGATTTCGCCGCGCACAGTCTTGACGCGGTTTTCACCGACCCCCCTTATTTTGGAAACGTACAGTACGGTGAGTTGATGGACTTCTGCTACGTCTGGCTCCGGCGCCTCGTCGGCCGGCAAGCAGAGGGCTTCGAGGCACCCTCGACGCGCGCTGCGGAAGAGCTAACCGGTAACGTTACATGCTCTCGTGGTATAGACCACTTCACTGATGGGATTTCGCGTGTCTATTCACGCATGGCGCGTGCGTTAAAGCCGGGTGCACCCCTAGTCTTTACATATCACCACAACAGATTTGAAGCCTATTTTGCGGTCGCTGTTGCTATTCTGGATGCGGGGCTAACCTGTTCGGCTTCCATGCCGTGCCCCGCGGAGATGGGAGGATCTATTCACATACACGGGACAAATTCCTCGATCATCGATACCGTGTTTGTGTGCCGTAAAAAAGGGAAATCTTCAAGGCAGTGGCTATTCACGTCTTCTGATCAGCTTGCGGTAATCGTAGCTCATGATTTGGCGCTGCTAGCCAAGGCAGGGCGCACACCGACCAAAGGTGATACACGCTGCATCGTCTTCGGGCACTTGATTCGCATGGCGATCTGGAATCTGCGAACGACCTGGGACCAGACACTCGCGACAGCTGAAAGGCTTGAACGCTTCCGGAAAGCTGTATCGGCATTACCCGAGCCCGAGCAGATCGTAGAAACGTCGATGCTCCGGAAAGCTACCCGCGCCTCCGCTTTAGTGTTACTGCGTGCACCCGAGTGCGGCCGGAGAAACGCTGATGCCGTTGCGTTTTGAGGTTGACTATCACAACCCGGACATCCCCTGGAGCCCCCTGATTGACGAAGTCTTTAGCGAACTGAAATCCAGCTTCATCCAGATGCCTAAAGGCGAAGGATTCATTGACTATTCGACCTTCGAAACGGGCTACCAGACGCTTAAGCGCTGCACGGATGCCTTTGAAAACATGACAGCAGACGCCGTCCTTGCGGCCGTCCGCGAGGCGCCGATCTCCTTCATTGTCTTGCGATGTATTCTCGGGTTCTCTCCACCTGAGTGGGCCTACGTGGCCTCGGAACTGACCGGCGTTCCCGTTGACCAGGGAGCTGCGCGTGCTATTGATCGTCGTCTTAGATTCAATCCGCTTACCCCATTAAAGGGGCTCGACGGGCTCACCGGCCAGCGAATTCGAGCGATGATTGAGGCTGGTATAAGGACTATCGAGGAGGGCGCCGGAGTTGTACCTCCGGGCATCGTCCACAGGCTCGATAAGGCAGACACCGCCAAGGGGCTCGCCAGCTTGCAATCCATTGCAGATCTTGGTGCACCCTACCCCATATTGCTCTATGAGCGCTTCCTCGGCCGGCCATATGCAACCCACAGGGACTCGGTCAGCGAGCTGGTGGGTGAGGTAGTGGAAGTCGCAATAAAGAACGTCCTGACAGATGCAAAAGTAAGTTTTCGAGAGACTAAGCGCGCCGAACGTATCCCGGGATTTGATCAAGCTCCTGACTTCATCGTCCCCGATGAGTTCAAGCCGGTCGCGCTAATCGAGGCCAAGTTTGCGGAGGACGATGGGACCGCCAGGGACAAGGTCAGCCGTGTCCAGAGACTCCGTACTCTACGGGATGAAATGCACCAACACTACGATGTAATCGCGTGCATTGCGGGACGCGGTTTTAAGGTTCGGCCGGCGGACATTCGACGACTGCTGCAGGCCACGGACGGCAAGCTATTCACCTTGGCCACCATGCACCTGCTCATCGATCACACGCGCATACGGGAATACCGGGTTCGATAGGTTAAAGAATCAACAAGCATGGCAGCCGCAAGCCGCCGACACGCTCTCGAAGGACATGACGGACTCAGCAATGGACATCGTTATCCGGAACTGCAACAACATAGACGAGGCGACGATATCGCTGGAGCCATCTAGGCTGAACGTCAGGTACGGCCCCAACGGCATTGGTAAAAGCACGATAGCCAAGGCAATCGCTTTTCGAGCTCAGGACGGCGGCGCGAAGCTAGCTCAGCTGCAGCCGTTCAAGTACCGAGGCACTGCAGCACCTGAGACTCAACCGTCTGTAAGCGGGACAGAGGCAATCAAGTCGATCGCGTTCTTTAGCGAGGAATACGTCGACCAGTTCGTGTTTCAACGGGATGAAATCATTAAGAACAGCTTCGATATTTTCGTGAGGAATCCGGATTACGACCAGAGGATGAACGAGATCGACGCAATGATCGCGGACATCCGCGAAACATTCAGCAAGAACGTGCAGATCGACCAAGTTATACGCGACCTGCAAGAGCTCAGCGATAGCTTTGGGAAGTCCCAAAGTGGTTTATCCAAAGCAGGGCGAATCTCTAGGGGCTTTGGAAGTGGCAACAAAGTTGAGCACGTGCCAGACAAGCTAACCGGCTACGCTAACTTTATTCAAAGTCCAAAAAGCGTTAACTGGATTAAATGGCAAATAGAAGGCAAGCAATTTCTGGACTTCTCTTCGAACTGCCCCTTTTGTACCGCACCCGCAGAGGACAAAAAGGAAGTCATCCTCGCCGTAGGTCAGGAGTACGACGCAAAGAGCATCGAGCACTTGCTCGCTGTACAAGGGACGATTGCGCGACTTGGTGAATACTTCAGCCAGGATGCCAGAGACGCAATCAGCACTATACTGAAAAACAAAGGCGGCCTGAAGAAGGAAGGGACCGCATATCTCATCGGAATCAAGAGCGAGACTGATCTACTGTGCGAGAAGCTAATAGATGCTAAAAACATATCTTTTTTCTCACTCCGCGATGCCGGGAAAGTCAAGGAGAAGTTAGAGGCCCTTAAGATCGACCTTGTGCTCCTTCCGAGACTTCAATCGCAGGCGACCGCCAACATTGTGGATCAAGTGAACAACTGCCTCGACGCGGTGCTATCGAAGGCCGGGCAGTTGGAGGGAGAGGTGAATAAGCAGAAGAGCGCCATCGAAAAGACCATCAAGAAGTACAAGAATGACATAAACACGTTCTTGAGGTTAGCCGGGTACCGATATGAGATCGATATCCCGGCGGAAGGAATGGTGTACAAGATGAAGCTAAGGCACCTGGACTCGACCGAGTACATCGAAAACGGCGGTCTGCATCTTAGCTACGGAGAACGGAACGCATTTTCTATCGTGCTGTTCATGTATGAATGCCTGATGAAGAAGCATGACTTCGTTGTTCTTGACGATCCGATCTCCTCATTCGACGACAACAAGAAATTCGCAATCCTAGAAATGCTGTTCAGAGGAAAGGACAGCTTGAGAGGGAAGACCGTGTTGATGTTGACTCATGACATCGAACCGGTTATCGATCTAATAAAAACCCTGGCGCGGGTGTTCCAACCCACTCCTGCTGCGGCTTTTTTCACTTCTACAGCCGGCAAAATCCGGGAGATCGCGATCACCAAAGCCGACGTGCTGAGCTTCGCGCAAATATGCGCCGAAAACTTGGCGCAGCTAGCAGAACCCGCAATCCGAATTATCTATCTGCGAAGGCGCTTCGAAATATTCAATGACAAAGGCGCCGAATACCAGCTGCTATCCAGCCTGCTCCATAAGCGGTTAGAGCCCACTGTCCTACAAGCGTCCGAGCGGGCTATGACTCCGGAGGAAATTAATGCGGCGAGCGCCAGCATCAAGGAGGATGTACCGGAATTCGACTATGCCGAGATTCTTGCGAAGCTGTCTGACAAGAACGCAATGCTTAACCTGTACACGGCGACGAACAATGGCTATGAGAAGCTGCAGCTTTTCAGAATTATCATCGGAGAGCATCAAGATGATGTTGGCGACATCGTCCGGAAGTACATCAATGAGACGTTCCACATCGAGAATGAGTACATCATGCAGCTTAACCCACACAAGTACGATCCCGTACCGCAATACATCATCAAAGAGTGTGATCGCATTTTGGGACTAGCGCAGCACGCGCCTTAGTTCACCAACTCCACAGATTCCATCCCTCCCAACCCGATGCAGCGCGCTGTCGGTCAGCCGCTTCCTCTTTTGGTGATCTATCGGTAGCAATCAGATGGTCGGGCTCCTGGTCAGCGCCTTCCAGCATGCAGTTTTTCTCGCTCGGGGGTCCGGTCCCGAGTGTTTGAATATGGCTTGTGAAGAATTCGGACAGCCGTCTCTCCTCCTCAGGGTCGAGCACGTAGCGGCCCGCTTCAAACAAGGAGTAATACGTCCGATTCAACCCCAGCGTGGCCGCGACCTCCGCCTGCGATAGCCGCATCTCCTCGCGCGCGGCCTTCGTCTGACGCCCCGTGAGAGTTGCTTGCATTTGTAAGGCTCCGTTTCCCCAGCGTCGCCTTAACCTAGCACTGAACTAGAACGGCGTCGATCATCTGGTGGCGGCGCCAAAAACATAGAGAGGATTTATCAGTAAAAACAATGAATTAATTGGTGGGCCGTGTAGGGATCGAACCTACGACCAAGAGATTAAGAGTCTCCTGCTCTACCAGCTGAGCTAACGGCCCTTATGAATGGGGTGGACGACGGGACTCGAACCCGCGACAGCCGGAATCACAATCCGGGACTCTACCAACTGAGCTACGTCCACCGTTGTTCGTTGGCGCGCCCGGCAGGACTCGAACCTGCGACCACCGGCTTAGAAGGCCGGTGCTCTATCCAGCTGAGCTACGGGCGCACTGCAGTTCGAGCTGGTCGGGGCAGAGGGATTTGAACCCCCGACCCTCTGCTCCCAAAGCAGATGCGCTACCAGACTGCGCCATGCCCCGCCCTAGATCGCC